>Ga0302153_10000731_pt1 | contig 17622 bp, 20 predicted proteins | sample I_Bog_N2_2_FD_192429 | JGI IMG/M metagenome (GOLD analysis project Ga0302153, IMG submission 192429) | Peat permafrost microbial communities from Stordalen Mire near Abisko, Sweden - I_Bog_N2_2 | ecosystem: Environmental > Terrestrial > Soil > Wetlands > Peat | place: Sweden: Abisko, Stordalen... | reverse complement strand
GGCGATTATAGCCAGGCTGAAGCGCATCGCGGCTTGTCTTTTTACGGTTGAAGGCCCTACGCTTACGACCTTTCAACGCACAGGGAAACGCACAATGGGCAGCGAGCAAGAGACTTCCGTCGATCAGCCACAATTGAACAGCACGGAAATTCGCATCCTGGGCTCCTTGATCGAAAAGCAGGCCACCAGCCCGGAAACCTATCCCCTGACCCTCAATGCCCTGGTGCTGGCCTGCAACCAGAAAACCAGCCGTGAACCGGTGACGAACCTCAACCCGGGCCAGGTCGGCCAGAGCCTGCGCGCCCTTGAAGGCCGCGGTTTCACCCGCCTGGTGATGGGCAGCCGTGCCGACCGCTGGGAACATCGGGTCGAAAAAGCCCTGGAACTGGTGCCGGCCCAGGTGGTGCTGATCGGCCTGCTGTTCCTGCGTGGCCCGCAGACGGTCAACGAACTGCTGACCCGCAGTGGCCGGATGCATGACTTCGAAGACAGCGAGCAGGTCGTGCATCAGCTGGAACGCCTGATTGCCCGTGGCCTGGCCCTGCTGATTCCCAAACAGGCCGGGCAGCGGGAAGACCGCTATACCCACGCCCTGGGCGACCCGGCGGATATCGAGGCGATCCTCGCGGCCCGTCAGCAGGGACCGGAGCGCAGTGCGGCCGGCGCGGTGTCCGTGGAGCGCATCGAAGAACTCGAAGCTCGGATTGCCGCGCTTGAAGAACGTCTGGCGCGATTGGAGTAACCCCGCCAGCCTCGTCATTCAACTGCGCGCAAAGGCCACCGCTTTCTGGAACTGTTCTTCGCTGGGCCGCACACCGGTGTACAGCACGAACTGTTCCAGCGCCTGGATGGCAATCACTTCGAGCCCGGTGATCACCTGCTTGCCCTGGGCCCTGCCGCTTAGAATCAACGGGGTTTCCGAGGGCACCGCGACCACATCGAACAGCGTGTCGGCCGCCGCCACCGCCGTGGCCTCGAAGGCCAGTTGATCCGCCTCCGGGCCGCCACTCATGCCGATCGGCGTGACATTGACCAGCATCCGCGGACGCAGCGTCCCCAGCTCCGCCTGCCACTCATAACCGCAACTCTGCGCCAGCGCCCGGCCCGCGGCTTCGTTGCGGGCCACGATCACGCCATTACGGTAACCGCCATCACGCAGGGCCGACGCCACGGCCTTGGCCATGCCGCCACTGCCACGTAGCGCAAAGCTGATGTCCTTGGGCACCGAATGGGTCTGGAGCAACTGCGCGATGGCGATGTAGTCGGTGTTATAGGCCTTCAGATGGCCTGCCGTGTTGACGATGGTATTGATGGACTGAATCGCCGCGGCGGATGCATCCAGCTCATCCACCAGGGCGATGCACGCCTCCTTGAACGGCATCGACACTCCGCAACCCCGAATGCCCAGGGCCCGAATCCCGCCGACCGCGCCGGTCAGGTCCTGGCTGCTGAACGCCTTATAGTAAAAATTCAGGCCGAGTTGCTCATAAAGATGGTTGTGGAAACGCAAACCGAAATTCCCGGGGCGCCCCGACAACGACATGCACAATTGGGTGTCTTTGTTGGGGTTCATCTGCATGTTTCATCTCCTGAAGGGTGTTTTCGGACAAAAGGGATTAGGCATTTATCCTACTTTCGTCGATCATGGACGCTCGCTGCAAGGCTCTGGCTCAAGCTTCGGATACCTGTCAAAGAAACGACGCCAGGAACCTTACAAAAAATTTACTCAACGGCTTCGCAATTTTTCAGAAAGTCGTTGTCATAGAAGTATCCCCGCGACAGTCCTTGAGTCTATTGCAGACAACAAGCGCTGGGGTTGGAACCCGAGGAATAATCATGATTCGTACAATCCCCAAGATAGCCTTGCTCGTTGGTGCACTCGCTGTCGCAGGCCAGGCCTCTGCCCACGGTGGCAACTGGGTCGGCCCTGCCTTGTTGGGTGGCGTGATCGGCGGAGCCATCGTCGGTTCGGTGATGTCGAACAGCCGCCCGGCTTACGTTCAACAGCCTGTGTATGTGCAACCGGCCCCTGTCTATGTACAGCAGCCGCCTCCGGTCTATGTCCAGCAACCGGTCTATGTCCAACCGGCCCCTGTCTATGTCCAGGGTGGTTACTATGGCCGTCCTGTTTACTACGGCCACCCGCATTACTACGGCGGCCCACGCTGGTAATCGACAGGCAGCACACCAGGCCCTGCTCGCAAGAGCGGGGCTTTTTTTTGCGATATCCGGACGTCGATGTCTGAATTGCGCCAGCAAAGGTCGCAGGCAAGACAACCATCCACCGGCAATAAAAGGCATCATATGACCTGTCGTCGCCCAGGATGGGCCTTAATACGACTGTCATATTTATGCCATGCCCGATCAGCAAGATCAGGCTAAATGATAAGAACAAGGACGAACCATGCCGACACAGAACCCACATCGCACCGCTGGCCTCTGCACGTCCAGCAAGGTCTACAGCGCCCTGACCGAGCTCAAGCAGCTCGAAGGCCACCGCACGGCCAAATTTCTCTCGTTGCTGGCCGAGAACCTGGTCCGCAAGGGGCTGCTGAATGAGCAGGAAGTGCTGAAGATGCTGGATCAGGTCGTCGACTGACGCACTCTATTGCCGCCTGTCGATCTCGTCGATGTCCACTATCGAGCGCGATGATTTTCCTCTGATCGGGCCGGGCCTTAAGGTAGCTCCATAGATTGATGGAGGTCCTCATGGCCAAGGTACAAATCATGTCCGTAATCGGCAGCGCCGTTCCCCCCTCGCTCAGAGAGCTGGGCCTGCTCGCCTGCTGGTATCTGGTTCGAGACGGTGTACCGATCAGCGGACCGTTCACCTCACTGATGGCCGCCAAGACTTCGTCGCAAAGCATGAACCTGTCTGCGCTGAACGCCTGACCGGCCCAGGATTCCCGAAAACGTGCGTTGCTCCGCACACCCCTTTGCCCGCATTCGTTGCGGGCTTTTTTATGGGACTGTGCCGATCAGCCGCGCTCGGCCAAGGCGGCATTGACCTGGGCACGATGGGTGAGCTTTTGCAAACGCTTCTCCAGCTCGATCATCACCACGCGGTCGCTGCGACCACTTTCCAACTCGTCGATCAGCGCCTGGGTCACCTGGCGCAGTTCATGGCTGATGACGATCCGGTCGTCGTTCAGGTCATCCTTGTGCGACTCGAACAGACGGTGCAGGAAATCCTCGAGGGTGCGCTGACAGCGATGCCGATCCGACGCCCGCAGGTGCGCCAGATTGGCACTGATACGCCCCAGCAGATCCAGCAGTTCGATGCCGAAATAGTGCAACCGCCGCGCATAACCCACGTCACGTTCACGACGCTGCTTGCGCTGTTCCTGGAATTCCTGCTTGCGCTGGATCGCCGGCACACTGATCGCCACCATCAAGCCGACCACAAGGCCCACGGCCTGGATCCAGCCATACCAGTCCGCCGATTTCGGAAAGAAAGCAAAGCCCAGCAACAGTACCGCCACCATCCCCGCCCAGACCACCATGGGCAGGTAATCCCTGCTGATCAAACCCTTCGGCATTGCCGGACTCCTGAGTCATTGGATCGCGCTGATTACGCCGCAAGGGCCGATGCTAATCGGTGCGTGAGGCCCGCACCACCACGTATCAGGCTGGATACACAATTAAATAGCCATCATTCAGGAAAAACCTTAAATTCTTCTTACTTTTTAAGGGTTTTTTGCCGCCACTCGAAGAACAATCGACAGTTCCTGAACTATATTCATAAAATGTAACGCTTTTTTAAGAACGACCCGTTTCCAACGGTTTACCCATTATTTTTTGCGAGTCCATCCGCGTGAACATTCGTCATTCCATTTTCGGCCTGGTTTTTGTCCTGGCAGGCGCCGTCATCACCCCTGGCGTAGAAGCCCGCGAAACCGTCTCCGCCCCCCGTGATACCAGTCATCTGCAAGTCGCTTCCGGCAGCGCCCTGGTCGTCGATCTGCAAACCAACAAGACCCTTTACTCCAGCAACCCGGACGTGATCGTGCCGATCGCCTCGGTGACCAAGCTGATGACCGCCATGGTGGTACTGGACGCCAAGCTGCCGATGGACCAGTACATCTCGGTGAACATCGCCGATACCCCGGAAATGAAAGGGGTGTTCTCCCGGGTCAAGCTCAACAGCGAGCTGCCGCGCAAGGAAATGATGCTGATCGCCCTGATGTCTTCGGAGAACCGTGCGGCGGCCAGTCTCGCCCACCACTACCCGGGCGGTTATGCGGCCTTTATCGCGGCGATGAACGCCAAGGCCAGGTCCCTGGGCATGATCAACACCCACTACGTGGAGCCCACCGGCCTCTCGGTCCATAACGTTTCCACCGCCCGTGACCTCAGCAAGTTGCTGATGGCCGCACGTCACTATCCGATGTTGAGCGAACTGAGCACCACCAAGGAAAAGACCGTGGCGTTCCGCAAGCCCAACTACAGCCTGGGCTTCCACAACACCGACCATCTGGTCAATAAAGACAACTGGGACATCAAGATCACCAAGACCGGCTTCACCAACCAGGCCGGTCACTGCCTGGTACTCGTCACCAACATGGGCGGTCGCCCGGTAGCCCTGGTGATTCTCGATGCGTTCGGCAAGTACACCCATTTCGCCGATGCCAGCCGGATCCGCAACTGGATCGAAACCGGCAAGAGCGGTGGCGTACCGGATGTGGCCCTGCGCTACAAGAGCGACAAGAACCTCAAGAGCCGTACCCAAGCGTCAAAGTAAGTCCTGATACCGTGGCCCGATTCTTCGGGCCACGCGCTGTCGTGCTCGGGTGCCTGTTCCTGCGCGCCTATCACCTGGAAGAGCTGGGTCCGTCAGTCTGCCTCGCGGGCAGTGATGTGACTTCAACGGTCTCGCTCGATCCGCCGCAAGCGGAATCCAACCCGTCGCCGTAAACCCAGAGGTGCCGCAGCGCACCCAAACCGGCATAATCGCGCTCCGCCTCCGTCGTACAGGACGTCATCCGTGAGTGCCGCCCGCAACCCCATCCCCGAGAACAAAAACATCGGCCGCCTGTTGCTCGAATTGCTGTGGCTGCTCCTGGTGCTGCTGGTGCCGATGTTCTTCGTAACGATCCTCCCACCCCTTCTCGCCCTGACCGTGGTCCTCGCCTGCGCCGGTGCGATGTGGGTCTGTGTGAAACTCGGCTGGCCCAAGGGCGGACGGGCCTTTGCCCGGCTGATGATCTCGGCGGTCTTCGGCCTGGGCTTCAGCCTCGGGCGGGCACTGCCCGATTACTGGGATATCGCGGCCGCCTGCCTGGCGATTTTCCCCGGGCTGGCTTGCGTGAGCATTTGGGAACGGCGCCTGGGCCTGGTAAAGCCCACCACGCAAAACCCACCCGCCGGCAACGGTGCCAGTGCCTGGGGTGGCCAGGAGCCGACACTGACACCCGAAGGCGAGCCGATCCGGGTGTTCAACCACGGCGAAATCGCCATGGGCGGTCCGGTAATGTGCGACTACCTGTTTCCCGACGGCGTCCTGCTCGAAGGGCTGGGGGCCTCGGCGCGTTTTTCCAGCGATGCCCGCTACTTCGCTGCGCCCATTCCGTCACGGGGCAGCTGGGGCCTGGTGATCCTCGACCGCTCATTGCGCCGACTCTATCGCTGCCAGGCGGATCAGTTCTGGGAACTGGACACCTTCAACGAGCAAGGCCTGGGTGGACGTTACAGTCCATTGGTGGACAACGGTTCCCACCAGTATGCCCTTGAAGAGTTATTGCAAGACGCCCAAGCCATCGACCTGCTCCCAGTCAGCGACCTCTGGCTGGAACCGGGCAACTGGCAGCAGGCCCTGGCCCAGCAACAGATCGAATATCACTCCCCCGATGGTCGACATCGGCTGCACGGCCAGTTGAACCTGCCCGTGAGCCTGCGGGAACTGGACCAGCCGACCCGACCGATCCTCCATCCCGATTACCGGCTCAGCCTCGATGGCGTCCCGTCGCCCTTGCTGATCATGGCCCAGACGCCGATTGCCTGGAACGCCGACAGCCGCAGCCTGGTCTGTCGCGCCCGCACACTCGACTCGTCAGAGCCGTACCGGCCGCTGTGGCTCTGGCAGCAGGATCGGGGCTGGCGGCCGCTGCGCAGCCCCTGGAGCAGCGACAACCGCAACCCCAGCGGATACTGGAGCGACCCGCTGGCGCTGGACGAGCAGCAGGTCTGGCTGGAGACCGAGCTGCCGTTGTCACAACCTGACAATGGACATTTCGGTTACCAGTTGCACAGTATCCACAGCGACTCGCAAATCCTGGTCGGCCACGACCCTCTGGGCCGCGAGCAAACTGCCGAATGGAACAGGCCCCGTATCCGCCTGGCCCTGCCGCTGGACAGCGACGGGAGCATGGCCAGCGTGACCATCGAGTCAGAGCCGCTGGCGCATGGCATCCGCGCATGCTTCAGCCAGGTCCAGGTCGACCAGGACGACTCAGCCGGCTACCAATGCCAGATCGGCGACTGGACACTGCCCGGCCTCTGGCGCCTGGATCATCGAGTGAGCGACTGTTCCCGCTACCTGGCACTGGTGCCGTTTGCCCTGCATCCGGCAGTACCGGACCGCGTGGTGGTGGCCGATCCCCGCCAACGCCGACTGATCGACAGCCCACCGATGCGGGTCGCCGCGCTGGTGGATTTCAGGGCCATGACGCTGAGCGTAGCGGTGATTGTCGGGCGCCTGCCGCGGGACGTCGCCAGCACGCCATTGCAACGTTTTACCAAAGCCGCCCCTGACGCTTCACAGGCGGCGGAGTTCTGCCAATACCGTGAAGACTCGCGCCTCTACCACGAGCTGCGCAGACTGCAATTGAGTGCCGACAGCCTGCAAGGCTTGCCCGCCTGGCGTTTGGCTGAGCAGCCACAGATCGCCACCGCCGAAGGCGAGTTTATCCAACCGTCCCCGACCGGTCTGGACGCCGCCTGGCTGTTCGGCACCAGCACCGAATACGGCGACGATCTGGGGCGCGGGCATATCGCTCGCCTGGGCGGACACCTGCTGACCGCTTCCGGCTGCGCCCTGTCGGACCTGGCGCCCTCCATGGCCTGGTCGCCGAAGGGACGTTACCTGGCGCTGACCCGACTCTATCTCGACCATCGCGACTTCGCCGACAGCTACACCCGCCGCGCCTGGAAACTCCTGCTGCTGGACGTCGAGGCACATACCTTGCGTACCGCCCCTGGCTGGCTGGGCAACCGACCACAGCTCATCGACCTTGCTGCCGACGCCCTGCACTTGCGCCAGTTCGAAGCGGACTGGGACCAGAGGGATGGCTCCGACCCGGGCACTCGTGTGAAGATCGCCTTGAAAGAGATACTGGAGTGGCCGTCCGAACCCTTGCAGTTGCAAGCAGGCCTCTGGCTGACAGTCACCGAGGCGACTCATGCCCAGGCTTGGCACACCCTGGAAAGACCGGAACCGCTTCGACTTCTGCAGGAACACGCTACTCTAGAGATCAGTCACCACCCCGAATCATCCCGCACCGGACCCGCTCATGAGTAAATCGTCCTCAACCGTCCCTGATGACAAGGCCCCCTACTTCTGGCGGGACGAACGCCTACCGTTCATTGAGGCCCGCTCGATCCAGGACGGGCGCAAGGTCTGCTATTCCCGGCATTCCCACGAGCACTTCTCGATCGGTGCAATCACCCACGGCCAGAGCACCTATATCAACGAGCAGAAGCAGTGGCGAGTCGCTGCCGGCACCGTGGTGCTGATGAATCCGGGTGAGGTGCATGCCTGCAACCCCATCGAAGACCAGCCCTGGGCCTATCGCATGTTCTATGTCGAAATAGCCTGGCTGACGTCGCTGCAACATGAACTGGGGTTCAGCCCGGATCTGGATTTCCGGGCATTTTCCACGCCTCACACCAGCGACCCGGCACTCTACGAGGGTTTGAACAACCTGTACGAGACCCTGGTGGACAACGAGCTCGCGCTCCTGGAAAAACAGTGTGCCCTGGTCGAGTTCTTCACCCTGCTGCAGCACTGCTTGAACCCGGCGCCACGGCCGGTGCGGGAAATCAACCAGAAGCTGGAACGGGCCGCGGCCTACATTCACAAACACTGCACCGAAGCCCTGAAGCTGGAAGACATCTGCCAGGCCGCGCAGTTGTCGGCGTCGTACCTGACCCGCGCCTTCAAACAGCATTACGGCATGACGCCCCACGCGTTCCTGGTCAACCGGCGCATCCAGTACGCACGCAATCGACTGCGCCGTGGCGGCCTGATCGCCGACGTTGCGCTGGAGGCCGGGTTCGCCGACCAGGCGCACTTCCAGCGGGCGTTCAAACAACACCTGGCCGCGACACCGGGGCAATATCGCGGCTGATCCGCCTCAAGGCAGCAGCAGGTAGATCGCGCTGAGCGCCAACAACAAGGCCATCAGCCGGTTGAACAGGCGCATGCCCTTGGGGTTGTCCAGATAGTGCCGCAGAAAGGTCCCGGCAAATCCCCAGCAGGCAATCGAGCCGTAGCAGATCACGAAGTACACCGCCGCGAACTGCCACACCAACCGCGCTTCGCTATTGGCCGCAAAAGCCCCCATCCCCGCCACACAGGCCAGCCAGGCCTTGGGGTTGAGCCATTGCATCACCGCGCCGACCGTCATCGTCGGCTGTTTGCCGGGCTGGCGGGTATTCAGGCTGCCATCGTCGAGCGCCAGCTTCCAGGCCATGTACAACAGGAATGCCACCCCGGCCAACTGGATCACCCGGGGCAGGCTCGGCACGAACAACAGCAGCTCATTCAGGCCAAGGCCGATCAGGACCAGCAACAGGGTGAAGCCCAGGGTCGCGCCGGTCACGTGCCGCAGACTGGCGCGCCAGCCGAACTGCGCACCGGCACTCAGGGCCACGATATTGACCGGACCGGGGGTGATGGAAGAGGCCAGCGCAAAGGCCGCCATGGAAACAAGGATACTCATCGTCTACCTTCTGCGTGAGTGGATGTCGGGGCTGAAGGTACCCATGGGCACGGGTAGCGGTATTGAAGAAAACTCCCCTGTACAGCCTTTTGCCCCACTGGCGAAATGTTTCATCCAGCAAAGCGTTCAAGCGGCGTAAGATGAACAAGGTGTTATTTGTGCATCGCATCCAGCCAGGGGAAACCGAACCATGAAGCCGAACCTCGTCAAAGTCGCGCTAGTGTTGAGCGCCCTGCTGTTGGGCGCCTGCTCCGGCACGAGCACAATGACCAGCAACAGCGCCTGCTATACCGAAAGCTGTAATCAACACTACAACAGCACACCGGTCACCCAGAGTTTTGGCGGGTCGAACCTGGGCAGCAGCTTCCGTGACTACGGTACCAGCATGCTGCGCGACTAATCTCAACCACAGATCGTTGACCGGCTGCCTCCCCGGCAGCCACGTTGATTTGCGCGCAAAAAGCCAGGCCTGGTCCTGCTACCCCACAGGAAACGTCCGACTTTCCACTCCCTAGCTTTACGTCGATTATCTGAATCTGGACCGCTGCCCTCGACAGCGCCTGCCCAGCCCTCGCTTTTGACGGGAGCCTGCCGTCAGGCGGTGCCTTCTGGTCACTTGTCCTTTGCAGGAGATACGATGAAGCTATCGATGAACTTATACGACGCGCTGACGAGCATCAGCGTCCCTCCGAACAAGGCCAAGGCAGTTGTAAATGCCTGGGAGTCGGATATGGAAAAATTCGCGACAAAGTCTGATCTGTTCCGCACCGAGACCCAGTTGCAAGCGTCGATTACGGAGTTGGGCTCGGAAGTTCGCTCACTGGGCACCGAACTGCGCGCACTGATCAATGAACAAGGGGTAGAACTGCGAGCCTCCATCAAGGAGCAAGGCGCGGAGCTGCGGGAGTCCATGACGAAGCAAGGCGCAGAACTACGAGAGGCCATGACGAAGCAAGGCGCGGAGTTGCGAGAGTCCATGACGAAGCAAAGCGCAGAACTGCGGGAAGCCATGACAAAACAAGGCGCAGAACTGCAATCCGCCATTACAGAACAGGGGGCAAAATTCCAGGTATCTGTTGCTGAAATGGACTCACAGAACAAGATCCTGCGCTGGCAGCTCAGCATCCTGCTCGTCTGCATCACCATTCCCCTGCTCAAGCTGGCTTACGACATGCTGATCAAGTTCACCTTGAACTGAGTCACTCCGGCGACGCACAAACTTGCCGAAGGCACCCACGCAACCAGCGATGCGCAGGATCGGCATCCAGCCGCGGATGCCAGAGCATGGCCACCGTGAACATCGGCAGCGAGAACGGAAGTTCAAAGCTGTGCATACGGGTACGCAGGTTGCCGGTGTGACGTTCGGGCACGGTGGCGATCAAATCCGTGGACCGGGCCAGCGACAGCGCAGTCGAAAATCCAGCAACGAACGTAGCCACCTCACGAGCAAGCCCAAGCCGCTCCAGCACCTCATCGACAGCGCCCTTGTCGAGCACTCGCCGCGCAACACCGATGTGCTGGCCGGCCGCATAGCGTGCCGAAGTCATTTCACCCTGACTCAGTGGATGCTCCCGGCGCACCACGCCAATAAAACGATCGCGAAACAGCGCCTGGGTCAACAACTCCGGACCTTGGCTGCTGCCCACCACCCCAGTTTCCAGATCGACACTGCCATCGCGCAGTGGCGCACTGTCCTTGTCCGGCTTCTGCAGGAACCGTAGGCGCACCCCGGGCGCCTCTTCAGCGATCCGGGCCAGCAGCGCAGGCCCGAAACTCTCCACAAAACCGTCACGGGTGCGCAACGTGAAGGTGCGCACCAGTTGCTTGAGGTCCAATTGCCCGACAGGTCGCAGCACCGCTTCAGCGTCCTGCACCAACTGCGCGACCCGCTCGCGTAACTCCAGCGCTCGGGGCGTGGGCACCAAGCCGCGCCCGGCCCGGACCAGCAACGGATCGCCGGTGGTTTCCCGCAAGCGCGCCAGCGCCCGACTCATCGCCGAGGGGCTGAGGTGCAGGCGCCGGGCCGCACGCGCCACACTGCCTTCGGCCAGCAGCACATCCAGGGTGATCAGTAGATTGAGATCGGGTGTGGACATGGACCGCCCTTTGGCATGGCCTGATCGGATAGCGCGTCAAACGCACGAGTACAGTGCAAATGGTGCACCTTCCGCCATGTTAGGCGCCAGCGTAGATTTCTGACAGCTCCACGTTGGGAGTGGCCGAAAAGAGAAGCCGGATGAAACCGATCATTGCAGGACCAGAAAAGCTCGCGACGGATGCCGAGCCACACACACCGTCGGTACGCTGGGCACTGGCCGGCCTGTCGCTGTCGATGCTGCTGTCATCCCTCGGCACCAGCATCGCCAATGTCGGCTTGCCCACCTTGGCACAGGTGTTCAACGCCTCCTTCCAGAACGTGCAATGGATCGTCCTCGCCTACCTCCTGACGATCACCACCCTGATCGTCAGCGTTGGCAGACTGGGTGATCTCACCGGTCGGCGACGCCTGCTCCTGACCGGCATTGCCCTCTTCACCCTGGCCTCGACGCTCTGTGGTTTCGCCCCCACGCTGGGTCTGCTGATCGGCGCCCGGGCGCTGCAAGGCGTCGGCGCGGCGATCATGATGGCCCTGACCCTGGCATTTGTCAGCGAAACGGTGACCAAGGCCCGCACCGGCAGCGCCATGGGTTTGCTGGGCACCATGTCCGCCATCGGCACTGCCCTGGGCCCATCGCTGGGCGGCTTCCTGATTGCCGGGCCGGGCTGGCGCGCGCTCTTTCTCATCAGCGTGCCGCTGGGTCTGCTGGCGTTTTTCCTCAGCCACCGCCATCTGCCCGCGGATCGTCAAAGGACTCAGCACGAGCGAAGCGGTTTCGACCCTCTGGGTACACTGCTGCTGGCGCTGACACTGGCGGCCTATGCACTGGCCATGACCCTGGGACGCGGCCACTTCGGCCTGCTCAATATTAGCCTGCTGGCCATGGCAGTCCTCGGCCTTGGCCTGTTCGTGCTGACCGAGGCAAAGGTCGCCTCGCCGCTGATTCGTCTGGCGATGTTCCGCGACCTCAGGCTGAGCGGGAGCCTGCTCATGAGCGGGCTCGTCTCGACGGTGATGATGGCGACGCTGGTGGTCGGACCGTTCTATCTGGCACGAGGGCTCGGGCTGGACGCAGCCGGGGTCGGCTTGGCACTCTCGGCCGGGCCTTGTGTCTCGGCGCTGACCGGGGTGCCGGCAGGTCGCCTGGCGGACCGATTTGGCGCACAGCGCATGAGCATGGTCGGGTTGATGGCCATGTCGCTTGGCTGCCTCGCGTTGTCGCTGCTGCCGCAGACTTTTGGCCTGGGTGGTTACATCAGCCCGTTGGTCGTTGTCACTGTCGGCTATGCGTTGTTCCAGGCGTCCAACAACAGCGCCGTCATGAGCGAGGTCGGCACGCAGCAGCGCGGCGTCGTCTCCGGCCTGCTCAATCTGTCGCGCAATCTCGGGCTGATCACTGGAGCATCGGCGTTGGGTGCGGTGTTTGTGTTCGCGTCAAAGGCCGCCGACATCAGCAGCGCATCCCCCGAAGCCGTCGCCAGCGGCATGCGGACGACCTTCGCCACGGCACTGGTGCTGGTGCTGGTTGTCGTCGCACTGGCCGTCGCGCTGGTCGTCAAGAAAAGATAACGCTGCGCAATACCGCCAACTACAACGCAGGACGCTGGAACCCGACCCATTCCTGCACGGCCGGCCGCTGCCATTGGCGCTGCGCATATTCCACCAGGACAGATGGCACGTCGTCACCGTTGAGCACCAGCCGGTTGAGCATCAGCGCCAGGTCGACATCGGCAACCGACCATTGACCGAACAGGTGCTCGCGGCCATCCCCCAGCAGCGCCTGGGCCGCCGCGAACAACTTGCGCGCCGCCGCCTCGGCCGCTGGCGACAACGGTCCCGATTTGATGCCATAAAACACCACCACGGTGGAGCGCTCCTGCCGGATCGGCATCAGGTCACTGCGCAGCCAGGCCTGGATCTGCCGAGCCTTAGCACGCTGTTGACGGTCTTGCGGATAAACCGGCACCTGCGGGAATGCCTCCTCCAGATACTCGGCAATCGCCGACGACTCGGACAAGGCAAAGTCGCCATGCACAAGTGTGGGTACCCGCTGGGTCAGCGACAGATTGGCGTAGCTCTCGGCCTGGTTTTCCAGGGTATCGAGGTCCAGCGGGATCACGTCAAAGTCGATGCCCTTTTCCCGCAGCACGACAAAATCCGACATCGCATAAGGGCTGGTGAATTGAGCATCAACGTACAGGCGCAGGCGGGAATCACTCACGGCACATCTCCATATCCATAGGCGGGAGAGGACACGCTACGAGATTCGGCGCCATAAATGAAATGCATGATTTTCATGCGCGCATTCCCCACGGGAATACCGTGATTTCAGCGGCCCAGAGCCCTCTGTACGCACCAGGACAATGGCAGCGTCAGCAGCACCGTCGCTGCCAGGGCCATCACCGCGACCGGGATTCCGGTCACGTCACCCAGCCCCCCGAACAACACCGGTGCCAGTGCCCCACCGCCGATGGTCCCGGTATAGAACAGCGCGAATGCCTGCTCGCGCTTGCCCGCCTCCGACAACTCCGGCACCACGCCATAGAGCACCGACGATGTCCCGTTCAGGACCAGTCCCAGAAGCGGCAGCATCGCCATCATGCCGGACAGCGGCAGATACACCGCCAGCACGACCAATACCGAAGTGACGGACTCCGTCAGCCACACGGTCCTCATCATGCCGATACGCGCGCCCAGGTAACCGCAGAACAATTTGCCGAACGCGCCGCCCACGAACAGCAGCATCAACGCCAGACCGATACCCGCCGTCCCGGCCCCCTTGCTGCTCAACAGGAAAGGCAGGAAGGTGAGAAAGCCCATGCGTACCGCACTGTCCAGGGTACCCGTCAGCAGCAGCGCACGCAGGCCATTGGCGGAGCCTTTCCCAGCCAGTGCCGCAGAGGCTTTCCGAGGCCCGAGCGACGTTGCCACCTGTGTCGGGACCAGCCACCACAGCAGCACGGCAGCAGCCAGGCCGAGCACGCCTATCAGCGTGACACTGGCACGCCAACTGACGACCGTCAGCAACAGGCCTACCAGTCCCGGGAGCAACGTCTTGCCGATATCGCCGGAAAAATTGTATTGCGACAGCGCCTCCTTGACCCCGCCACCCGCCTCATGGGTATCGGTGATCAGCGAAGACGCCAGCGGGTGCTGGGTGCTGGCGCCCAACCCACCCAGCAATAGCGCCAACAGCAGCACCGTCAACCCGCCGGCCTGGCCGACGAGCAGGTATGCCAGACCGGCCATTGCGGTGCCGCCCACCAGCAGACGTTCACGCCCCCAGCGCCTGGCGGCCCGGCTCGCCAACAGCTGGAAACCGGCCATCATCCCGGAATAGGCTCCGCGCAACAGCCCCACCTGCGCGTAGCTCATGCCGAACTGTGCCTGCCAGATTGGCAGCAACACATAGATCACGTCGGTCAGGCCATCATGCACCGCGTGGGCGCTACAGGCCGCCAACAGGGACCGGCGACGCAAAGAGGCCTCGGCAGGTGGTGACTCGCTCAATGTGAGTGGGCTTTTCAAATCAGTCATCGTATTTACTAACAGAGCCTCTCGTTTTATGACGAACAGGCTTTATAGAATACGTGGGCTGGCGAAGACCAATACCAAATTCGAACCGATCAATACCCAAGGACCAGGATGCTCGATCTACGCAGGTTGCGTTACTTCTTGACCGTTGCCGAGGAGCAACGTGTTGACCATCGCGCTGTTGGTCGCGTCCTGTCGATGGCGAATATCCCCAATCCAGCATTGCCGCGCTATCGTTTGAACGCTTCAATCGCTAAAACACCTTTTTATCCGACACATCCCCAACAGATGATGGCAAAATACCATCTATCACCCTATCGCCTTGCCCTATCATCTATTGCAACAACCCTGATAGGCGCCCTCAAGGACGAATGATCTAACTACGGAACAAGGAGCTGGTACCGTTGGCGCCCCATCAAGATTCACTCGCATCACTTACCCTCACCCAGAAAGCGACCTCGATAATCGCACGCGGCATTGCCGGACTCAGCGTCTTGCTGAGCGCCATGTGGGCGTTGATCACCTATGTCGTGCCAGACCCCAGTGTGTTCGGCTTCAGCTTCATTAGCTGGAAGAACGTGGTATTGCTGGTCAGCACATTCCTATTCCTTGGGACCCTCTCCATCGGCTGGCAAATCCGTAACCTCACACCCATGCTCAGAGGTGTGCTGCAGTTTTTCATGGTCACGGGCCTGTCTTTCGGCTTTTTCACCTTGGGTACCGAATATGCCAAGCCCTCTTTCGAGTTCGCCAAACTGCAATCCAAAATAGTCGAAAATGAAGGCAGAAGCTTGCTTGGCAAGCGCATGGAAGTACTGGACAACGTGCGTATTGAACTGGTGGGCTGCGAAAACATCGGTCGTCTGCCCACCTGTACCTTTGAACTGACCAACCTGAACGTGGATCGTAACTTTCGCTTCCATGAGAGTACCCGACTATTCGACGAGTCCGGCGGACCGCTCAAGTTCGAGTCGATCCGGGTGGGGCAGGTTGAAGATAGATACTCGCTACAATTTCAACTGGTTCGCAATGTACCTACACGTGTGACGCTGAACTTCCAGCAGAGCGATAGCAAGCTGAGCAAGACACCAGCGATCAAACTGGTGTTCCGTGACGGGAATGACGAGACACTCACGCTCAAATTCAGCGAAGTTGAAATACATTAGGATTGGTCAACCAATGAAACTCGTCTACCTGGCGCTTGCCGCCTGTTTGATTTTCCAGCCTGCTTTCGCCAGGTCCGATACAGATCGCCAAGCCGTCCCCCCCGATGAGTCGCAACTGATCGAGCACGGCTCCTATACGAACAAAGACGGAAACACCGTACACAGCCCTGCTCACACCAAGTCAGATCGAGCTCCCGAGGGCGCCACGGCCAAGTGTCGTGACAACACTTACAGTTTCAGCCAGCACCGACGGGGGACCTGCTCACGACACGGCGGTGTGATGGCTTGGTTGTAGAGAGCGTCCAAAGGACGAAGCGCTTATTCGAACACCTTTCAGGAGCCAGACAATGACGAAACCCTTTTGCGTCACCCTCGCCTTCACATTGCTCCTCGCGCTCTCTAATACAGCGTCTGCTGAGACGGCCAATGAAGCCGCCCGCAGCTTCATTACCCAATCCCATGCGGGCGAAGATCTCGCCGCCATTGCGCTGTCGGCCGCCAAGCGCACGCAAACCTATGGGACACTCGTTGCAAAGCTCGGGGCTGTCGGGGCAGACACTGCCGTGTCGAGCGAAATCAATGCACTACTCCCGCAGTACCAGCCGAAATGGGATCAGAACCTTGCTGCCGCTTATGAGAAGTCGTTCTCCGCAGAAGAGTTATCGTCCCTCGCGGCCAAAGGCCGAGACTCAAAATACGCCGGTAAAGTGATAGAGCGACAATCCGCAATCGGAAAAGAAATGCAGTCGAGTTCAGGCCCCATTTTGATTTCCCTGGTAACCGAGGCACTCGAGGCAAGCCTTTCCAAAAATGGCCTGTAAACCAGAGTTACAGACCGATTTTCTCGACCATGAACACACGTCAGCAAAATCCTGATCTATCCGTCTGGTCCCCGCCAAATTTCATCCTGTTCGCCTGAACAGGATGAACGTTCCCTATCACAAAACTTCATAACCTTTGAGCTATCCTCGACGGCCTGGACTCGATCTACGCCAAAGGAATGAAGATGACATTGACTGCCGAACGCCTGCTCAGCCTGGCCATGGCTAACCCGGTAAACGCTGAAATCGCCTCACGCCTGCCTTCCCTCGGCTTGAATCAATGCATGCTCACGGCGGGCTGCCTGTTCCAAGCCGCCTGGAACCAGCATTCGGACTTGCCTGCCGACTGGGGCGTCAAGGATTACGACGTTTTCTACTTCGACAATGACCTCTCCTGGGAAGCCGAAAACGAAGTTATCCAGGCCACTCAACAGCTCTTCCAGGACCTTGGCGTCAACATCGATATCAAGAACCAGGCTCGCGTCCATCTTTGGTACGCCCAGCGATTTGGGAGGGCTTATTCTCGGTTGGAATCAGCCAAAGACGGTATTGATCGCTACCTCATTGCCGGCACCTGCATTGGACTGGATGTTGCCACGGGCGAAATCTATGCACCCTATGGCCTGACCGATATCGAGCAAGGCCTGCTTCGGATCAATCCAGCTTATCGCGAGCCCGACTTGTTCGAGCAGAAGGCGAAAAGTTATCAGGCTCGCTGGCCTTGGCTGAAAGTCGTGGAAACCAACCTTTCATAAAAACCGGTTTGTTTCCTGAATATGCCCGGCGGCACACATTTTTATCCGGAACCTAATGTCAGACCCGGTCATTTCTGACAATAATCCATCTGTTTCGCCAGTCAGCGGTCTCTCCTGCCCTCAGGAGTCCCCAGGCCCCGCCGCTCACCGCCCCCGGACAAGGACCGTCGCCATCATGCCTTCGATCTACCAGCTCAAACCCCGCTTCCAGAACCTGCTGCGTCCAGTGGTCCAGCGCCTCTTCGACAATGGCACCAGCGCCAACCAGGTCACCCTGAGCGCCGCCGTGATTTCCTTGCTGGTGGGCGC
>Ga0302153_10000698_pt1 | contig 18060 bp, 17 predicted proteins | sample I_Bog_N2_2_FD_192429 | JGI IMG/M metagenome (GOLD analysis project Ga0302153, IMG submission 192429) | Peat permafrost microbial communities from Stordalen Mire near Abisko, Sweden - I_Bog_N2_2 | ecosystem: Environmental > Terrestrial > Soil > Wetlands > Peat | place: Sweden: Abisko, Stordalen... | reverse complement strand
ATCGGATGCATGTCGGCAAGCGCCTTTTGGCTTTTGAAGGTGAGCGCCGCCAGCGCGAGGCAGACGACGGCAAGCACGAGGATTGTCACCTTAAGGTAGGTGTTCATCACCAACGGGTCGCCGTACTGCTCAAGGTAACGTTCAGCAGCCCGCGTAATCTCAGGGGTCGCCTTCGTTTGTACACTCATCTCATACCTCCATTGGCCGCAATTAAATCATTGCCCGTATCGCCATCATCGCCATGCCGAGGCCACTGCTGCCGCCGCCCGTATGACCGCTGAAGAGGGACTGCGTCATGGCCGGGATTTTAAACAAAATGTAGACATTCACGAGTACCAAGAGAATGAGCAGTGGCAGCGTTTCAACCAGCAGCGACGGGTCGGAAAAGCTCTGCCCAAGCTGGATGTAGTAATTGGTCAGAACCTGTGCTAGAACATTCATTGCAGCTGCGGCAACGACTTTGTAAAAGCTGAAGCCTAGATAAGACTTGAGCCAACCCCAAAAGAGCCAATCGAGCTTGTCAAAAACAAGAAAGGGAATGAAGATCGGCCCAAGCAAACCGATGATCGTTGAGGCAATGGCCCCGTAGGCCAGGATCGCAGAAACCACCGCTGCCATGATGCCCAGAAGAAGCTGCACGGCGAAATACACGATCGCGTAGTAGGGCGACATGAGGCTGGAGATGATCGATGGCCCGGTCTTCGATGAAGCCGCGTGGATCTCCTTCAATATGGTGGTCGATCCGTCCGCCCCGATGATGTTCACAAGGTTGGCAGTGCCGCCGTCGATGAATCCCTTTATGGAGAAGCCGAGTCCAGGGATGGAGCTATCGTAGTAATTCACCATTGCGTAGGCGAAGGTGAGCAGCATGAAGAGGTTCAAGAACTTGCCCATGCTGAAGCCGGGGCCACCCTGGGACGATGCCAGAGCCTCCTGCACGCCGAACCAGACAAGCATCATAGTGGCCAGCGCAATCACGATGTGAATGCCCATCGCTGAAACGGAGGGTGCCGTTGCCGCTGCAAGCGACTGGCACCCCTGCGAGATGATTTCAAAGAGACCCATGTTCAGTACCTCATGTTTTCTTCGCCGGGCCTGCTATCTTGTATCGGTCAGTAGGACTGGGTGAGAAGATTTGCCGCTCCGCCGCTGGTGGTTGTGATGTTGGCGTTGTAGTAGCTCTCATAGCCGGCCGAATCGCGAAACGCCGACTTCATCGCGTCCTGTTGCTGCTTCTGGGCGACCATCTGCTGCAAGGCAAGGTCGGCGTTGATCTGGTTGGCATCCTGCTGTGTTCGGAGTTGCAAAAGCAGAGCCTGGTTGATTCGCTGGAGTGTCGCCATGACGGTCTGCTGGCTGGGGTCCTGAGTCTGCGATGCGGTCTCAAGATTGGCGATATCCGTCTGTCGTGCAGCCTGGTTTGCGCGGATCGTTCCGAGAACTTGCAGGTTGGTAGTCATCACGGAATCGCCAATGTCGATGGTGGCGCCTTGCGCGGCAATCTGTTGCTGCCCGGCCACGCTTGCTGTGCCGTAACCGGGCACCATATTAGGCGTTCGCGGCACCGATGCCTGCTGGTAAGAGGCAGTCGCTGCGGTGCCGTTGTTGGAGGCGTTGAGCCAGCCCATCGAATTGCCGTAGGTGTTGGAGACTTGCTGCATCAGCATCAAATCGCTCCGGGGCGAGAGAAAGCGCGAGTAGAGCATCTGCGGCGAGTTCATCATTTGGCGGTAAAGGTTGTACTGCTGCTGTACGGTGTTGTAGGTTTGCAGGGAAGTCGTAGCGATCTTGACGGTATTGGTAAAGATCTTTGTTCCGTTCTCGATCTGCGTAGCTTCGTTCTCAAGGGACTTACCCTCGTTTTCGATCTGCACGAGGGCATGGCCCGATTGTGTGGGGTCGAAGACAATGCCGGAACCGAACTGCGCGTGCGCAGCGGGCTGTAGTGCCGCGGCGAGTCCGATGGCGAGTGAGATGAAGGTCGTTTTTCGCATAGGGATCTCCTGTCTTGTTCGGTGAATGGCTTTGGTTGTCAAACGAGCAGTTTGGGTTTACTGCTGCGCGGCGGTGATCTGCCGTTGAAGGTCCGCAAGATGGTCTGCTTGCGGCTTGCAGCGCGCGTCTCGTTCCTTCTTCTTTGCCTCAAGCGCCGCAATCTCGTCGGAGGTCAGCTTCTCACCCGTTAGCATCCTTGCGGACCCTTCTGTCTCCTGGTTGAGGCAGTCTTGGGCATAGGGAGCGTATTCGGCGTTGTATTGATCCTGCAAATGCTGGACCTTTTTTGCCTTGCTTTCGCAGCCCACAAGGGCAAGTGCCATCAGGAGCAAGAGAGTTGTTGATCGCATGGGTAACCTCCTTTAGAACGTCTGCGATATCGTGTGGTTCGAGTACGCCGGCAAGAGCATGTCCTGCGTGAAATAAATCTTCACGCGGTGTCCCTCACGAATCGTGATGGTGGGCGGTATCTGCATGAAGCGATCCAGGATAGTGTTTGCCGATTGGGAGATGCTGCCTGCGGTGCCAGTGGTGAAAGCCTGGGAGCCACTGGCGCTGATCGTGCCGCCGCCCTGGGTAATCTCGCCCGCTCCGGCAATCAGACCTAAAGCGATAGACGCTCCGAAGATTTCAAAGTAATGGTTATTGACCTTGTCTTTCAAGCCCTCTTCGCCAATCTGGTCGAGACCGTGGAACTGGTCGAGATCGACCGAGTAACCGTCGGGCATGATTAGGCGGTGAAAGACAACGGCCATCCGCCGCTGCTGGCCAAAGCCTGCTGATCCGATTTTCTTCGCCTCGCCAAGGACCACCGTTCCCTCGGGGATGATGACGTGTTGATGGTCATGCGAATACAAGGGATTCGAAACAAGGACTTTGACAGGACCTGTGGCGTCTCCGTCCAGGCGATTCATCAATACTGTGTCGAGAACTGATCCCTCGTAGACCAGATAAGGCTGCCCTTTTGCTGAATCGATATCTGCCTCTACGGGACGTTTGTAGCCATCGGCTGCCTCTTGCGGTTCTCCTGGGGCTCGCGGCGACTGAAGGCTGGATACTTCCTGGCGAGGGCCGGCCGGGGCTAACTGGTTAGGCGGGACCTGTCCCGGCGCTTGTTGTGGCTGTTCCATGGCACGGGCGTACACAAGATTCGAGGCGAAGCGTGACTCGTCGGCTCGCTCGCGCTCCTTTGCGGCGATGAGTTGAGCTTGCTGCTGTTCCGGCGAGAGTTGAGGCTGCGCATTGCCCGGTTGACCATAACCCGCCGGACCGTAGGTGGGTTGTGGGCAAGGTTGGCCGGGAACACATGGCGCCGCAACGCCGGTCTGCCCATAGGCTGCGGCGGCTGCCCGTTGCGCGGGTGTCGCAGACGCTAGCGCAGGATCTCCATCTGGAGCAACCGTGGCTGCTGACTGTTGCTGCTCCTTTTCGCGCTCAGCCTTAAGCTGGTTTTTCAAGTCCTGCACGTTGTTGTCGGTGTTGTCCTGAAGGGTGGGCTGCGGCGGCTGACCTTTTGCCGCCGCCTGCTGCGCGGGCGTCTTTTTGCTCGTCGAACTGAAAAGCGCGGCGGCGATTACCAGCAACGCGGCACCAAGATACACGAATATCTTGAGGTTCTTTTGCAGCACACCCTTTGGATCGCTATTCGCGCGGCGCAACTCCGGCTCTGACAGCGCCTCTGTAGGTGGGACGAAGTTGTTCTCGGCCATGACGGTCACCCCTTCCGCGTAAAGTCCATCCGCTTCTTGCCCAGCTCGACGTACCCCGAGTCCATGACCTTGGGGATGATGTACGTCCCGTCGCGAAGGTCATATGTAACGAGGTCGGGCTTGCCGTCCTTCATCTCGTAGATGCTGAACTTCTCCGGCGCATTGGTTTTGATGTAAGTGAACTTGTCGTCGTGATAGATCGACTGAATATCGAAGGGCGCTTCGTTGGCCTTGAAGGTGTAGTCGAATTTCAACTGCACCGGGTATGCGCTCTTGTATTCGTCAACGGCCTGTTCAACGTGCGATTGAAGAGCGGCAAGCTGTTGGCGGGTCTGTTCCAATTGCGCAGCCGGGACAAACTGCGGAGGGCCGCTGGCCGCGACAATCGAGGAGTGGTCGGCTGGCACGATCAAGACTTTCAGGTCCGGCGCATCGGATGTTCCCGATACGTCCTGCAAAGTGAACGAATAGATGTTGCCTTTGTCGGTGATCAGGTTGAGGTTGGAACTGATGCCCGCCTTGGCCGGATGCACGAAGCAGAAGTTGCCCACTACGTCCACAATCCAGAAATCCTTGTCGCCGGTTGCGGCCTCCATGATCTTCTCGGTAGGCGGAACCTGAATGAGGGTCGTGTATTTCAACTTCGCATGAATGGGGACGATGTCCTGGGAGTGGTACTGGACAGTGCGTGCCGACACATCTTGCGCGACGGCAATAAGGGGTGGAAGCGCGAGGGCAAGCCAGGCGATGAAGATCAGTTTGCGGCTCATACAGTGTCTCCTTTGGGGTTGGGAGTTGCGGCGCCGGCCTGCACGCGCGGCCGGAAGGGAAAGTCCTCGGCGAGCCGGCGCAGGCCGTCGGCAATGCCGAATCGCTCGAAGTAGTCGCGCTTCTTCAGGTTGTCGCGAGCGTTGTTCGTCGCCATCCAGTGCGAGACTGAATCGACGTTCAACTGGACCTTCTTCGAGGACTGCGCCTTACGGATGAGCATCTGTCCAGGCGGTACTAGCCCGGCAATTAAGTCCAATTCGGTATCGTTCAGGTGAAAGGCCACGCGGTAAACATCCCGGTTCATCTCCGGGTTCGCAAGGAAGATCTTCGTTGGGCAGCTTTCGGAGACGACTTGCAACATTCCCGACTCCTCCAGCTCCTTTATGGACTGGGTGGCCAGGATCATGGCGGCGTTGTGTTTGCGCCATGTCTTCTGCGCCTGAACGACATAATTCCGAATGGTCTCGTTCTTGATGAACAGCCATGCCTCATCGAGAAGAAACATCTTGAAAGTGGCAAGCTTGGCCGGATCTGAGATCTCGTTTGAGGCCCGATGGAGAACATAGAAGAGCAGTGGCTCCAGGACATCGGGCGAGTCTCCCCAGCCTGCAAAGTTGAATGTCTGGAAGCGGCTGAACGAAAGCGTGTCCTCAGTGTTATCGAACAGGAATCCGTGCTGGCCGCCGCGCGTCCAACGCTGCAGGCGGTCCTTCAGTTCTCCGATGATATTGGTAAAATTGGAGACCGTTCGCTGTTCTGGCTCCAACACGTATACACGCTCGATCGCGTCCCAGAGCTTGCGTTCTTCCTTGAAGTCCAGCCGGTAACGCTGCTCATTGCCTTCAATGAGCACCCGGAAGAAGCTGAACAGGAATTGCAGATTCTCTTTGCTGGGTTCAAGCGAGAACGGGTTGATGGTGAAGTCGCGCGCCTCCTGGCCGACGTTAAGGTACGAACCGCCAAAGATAGAAGTGAGTGACTGGAAGCTCCCACCGATGTCGAAGATGAATGTCAGGGGCGCATACTTCTGCGCATTCTGAAGGATGAAGTTGCAAAAGTAGGACTTGCCGGAGCCGGTCATTCCGAGGATCAGAGTATGGGCAACTTCGCCGTTGTGCAGGTTGAGGAAATACGGCGTACTGTTGTCCGTTTCGAGCGCAGCGAGGTATTCAGAGCCGAGATGCGAGTTCGTCTTCTCGCCAGGCAGGATCGTAAAGAGAAAGCTCAAATCGGCGTAGTTCGTATTCAGCAGGTACAGCCTGCGGAGATTGATCGCATAGTTGCCTGGGACAGTGGCGAAATAGGCGTTTAGCTGGTTGTAGGTTTCCACGAACAAATTGCCATCGCCGTTCGTGAAGACGCCAGTGAACTCGCCCACAAGCTGTTCAAGCTCCGGCTTCGAGCGCCCATAGAGCACTATCGTGAGCGAGAAGTCGCCAAGCTGCTGGCCGTCGCCCAAGGCCCGCAGGCAATCGCCAAGGTTCTCGATGTCTGCTTGTTTCGATTCATCGACCAGGACATCGCGCGGGTTCGTCTGAGCCGCGTCGTTGCCCATCTGCGAGATGAAGCCAGTCTTTGATACATTGAAGTGCCTGCGGCGCTTGTTGACCTCCTTGCGGGCCTGCTCCGCGTTCATGGGAGTCCATTCCGTCACGACATAGAAGTTGGCTGTGATCTTTAGCAGTGAATCGAGCACAAGGGGCCGGGTCTCCGTGATGGCCTCCTTCATGGTCATTACTCGGACGAAATGATCGCCAACACGCAGATGATCGCGCTCGGCCTCGATGGTCGAATTGACAATCTGGTAGTCAAGGAACTGCGTCGATTGTGGCTTGCCAGCAATCCGCCAGTCGTCGTAGTTGACGAGACGCCGCAGGAACGCGAATTGGCCACGTTGATTCAGAACCTCGATCCCGACGAAATCGCCGAGCTGGCGCGTGAATGTCTGGACGCGCTGCTCAAGCCGTGCAACCTCGGCCTCGATCTGCGTCCGCAGCAGGGTCTTCATGCTGCTTCCAGAGAACTGCGTCTTCAACTCGTCAATTGCTCCCGCCGGATCACGGAACAGGCGGGCGAGCGCGGCTCCGACGCCAGTCTTCGACCGCGCGCCTTCAAGGACGATGCAATAGAAGATCTCAACCTGGTAGAGCCGGTCGCGCTTGGTTTCAAAGAACTGCCGCCGCTGGTCGATGGCGGCTTCTACCACGGGATCGTCGTAGTGGGCGAAGGGTATCTCGGGCCGATTCTGCTTGAACAGATATTGATAGACATGGAAGCTGGGGCCAAACGCCTTCAGCGCAGCTTCCAACCGCTTGACGGCATACTCCTGCTCCGCGTGGTCGAGACTTTCGTAGTCCACGCCGGAGACGCGCAACACCATCCCCACGTCCCCGCTTTTGGTCAGAAACACACTCTCATTCCAGAATCCGTACAGGTTGATGTGATCGTTAAGCGCGGCGGCCTCTTTCCACGGCTTGATGACTTTGTCGAGTCGCAGCATTAGACCACCTCCACGCGGGGAACACTCTGTTTGGCGGCATCGTAGCGCACGTTATAGCGTTCCGACTTCGCCAAGATGCGTAGAAATGCCGGGTCGGTATTCGTGACCCAATGGCCGAATGCAAAACCTCCGATGAAGACGGCGACTCCGGCGAGGAGGCTATTGAAAAGGTTGAATACGCCAACGGCCCCGACGCAGACGAAGTAAAACAGTGTCCGCTCGACCCCGAGGTATGTGAGGGGCTTGTGCAGGCTTTTGTAGACCCGGTTCCTCCGGCGGGTTGTAATGTGTGTCTGCATCGTCGCCCCTCACAGCTTGAGAAATTGTTGGGCTGTCGTTGTTGGGTATGCCTGAGGCTCCGCTTACACACCCCAAAGCCAGGTCAGAACGTTGGTGGCGAGCACGGCAATTCCCGTGCCGGCTGCGACACCGGCAAGGGTCTTCTTGGCGCCTGGTTCGCCGTGGGCGAACTGGTAGCCGCCGACCACGATGGCAATCAGGCTTGCGACCTTCGCAACCGTGCCGGTGAAGAGGGTTTGCATTGCGGTGAAGCCGGTATCGAACGGTGACTGCGCGACGGCAAGCGCAGGAAAGAGGATCAGCAGGGTGAAGATGGTCAGGCTGGGGGGTATCCGGCGCAGGCGGCTCCTGTGAGAAGCCTGCCACCGGCATCTGGGTATGAGTGTGGCGATCATCGGCACCTCCAACGGCTTGAACTTTTACCGTTATGTGTCGGAAGGTAGCCTGCAGAATTTCGATTGTCCAAGACTTCTTATCTATGTCGCCATAGCTGTCAGCTATGGATGGCCAAGCAGTGACGGCAAAATGATGTCCAGGAAAAATGCCAGCGCGTGTAGTATCTTTCGATTGAGGAGGAATTTATGGCAACTTATAATCCCGGCGAGATAGCGCCCGATTCGGGTGAACTGATTGAGGTTGGACCTCGCGGAGGCAAAGTCGAGGACGGTCGACGCGTGGTGATCGAGAGAGGTGAGAGAGTCCCGCCCACTTCGGAAGCCGGCAATCAGTTTAAGTACGTGCGCGGATCGAAAACAACTCACTAGGGCCGGTCGAAAACACCTGCTGGGAATGCGTCGAGATCAAAACTCCAACAGTCAAGACCGCTAGATCAGCACTGCGGTGAGCTCGACCATCGCACGCAAAGAAGAATCGCTGACTGGACTCTCGCCTTAGCGCAGAGTGGTATGGAGTTGATTTTTGCTTGTTTCTTTGCCGCATGCCTCCCACCTCAGAGCAAGAATGGCGCGAAGCTGGGAAGGAATCCCTCGATTAACCTGAGCATTTCATCAATCGTTTCAACGACCGACTTACCCTCGATGATCCCAGGTTCGTCGAACGCTATATCGCAGGTAAAATGCAACTTCTTCTTCATTTCCTCGCTGGTGTCGGGGGGAGCTGTGAAGAGGATGTCGCCAACCTGCGCTTTGCGCCCAGTTTTGGCGGAAGTGAAAAAAGCGGGCCGCAAAGCAACAAAGCTGGCCATGTCGGCGTAGCCCTGTTCGATCAACATTTGTCGCATTGCTTCCCTCACAAAAACACTGTGATTGACCAGAATTTCGACGAGAATCCTCCTGTGCTTGTTCACGATGTCCAAACGATGGAGAATCCAAAGAAGCGGCTGCCCACACTTGGAAGGGTTGACTTTGCGGACCGCGTCTATGATTTCCTTCCGGAAGGGCTTTATTCTTCTGAAGGCGTCGGCCTCCTTCGTCTTGGCGTCATCGTAAATCGGGAAGTAGATACCTTCCCCTTCGTCGGCAGGATCGGTCCGACAAACGAGAAACAGTTGATAGGCCAAGTTGTCGAGCGCAGTTCTGAGAGTATGAAGGATTTCGCTTATCAGAGCAACAATCCGCGGGGTGATTTCTGCCAAATGGCCCACGTAATAGACCGTGTATCCCGTTTGCGGATCGAGTTGGGAACCGACTCCGTAAGCGCCAGCTTCGGTCCATGCGCGCATCTCTCTCTCAAGATCACGGCGCTGTTCCTTGGCCCTTTCAACGCGCTGTAGAACAAGATCATACCCTGATGGCATATCCAATCATATAAGCCTACTTGACGTGCGTGGATACTTACCCGTGAATATAGTATCCCCAGGTCCTGCTCCGGGCACCTCGTAGAGCTGCCAATTGAAGCTGGAGGGACGCTGGCGCCGCAGAATTGATTTCTATTCGTACTGACCGCGCTACGCAAGAAGCTCCAGTTGGATGGGATGAACTGGGACCTTGAGAGGAGGCTTCTTGCCGGACATGCTCCCCCGCATCTCTTGCGCGAATCGAATCACAAGCGGTAGGGCAAGATGGTCCGCATCGTTGTGGTGGACGAAGGCTGTGTCGGCAGTCCAGTGAATGCCGGCGATTGGCCTGGTCGTGAGAGCTGAGTCGATAGGCGTCCTTTGGTCGATAAGCGCCACTCCATACCCGGCGCGAACCATCCATTGAATATCGGCCGGCGTAGAAGCTGAACAGGAAATCTCCGGGACGATTCCAACTTGTGTCAGCATTTCCATCAGTCGATTGTGCGCGGATGGATGCACAGCTGGGTCGCGGAAGATTGTCAGCCGTTCAGCCAGATCGGAAACCGAGACCTGGGCATTGCGCGCCAGAGGGTCTTCCTTTTGCATACACACTACCAGTGGGTCGCGCGCGATTTGCTGGACTACCCAGTCTCGGCCGTCAATAGGCATCGGGAACAGCGCTCCATCGAGTGTTCCTTCTTCAAGCCGGTGAAGCAAATGCAAGGGGTCGCCGCCCGACAGATGAATCAGGCAATCCGGGAGCAGTTTGGCATAGGCATCGCGAAAGAGCTGAAGCAGGTCTGGATTGATGAAGGAGGAAAAGCCGAGTCGGAAGGGGGGAACCTCTCCCCGGTGAACCGCACGCGCCATCGCAATGATCTTGGTTCGTTTATGGAGTGCTTCCTGGGCGTACGCGACGATCATCTGCCCTGGTGGCGTGATGCGCACGCCCTGGCGGGTTCGGATGAAGATCTGGAATCCGAGCTCGTCTTCGAAATCCTTGACCTGTTTGCTGAGGGACGGCTGTGCAAGGAAGAGTCGCTCTGCGGCTCGTGTAATGGTTGCCGCCTCCGCCACTGCGACGATGTACTTCAAATGCCTGAACTCCACGAGATCTGACATGGCATTGAACTCCTCTGCTTGAAGGTTACGTTCCAAGGCCAGAAGTGAATCAACCATACGGAAGTCGATCTCAATGCCAGCTTCCACAGAAAGTACCATCCGAGTCAATAAGGCACTTTTTTGTTCCCTTGGTTGGCAGCGTGTCCGGTTCTTCCATAGACAAAAAGTATGGCGGCATAGACAGGAAGTATTGGACTGTATGAGCAGAACCGCGCAGGCTTTTTCTATTCGGTCCGCGGTTTAGCAAGACAACGTGCCGTTGGTATGAATGCAGGGAAAATCTGAACGACCAGGAGGAACCGATGGCGTCTGATGCTGTTTCGTCAATACGCGACATTCTGGAAAATGATCAGAGTAAGAGTCTGCGAAAGCCTGTGTTGTCCGTGGATTTCATTCCAGAGCGATTCCTCGACACTGAGGAGGCCGCGGCCATCATGAAGATTCATCCGAAAACGTTGCAGAAGTTGGCACGGAAGGGCTTGGTGCGCGGAATTCACGTCGGCAAGCTGTGGCGCTTTCGAGCGTCGGAGATTGAAGAGTGGGCTCAGAGGCAAATGGCGAGCTGAGCAAAAAAGTGACGACCTCTGCCCGGCGCAGCGTTACCATAATGGTAGCCATTCGTTGCGCCTCTACAGGAGAAATCATGTCGAGGCGAATACGGTATCAACAAGGAAGCGTGCAACGCGAAAAGCGGCAGAGTGGGTCCGACGTTTGGGTCTTCCGCTGGTGGGAAGCCACCACTGATGGAAAAAGCAAACGTCGGAAGGCAATAGTTGGGACCGTCCAAGCTTTGCCGACCGAAGCATCTGCACTCAAAGCAGCCAAAGCGTTGCGCATTGACGCCAACCAACAAACCCCGCACACGGAAGGCGGACCGGGCACACTTGCCGAACTGGTTGCTCATTACAAGCTGAAAGAGCTGGTAGGTGAGAATCAGGGACGTAAGTCGTTCTCGACGCGAGCCGCGTATGAAAGCTATCTGAGGGTCTGGATTCTTCCTCGTTGGGGAGATCACAGACTTGATCAGATAAAGCCGGTAGCCGTTGAAGAATGGCTGGACGGCATCAAGCGGGCGAAAGCATCGAGAGCGAAGATTCGAAATCTGATGAGCGCCATCTTCCATCACGCAATGCGGTACGAGTGGGTTGACCGCAACCCAATCAAGCTCGTCCGCCAAAGCGCGAAACGGGAGAAGGTGCCTGACGTGCTCGAACTGGCGGAACTCCAGCTTCTCCTCAGCAAGTTGTCGGTTCGGGAACGCACGTTGGCTCTCCTCGACGCGGCTACTGGACTTCGAGTCAGCGAATTGCTTGCGCTTCGCTGGGGCGATGTCGATTTCGAGAACCTGGAACTGAATGTCACTCGATCGATCTGGCATCAGGTAGTGGGCAACTGCAAGACGGAAGCCTCGGCCAAGCCTGTCCCCATGGACAGCTACATGGCAGAGGATCTTCTGCGCTGGCGGCGCCAGAGCCCCTATCCGATGGACTCCGATTATGTCTTCGCAAGTCCGACGATGAAAGGCAAGCAGCCCTACTGGCCGGACAATCTCATGAAGCGTTATATCAAGCCGGTTGCGCACAAAGCCGGCATCAACAAGAACATCGGCTGGCACACTTTCCGTCACTCCTTCGGCACGTTGCTGAAGGCTAACGGAGAGGATGTCAAGACCGTTCAAGAGCTCTTACGGCACGCGAACAGCCGGATCACCCTGGATGTTTACACCCAGGCAGTGAACTCGAACAAGCGAGCCGCGCAGAGCAAGGTTGTAACGATGATGGTGTCGGATGTGGGTCAGAAGCTAGAGAAAAAATACCCGCAAACTGTGCAGTAGCGGGCTTATTGGACCTTTATCGGACCCTGGTTTGACTGTCACTTTGATTGCCATTCACTCCTAAGTCCTTTGGAATGTATGGCGGGGACGACGGGGCTCGAACCCGCGACCTCTGCCGTGACAGGGCAGCGCTCTAACCAACTGAGCTACGTCCCCACTTCTGCGAAGACCATCAACTGGCCCTCGCTCAACCACCTGTGCAGCTTCCACTGCCCGGCGACAACTTTCAAAGTATATCAGAAACTCTCCCCAGGCTCATACCCAACCCGCCGCGTGAGCCTGAGTAAAAGCCCCCGCTCCCCTTTACGCTTGGCTGCTCAGCGCCGACCGCTGCAACCGCGCCGCCTTCACAAAGCCCATGTCCATCGAAATCCCCCGCACGCACTGCAGCAGATGATTCGCAATCGCGGGCAGTTTCTGTGCCGTCACCCGAAACGACGGACCCGAAACGCTCACTGCCGCCACCGGTTGCCTCTGCGCATCCAGCACCGGAACCGCTATGCACCGCAGCCCCTCTTCCAACTCCTCGTCGTCCACCGCATACCCGCGTCGCTTGGTCTTCTCAATCTCCGCGCGCAGGGCTTCCGGCGTCGCAATCGTGCGATGCGTAAACCGCTCAAACTTCGTCCGTCGAATCACATCGGCGATCCGTTCCTCCGGCATAAACGCCAGAATCGCCTTGCCCACCGAAGTGCAGTGCACCGGATTGCTTGCGCCCACCCTTGTAATCATCCGCACAGCCCGCATCGGCTCTATCTTGTCCAGATAAATAATGTGCGCTTGCTCCAGAATGCACAGGTGCGCCGTCTCCTCGGTCTCCATCACCAGCTTGCGCAGGTGCGGCTGCGCCCGGTCCCGAAGGTCATACTGCTCGATCGCCCGGCTGCCGAAGTCAAACAACCGCAGCCCCAGCCGAAACTTCCCCGTTGCCGTCCGTTCCACCATGTGGTGCCGCTCCAGCACCATCAGAAAGCGATGCGCCGTGCTCTTGTGCAGCTCCAGCGCCGAGGCAACCTGCGCCAGTCCAAGAGGAATCTCACTCTCGCCCAGCAGGTCCAGAACCGCAAAAGCCCTGTCCAGCGCCTGAACCTTGTACGTTCCCTTCGGTGCCGCGTCTCGCATTATGAACCTCAATACCGCAAGATGAATACATACACAGTGTGCCTCGACTTCCCCAGCGTGTCAACACGTAAGACGCCGTCCCACAATTCCCTATCTACGCACTCTCCCCGACCCGGCAATGCCTCCGCCTTTAATCCCACGGTGGCCAGCGTTGCAGCCAAACCGCCCTCTAATCACAACCCTGCAACTACGGCACACGTGGGTCATCACCCCAGCTCGCGTTGTGGTCCAGCCACGAAAACAGCGTCCGAATACTCCCCGTAGCCAACGCCATGCACGAGTCCCCGGCGCCGTAATACAAGTTGATCGTGTCCCCGTCGGCGCCGATTGTCTGCCCACAAGGAAACGCCACCTCCGGCACATCCCCGTTCCGCTCGTAGGGTGCCTCCGGGCTGAAGATCCAGCAATCTCCGCGCTGCAGGCACACCTCCGGCTTCTCCAGGTCAAACACCGCCATTCCCAGACGGTAAATGCTCCCCGCAGCCGTCTGCCGTACACCGTGATAAATGGCCAGCCAGCCCTTCTCCGTCTCAATGAACGGAGAACAAAGGCCAATCTTGTTGGCGTCCCACCACCCGCCACGCCGAGCTTCCAGGATCACCCGATGCCCACCCCAGTGCTTCAGATCAGGCGAGTACGACATCCAGATATGAGCCCCAAGCGTTGTCGTCGGCCGATGCACCAGCGCCCACAAACCGCCTATCCTGCGCGGCAGAAGGGCGGCATCCTTGTCCTCCGGCGTCATAATCATGCCGTAGCGCTCGAAGGTCTTGAAGTCCTTTGTCAACGCCAGCGACACGCAGGGGCCGCCTCTGGCAAAGGACGTATAAACCACCGCATATTGCTTCAACTCCGGCAAGTAGGTGATCCGTGGATCTTCGATTCCCCATAGCTCTTCGGGGTACTCCATTGGATTCGCTGCCAGCGTCGGCTGGGCATCGATCCGCCAGCCATCGATTCCATTCGCCGATCGCGCCGCGCAAAGATGCGACAACCCCCGCCGATCTTCTACTCGACAGAGCAGCAGCGTATCTCCATCTTCCAGTCGAACCACACCAGCGTTGAAGACGCTGTTCACCGGATAGGGCCAGTCCTTGGCGCTGAGAATCGGGTTGGAGCGGTGGCGGAGAAACAGTGAGTCTTGTCCATGAAATCGGGTGTGTGCCGCATCGCTCTCGGCAAGGTCGGTAAAAGGAGACGTCAGGACGATTTTGCTCAAACGGATACTCTCGTTTCCTCATTCTGTTGCGGCGCCGTTTGAATTTCCACACATCGCAGAGCAGCCAAGCCCGGCAGCGTCGAACCTGCGCCCTCGCCTTCCATCACGCAACCCTTGCGGAGCAGTCTTCTCAAAGCGACCCTTCGCTAAAGGTACGAGTTCATAGCTTCAGGCCAGCAGGAATTACAGCAACATGTCCGGTGATGGGGCATGCGCACAGTGCTTGCGGACTCCTGACTCCTGCTCTCATCGATGCTTCTGCCGAATCCATCTTCTTGCAGGATTCGCTCTTCTTCTTCTTGCCCGCTGTCTTGCAGGCACTGCTCACCATTGAATAACCCTTCTTGTGTATTCATGATTTCCCTTCCCTTCCCCAAAATCTGGGGCTCGTGTTGTGCCGAGTGAGGAGTCCTCCTCGGGAATCCCCGCTATCAATCTGCGGATTTTGCAGCGTCTGTGACCCCGCGCCAACCCCCAAGGAGGCTGCCTGCACCCCGAGTGAACCGTTGCCTGCTGGAAGCGGTCCCAGGTAGACGGGCGAATGACTCCCTGACAAATATCCTGGCAGTGTGCCAACTACAAAGATGGCTGCTTTTGCTCAGGATACCGACTGCATTCGCTCGATTTGCCTTCCTAACCGTTCGTGCATAGCAGCTCTCCCATTCACTCGCCGGCAAAGGTCCTCCACCTGCAAGCTCTCCCCGCCCTCCTCTCACCATGAAGGCATCTCCGCGAGGCCACTTCGCATCGCGATCTCTGGCGACTGGAGCCGGGTTTGGACAAACTTCCCGGCTGACCCAATCTTTTCTTCCGAGACCCACACAACTAATCCATTAGTTGCGCGTCTCAATCTACAGACGCGCCAAGCACGAGGAACCAGCCAGTGCCTCCAAAGAAGTCCAACACGCTCACCGAAGCCGAGCTCAGACTCATGAAGCTCCTCTGGACCCGTGGCGAATCCGCCGTCAGCGACCTCGTCGCAGCCATGCCCGAACACGAAGCCCTTGCCTACAACTCCATCCTTACCACCGTCCGCATCCTCGAGCAAAAGGGCTACGTCGAGCACCGCCAAGGGGGCCGAGCCTTCCTCTACCGCCCCAGCGTGCAGGAGCATGAAGCCAGCCGCTCGGAAATCCGCCATCTCCTCACCCGCTTCTTTGGCAACTCCCGCGAGCGCCTCCTGCTCTCCATGCTCGACGACGAGGCACTCAGCGCAGACGAAATCCGCCGCCTCAGGCAGGTGATCGCCCAGGCAACCCCTGACAAATCGGAATCGGAGGCGCGCTGACCCATGCTCACCTCCTCATTCCCCGCCTTCTCTCCCCTCGCCGGCCAGGCCGCATCCGCCTTTGTCGCCTGCCTCTGGCAGGGATCCGTCCTCGTCGCCGCTGTCGCCCTTTGCCTCAAAACAGCAAAATCAGCCTCCTCGCGCCTTCGCTTTGCCGTCTGGGCAGCTACCTTCTGCGCCCTCGCAGCACTTCCCCTGCTCCCTCTCGCGCATACCACCTTCCCGGCACAGGCCGCGGCCGTTTCTCAGCACCCCCTGCTCCTGCTTGACAGCCGCTGGAGCCTGGCCATCGCTCTCCTCTGGATTTCCATCTCTCTCTACCGCCTCGCCGACCTCGCCTGGCACGCATGGCGTCTGCGCGCCCTCTGGAACTCCGCCCCCCGCCTCGACCACAGCCACCTCGCTTCCGGCATTGCTTCCGATATTGAGATTTGCGCCACCCACCACCTCGCCAACCCCGGCGTCATCGGCTTTTTCGCTCCCAAAATCCTGCTTCCCCTCGATCTCCTTGAGCGCCTCACCCCCGACGAACTCCGCCAGGTTCTACTGCATGAGGCCGAGCACCTCCGCCGCCGCGACGACTGGACCAACCTTCTACAGAAACTCTGCCTCACTCTCTTCCCCCTCCATCTGCCCCTCCTGTGGGTCGAGCGTCAGCTATGCCGTGAGCGCGAACTCGCCTGCGATGAAGGCGTAGTCCATCAGACTCACGCGCCCCGCGCCTATGCCATCTGCCTCACACGCCTCGCAGAGCAGCGTCTCGATGCTCCCCGTGAAGCCCTCGCACTCGGCGCATGGCGGCGCCGTTCCGAGCTTGTCCACCGCGTGCACGCCCTGCTCGCCCGCCGGACGGCCCTCCCCGTCTGGCAAACCCGTCTCCTGTGCGGACTCATCCTCGCCGGCATTGCCCTGGGAGCGGCCGCCTTCGCACGCGCCCCCGAACTCGTCGCATTCACCGCTCCTGCAGCGACCGCAGTTTCTTCGGCGCAACCCGCTGCCCAAGGGCTCCAACCCGCGGCATTCCGCCACTCCTCCGTCCCGCGCCTTCAGATGGCTTCTTTCGCCCGGAAGTTCACCCCGCGCTCTACAAATCGCCCCTCACCTCGCCCCGCGCAGACCGTCCACCAGCTCCTCGCATCCCAACGCACAACCCAAGTCAATCAGACCGCAGTTAACTCGTCTGACACGCCCGAGATCTCCGGCTGGCTGGTGCTCACCGACTGGCCCCAGGGCGACGCCTCCCAACCGGCGCGCAGAACATCCAAGGCTGCCTCTGCCAGCGCCTCCAGATCCACCAGCCCTGTCCTCAACCTGGTCTTCACTCTGGAAACCCCAGATCACCAAAAGTTTGCCGCCGTGCCAACCCGTTCCGGTTGGCTGGTCATTCAACTCTAGAAATCAACCTTTTCAAACCCAAATACGAGGTCACCATGAAACAAGCAACTAATTCATTAGTAGCCCGCATCAAGAAGATGAGCTTCCCGCTCGGACTTACGTCTGCCTTTGTCCTCAGCGCAGCATTGCTGCTCAGCCACAACCCCATCCACGCCTCCACCACAGCGGCCAGCGTTTCCATCCCGGACAACCAGGCCACCACTTCTCTGGAAGCACTCGACCAGGCCGTCGAAAACGTCGCCTCCCGAGTCACCCCAGCCGTCGTCAACGTGAGCGTCACCTCCAAGGCACATCAGGACGACAGCGACTCCGAAGACGGCGCTGGCGCACAGGGTGCATTACCTCCTGGCCTGCCCCCAGGGCTCGAACAGTTCTTTAACCACGGCCAGCACCAGGGCCCGCAAATCGAACACGGCATTGGCAGCGGCATCATCATCTCCCCCGACGGATACATCGTCACCAACAACCACGTCGTCGACGGCGCAACCCAGATCCGCGTCACCCTCAACGACCGTCGCGTCTTCCCCGCCGAGCTCATCGGCACCGACAAGCTCACCGACCTCGCCGTCATCCGCATCAAAGCAACCGGCCTGCCCTACATCGCCTGGGGAGATTCAACACGCCTCCATCCCGGCCAGACAGTCCTCGCGTTTGGCAGCCCCTTCGGCTACTTCCAGTTCTCCGTCACCCGCGGCATCGTCAGCGCCGTCAACCGGCCCAACCCCTACAGTGACGACGCCCGCAAGCCCGGCAGCTTCATCCAGACCGACGCTGCCATCAATCCCGGCAACTCCGGCGGACCGCTCGTCAACTCCCGCGGCGAACTCATCGGCATCAACACCTTCATCATCTCCAACTCCGGCTCCTTTGCCGGCGCTGGTTTCGCTATCCCCTCTCAAATTGCTGAGGCCATCACCACGCAACTCATCCAGCACGGCACCGTCCACCACGGATACCTCGGTATCTCCATGAACGATGTCACACCGGAAAACACCAGCTTCTTCAACCTCCCAGACGCGCGCGGAGCCATCATCAGCCAGGTCACCCCAGACTCCCCGGCCGCCAAA
>Ga0302153_10000669_pt1 | contig 18513 bp, 18 predicted proteins | sample I_Bog_N2_2_FD_192429 | JGI IMG/M metagenome (GOLD analysis project Ga0302153, IMG submission 192429) | Peat permafrost microbial communities from Stordalen Mire near Abisko, Sweden - I_Bog_N2_2 | ecosystem: Environmental > Terrestrial > Soil > Wetlands > Peat | place: Sweden: Abisko, Stordalen... | reverse complement strand
CGCGGCGCGACATCTAGGAGAGGCTCTCACTTCCCTTCGAGGAGACTCTGTCAGGCCGCCCACGCTCAGCCTCGCACTCAGCGGGAAAACGGTATGCATCGTTGGCCTGGGGACCATCGGACAACAGCTCGTAGATCGTTTGCGTCCTTTTGGTGTGAAGATGGTTGCCACAGATGAGCACCCGGAGAATGCCCCTGCCGATGTTATTGCCTATCCCGCTGATCAACTGAACACCGCAGTCGCTAATGCGGATTTTGTTGTCATTTGCGTTCGAGCCAGCAAGGAAAACGAAAACCTTATCAATGCGGCTCAACTTGCCGCGATGAAGCGCGGGGCCATCCTTGTCAACATCGCTCGCGGCATGCTCATCGATGAGACAGCACTTGTCGATGCGGTTACACATGGGCAGATTTCGGCTGCGGGGCTCGACGTATTGAAGAATGAACCACCTGATCGCAGGGATCCTTTGCTTCAACTTCCTCAGGTCCTGGTCACTCCACACATTGCAGGGTTAACGGACCTAATGCTGGCCGGAACGGCGAACTACATCAGTCAGGTAATTGACGAGTTTGCCGCGGGCAAGAAACCCAAGTCGATCCTAAACTCGCCCGCCAAGCCTCGGTGCCTGCTGAGAGATTAAGGGCATGAAGCCTGATGGGCGGGACAGCTACCCGTCGATCTTCGCATTGAACATCGGAAGTTAGATGTGGTGCGTTTGCGGAGGACGCCCTCTCGCCGGCAAGGAGGTGAAATGGCGACTTGGACTCGGGTGATGAATTCCACCGAAGAGTGACTCCACCCATTCGACTATCCATCGGATCGGACGGACCCAAGGGCTTGGCGTGCCGCAACTCTCACAGCCAAACACTGGCCTCACGTCTGCCAGGATGGCATAAGCCAGGTTAAGTATCGCCTGAAATGGCCGAACCCCAAAGACGCTGATTGCGAAGGTCCAGGCGAACCATCTGGTACTGGGTAAATGTCGCAGAACCTCGGCAACGGCTTCCCCGCCGAGTTTCATTGAGCCATCCGGCATCAGTAGATGAATTGTCGCGTAGGCATCCCAGATATTCAGGCCTTGATTGAGTGACAGCAACTCATCGGGATCCTGGCCAATCGGTCGTACGACAATCGAAGTCGCGCCCGATCCTGCCTGCGCCTGCTTCTTCACCCAACTCGCAATGCTTCGACAGACTCCACACTCGTCGTTGAACAGCAGGATTGGCGTGGACTGCAACTTGCTCTGCATGATCCAATCTCATTTCATGATTCGTATGGTTGCTTCACCACAGCCAGGAGGTTCGATACATCTGGACTTGGCCCCTCATCGCGCCCGACGATCGCTCCGTTCAGAAACATGATCAGCGTGGGCGTCCCTTGGACCTCGTATAGATCGGCAAGTTCCCGGTCGAGAGCAATGTTTACCCTGAAGATCTTCTCCGTGGATTCCACGATCTCTGCAACTTGCTGAAGATCCGGCTCGATCACACCGCAATGCGCGCATCCGTAAGACATAAACTCGACTACGATCGGTCCTTCACCTTTCAATACCAGCCGGTCAAATGTGCTGGCAGTGACAGTTCGAATCCTGTCGATCGATTTGTATCCTGGCATGAAGTCCTCATCGTTTGGATCTGCGGCCATGGGTGAACCGATATGTTCTTGCCCAGACCTGCGCCGATATGAATCTGGGCCTCCCCACAATGTTCCTACACGTGCTCCTTGCGCAGGCCGCCCCAATCAGTCCTCAAGGGGACAACTGACGGGGCGCCGAGGTGCTTCTTCGCAATCGCCTCGATCTCCGGCTCGGTCAGCGCGGAAAGATCCGCCGTCTCAGTCGCGATGATTCGCTTGAATGTCTCTGGATGATGGCTTTTCAGGTATTCGCTCAGAAACTCCATCGCGCTGCTCTTTCCCGTTGCATGGCCAATCAGGATGATTGCTTCGGCGTGGACAAGGTCAGTGGCTATCTCTTCGTAGTAGGAATCCTCCTCGGGAACATGGTCGCCCTTGTAATGGGCTTCCTTCCGATGGATCAAATGATGTTGGAAACCGAAAGGATCGTACGGCTTGACAGTGAGTTCATCTTCAGGCCGGCTGCCGCCGAGATCGTGGTAAATATGGGCGACGTGATGGTCAATGACCACGACCATTCGTCCGATTTGGTGTGCTTTTGCGGCTTTCCCAAGAACGCCAGCTTCTTTTAGAAACTGACGCAGCCTCGAAATCTCTTCTACTTCGAGATTATGGGTGCTGGGTTTCTTGAAGAAACCCCTCTGGGAACCTACCACGAACGCAAATTCGTCGTTCCCGTGCGGCTCGACCTCGCCAATCTGTCCAATGAGGTCAACTACAGCACTCCAACTTAGATTGCGCGGCAACTTGCCGCCAACGAGACTCTCAAGGAGGTCTTCATGGTCGTTGCGAATATGATCATGCATCCTCTGAGCATTTCATCCGTCAAGGAAAAATGTTGTTCTAGTTTGCTCATCGCATTCGGACTTTCCGCAAGAAATGCTCCGCTCGATGTCCATGGATGGGTATACAGAGAGTCACAGCTTTGGGCGCAGGGTGGATCGTCAGCCTTAGCGCAGAGCAATTCGGCACAGTTCCAGGACCTCGACCCTGCAATGATTTAGCCACGATCCCGTGTAGGATCACAAAGTTCAATTGATAGTCTAACCAGAAGAAAAGGTGTTCGAGTGAAAACAGCAGAAACGATCAAGAACAATGTGGAGCAGGAATTGCGTTGGGAACCGAGCGTTTGCGCAACCAAGATTGGCGTCTCGGTCAACGAAGGAGTTGTCGAGCTTGATGGGCATGTTGGTAGTTTGTATGAGAAGTGGGCAGCCGAGCGTGCAGCCCTCCGGGTCGTCGACGTCACCTCGGTCGCAAGTGAGATCATCGTCGATCTACCCTTCGAGAGTGAGCGCACGGACGAAGACATTGCGTCGGCGGCTGCCAATCACTTGAACTGGAATTCCCAGGTGCCTGACACTATCAAGCTCAAGGTCTCGAAGGGGTGGGTCACGCTTCAGGGAACCGCAGAGTGGCAATACCAGAAGGAAGAAGCTGCAAGAGCTGTTCGGTCTCTGCGCGGTGTAAAAGCGGTGTTGAATGAAATTGAACTCAAGCCGACCGTGAGTACCACTGGCGTCAAGATCAAGATCGAAGACGCACTCAAGCGCGATGCCCAGATTGAGGCGAAGGATATTACCGTCGAGACCTCTGGCAACATGGTGACACTGCGCGGACATGTGCATACATGGAACGAGCGCGAAGATGCCGAGCATGCCGCCTTCTCCGCACCGGGCGTTGGTAGCGTTTCAAATCTCCTCACTGTTTCTTATTGAGCCCTGGCGATCCCTTAAATTCGCGGAATCGGAGCGACACTTGGTTTGGTGTCGCTCCGACCACGAAAGGAAACCTGCCGGTTCGGCAAGTCCGCACGACTCAATTCACACCTCTCCGGGCCTCCTATTCGCCGACCTGCTAAATGGAAGAGACACATGGCCATTGAAGTGTTGACCGGCGGCAAGCTTGAGAAAGTCCTCGCGGCACTTGATGCCAACTGGCAAGCCGAGATGGAGGGGAACCGGACCTATCAGACATTGGCGGAGCGCGACAGCGACCCTGTACGGGCGCTAGTACTACGCCACTTGGCTGGTGCCGAATGGGAGCACGCGGCACTGTGGGCCGGGCGCATCCGTGAGTTGAATGGCCCAGAACCGGTGTACAAAGGCAGTGAGCATGGGGATGCGGACTCATTGGCCAACCGCGCCGGCGGCATCCAAATGGCCCTGCGTCGTTTGGAGATCGACGAAAGCCGCGACATTGCGAAATACGGCGAGCAGCTCAAGGAATTGGGCGATACGGGCTCCATCGCCATCCTCAATCACGTTATTGAAGACGAAAAAGATCACTACCAGGAACTTGGATCTCTGCTACGTGGCCACTATCCCGCGTCCGTCAGTTCGCCCAAACCCGACATTAAAGCGGCTCTCAAAGAGTTGCTGGCAAAGAGCGATCAAGGTCGCAAGCGGCCTGGAGCCTGGATCGGTGATGCCATCTATGGCGTGAATGATGGTCTCGGCGCTATCTTCGGCATCGTCTCCGGTGTCTCAGGAGCAACTGCCGGCGACAGCAAATATGTTCTCCTCGCGGGACTCTCGGGCATGATCGCGAGCGCCCTCTCGATGGGCTCAGGCGCATATCTCGCCGCCAAAAGCGAGCGCGAGATCTACCACGCCGAGGTTGCGCGCGAACGCGAAGCCATCCAAATGAACGGCCCTGAAGCTCGAGAACTGCTCTCCCTCTACTACCAGGTCAAGGGCCTGCCAGAGGATGACGCCCAACACATGGTCAACCACATTGCCGACAATCCCGATCAGTTGCTACGTGCTCTGGCCAGCGAGCGCCTTGGCTCCTCTGAAGAAGCACTCTCCAACCCGCTGGTCTCGGCCAGTTCCGGTGCTCTCTCTACCGCTATTGGGGCCAGTATTCCGGTCATCCCCTTCTTCTTCATGCATGGGCTCGAGGCGGTCATCGCCGCGGCAATCATCTCGCTGGCCGCGCACTTTGCAGTCGGCGCCGCAAAATCCTTGATTACAGTGCGCTCCTGGTGGTCCTCCGGTGTTGAGATGACCCTTGTCGGTGCCGCAGAAGGCGCGGTGACCTACGGCATTGGCATACTGCTTGGTAAGGGCGGTATCTAAGGAAAAGGATTTTGAAAGACGCCCGCCCGTATCACTCTAAAGATTGAATCTGGGCTCCAAGGTAAAACAAGAATGAGCCACAAGTCGGGGCAGAAACCGAGACATGGGCTCATTCTTCTCCGGAGCACAAAGCCAATCCGGCATTACTCTACCAATTCGCTGAAGTCCGTTTAGACTGCGGTGAGTTCGTTCACCCAGTATCCTTCACGATTGTAGTGCCCATACAAGCCCGTTTCGTAATCTCGTGTGAGCAACGACTCGTCGGTATATTCCGGCGCAGCTTTGATGGTCTCGCGAGATAGGCCGACTGCGACTTCCCTTTCGTCCCAACTCACGTTCTCGATCCATTTTGGTGAAATCAGAACCTTCTTCCCAGGCCACCAGTTCCTTGTCGCCACGACGAGATAACGAATCGTCCAGGTCTCGTCATCGATGATGAAGTCGTCGACATGGCCGATCTCCCCGTCGCTTGCGAGTAGATTGTAACCGGTTACTTCATTTGTACTGCGAAGATGGCGATCCCATCCCATTTCTTCCGAGGCGGACAATCCCCAGTTGGCGCGATCCCGCTCAATGTATGGATAACCTCCCCAAGCATATGGCCCTCCCCAGTAATTGGGATAGCCGTAGTAGCCGTTATAGACACCCTCGTACTGACGCGAAACTGGCTTATCTGTGTCGCTGGACGGACTGTTCTCGACCTGCTTCTTGGTCAATTCAACAGCCAACTCCTGATAGTCCTTGTTTACGCCAGTCAAAGAGTATGGCGAGATCAGGACCTTCTTCCCGCTGAGCCAGCTTGCCGTATTTGCGACAAGATAGCGAATTGTCCAATACTGGTCGTCGAAGAAGAACTCGCTGGCCGACCCTATGTCTCCGTCGATGCTCTTGAGTGAGAAGCCCTTGAGTTCCTTTGCTTTGAGTAACATGATATCTCCTTTGTTTTTTGTCTTCTAATGAGTCGTTAACAGCACCCTCGATGTACAGCGCCGCGAAAGAGCAGGTTCCGCACAATGCCTTGGGGGCCACCTCAGTCCCAGCGCAATTGTGCCGCTTCTTAGACGAGTACAGCCTGGCCATAAACCGCATAATGGCTTTGTTCTGTGCCTTTGATAATGTCCTTGGCCTTCTCTACCTCTTCAGGTGTTCCGTGGACGACAAGCACGTACTTGTCGGTCTTCAAGGCGACATCGTACTTCAGCACGCTGTCCTTGGGGATGCCGAGACTAACCAGGCCCGCACCGATTGCGCTGACGCTCCCAACGACGACTGCTCCTTCGAGACCAGCTACGATCCAGCCTACGATTGGGCCGGCTGCGAGGATTGGCCCGAGCGCCGGTATGAAGAAGACACCCGATCCGAAAAGCAACCCCCAGAACCCGCCCCAGAACGCTCCTACCCCGCCCCAATACTTCATGCGATCGCCGGCAGTGTAATACCCAATTACGTGTTCCTCCGTGTGCGTATCTTTTCCCACAGTCGACAGGCACTTCATATCGACACCGGCCTCCTGGAGTTTCTTGACAGCTCATTCCGCCTGTTCGTGAGTGTCATAAGTTGCCGCTACTGAGTTTTTGGTACTCATTTTGTTCTCTTTCACATTGGTCGACTTGAATGAGTTTTGTGCGGTTGCTCTCCTGCACGGCAACTTCCAATACGCGAAAACAACTGCAAAGCACTGATTGAGGCAATCCGCAAATCTTCCTAGCTGCCCTCTTGACAATCCACTGCCAAGCTTCGGGTCGTTTACCGGGTAAGTGTATTTAATGTGCAGTCGCGACTCTGAGCAATTGCGCACACGACTTAACAAGCCGCAATCGCTTTGCCTTTAGCGCCTTTGAATTGGGTTGAATCTTTCACAGAGGTCAGACTCACATTTGAGCCAACAGTGACGCCCATTGGATGTTGAGGCTGGTTTCCTGGCAGTCCGGTCGCTTGCATTTACCAGCCGGAATAATGTGGCATCCCCGCGCGAGACAGACTGTTCCATTCGATACACATGAGAAGTCCAAAGTCCTTGCGGCTGCTGTTTTCCAACTGCTCGGCTAATGAAAGCCCAGTCCATCTCTGCTAGACACCGCTTGCGGAGTTTCGAATGGGATCGCCCATCGGATGACAGAGGGAGTGTCGCCAGGCAATGCCGGATCACTTAATGAGCGATCCTATACAGCGCCGCCGAGACAAATGAGTTAAGCTGCAGGGTGGTAGAGTGTGCAAGGTTGTGGGCAGGTCATGCCGAGACAGTGTGCCGGAGGTTTTTTTGAGAATAATCCTCCGGCAGTTGTGGTCTTACTCTACGCCAATTCGAAAACTGATCCCGGTGACGGACCGGAGTTACGGGACGATATTTCGGAGGCTGGCCCGCTACCGATGAGCCTCCGGTTACTTAGCTATTTCACGGAAGGGTATTTATGGTCTGTCTGGCTCAATGCCCTCCCTTCTTCAAAATGAGGCTTGAAATGAACGATCACTCAGGACCGTTTCTGCTTGTCAACCCTGACCGGTGCATGGGGTGCCTTACCTGTGAAGTCGTCTGCGCGGTGGCACATTCCCGTTCGGGTGCCTTATCGGCTGCCATGGTTGCAGGCGAAACTCTTTCACCCCGGAATCGGGTTGTGCAAGTTGCTGCCACCCGGTTCCCAACGCAATGCCGGCAATGCGAGGATGCGCCCTGCGTGAGGGTATGTCCGACCGGAGCCACCTATCAGACGGCAACGTATACCGCCGTCAATCAAAAACTCTGCATCGCCTGCAAGCTGTGCATGATGGTGTGTCCTTTCGGGGCCATTCATATCAGCTCGGTTCAGGTGAACAGCCGCAGCAAGCCGGCCGCCGTCAAGTGCGACCTATGTGTGGATCGCGCGGACGGTCCCGCCTGCGTGGCCGCCTGCCCCACGCACGCCATCTCATTGGCCCACCCGCGGGCGGTGATGAATGAGGCGAATCAGGACTCCGCCCAGCGCTTCCTTGCCGCGCTCCAGGCACAGGACCGCGCCGCCAATGCAGTCAATCGCACCACGGAAGGAACTTCGCTATGAGCCACTCGCCGAAAAGTCTTGTCAGAAGCATTGACCCAGCCACCCAAGAGATGCTCGACCTAACGCAAAAGGCAGGTATTGAGACAATCTGGGACCGATTCGATGCGATGCAACCGCAGTGCGGCTTTGGCGAAACCGGCCTGTGCTGTCGTAACTGCAATATGGGACCGTGCCGCATCAGCCCGTTCGACGATGCCGGACCCAAGCTGGGTGTCTGCGGCGCCACCCGCGACGTGATCGTGGCCCGCTTTCTGGATCGGATGATCGCCGCCGGCACGGCCGCCCACTCCGATCACGGCCGCGACATTGCGCAGACATTCCTGATGGCGGCCAAAGGCGAGGCCACCGACTACAAGATTAAGGATGAGGTCAAGCTGGCGGCGCTGGCCGCCGAATTTGGCATCGCGACCGAGGGCCGCGTCAAGGCGGAGATCGCGCAAGAACTGGGCAAGAAACTGCTGGGACAGTTCGGCCAGCAAGAAGGAGCGCTCGCCTTCACCAGGCGCGCTCCGCTGAAGCGTCAGCAACTGTGGACCACTTTGAAAATCATGCCCCGCGGAGTCGACCGGGAGGTTGTTGAAACCATGCATCGCACCCACATCGGTGTCGATAACGATGCGGTGAATCTGATACTGCAAGGGCTGCGCACCTCGCTCGCCGATGGCTGGGGCGGATCGATGATTGGCACGGAACTCTCTGACGTGATGTTCGGAACCCCCACAATCAAACGCTCGGCCGTGAACCTGGGCGTACTCAAGACCGATGAGGTCAACATTATTGTGCATGGCCATGAGCCGACCCTGTCGGAGATGATTGTGGCCGCCAGCCGCGATCCAGAGATGGTCGCGCTGGCGCAGAAATTCGGCGCCAAGGATATTAATATTGCCGGCCTTTGTTGCACGGGCAATGAAATTCTGATGCGGCAGGGGATTCCGTCGGCTGGCAACTTTATCCAGCAGGAATTGGCTGTTGCCACCGGCGCCGTGGAAGCCATTGTGGTGGACGTGCAATGCATCCTTCCCTCGCTGGTCACCGTGGCCGGCTGTTTCCATACCAAGTTCATCACGACTTCACCCAAGGCCAAGTTCACCGGGGCCACGCACATCGAGTTTGACGAGAAGCGCGCTTACGAGATCGCCAAACAGATCGTGCGCGCGGCGGTTGAGAACTACCGCTTCCGCAAGCCAGGGCAAGTTCATATTCCCAACGTCAAAACCGATTGCATGGTTGGCTTCAGCGTCGAGGCCATCGTTCATGCGCTCGGCGGAAGCCTGACGCCGCTCATCGACGCCATCAAGAAAAACCAGATCCGCGGCATTGCCGCCGTGGTGGGATGCAACAATCCGAGGACCCAGCACGATTATGGGCACACCACCCTCGTCAAGGAACTGGTGAAGCGCGACATTCTGGTGCTCAGCACCGGCTGCAATGCCATTGCCTGCGCCAAGGTCGGCCTGATGTTGCCCGAAGGGGCGGAACTTGCCGGTCAAGGGTTGCGCGCCGTCTGCCAGGCACTCGGGATTCCGCCGGTCCTGCACATGGGATCGTGTGTGGACAACAGCCGGGTGCTGACGGCCTGCGCGGCGATCGCCAATGCGCTGGGGGTGGACATCAGCGAATTGCCCATCGCCGCCGCGGCACCGGAATGGATGAGTGAAAAGGCCGTGGCGATCGGCACGTATGCGGTAGCCAGCGGCATCTTCACGGTGCTGGGCTTGATGCCACCGATCCTTGGTGGACCCGCCGTCACCGACTTGCTGACAAACGGCGCCGAGGGTGTGGTGGGCGGCAAGTTCGCGGTCGAGCCGGACCCATTCAAAGCGGCTGACCTCATTGAGGCGCACATCAACGCGAAGCGAAGGGATCTCGGCCTAGCGGTATAGAGCCGCTTCCCGGTTTCTGTAGGAGTAGGCCATTGCTGCTGAGCGGTTGTTTCTTAAGAATGAGCCGCTCGGCGCTGTGCTCGACCCCTCACGCGAACGAGAGAACTTATCTCAACTGGTGGCGTGAATGAGGGCAGAACCATTCACGATGGGAGCAATGAATGAAGATTGCCGTCGCAGGTAAGGGTGGAGTCGGAAAGACGACGGTGGCGGCGCTTCTGGCCCGTCACTTCGCTGCCAGAGGGCTGGGGGTGATTGCGGTGGACGCCGATCCGTCAGCGTGCCTCGGCGCCGCTGTTGGCCTGCCTTCAGAGCTGCTGCACAAACTTGTACCCATCAGCGAGATGGCCGAGCTGATCAAGGAGCGCACCGGGGGGGAGAAGGGAGCCTATGGCACTTACTTCCGGCTGAACCCGAAGGTCGATGATATCCCCGAGCGTTATAGCGTGGAACACCAAGGAATACGCCTGCTTCACTTGGGCTCGATCGACCAGGGCGGAACCGGGTGCATTTGTCCCGAGAGCGCCCTGGTCAAGGCTCTGGTCACGCATTTATTTCTGCGCAGCAACGACCTGCTCATCGTGGACATGGATGCCGGACTTGAACATCTGGGCAGGGCTACGGCCGGAGCGGTAGACCACCTGCTGATTGTTGTCGAGCCGGGACGCCGCAGCCTCGACACGGCACAACAGATTGCGCGTCTGGCCAGGGACATCGGCATTCGCCAGATGTCGATGATTGCCAATAAAGTGCGCACCGCAGATGATCGTCAGTTCATTGAGCAGAATCGCGGCAACTTGCCGCTGCTCGGTGTACTTCCTTACCTCTCCCAGGTGATCGAGGCGGATCAGGACGGTGCGGCCGTCTGTGACACAGTTCCACAATTGGCGCATGAGATCGCGGAGATTGCCCGCGCGCTCAACGGCAGCAAGGCCACGGAAGGCGAATCTGTTGCGGCTGAGGCGCGCATGCTTCTGAGCTAGCGGCCCGTCATCTGCTCCGGTTTCTCCGGGCGGCATCCAGATGATGGGCGGGAACGCCGGGGAAGAAGCAGTTCACAACTTTGCTCAGTCCCGGCGGCAACACGTCGGGGTTGGGAACGCTCCTCGGGCGTCCAGAACATCGCGTTTGAAGATTCATCCTTAATTATCAAGTGCGGGCAATTTTAGACGCAGGGAGGCAAGAGCGGTGGATGTCGGATTGCTGATACTCGCGCCGCTGGCTGCGCTGATTACCGGCGTTGCTCTCCAGTTGATCTTCTCAGCCGTACTCTCGACGAGCACCAAGGGCTGGCTGGCGTTTGCCACCGGGCTGGCCGCACTAGCGGGAGTGGCCGCCGCGTGGTGGCGGGTGTACTCGGGGCACGCTCTGGATGTCACTTTTGGGCGCTGGGATGGTCCGATCCAACTGGCTTATCACGTGGATAGCCTCAGCCTGCTCTTCGCTCTCATGTCCGCTGGGATCGGCGCGGCCGTCCTGCTCTACTCCATCGGCTATATGAAGTCGGAGAAGGGCACGACCCGCTTCTACTCGCTGATGCTCCTGTTTATTGCAGGAATGATCAACCTGGTTTATACCGCCGATCTATTTCTCTTGTATTTCAGCTGGGAGTTCATCGGACTTTGCTCATTTTTCCTCGTTGGTTTCTGGTACCGTCAGACGGAGGCGGCCTATGGCGCCCGCAAGGTGCTGACGATGACCCACCTTGCTGGCTATGGCCTGTTCGTCTCAGTGGTGCTGCTGTACCATCGGACGGGCACGACACTGTGGACGGACCCGCGGGTCGGCGCGGCGTTCTCCACGGGCATCTTCGTGCTGGTGCTCACCGCGGTGCTGGCGAAGTCGGTCCAGTTTCCGCTCTATACCTGGATTCCCGACGCCATGGCCGCGCCGACGCCGGTCAGCGCCTTGCTGCATGCGGCCTGTTATGTAAAAGCCGGCGTTTACCTGATCGCCCGTCTGCACACTATCACGCCCTGGCCGGTCTCATGGGGCCTGATGGTCTCCTGGCTGGGAGCGGGTACGCTGCTGATAGGCGTATTTTTCGCGCTGGCGCAGCACGACCTGAAGCGGCTGCTGGCCTTTCATACCGTCAGCCAGATCGGTTACATGATGCTCGGGCTGGGACTTGGCACTCCGCTGGGCATTGCGGCCGGGCTCTTCCACTGCCTGAACCATGGCCTGTTCAAGGGCTGCCTCTTCCTCTGCGCCGGTTCAATACAGCGCAGCACGGGAACGCGCGACATGGATCTGATGGGCGGATTGGGCCGCAAGATGCCGCGCACCATGATGATTTGGCTGGTGGCGGCCGGGGGCATCGCGGGCATTCCGCTGCTGAATGGCTTCGTCAGCAAATGGCTTCTTTACAATGCCGCGCTGCAGGCCCATCAGCCGCTGCTGGCGCTGATTCCCTGGATCGGCAGCATTCTTACCGTATTTTCATTTCTCAAGGCCACCAGCGGCGTCTTCCTGGGCAGCGACGGAGCCACAACCCAAAAGGCACACGAGGTTTCGTGGACCATGCTGGCAGGAGGCGGCGCACTGGCTGCTGGCTGCCTGCTGCTCGGCCTCGCGCCGCAATTAGCCATGACCTACCTCATCAATCCGCTTCTGCCCGCGATGGGGCTTAGTCCGCTGTTGGGAGTAAGCTGGTTCGGCTTTGCAGCTGGAGAAGGCATGTGGTTTGCCACAGGCGGGCTGGCGCTCAGCATCGTCGCGCTGGGCTTCGGCGCGCTGGTCTACTGGCTGCCCATGGGACCCAGCGTCACGGCCGTCGAGGCTGGCGGCGCTCCCAGTGTGTTTACCGGCGGCGAGCGGCTCAGCCCGCAAGGTCATCTGGATGCCAGCGATTTTGCCTACACGATCAAAGAGAGTCTCGCCCCGTTTTACCGCTTCTGCGACGTTGATCGGGCCTGGCTGGCTCTCTGGCACGGCATGAGCCGCCTGGCTTCGCATCTGGCTCGCCTGCTCCACTATGCCGAGGAGTTTCCCGCGAGCTTGCTCACCATCGGGACTGTGATGGTCGCGATCTTCGCCTGGCTCGCATCCAGAACCACAATCGCCGGGCAGGCCACCGACGGCAGCAACCCTGTGCCAACGCTGCTGCCGCTGGTGGCTGCACTCGCAGTCTCGGTGGTGGGGCTTCTGCTTGCATGTGGCGCCTGCCAGGCACAGCGGCGATTTATCCTCCCTCTGGCATTGGCGGGCGCGCTCGCCTGCGGTGGCGTCCTAGCGCAAACTGCTCTCTGGCGCACGCTGCTGCTGGAAGGCGCGGCTGCCATAGCTCTTGTCATACTGTGGTGGGCCAGCGGCCGGCCGGCTGTCCGTCGCGGTTATTTTGCCGCCGTTGCGCTTTCCGCCATCGGGATGGTGGGCGGCACAGTGGCTGCCGCGCACGGTCACGCGCAACTGGCTCGCGCCCTGCTGGTGCCGGGCGCTGCCATCAAATTCGGACTGGTTCCGCTCTGGTTCTGGTTGCCTCTGGTGACCGAGTCGGCGCCGGCCGTCGTTGCCGGGCTCATCGTCGGCGTAGTGGACGTCGCTGCCTTTGCGGAACTGGTTACAATTCGCGGGGCCGAGCCGTGGATCTTCCATCCGGGATTGCCCTGGCTGGCGCTGGGCGTGGGATCGGTGATCGTGGGTGCGCTGCTCGCCCTGGCGGAACGCAACCTGAAACGTTTGCTGGCATTCTCGACCATCGCCGACATGGGCCTGATGGTGGTAGCCCTCACCCTGGGCGGCGCCTACGGACTGCCCGGCGCGGTGCTGGGAGCAACCGTTCATGCCTTGGCCAAGGCCTTGCTCTTTGCCAGTGTGGCCGCACCGGAGGCAGGCGGCGAGTCGTTGACAGATGCGCGCGGACTCGCATCCCGCCATCCGCTGGCCGCGACCGGTTTTGTGGTGGGAGCGCTGGCCGTATGCGGGGTTCCACCGACCCTCGGCTTCGCGGCGCATTGGCGAATTTTCTCGGCGGCGGCCGCTGACAGTCTCCCGATGCTGGCAGCCATGGCCTTGGGTGCCATGCTTATGGTTGCCATCTACGCCCGCGCTATCACTCTGTTCTGGTGGGGCCCGGAGATCTCGCCGCATCCGGCGGCGCCCTCCTACAACCGGTTCATGCTCGGAGCCGCCGTTGTGCTGCTCGCTCTGGCCCTGCTGGTGACCGGATTCTGGCCCCGTCTGCTGGGAGGGGTCGCATGAGCGTACCGGGCAAAGGAATTCTTTTCAGCCTGGTCGAACGGGCTCGCCGGCGCTCAGCTTGGCTGTTTCACTTCAACGCGGGCGCATGCAATGGCTGCGACATCGAGTTGATTACCTGCCTGACGCCCCGCTACGACGTCGAGCAACTGGGCATAAAGCTCGAAGGCAGCCCCCGGCAAGCCGATGTGCTCTGCGTTTCAGGGCCGGTTACACGCGCCACACGGGAGGCACTTGAGACCATTTATGGCCAGATTCCCTTCCCTAAGGTGGTGGTGGCGATCGGTTCCTGCCCCGCCACCTGCAACGTCTTCGCCGGCAGTCCTATGATCGAGGGCCCGCTGGACCGGATCATTCCTGTCGACGTCTATGTTCCTGGGTGTCCGCCACGGCCGCACCAGATCATCGAGGGCGTCGCTGAGGCGATCGAGCGGCTGGCGGCATATCGCGCCACACCGGCTGGAGGGGAGCGATGAATGCCTGGCGCGCGCTCTTCGCCCTGATTGTTTTTCCCGGTCTGCTCTATGCCTTGCCCATGGGCTGGTTCATGCTGGGCGCGGGGCGCAAGCTAGTGGCACGCTTCCAGGGGCGGATTGGCCCGCCCATTTCACAACCCTTCTACGATGTTGTCAAATTGCTGGCCAAGCAGCCGGTGGCGCGCGTGGCGGCGGAGAACCGGTTGTTGACCAGCCTGCCGCTGCTCGCCGTCGGCGCCCTGCTCGGGGCGCTGGCCTTGTTGCCGGTGTTCTCCGGCGAAACGGGTTTTGTCGGGGACCTGGTGCTCCTGGTGGGGCTGCTCGAACTGCCGCCGCTCTGCATGATTCTGGCCGGCTACGCTTCGCGCTCTATCTACGGCGAGGTGGGCGCGACGCGTGAGGCAACTCTCAGCATCGCGTCCAATATTCCTTTCCTGGCCGCGCTGGTGGCGATGGCTAGCGCCGCGGGAAGCCTCCATCTTTCGCAAATCGTTGCGGCCACGCCGTGGCTTGTGCGCATTCCCGCGCTGCTCACCATCCTGTTGTGCCTTCCGGTGAAGCTGCGTACAAACCCCTTTTCGCTCTCCAATGCCGAGCAGGAGATTCTCTCGGGCCCCCTCACCGAGTTCGATGGCCGTCAACTCGCGCTCTGGGAGTTGGTGCATGGCCTGGAGTGGGTCGCGCTGACGGGATTCGTGGCCACTCTCGCGGTTCCCGTGCGCAGCGCGCACAGTTTCTTGGATTTTCTTGGCTTTGTGCTGATTTCCCTTGCGCTCGTCTTGCTGCTGAACCTGCTCGCCGCCGCCACGGCGCGCCTCAAACTCCGGCAAGCCACGCGCTTGCTCTGGCGGTGGGCGTCCCTGCTGGCGGCAGTAGCGCTGGCAACGGCTCTTTATCTGCGCCACGGAGGCTACTGAGATGTTCCGTATTCTTGAAGTGATCGCCGGCAACGTGCTCCATGGCCCGGGGACGATTCGGCTGCCGGGCAGTGTGCCCTGCCCCCCGGAATTTCGCGGAGCCGTAACGCACGATCCCGCGCTCTGCCTCGCCTGCGGCATCTGCTCTTATGTCTGCGTGGGCGACGCGATTACCGCGGCGGAGCAAGACAAGAATTACCTTTGGACGTATGAACCGGGCCGTTGCACCTTCTGCGCGCGCTGCGTGGACCACTGTCCGGGACACGCCTTGACGATGGCTGGCGTGCCGGTTGCAGCCTACTTCAAGCCGGGCCAACTGGGCGTACAGCACCTGGCGCCGTTCCCCGCCTGCTCGCAATGCGGAGGGCCGTCGCGGCCGGTCAATGGGCAACTGCTCGGCCGCGCGTTCGATGAGGTGAACCCGGAGATCCGCCTGCTGGCGCGATTGTGCGAGCGTTGCCGGCAGCGGCTGCAGAGCAGGAAGTTCCTGGCCACAATCTCCGAGGACAATTCCCTGGAACGAATCCAGGAACGAATGAATCGGGAACGAACGGACCAGGAACGAACAGACCAGGGCCGAAAAGGAGAAGTTGAATGAGCGCCGCAGAGATTCGCGAACAGATGGGCGGAAATTGGGAGGAACGCAGCGACGGCTGGTGGCTGCCGTTGCCGCCGGAGCAGATCCGCGCCGCCGCCGGGAGCATGCTCGCCGGAGGCGCTCGTTTCGTGGCGCTGGTTGTAAGCCCCGACAGCCAGGGGGTGTTTGGCATGTCGTGGCACTGGGATCTAAAGGGTACACTGCTGTCGGTCACGACGACGCTGGCAGCCGGAAAGCCCGCGCCCAGTATCGTCGACATTTATATAGGAGCCGATTGGGCCGAGCGCGAGACGCGCGACTACTATGCCGTTCCCTTCGAGGGCCGCCTTTCCACGCCACCGCTGATGCTGCGCGAAGAAGATGCGCCCGGTATGATGCTGTCTCCAGAGGCGGGCCGTCCATGAGCTATCGCATTCCCATCGGTCCCTATCACCTCGCTCTGGAGGAGCCCTACAAGATCGAACTGGACTGCCAGGGCGAGCGCGTAACTGGCGCTACCCTGAAGGTCGGCTTCAACTTCCGCGGCATCGAGTGGCTGGCTGAGCGCAAGAACATCACCAAGGCCATCGCTCTCATGGAGCGCGTGTGCGGCATCTGTTCCAATGTGCATTCCATGACCTTCTGCATGGCCCTGGAACAGATCGGAGGGGTGGAGGTTCCTCCCCGCGCGCAATATGTGAGGGTAGTCATGGCGGAACTCGAGCGCCTGCACTCCCATCTGCTCTGGGCGGGTATCGCAGCGGAGTTGATCGGCTTCCAAACTCTGTTCATGCAACTCTTCCATCTCCGGGAATGCGTCATGGACGCCTTGGAATCGATCTCCGGCAACCGCGTGAATTACTCCATGAACCGCATTGGCGGAGTGAATCGCGACATCGATCACCCGGAGGCGGTGCGCAAGGCGGTCAGCAAAGTCCGGGACGCCGTATCGCGCACGCTGATTCCATTGTTCACGACCGACCAGACGGTGGCCGCCCGTTGCCGTGGCGTGGGGAAATTTTCGCGAGCGGAGGCGATCGCTTACGGCGCCGTGGGCCCGGTGGCGCGCGCTTCTGGACTGGACACGGACATGCGCCGCGATCATCCTTACCTTGCTTACAACGCTCTCGATTTTGCTGTGCCCACCCGCCCCGAAGGCGATGTGCTGGCGCGTATTGTCGTGCGCGCATTGGAGATTCTCGAAAGCTGCCGGATGATCGATCAGGCCCTGAAACGGATACCGGCCGGCCCCCTTCACGCCGGCGACATCTACACCGTGCCGCCCGGCGAGGCGGTGGCGAGAATCGAAGGCCCCCGAGGCGAGGTTTTCTACTACGTCCGGTCGGACGGCAGCGACACTCCTACCCGAGTCAAGGTGCGGACGCCGAGTTTTGCTAATATTCCCACGGTCACGGCCATGGTGCGGGGCAGTGATTTGGCTGACGTTCCACTGATCCAGGGCGCCCTCGATCCCTGTTATTCCTGCACGGATCGGTGACACAATCCTGTCGGCAATGGTGCCTGATGGAAAGTACAGAATCAGACGCCCTAGTTGTCTTCGGAGCAACCAGGGACCTCGCGCACAGGATGACCTTCCCCTAACTCTATGCGATGGTGAAAAGAGGCGCCCTGATGGTTCCAGTCATCGGCCTAGCTTTCCCGAATTGGAATCTTGCACGTCTTCACAAACGCATTACGGACAGCATCAAGCGGCCGGGAGGATTCGATAATAAGCGAGCTGTCCTCAGTTCCTCTGAGTTGAGCAAATTGAAACATCCAAGAGTGCCGCCTCAGCGAAATCATGGACAGAGCAAAAGTGTAGCCACACACAAGTATCCGGATGCTGATGCTTCGCGTACGGCATTTGTGATTCGCACCGGCCAATCACCTTACCTGGAACTCCCAGGTGCCTGACACGATCAAGGTCAAGGTCTCAAATGGTTGGATCACGCTTCAGGGAACTGCCGAGTGGCAATACCAAAAGGAAGAGGCTGCAAGAGCTGTTCGGTCCCTGCGCGGCGTCAAAGCGGTATCGAACGAGGTCACAATCAAGCCGACCTTGAATACAATCGACATCAAGATCAAAATCGAGGACGCACTCAAGCGCGATGCGCAGATTGAAGCGAAGGATATTACCGTCGAAACATCTGGTGCCATGGTAACCTTGCGCGGACGAGTGCATTCATGGAGAGAACACGACGACGCCGAGCACATCGCTTTCTCCGCACCTGGCGTTGGCAGCGTTTCAAATCTGCTTACCGTTTCCTATTGAGCCAGGCGTCACATTCGAGGCATCGGAGCGAAGCCCCGATTGGTGTCGCTCCGACCACGAATGGAAATCGGGGAGGTGGGCTAGTCGGCGAGTCTGCTTGGCAAAGTTGGCATTTAAGGGAATGGGAAACTGAAACATGCCAGCCTGAATCCATCTCCAACTTGAATCCTGGATATCGAGGGTAAAGCAAGTCAAGCCACAGACCCGCGCGAAAGCGTAGGTCTGTGGCTTTTTACTTTCCAAGGCATGCATTCAGACGGCCGCGAGTTCCTCGACCCAGTAGCCTTCACGATTGTAGTGCCCATACAGAACTGTTTCGTAATCCCGTGTGAGCAGAGACTCGTCGGTATATTCCGGCGCCGCCTTTATCGTCTCGCGAGACAGGCCGATTGCAACCTCCCTCTCTTCCCAACTCACGTTCTCGATCCACTTTGGCGA
>Ga0302153_10000642_pt1 | contig 18923 bp, 16 predicted proteins | sample I_Bog_N2_2_FD_192429 | JGI IMG/M metagenome (GOLD analysis project Ga0302153, IMG submission 192429) | Peat permafrost microbial communities from Stordalen Mire near Abisko, Sweden - I_Bog_N2_2 | ecosystem: Environmental > Terrestrial > Soil > Wetlands > Peat | place: Sweden: Abisko, Stordalen... | reverse complement strand
TCTTTGCTAGCTTCCTCTTTTTTGCGTTCAGCGTACTGGCGAGCCACGGCTTGAAGTCCGATTCGGCTAAGATGGCAAATCCTTCAACAGTTGCAAATGGAGCGACTCTCCCCAAGTCGAAAGAAGTCGGTAGCACGGGCTTCATGCCCAAGGTTAACGTAAATCTTGCTCCCCCGGTAGATCACGCTACTCGAAGTTGGCTCGATGACCCGCTTCGCATCACCGTCGATCCAAATGACAAGGTGAGCCAACGGGATCTTGCAGATGAGATCTGCCACCTCCTGCCGGCGATGCTCATTCTATGCCTGCCCTTCCTCGCTCTGGTGCTCAAACTTGTCTACATCAAAACGGGCAAGCCGTATCTTGAGCACATTATTTTTGCCATTCACATTCAGGCGCTCGCATTCCTTTCATTCATTCTTATCAAGGCGGGTGGATCGCTGGCATCCATTGTCAGCAAGGATTTTGAGAGCATGGTCGGACTCATTCTTCTGTTGGGAATGTTCTTGCTGATCTACCGCGCCTTCCGAGTGGTATACCAACAAGGCCGAGTAAAAACGGTGTTCAAGTTCGCGCTGGTCCTCGTCGGATATGGACTGATCCTGGTCTTTGCATTTGTGGCCCTCGGGAATTCATCCAGCTATCTTGTGTCCCGAGGCAGTTGATTCCAGGGGGGGTAACTAAAAGAAACTAAATAGGACGTGTCATAGTGGCTCAATCGGTGTTGGTCGACAGCAGCCAATTAGTTACTGTCTGGCCGTATTTCGTCCCTCAGACCCGCCGATTTCACGTCGGTGTTCTGAGCGAATCTGATTAGCGCCCGAAGACTAATCTCTCTTCTCGAGCTATCCCTCAGAGACAGCTCTGCCTGCTCCTTGGCAATTCGACTCAACGGCCAAAGCTGCGAGACTCGAGCCCGTGTAATTCCCTCCCTTTTAGCCACTTCTGAACGGGACTGCACCCTACCCTCTCTCAATTGTTTGGCCCACGAATGAACCCTGATAACTACTGCCCACGGATCGGAGAGGTTCCCAAGCAACAAGCGTTTCTGAGGTAGGACCACCCTCGATTTTGCCGTCGAATTCCTGCCCTTTTCGAATGGCATCGAGACCCGCAGAATTTTGTCTCGGATCCCTCCTTGGGCAGCCATTTTAAATCAGATACTTACAGAGCGGTGCTCTTCGCCCAAAAAAACGTCTGTCCGGTTTCTGGGCTCTCCACCATGAAGTGGGGACAGGGTTCGTAGACGGACGAGGTTCTTGGTCTATTTAGCAAAGGGTTGCGGGTCTATTTGAATATCTTTCGCCGGAGATGGCGCCGCAGGCCAGCGTGCATAAATATTTACTCATTCCCCTTGACTGAATAATCGCTGTCGCTTTCCCTTGGCACATGCCCGACCCGGCAAAAACGAGGTCTGCCCTTAAGGATCCCGCCAAGGACTATGGTCACCGTTTAACCGATGTGATCGGCTTCCTGGAGGCGACAGGATGGAAGCATCGGATCAAGGGAGGCCATCACATATTCACACGAAGCGGCATTCCAATTCTCTTAAACCTGCAACCCGAGAAGGACGGCAAAGCGAAAGGCTATCAGATTCGACAGGTGCGTCAGGCGCTTGAGCGGTTCAATCTCTAGGCGCCAAGTGTTTACGGATAGAAACTCATTAACCTCCTAAACCCGAAATGAACACGATTAAAGATTATGCCGTCCAGGTCACTTGGGACGATCGGGCCGGTTATTTTGTGGCCGAGATCCCGGAAATCCTCACCTGCGCGGCGGATGGGAAGACTCAGGCCGAGGCGCTTGCGAACCTTGAAGAGACCTTTGCGGTACTGAAGGAAGCCTATGTCGAGGAGGGTTTGGCGATACCCTCCCCTTCTCTTTCAGGCTCGATCTCCGTGGAGAAGCTCTCGGAACTTTCGGATCTGGTAAAGGTGTCCCGACTGGCTGAGCTCGCCGGAATTCCAGGCCAGACACTGGCGACGAAGCTCAAGAGGGGAACACCTTTCAGTGCCACGGAATCGCGGAGGCTTTCCCGGACGCTAAAGGCCCATGGGTTGGCAGTGACGTAAGGAATTCGCTCTCCGCTCGCCCTGAGTTCTCCCATGCCGATCTGTTCCAAGCGCAGCTAAACGCCGATGCGTACAAGATGGATCCGGAGATCCTGTTGCCCGGCAAATAATCTTCGTGTGCGTCAGCTACGCCCGCAAGATTTGGATGACCCGTCGGGCGCTTAGAATGCCTGAGGGCGGCTGTGCATAGAATTCGTCAAACAATCGGCATTGAAAGACCCAACTACTGGAGTTAAGTCATTGGTAATGAATGCGGCCCCTAGGTTCGATCCCAGCCCGGGCAGCCATTTGAACTCAATAGCTTAGTAATTCAACGACGCTAGGCAGCGCCACTCTGTATCGGTGTGACGGGAGGGGCCTCCTCCTCTCGCGTCGGGTTCTAGGCTCGTCTCCAGCGTGAACGGGCGGATACATGGCGGCGCAAGGCGGCCATGCCGGTCCAATCCTCCCCCCTGGCACCACGGTGCGCAGTCACTTGCCACGGATGGCGATGATCGGATTGATTCGGGATGCCTGGCGGGCGGGCAGGAATGCGGCGGCAAGGGCGACAAGGCCGAGCACGCAGATAGTGGTGGCGAAAGTCACCGGGTCCATGGCGGGAGTTGCGAAGAGGAGCGATGCCATCAGCCGTCCCATGACGAGGGACAAGGCCGTGCCCACTGAGATCCCGACAAAGGTGGTGCCCAGTGAGGAGCCGACCACCTCCGAGATCACGCGGGAGGGAGAGGCACCCAGCGCCATGCGGATGCCGATGTCTTGCGTCCGTTGCGCGACGGTGTAGGAGACGACGCCATAGATTCCCAGGGATGCGAGGACCAGGCCGAAGACAGCCAAGACGGAAACCAGCTCGGCAAAAAACCTCCGCGGTGAAACGGAATGCTCGACGATCTCGCCAATCTGGCGAAACTGGGTCGCGGGCTGGTCCGGATTGAGAGAGCGCACGGCCGCCATGACGGAGGGTGCCACGGCCTCGATCGGCAGCCGGGTCTTGATGACAAGCTCTGCGCCCTCTGGGTCGGACTGGGCCATCGGCAGGTAAACCTCCGGGCTTGACGGGGTCTCGGGGCTGATCTCGTGGACGTCCGCAATGACACCGACGACCCGCGACTCCTTTTCGGCGAGGCCGCTCACGAGGCGGCCGACAGCATCCTTTCCCTGCCATCCCTCCCGGGCGGCCGCCTCGTTGATCACGATTTCGTTTTCTGCGCCTGGCCCCGCCCGCCAGCTCAAGTCTCGACCGCTCGTGAGCCTCATGCCCATGGTCCCCAGGTACCCCGGGCTGACCACGTAGACGAAGGGATTCAGGTAGCGACCGTTCTTCTCGGTGCTTCCTTTCACCTGCATTCCCCAGCTGCGGTTTCTGTCTAGGGGCAGCATGTCGCAGATCGCCGCCGACTCGACCCCGGGGACCACCGTCACCTTATCCAGTATCGCCCTCAACTCGGGGTTCCTCTTGGCGTGGTCGCCGTTGTCCGTCAGGTCAATCTTGAGGGCCGCGGTCCTTTCGGGGCGAAAGCCGAGGTCAACGTCGAGGACTTTGAGAAAGCTACGCAGGAGGAGGCCCGCGCCGAAAAGGAGCATGCACGCGAGGGCAATCTGGGAAACGACTAGCCCCTTGCGCACGACCTCATGCCTCCTTCCACGGCTCAGGCCCGCCCCTGAATCCTTGAGCGCCTCCTGGAGGTTCACGCCGGAGACGCGCAGGGCCGGCGCGAGGCCGAACAGGATCCCGACAAGTAAGGTGATTATCAAAGTCCAGGCCAATGCGGCCGCATCCACCCGCACGCTGTTCAGCATCGGAAGCGCAATCGAGCCCTGGTGGGCGAGGTACCCCGTGACGCCATAGGCAATGCAGAGGCCGAAAGCGGCACCCAGCGCCGCAAGGAGAAGGCTTTCGGTCAGCATTTGCCTCACCAGCCTGCCCTTTCCTGCGCCAAGTGCGCCTCGGAGGGCGAATTCCTTGGCCCGGACAGCCGTCCTAGCCAGCAGGAGGTTGGACAGGTTCACGCACACAATCGCCATGATCACCCCGACCGCGAACCATAGCGCTATGAGCGAGCGCCTCAACTGGCCGCTCACATGGTTGGCGAGCGTGCTGACCACCGTGTCATAGTCCTCCCACCAGTCGGAGTGGAGCGACCGGAGATGGGGGAACAACACCTTGGCCTCGGCTTGGGCCTGTTCGACTGTCATCCCTGGCTTAAGGCGCCCCACGATCGCAAGCGTGTTGCCCCACGTTCGCCAAAAATCCATGACCGCGGGCATGTAGATGTCCACGTTCATTCCCGGCGAGAATACGGAGCCGAAATCATACGAGGAAGGTAGAACTCCCACCACAGTGACGGGCGCCCCGTTAATGGAGACGGACTGGCCGATGATCGCCGGGTCGGCCATGAATTGGCGCCTCCAGAACGCGTTGCCAAGGATGACGGCGCTCGGCCCTCCCTTCTGGCATTCCACGGCGGAAAAATTGCGCCCCAGGGCGGGCCGGACGCCGAGGAGGGGAAAGAAGTTCTCGGCGACCTCAATGCCCACGAGGGGAAGCGGCTCTCTTCGGCCCGTCATCTTGTACGAGAGGGAGTTGAAGAACGTTTGATAGCTCGTCACGTCCTCGAAGGCGGTATTGTGGCGGCGGAACTCCTCAAAAGCGCTCACGGTGTAGGTCTGGTCGGAGAGGCCGCCCAAACCGTGGTTGCTCGCGAACCACGCCAGGCGGCCTGCGTCCCTGAAGGGCAGCGGCCGAAGAAGAAGGGTGTTCACGACACTGAATACCGCGATGTTGGCGCCGATGCCGAGCGCCAGGATGAGGATCGCGACCGACGCGAAGCCGCGCTCCCTTGCGAGCGCCCTAACCGCAATCCGCAGGTCCTGGAGAAGGTCCTCGACGAGGGGCAGCCCGCGCGTATCCCTGTGGAGCTCCCTCGCCTGCTCCATCCCGCCGAGGGCGACCAGGGCCGCCCGCCGCGCCTCGTCGGGGCTCATTCCCCTCCTAGCATTGTCCGCGGTCGCGAATTCGACGTGGCCCGCGAGCTCGTCATTCATCTCCGAATCCATCGCCGCCTTTCCAAAAAGGGCGCGAACCCGGGCCAAGCCCCGTCTAAGGCCGGAAATCATACGTTTCCCTTCGCCGCTTCCAGCGAGAGCACGCGCCCCATGACCCCCGAAAGCCTCTGCCAGTGCGCCTCGTCCACGAGCATCCTCGCTCGGCCCGGCTTCGTGATCGAATAGAACTTCGCCCTTCGGTTGTTGTCGGAGGCTCCCCATTCCGCGGCGATCCACCCGCGCTGCTGCAGCCGCACCAGGGACGCGTAAATCGTGCCCTGGTTGAGGAGGACCTCGTCGCCGCTCACCAGCTCGATCCGGCGCGCGATGCCGTAGCCATGGAGCGGGCCCATTGAGGCAAGAGTCTTGAGGACCATGAGGTCCAGGGTTCCCTGCAGCAGGTCGAGTTTGTCGTCGTTCATGGCAAAGCTTTCATGTGGTTGTCCCACATAAAGGCAAAGTGATCCTGTGGCATTCCAACAGGAGAACCCCGGCGGGAGGAAAAAGTTACATGGATTCGACAGGCACGGCGTCCGTGGCCCGCATCATAGGTCCCTACGAGCCAACCCATGCATGGCTTAGATCCCACGGCGATAGCTGCCTCTGGAACCCAACGAGCCAACCAATGCATAGCTTGGGCCACCATGCCAACTTGGGGAATGCGGTTTGGCGCCCGTTGTCGGAGAGAAGATCACCTACATCAGACTGAACACCCCAATGCCTTGCCCACCTCGTGGCACTTGTCCTCGGTCAACCGCGATGATACCCGCCGCCTCTTTCATCGGCGATGAGCCCGAGCAGAACTTGAGTAAGGATGCGACCGTCCGACCTATGTTGAGTTCAGTGTTTTGCTTAGTGGTGTATCCGTCATGGACACCACGCTCAGACGAATTCGTGTGCGTTGAACCACGGCCACGGCGGATACACCACTAAGCATAATGCCGAGCTCGGCATTATGGGGTGACCCCTGACACCAAAAGCATTGGCCTTCTCTGGCCTCCCTTCGATATGCATCAATTTGGCCATTTCGTCAGCCCTTTCGGTTCCTAACCCTCTCGCCTGAAAGAGATTGTATTGATGTGTTGTTGCAAACGAGACTCTATCTCATATTAATCTTGAGAATCAGTCGCACCGCCCTATCACCCTCTGCCGATGCGTGCTCAAACACCAATGCTGAAGGCCGCGACTCTCTACGCGGTTATCACAGCTCTTCCTTCCATATACGCTCAGACAGCGTCATCGCCGCAGCCGCTGGGCTCCTACGGCGCCGACGTGTTCTTGAACCCGCTCGTGGTCCACGGGGAAAAGGACGACCCCTTCTTCACGCCAGCCGCCAGTTCGGCGACAAAGAGCGATATCGCCCTTCTCGATCTTCCCCAAACGATCAATGTGGTGCCCCGAGATCTATTCGTGCTCCAGGGGGCCCGTTCAATAGAGGATGTGCTTTTGAATGTGGCCGGCGTCAGCCCGTCGGTTGGGGACGGCCAGCGCGACCAAGTCTACATCCGAGGCTTCAGCGCGCAGTATGACCAATACCTGGATGGCGTGAGGGATGAAGCGATGTACTTTCGCGATCTCTCCAACATTGACCGTGTTGAAGTGCTCGAGGGTCCATCGGCGGTACTTTATGGCCACGGATCGGCAGGGGGAATCGTGGACCGCATTTCCCGCCTTCCCACGGCAACTCCGATCGGGGCCGTGGACGTGGCCTACGGGAGCTGGGACGAGCGCCGCACCGAACTTGATTCCGCGGGCCCTCTCGGCTCGCCATCCTTCACTTACCGCTTCGACGCCGCGTGTGAGGACTCCGGCGGATTTTGCGACCAGTACTTCCTTCAGCGCTACCACCTGTCCCCGTCGGTTGCCTGGAACGCGACGCCTGACACGAAGGTGCTTGTGCAAATCGACTATCTTAACGACCTCCGTCTCGATGACCTAGGCATTCCCGCTTTGGTCGGCCCTCCAGGCTCGGGGTTTCCCGGCATCGCCCCCGATGTTCCTATCGGTTCCTACTACGGGTCGCCCGATTCGTTCGACAAAGATTATGTGCGCGCCGCGGTCGACACCGTGACGATGACCCTCGACCATGAATTCAGCCCCGACGTTGATCTGCACGAGGTTTTCCGAAGCGAGCATTACACGCTCGATCGTAACAACATGCTTCCCACCGGGGTGTACCTTCCCTCTGGGGGCACCTACACGGGTGACCTGGACAGCGTCTGGGTTAAGCGGTCGCAAAGGCATATTCTGCGCTTCGAGAACGATCTCTTCAACCAGCTTGAGCTGTCGTGGAAATTTCGATCGGCCGGGATGGACCATAATGTTCTCCTTGGCCTGGAGGTTGGACGCCAAAGCGCGGATTCGAACTCGAAGCAGCTCAACGCTCCGGCAGTCGCCCTCGTCGATCCGGTATTGACCTATGTCACGGCAGGCACAGCACCGGCCTCTGTAACCGCCGCGGCGGCTCGGGCGGACACAGCGGGCCTTTATCTCCAAGACCGGATCACCATTTCCCGGCACTGGAAGGCCTTGGCCGGGATCCGGGCCGACTATTACGAAGTGTCCCAGCAGAACAAGGTATCGCCATTCAATCAGATTGAGAGCCTCAACCGGACGGTCAGTCCCCGCGTTGGCATCGTGTACGAACCCGACCGGTATCTATCGTTCTACGGAACCGTGAGTCAGTCCTTCTCACCCGCCGCCGGGGACGGCATTTCCACGGCCGCCACGACGGCCGCACTCGCGCCACTTAAGGCGACGAATTTCGAAGTCGGCGTCAAGGAATCCCTTCTCGGCGATTCGCTGAGCGCCACCGTTGCTGTGTTTCAGCTCACCCGCGACATTACCGAGACGAGCGCGGCGACCAACCTGACGACTACCGCCGGCCAGCAGCGCAGCCGCGGCGTCGATCTTGTTCTAGCCGGCCGCATTACCGCCCGATGGTCCGTGTCGGCAAGTTACGAACTCCTCGACCCCGTCATCGTTAACGGAGGCTTGGACAGCGGGGGAATTCTGCTGGACGGAAAGATCCCGTCGCTCGTCCCAAGAAACAGCGCCAGCTTCTACACGACCTTTGACGTCGGCCATGGCTTTGGCATCGGCGGTGGGACCGTTTCTATGGGAGGCCGTTTCACTTCAAACGACGACTCCGTGACACTTCCCGCATTCACGGTTGTAAACGCCGTGGCATACTACCGTCACAGTAACTGGGAGGCGCGCCTAAACCTTAACAACGTCCTCAATCACCGTTATCTCATCACCGCGGGGGAGGGAACCGATTACACCGGACAGACCGTGATGCCCGGAGCGCCGATCAATGCGGCCGGCTCCGTCACCTGGCATTTCTAGGTCGGCCCGATCCACAAACCCAGGCCCACTCATTTCACGGGGGGAAGAACATCCACCCAAGCCGAAGAAGACTCTTCTCTTTCAGAATCGGGAACAAGATCCAGCCGAAGAACAACGGATTTCAGACCGCCGCTTTCGCACGGCTTTCATTCCGCCGCTGGCATTTTTTGGGTGTTCTTCGCAAAAAATGCTGGTTAGCGGCCCGTCCAAATCCACCGCCGTCTCAGGAAAGGCTCCCCGGGCCAGGCCTTACCTCCCCGTAGGAAGGACAACCAGCGACAGCTTCATGAATATTTGGCGGCAGCCGGATTAATAATGGAGTTTACGGCGAAGGTTCATGAACGGCAGTTCCAAAAAATAGTATGAAACCGTAGATAATGCCATGGTGGGAATAAGCCACAACTTCCAGTCATGAGTGGGCCACATGGCAAAGTGGTAATCCATATAGGAACTTAAGAACAAGAAATGCCAAACGTAGATGGAGTATGACAACGCTCCGATAGCGATCATGGGTCTTGAGTTCAGGAACCCAAAGCCCGGCGACTTTTCGTTGATCACGAGAGCGATTCAGCCCAGCACCAACCATGCTTGGATAACCATTCTGAGCTCCCGACACCCTAGTGAGGATACCATTCGGTCCCAGACGTGAAGGCATTCCGCAGCGATCATTCCGAACGGATCGGTGGGGTTCCTTCCCTTCTCTTGGGTTAGCCCATCGAAGCTCCAAGGAGCCGGCCTATTCCAGCGGTCACCGCCATCGCAAGAACCCCTCCAAAAATTACCCGAAGCGAAGCGCGATAGACCGGAGCCCCTCCAAGATACCCTCCAAATGCGCCGAGAGCCGCAAGGCTACTTAGGGAAAATGTTGCGATGCCTACGATACGCCATGCTGGAGGCGCGACAAGAAGACCTAAGATTGGGACGGTTGCAAAGAACCCAAAGCTTGCCGCCGATATCCAAGCCGCCTGCATGGGTCGAGCTAGTGAAGCAGCCGTGATACCAAGCTCGTCCTGCAAGTGGGCACCGAGTCGATCGTGAGTGCTGAGCTGCAGGGCGACTTTAGATGCGAGATCCTCTGTAAGTCCTCGCTTCACGTAAATCAGCGCAAGCTCCTGCATTTCGGCCTCCGGCTGTTTCTCCAATTCCGATTTCTCAAGCTCTACGTCCGCTTGCTCGGCGTCACGTTGGGAACTTACCGAAACGAATTCTCCGGCAGCCATTGACATGGCGCCCGCAACGAGACCGGCCACTCCAGCCACCAGGATCCCTTTTTTGGAAGCCGATGCTGCGGCCACACCGATCATAAGACTAGCGGTGGACACAATCGCGTCGTCTGACCCGAGCACCGCAGCACGCAACCACCCTGCCCGTCCGCTCCGGTGCCTTTCTGCCCCACCAGCTTTCATTTTAATAGCCGCCTTCATGGCCGACCTTGCTTCCTTTGGCGCCATGTCCGTCATTCAGTAACACTAAGGAAAATGTAATTCAAAGGATACGGGGTGTTCCCCCTATGCATCCTTTCATTTTGATTCTTCGGACCGCCTGGATCGAAATCCCCGAAAATTCTTGGCCTTCTTGTGGCACTCTAGTTACAAAACGGTTGGATTCCAGCCACTCCGGGGATTGAATAATCCCTCGGTCACCGGGCGCCGTCGTTTAGTACTCCAGTCTCTCGGTTTCGCGTCCTATGCATTAACCTTCTATGCAAACAAAAAAGGCCGCCAAACACCGGCGCGTCTCCGAGCAGGCCCACGGGAAACGCAATAGCACCGCCCGCGAACTTGGCATCCGTTAAGGCAAGACGGCGAGCAGTTGGTCGCGGGGTACTCTAGACCCGATTAACCCATCCTATTCGGTAGGATGCGTGGCCGCGACGTCCTAATTTGAGAAGAGTGAATATCGGGCACACGCCGCATAGCATGCGTGCCCCAGGCATCGGTATGTCTAGCTCTAATCTGGAACGTCTCCCGAAAACGAAACTACCCACGTAATCTGCACGGATACTTCGGATCGGCAGCAGAGGGCCCCGGGGGTAGCGAACCAGCGGTGCGCGACTCCATCCCAAAGGGGACTGGCAGCCGGCACCGCAACTAGATTCGATGGAAGGCGCGCTTGGGACGCCGTGCTATTTTAAAACTTGGCGAGCTCTTCGGTCCAGTAGCCATCGCGATTGTAGTGGCCGTAAAGGTCGGTCTCGTAGCTACGGGTCAGGAGCAGATCATCCGACAGCTCCGGGGCACTCTTGATCGACTCGCGAGAAAGGCTGACAAAGACCTTAGACTCGCCCCAACTGATATTCTCGATCCATTGTGGCGAAACTAGGACCTTCTTGCCCGGTATCCAATTGCGCGTGTTGACAACAAGGTAGCGGATTGCCCAGGTCTCGTCGTCTATGATGAAATCCTCGACGTGGCCCACATTGCCGTCTGAGGCGTCGACAAGGTAACCGTCTACGGCGTGCGTGCTCCTGAGGTGAGAATCCCATGATTCCTCGCGGCGGCTAAACTCCTCCCATCGCTCGCTGTCGCGCGTGACATATGAGTATGGGCCCCAGCTGTACGGGCCTCCCCAATAGGTTGGCCACCCGTAATATCCGTGGTAGCTGTCCTCGAACTGGCGGGACACGGGCTTGTCGCTATCGAGGCCTGGACTGTTCTCGATCTGTTTCTTCGTCAGGCCTACGCGGATCTGTTTCGTCTTTGAATCGACGGATAGTAGCGAAAATGGCGAAAGGAGCACCTTGCGACCGATGAGCCAGTTGCCGGTCTCGGCGACGAGGTAACGGACTGTCCAGAATTTATCGTCAAAATAGAATTCACGAGCTGAGCCGATCTCGCCGTCCCGACAATGGAGGGCGTAGCCCTTTAGCGTTTTAGCAGTGTATAGCATGGTAGTGCCTTCTTCGTTGTGATGTGTGTTGTACGGTTCGAACCCCGTATGAGAGCCTGTCATCGTCCCCTTACCCCGGGTTAAATCCAGGGTGGTAACGTGTGTGGACAGTGCCACTTCGGTCCCGCGTTGGCCATGGGGTGTAAACCCCGGCACGCCACGTCCACGACTCCAGTGGGTCTATGGCAACCTACTTCGCAGCTTAATCCATCACCAGGACAGCCGAACCGTGGAATGCACCTGCTCGGAGCTGAGAAAGCGCTTCGTTCGCCTCGGCCAACGGAAAGATGCGGACCTCCGTCTTCACGGGCACATCCTGCGCCATGGCAAGGAATTCCTCTCCGTCTTTGCGGGTAAGATTGGCAACCGAGCAAACCGTGCGCTCCTGCCAAAGAATCTCGTAGGGGAACGCGGGGATATCGCTCATGTGGATGCCCCCGCATACCACGCATCCACCCCTCACAGTCGCCCGGAGGGCGCGAGGCACCAAGGCGCCCACGGGTGCGAATATTATCGCCGCATCCAGAAGCTCCGACGGCATCGCGCTAGAGTCGCCGGCCCAAACAGCCCCTTGGTCGAGCGCAAATTTCTGCGTCGTAAGGTCTCCGTCCCGGGTAAACGCGAAAATTCGTCTGCCTTGGTAGCGCGCAACCTGCGCGATAATGTCGGCGGCGCCCCCGAATCCATAGATGCCGAGGTTCTTCGCGACACCAGCTTTACGCAAACACCGGTAGCCAATGAGCCCTGCACACATCAGGGGCGCCACCGCGGCATCCGAATTGGCCGCGGGCAGTAGAAAACAGAACCGCTCGTCTGCGACCATAAAATCGGCAAACCCGCCGTCAAGAGTGTAGCCCGTGAACCGGGAGTGCTCGCAGAGATTCTCGTGGCCGGACCGGCAATAGCGGCATTCTCCACACGTCCATCCCAGCCAGGGAACGCCAACCCGGTCGCCGACCTTGAAACGCCCCGACGCCGGTCCACTCAGGGCGACATGGCCCACCACTTCGTGGCCGAGGATTAGCGGGAGCTTTGGTCCCGCGAGCTCGCCATCGATGACATGGAGATCGGTTCGGCACACGCCGCATGCCGCTACGCGGATCAAGACCTGCCCAATACCCGGCGTCGGACGAGGAACCGAGGCCAACCGAAGGGCCTTCCCGGGTCCGTCAAAAACCATGGCGCGCATCGCTGGATTTTCCATGGCCCGAGATAGTGGCCCTGCAATATGAAACTCAAAATGGGGTGAAGTACCCGCGAGCGATAGCAAAACTCTGCTTTAACCTAGGAGTAACCAGACCTCAGTATAAGGGCACCTCTCATCAGGCATTTCCCTACGAATTATCCCCGTAAGCGTTCCATTGAGCAGACTACTACTGGATCTTGGAACGGGCCGAAATCTGCCAAACAAATATTTCGCTCAGCAATGCGATCTGCGCACCCGTGGATTGGCAGGCACCAAGGTGTGGCGTTTAAGGACGAAGTCCGCCGGTGCCGATCTAAGACCGGATCAAGTCCGAATAAGAGTTAATCCCAAACCCCAAGACAATTGGACCTGCACAAGGGATGCCCCCGGCAGCCCCGCAAATCCGAAAGGGGACACCCAAAAAGGAGTTCGAAAAGGGGTGAAGCCGCAGGACTGTGTAGGTGCCCCTAGGGTTACACCCCATAGCCCAAAATGCGTGCAGGCCTGATACTGCACGGGAGCCTGATGACGCCCCAATCAAGGTGAGCCCAAGCTCATCTGGCACACCCTTCTGGACTCCAAATTACAATGAAATCGCCCGGGCCCTTAAGCGGATCGCAACTGCGCACCTACGAGCGTATCTTCCAGCATCCGATTTCACACAACCTGGGCTGGCATGACGTGCTCGGCATGTTCAGACAGCTTGGGACCGTGGAGGTCGAACCGAACGGGAACATGAAAGTGACCCGCAACGGTCAGTTCACTGTGCTAAGGCCCCATCATTCCAAGGATGTGGCTGAAATGGAGGAAGTCATAGCCCTCCGTCACTTCCTCGAACTCACAGAAGCCAAGCCCTCCGCCACTGAGAGTCCAGGGACCCATTGGCTCGTTGTGATCGACCACCACAAGGCCCGGCTCTTCCGCTCCGAAATGAGTGGCTCAATTCCACAGGAAATCCTGCCTTACGAACCTACCGAATATTTCCGTCATGCGCACGAATCGAGGGATTTCTCACGAGGCAAGGAAAAGCCCGATCCCAACACCTTCTTTGCACCCGTTGCAGATGCCCTAAAGGCCGCTGGGCCAATCGTCATCTTCGGCTCCGGCACCGGAGAAAGCAGCGAAATGGCGCAATTCACCTCGTGGCTCAAAACGCATCATCCTGATATCTCCGAGCGGGTGCTCGGCGCGATCACCGTTGATGAGCAGCACCTCTCCGAGGGACAGCTCCTGCAAAGAGCCCGGGAGTTCTACGCTAGCATTGAGCCCGCACCGGTATGAAGGCGATGAAGGCAGTCTGCATATATGCCTTTGGCGGCCCTGAAAAGCTGGTGTACGAGGACGCACCCTGCCCGCATCCCGCCGATGGCGAGGTGTTGGTGAGAGTTCATGCGGCGGGGATCAACCCTGTGGATTGGAAGATTAGGGAAGGACACCTTGAGGCGATGCTCCACCATACCCTACCGCTCATTCTCGGATGGGACGTCTCGGGCGTAGTCGAATCGCTAGGCTCGAACCTTGTGCGACTCAAGGTGGGTGACGAGGTTTTCAGTCTTCCCGACATAGCTCGAGATGGGGCCTATGCCGAGTACATCGTCATTAAGGAGTCCGATGTGGCCCTTAAGCCGCGGTCGATCGACCACATTCATGCAGCCGGCTTGCCGCTCGCCGGGCTGACGGCATGGCAGACGCTCTTCGATGCCGCAGGTCTTTCGAGCGGACAGCGGGTTCTGATCCACGCAGCGGCAGGCGGCGTCGGAAGCGTTGCCGTCCAATTGGCCAAATGGAAAGGCGCCTGTGTGATAGGCACCGCGTCCGAGCGAAACCACGACTTTCTGCGCAAGCTAGGAGTCGATCAGGTTGTCGACTATGAGAGGGAACGCTTCGAGGAGGCCGTCGAGCCTGTAGACGTGGTCCTCGACACGCTAGGGGGCGATACCCAGGAGCGTTCATGGAAGGTGCTGAAACCCGGCGGCATCCTTGTTTCGATAGCGAGCCCGCCATCGAAAGAGAAGGCGGCTACAGGAGGATTTCGCGAGGCTTTTGTTTTCACAAAGCCCAACGCTCCCCAACTGGACCAAATCTCCAAATTGGTCGACTCAGAGAAGCTGAAAGCAATCGTCGAGACGGTCATGCCCCTTTCCGATGCAACCCGGGCGCAAGAATTGAGTGAGCGAGGCCATACCCGCGGTAAAATCGTGCTCAGGGTAGTCCAAAACGAAAACGAGGCATGATTGCCGGCCGTTTCGTGGGAAAGTTCCGTAAGCTAAGTTGGCGTCCATACTTCGACGAACGTAAGCTGCTCAGAAAACCGTCATGATTGCCGGTCTTGCTTCGGCAAGACTTTGTGTCGGCTCGAGCCGGATGATCGGGAAACCATCATGTCCGGTTCCAAGGGGAGGAGGTCGTCACAAGACGACCTCCTTATCCACGTGGATCAAGGGACACCTGCGCATCCGCGCATTTGTCGGCACAAGCGAGAACGCCGTGCGTATCCAGATTTGGACTGCACTGAGCACTTACCTCCTGGTTGCGATCCTCAAGAAGACGCTGAAATTGGAGCCAAGCCTGCATGAAATCCTTCAAGTTCTCAGCGTCACGCCGTTCGAGAAAGTGCCTGTCCCCGAGCTATTTGCGCGATATTCATATAGTGATGATACAAGCTCGGAGTCATTCAATATTCCTAACTCCTTGTTCTAATGCGTCTTAATTCCGGACACTAGTGCTATCGTATGAAAAAGATACTGTCTGAGATTGCCTCGATTTAGTGGACACAGGACATCCGCATAGAGAGTGAGCTTGTTTGGTCGCTTCCGAGGAAAGGAGCCTCAAGGCTTGCCGCAGGAAGCGACCAAACAGCGCTGGACGCGGAGTCCGTCGGTTTGGGCAGCGGAAAAGGACCCAATGAACCCGATAGACCGGAATGGATCCGGGGCATCGCCCCGGAAGAAGTACGACGAAACCTACAAACGCCACGCCGTGGAACTGACGTTGCACGGAGACCGCACGGTGAAGACCGTGGCCAAGGAGCTGGGGATCCCGGCATGGCAGCTGTACGATTGGCGCAAGCTGTATGCGCCGCGGCCCGGGGGAGGTCGGCCGGCGCCGCAGACGCTGGAAGAGGCTGAGAAGGAAATCGGCCGACTGCGCTCGGAGCTGATCCGCATGCGGGAACGGGAGGAAGCGCTAAAAAAATCACTGGGCATCCTCTCAGAACCGCCCGAGAGAGGTATGCCCAGGTTAAGGCGATGAAGGGCGAGTATCCGGTCCGCATGTTGTGTGAGCTGTTGAAGGTATCGCACAGCGGTTACTACCGCTGGTGCCAGCAGCGGCCGACTACCCGGCAGCGCGAGGACGCGGCCATCGCGACGAAGGTTGCGGCGGCCCACCGAGCGAGCCGGGGCACCTACGGAGTGCCGCGCATCCTCGTGGACCTGCAGGAGAGCGGGACGCGGACGAGCAAACGCCGCTGCGCCCGTCTGATGCGGGAGCAGGGGCTGCAGGGAAAAAAGAAGCACCGCCGCAAGCCCCGCACGACGGATAGCCGTCATGCGAAGCCCGTCGCCGAGAACGTCATCGCCCTACGTCCGGATCCGACAGGCCCCAATCAATGCTGGCTGACCGACATAACCTACATCCAAACGGCAGAAGGATGGCTATACCTGGCGGCCATCCTCGACCTATGGAGCCGCAGGATCGTCGGTTGGAGCTGCGGGGCGACCCTTCACGCCAGCCTGGTCCTGGCGGCCCTCCACGACGCCTTAAAACGCCGGAATCCGCCCAAGGGGCTCCTGCATCACTCCGACCGCGGCAGCCAGTACGTCGACGAGGATTACATCAAGGCTCTGGAGGCCGCCGGCATCGAGCGCAGCATGAGCCGCGCGGGAAACTGTTACGATAATGCGGCGATGGAATCCTTTTGGAGCACACTGAAGTCAGACAGCGGGCTCGATGTGTCGATTCCCGCCAGCCGCCATCACGGAGAGCTTGCCGTCTTCGATTACATCGAGACGTTCTACAACACGACGAGGCGCCACAGCTCGCTCGGTCAGATCTCCCCTGTGGCCTTCGAAAACAAACAAAAACTAAACGACATCAAAGCCGCCTAAATTGGTGTCCACTTTATCGAGGGAAGCCCAGTCCCTACTCTTGTTATGTGCTTTGTGTCGCACAGCCAAAGGCGACGATACGGATCCAATAGATCCAACATTCACTGCGTTGATCGGAGGTGTATGGTCTGCGACTTTGACCGGCCTTTATGCGAAGCCGGAAATTTCCGAAAAAGCTGAGTTCAAATGGAACAGCACTAAAACGCTAATTCTAGGTCATCTAATTGTTTTCAAGGACAAGAAGGTTCAATCGACCGAAGAAGATACACAGTGGTGGGACGGGAAGGAGAAAAAGCTCTTCCTTAAAGGTACTGATTCCGAGGGGAACCTCAAAGAAAGCACTTCATGGAGGGATGGTGATAAAGTTATTTCAGAGATTATTTTCACCAAGAAGGACGGTTCGATCGTCAAGATGCATGGCGAAAGGCATTTCCTCGGACCCGACAAAATGGAAGTCGAGTGGTCCTTTTTCAACAAGAACGGGAAAGAAATTAAGCAGACAATCTATTTTGAACGAACCCCTTGATGACGATCAGACCGACACGGTGGAGTAGATCGTCCTAACGGTGGCTGGGTACCACACTGTCTTCCCCGTCCTTGTGGGGATTCCCCTATGGATGCGACATTCGTCTTCAATCTGTCTCCTCAAGAAATCTATTCTTTGTCTGGCTCTGTCGGTTTGCTGAGGGTCCAAGATGCTCTCGGACGGCTCTCGATGCCTGAGGAGTATTTGTCCAAGAGAAAGAGCCACGTCCTCAACCATGGAGATTACCCATGAACGCGACCTTCGACCTTAAAGAGAGTCTCAAGCTCTTACGGTTGCTGAAAACAGGCCGAGGACCGGGTACCCAGTGGCTTCGGGTAACGGCTATCGAGGAATTTCTCATATTCGAGGCTGGGCAGGGATTGGTGTGGGTGCCTGCGCTGGTCCTCGAAGCGGGTGCGTTCTCGACCCGACGCACACCGTTTAACAAGGTTCTGGCCTCGTTCACGGGCTCCAAGACCCTGACATTGCAGGCCGACGCTGGCCGCTTCCGGATAAACTCATTCTCGGGCCAGATCCTCGACTACGATCCCAAGCCAAAGCGCCCAAAGGGATTCGAGCCTATCGAAGGCGAGTCGGAGTCCAACCCCCTGGGCGCTAATTCAGCGGACGCTGCCGCCGTGGCGAAAGAGGATCGAGTGGTGCAGCCATCAGCCCCGGACACTCTACCTCTCGAAGATGAACTTGAGAGACCGGACGATTTTAGCGGACTCGATGATGAAGCGGCTGATTATGCCCTGGAAATCGCCGCGCAGACGATTGAGAAAGGCGGCACGGCGGAGGAGGCTATTGCCAACGCGATTAAATGTATCAGGGCCACGCAGCCTTTCGCCACCGAGGCGCAAGAGGCAGCGATTGGGAATTTCATCCGCAGAGTCTGCAATGATGGCGCTAAGCCTGACGATGGGGCCAAGTTCGATGTCACGCCAAAGGACATGCCGAAGACGATTGCCCCTACTGCCCCAAATGTTGCTCAGCGGGAGCACCGCCTACCGCCGCGAGCCGATACCGATACGGAGCATGAATCCGATGATGAAATTTCCAAGCACTCAACAGCTGCAGTTGAAGAGGTTACCTTCGATAACGCGCCCACAAAGGCTAGGGGAATGGGTGACACCGCTATGCCTAGCGAACAGGCTGGGTCAAAGCCTCAGATCGACGGAAAGGATTTGAGCATTGTTCCAACCATGAACGCAAAGATCTTGCGAACCCTCCCTGCAATCACAGCTGCCGCGCTTCTGCTCTACGGGTTTTACGAAACTTCAATAGCGCCTCATGAGATGCACCTTGTGCGCCGTCGGTACGTGCCCGATGAGTCCTTGCCCTACGTCTATTTTCAGGTCCTGCGACTAGTTGTGTGTGGAGCCGCTTGCTTCGGCGCATTTACCCTAAGGCATCGTCAAGGATGGCTGTGGATGTTTGTCGGAACAGCGGTGCTGTTCAATCCACTCGTGCCGGTTCGGCTCGACCGTAGCATCTGGCAAATTGTCGACCTGGCTGCAGGGATCACATTCTTGGCTTCGACAGTATTTTTTTGGAACGTTTGCCGCACTAAACAATGACACCGATTTGGTCTAAGATTAAGCGACGGAACGGCCTGTCATTTTGCTTCATGGGAGCCGTGCTCGCGCTTTGGTGGGGAGGGAGCGGCTTTTGGGATGGCGCAACCCACAAAGGCAAAGAGATGATTCTGGTTGGCGGCCCTGGGCCCGACTACGCTGGCCACGAGACGG
>Ga0302153_10000640_pt1 | contig 18943 bp, 20 predicted proteins | sample I_Bog_N2_2_FD_192429 | JGI IMG/M metagenome (GOLD analysis project Ga0302153, IMG submission 192429) | Peat permafrost microbial communities from Stordalen Mire near Abisko, Sweden - I_Bog_N2_2 | ecosystem: Environmental > Terrestrial > Soil > Wetlands > Peat | place: Sweden: Abisko, Stordalen... | reverse complement strand
TGAAACGCGAACGGGAAGATTCAACTCACACTTTATCGCGATTCGAAGCAGGTCGCGACAGAGACGGTCGGCATCGATGCAAAGACACTGACCGCAAAAGCCGTATTCGCGAACATCCCGCCAGGAACCTATGCGGTGGAATTGTTCCACGACGAAAACAACAATCGGGATTTCGATTTGAATTTGATGGGGATTCCGGTGGAAGGCTATGGCATGTCCAACAATCCTCCAAGAAGAATGGGCCGTCCGGGCTTCGATGAGACCAATTTCCAGGTGAATCAACCCCAATGCGCCATTGAAATCAAGATGATTTATTGGTAGCGAGCGACTTGGATGAGTAAGAAAGAACCCGGCAACCGCGACAGCAGTTCTTAACCGCTTTCAAAAAAGGTCAAGCTCAACCGATGAAATACCGTATCCTGATTCCGCTCTCCCTTGCCGCCGCGTTGCAATTGACGGCCCAGGACCCGCCGGTTCAGGACGCCACGCCCCCCGAGTCGAGCCACGACTTCCGATATACCGTCACCGTTATCGACGACGCTACGTTTTACCCCAGCCTCATCCCGCCCCTGCCGGCGCAGGCAAGCCAACTGCTCACCGATCCATCCGTCACGCTTTTTCAGAATCAGTTGCTGCTTGAGCCTTCGTTCACTTTCCGCTATCGCTCGCGCTGGAGCGTTGTATCCAGCGTTGTGGGTCTTGCAGACAGCCATGGTGGACTCTCTGCCGCGGACTTCCATGCGCCTTCCGCAGGCCCCGTCGCGTCCGCACTCGATGCGGCTCTTATACCCGACACCGGCACATTTACCCAGCTACGCGTGAAGGAGACGTACGCGGGACTCTCCGCAGGCGACTTCGACTTCATGGCCGGCCGCCGCATCGTCCGCTGGGGCACCGGCTACGCGTTCACGGCCATTGGCGTCCTCGACCCGCCGCGCGATCCCACCAATCCGACTGACCGGCTCAATCTCTATGAAGGCCGCGACATGGTCAAGGGCGACTTTGTCCATGGACCGAATGCATTCACGCTCGCCTGGTCGACCGCCGCGCTGGCCCCCGCATCCGCCAACCTGCACGACACAACCGCCTTCCGTTATAACGTGCTGGTGCATGGATTCGACACCGCGCTCATTGCCGGCGACGACCGGGGTGGAGATGCCTTTGGCGGACTCACCTTTACCCGCGTCTTCGGCCAGGCCTGGGAGTTGCATGGGGAAGCGGCGTGGCGCGAACACGAGGCAATCCTGCTGGGCGCCAAGTACACAACTACTTCCGGCATCACCTTTATCGGCGAATTCTTTACTCCGCCTAATATCCCCTACTATGAGGACGCGACGCTCTTCCCACTTACCGGCCGCCAGAACTATGCGTTTTTTACCGCCTATAAGAATCGACTGCGCGAGTTGCCCGGATGGAAGCAGTGGGACTTATCCGCCGCCGCCATGGCCAACCTCAACGACCGCAGTTACACTGCCGTCTTTGACGCCAATCGCCGCTTTGGCAAGCGCTTCTCTTCCTATCTCCACATGGAGATTCCAGCGGGCGGCCCGAAATCGGAGTACGGCGCAACTCCCTACTCCGTAGCTACTTCAGTGGGGGTTCGTTTCCAGCTATGACTGTCTTGACTTGCGCACCAACGCCAGGCCCCGGGGATGATCGAAAGCAAGCTTCCGGTTATGCTTACTTTCTGATAAGGGTGCTTTGGAACGTCCTCGGCGCGACGGTGATCGTTCTTGCATTGTTTCTCACTTCGGGACAAACCAGGCTCTCACAAAGCGGCATAGAAGCTATTGCGGCTTTTTTCTATGCCGGCTCCATCTCCCTGCCTTCCATCCTGATCCTGACCTGGGCCTCTCGCCGGTATGCCGATAAGCACCCACGACTCCTCGTTTTTCTAACAGTCCTTATTCTCTTAGTCACAGCTACCATCGGCTCTTTAGTGGCCGGGCTGCTGCTGCTGCTTTCCGGGATTGTATCTCATGGCGGATATTGGCATGAATTCTCCAAGAGCCTTCCGTTTGCCATCGTCATCTCGCAGATGATTGGCCTGACCATGACAACCTATGAGACGCTGCGTTATAAGCTCCAGGCTGCCAATCTCGCGCTACGGACTAAACAGGTTGAGCAGGAGCGGGCCTACAAACTTCTGGCGGAGGCTCAACTCTCTTCGCTTGAATCCCGCATCCATCCACATTTTCTGTTTAACACGCTCAACTCCATTGCGGCCCTGATTCCATCGGACCCCGCGCGCGCGGAAGATACTGTCGGGAAACTCGCTTCGTTACTTCGCTTCTCGCTCAACGCCAATCAGACCGGCCTCGTCCCGCTGAGCCAGGAACTCAAGATTGTGCGCGACTATCTGGAGATCGAGAAGACGCGGTTCGGCGCGCGCATTCGTTATGCAATCACGGTCGCGCCCGATCTTCAAGACGCCAAAGTTCCTCCGCTGGCGCTTCAGTCGCTGGTTGAAAACTCGGTCAAGCACGTAGTCGCGCATCGCACGCAGGGCGCCGAGATTCAGATTACCGCTGCAAAGGAGTCCAACCGCATCCTTCTGACAGTCTTCGATGACGGCGCTGGCTTCTCGCTCGACGCCATCACGCCGGAGCACGGACTGGGCAATCTCATCGCCCGCCTAGAACTGCTGTTTGGTGCGGCCGGCCAGCTTCAGGTAACTCGCGAAGGCGAAAAGACAGCCGTGCGGCTTGTTATTCCACAATGATGGCCCCGCATAATGGAACTGCCCATGGAAACCGCCCCGCTCCGCGCCTATCTCGTCGATGATGAACCACTCGCAATCGAGCGGCTTCGGCGGCTGTTGGCCGGGTTCGACTCGCTGGAGATCGTCGCCAGTTCCACTGATCCAGCCGAAGCCCTCGAATACCTCAATGGTTCACGCAGCCAGCCCATCGATGTACTCTTCCTCGACATCCAGATGCCTGGCCTCAGCGGATTTGACCTTCTGGCACGTCTTGCCGTCCAGCCCTTTGTCATCTTCACAACGGCGTTCGACGAATATGCGCTGCGTGCGTTCGAGGTCAACTCGATCGACTACCTGGTCAAGCCCATCGAGCCTGCTCAGTTAGCCCGATCGCTCAAAAAACTTGGCCGTCTCCGACCCGTTCCCAAGCCCGATTGGCAGCTCGACTCGGCAGCCCTTCTTGAGGAATTGGCCGCATCGCTTCGCGGCCAGCGTCCGGACTATCCCCGCCGCATCGCCTCGCGCGTGGGAGAACGCATCTCATTCCTCGACCTGGATGCGGTAACTCACTTCATAGCTCACGACAAGCTCACTTATGCCGCGGTCGACGGCCGCAGGCACAATATCGACCTGACCATAGCGGAACTGGAGCGACGGCTCGACCCGGCTCGCTTCCTGCGCATCCACCGGTCGGCTCTCGTGAATATCGATTGGATCCACGAAGTGAATTCCTGGTTTGCCGGCAAGGTGATTGTCTCGCTCAAAGATCCGCAGCACACGCAGATTTCAGTTGCACGGGATCGCGTCCGCATTCTCAAATCGCGATTGGGAATTTAAGAGACCCGCACGGATTGCATGGGGTCATGGGTACCCCACCCTCGCCGGCCCTGTATTTTTCCGGCCAATGTGGGATTGAACGCCCTTGAATGCGTTATCCTCGTACCCGGCGTACGCAATCGTTTTTTCGCGTAGCGAGAGGTTGTTCATGTCCACACGCTTTCTTCGCCAACTTACCATCATTGGAGCAATCGTCATGTTTACCCTTGCCGCAGGCAGCCAGGGAGCAGCGTCCCAGCAGCTTGGCATCTTTGAGAATCATCAGGACGTTGGGACCGTGCTTCACCCCGGCTCCGCCGCGTTCGACGCAGCAAAAGGCGCTTACACCATCGCCGGCAGCGGCGAAAACATGTGGTTCGGCGTGGACGACTTCCACTTCGCCTGGAAGAAGGTGTCCGGAGATGTCGCCCTTACTGCGGACATCGCCTTCGTCGGCACCGGCGGGAACCCTCACCGGAAAGCTGTCCTGATGATTCGCCAGACACTCGACGGGAACTCGCAATCGGTCGACGTGGCCGTTCATGGCAGCGGCCTTACCTCGCTTCAGTTCCGCAACCCGGCCGGCGACAATACGCACGAGGTCGAAGCAAATATCTCCGCTCCCAAGACTGTGCGGATCGAAAAACGCGGAGACTATATCTACGCTTTTGTCACAGGGAAAGACGGCAAGCTTCAGCCCGCCGGCGCATCCACCAAACTAGCCCTCACCGGCCCGTTCTACATCGGCATAGGCGTATGCGCGCACGATAAGGATGTGGTTGAGAAGGCTGTGTTTTCCAACGTCAGCTTTGAGCAACTGGCGCCCGCATCTGGAAAGCAGGTCCTGGTCAGTACGCTTGAAACCATCAAGATCGCCTCGACAGACCGTCATGTGGAGTATGTTGCCGCCGCGCACTTTGAAGCTCCCAACTGGTCCCGCGACGGCGCATTCCTTGTCTTTAACCAGGACGGAACCCTCCATCGCCTGGCGTTCGACGGCAGCGAGCCCACGCTCATCCCCACAGCGCCGCAAATCCACTGCAACAACGATCACGGCATCTCTCCGGACGGCAAGGAGCTGGCCATCAGCGACCAGTCAACCGAGGATAGGAAGTCTCGCGTCTACATCGTACCGATCGCCGGCGGCACGCCAAGGCCGATTACGCCGAATGCGCCTTCGTATTGGCACGGATGGTCGCCCGACGGCAAGACCCTGGCCTTTACCGGAGAACGGAACGGCAACTTCGATATCTACAGCGTGCCGGTGGACGGCGGAGAAGAAACTCGCCTGACTACGGCCGCGGGCCTGGACGACGGTCCCGAATACTCACCCGACGGCGCTTGGATTTACTTCAACTCCGAGCGCACCGGGCAGATGCAGATATGGCGCATGAAGGCCGATGGATCGCAGCAGGAGCAGGTGATTGTGGATGAGAGCAACGATTGGTTTCCGCATATCTCGCCGGACGGACAGTGGATGGTTTTTCTGGCCTACGAAAAGGGCGTGACCGGGCATCCTGGAGGGAAGGATGTGGAACTTCGCCTGATGTCGATGAAGGCCAAGAGCATTCACACACTGGCGAGGCTTTTTGGCGGGCAGGGCACGATCAACGTACCTTCCTGGTCTCCAGACAGCCAGCGGCTTGCGTTTGTGAGTTATGCAATGTTGCCGGAAGAGAGCCTGAGCACCAAATAGGCACGAGGGGGCTGGTTGCTGAACCGACCGGGCTTCCAAATGGGATCCTGGTTCTGATCACACGGAAGCATGCAATGCCGCCTCTGCCCAAATCACTGATTCGGCATAGTGCCGCATCAATTCGTCGACGTGCAGGCCATGCGATTTTGCGATGGCGTCACTCTTCATCCAGTCTCCCCGCTCGTGGCTTTCGACCCAGCGCAGCAGGCAACTCTCCACATTCACCCCGCACAGCAGCGCTTCGCGAATCTTCTCTCGCAGCGGCAGCGCAGGCGCCAAGTCGGACATGGGGATGCGCAGCATTGCGGGAAGCAGGCTGAACATGCCCAGCAGGTACTGCTCCGCTTGTCCCAGGGCGCAAAGCCCGGCGCACAATTCGCAGAAACGCGCGCGCACAAACGCCATCCGCAATATCTCCGCCGGCTGATTGGCGTTCAACTCGCTGGTGACTGCCAGCGTTGCGATTCGCCTGAACATGTCCTCGCCCACTACGATCAGCGCGGTCTCAATTGAGCTGATCTCCTGGCGTATGGCGCTCAACGGCGAGTTCACCAGGCGAAGCAATCGGTAAGTGATGGAGGCGTCGCGCTTGACAAGCAGGCTCAACTTGCGCAGGTCGATTTCGTCGCTCCGCAATGCCTGCAGGATTTGAAGGTGAAACAGCCGGTTGGCAGGAACCCCGCGCCCTTGCAAGAGCAGCGGACGACAGAAGTAATACCCTTGAAAAAGCGTGAACCCCTCATCGCAAGCCTGCTTGTAATCCTCCTGCGTCTCCACCTTTTCCGCAACCATTGCCACCGGGGCGCTTCCAAGCTGCCGCCGCAGGCCCTTGCGCTCAGGAGCGGAAAGCTGAGCAAAATCCACCTTGATGTAGTCGGCCAGCGCCACAAGGGGCGCGAGCTTTTTTTTCCAAACAAAGTCATCGAGAGCGAGCCTGAACCCCAAAGCCTTCAACTTGCGGCACGAGGCTATCAGGCTTGGCGTCGGCTCCAGGTTTTCCAATATCTCCAGCACTGTCATACTGGGCGGCATTACGTTCACCAGTTCGTCGGTCAGCGACTCCAGGGTACAGTTCACAAAGGCGGGCAACCCTGCCGTCAGTTTTTCCAGCCCAAACATTACCGTGTTGTCGAGCATGGAGCGGGTGGAAAAATTGCCGTCCCCGCGGAAGGCCGCTTCCGGTCCCGCGCGAAATAGCAGCTCGTACCCGTGTACGCGGCCACGCTGGTCCAGAATGGGCTGCCGCGCCACATAGCGCAGGCCTGCCGTCAACTCGGGCGGAGCCGCTTCGAAGATATTGGCCGGAGTAATGCTTGAAATCATACGAGCCTGCTGGATTCCTATATCGGCAGGCAGCGGGCATTCCTTCAACCTTGTGTCTCACAACGTGACGATTTCGCCGTTTCGCTACGGGAGCAGGCCTCGGGCTCGCGTTCGTGAGTTATGAGCAGTTACCCGAGGGAAGCTTGCACATAAAGTAGCCCCGAGGCGGCTAGATGCAGAACGAGGCCGGGCTTAGGGTCGCGCCATTGGGCTCCAATTACGCCGTAGCGCGCAACGCCTGCTCCGCCCATACCACTGACTCGGCGTAGTATCGCATCAAAACGCCGACCTGCAAGCGGTGATACTGTGCAATCGCGTCGCACTTTACCCAGTCTCCCCGCTCGTGGCATTCCACCCACCGCAGCAAGCAGCTCTCCACGCTCACCTCGCCAAGCAAAGCCTCGCGAATCTTCTCCCTCAGCGGCAATGCCGGCGCCAGGTGTGACATGGGGATGCGCAGCATTGCGGGAAGCAGGCTAAACATGCCCAGCAAATACTGCTCCGCCTGTCCCAGTGCGCACAGCCCCGCGCCCAATTCGCAGAGCCGTCCCCGCACAAAGGCCATTCGCAATATCTCCGGCGGCCGATTCGCATTGAATTCGCTGGCAATGGCCAGCATTGCGATCCGGCGAAACGTCTCTTCGCCCACCATCATCAGGGCCTCTTCGATCGAACGAATCTCAGTACGAACCGCATACAGCGGTGAATTGACCAGACGCAGCAACCGATAGGTCAGTGAGGCATCCTTCTTTACCATCCGGCCCAACTTGCGAAGGTCCATCGTCTCGGTGAGCAGATGTTGCAGAATCTCAATATGTGCGACGTGGTTGGCCGGAATTGTCCTGTTCTTGAGCAGGATTGGACGGCAAAAATAGTAACCCTGAAAGAGCGTGAAGCCCTCCGCGCAAGCCTGCTTGTATTCCTCCTGCGTTTCTATCTTTTCGGCGACCATTGCGACCGGGGTTCGGACTAGTTGTCTTCGCAGGGACGCTCGGGCCTCAGCGTCCAACAGGATAAAATCTACTTTTATATAGTCAGCCAGCCTCACCAGAGGCTCAAGCCCCGGCTTCCACACAAAATCGTCCAGCGCCAACCGGTAACCCGCCCGCTTTAATTTAACGCAGGCCTCAATCAGGCTCGGGGTCGGTTCCACATCTTCCAGAATCTCCAGAATTGTCATGCTGGGCGGCAACACATGGACCAAGTCCTCGGTGAGCGACTGAGACGTGCAGTTCACGAATGCAGGCAACCCGGCCGTCAACTTCTCCAGCCCAAAGATCACGGTATTATCCAGCGTCGTCTGCGTAGCCGTTTCCCGGTCTCCACGAAACGCACTCTCCGGCCCCATTCTGAAGAGCAATTCGTAGCCGTGTACCTGGCCGTGCAAATCCAGAATCGGCTGGCGCGCCATATACCGCATTCCACCCGCCAGCTCGGGCTGCGATGTCTCGGGATACTCCTCCGCAACAGCCCGTGGATCCATTTGGACCCTCCCTTACTACTATCGGCATGCCGGTGGAATTCTTTTAGTAAGAGCCCGTACGCCACAACTTCATGCCGATGCCCCAAGCGCCACTTACCCGCCCATGAACATACCACCGTTCACGTCCAGCACATGTCCCGTAATATACGCTGCCGCATCTGAAGCCAGAAACGCAACCGCCTGCGCAATCTCCGCGTCCGTCCCCGCGCGTCCCAGGGGAATCTGCGCCATCATCGCCGCCCGCTGCTTTTCGTCCAGCACCGCTGTCATGGGCGTCTCAATGTACCCCGGCGCCACCGCGTTCACGGTAATCCCGCGAGACGCCACTTCGCGCGCCAGCGACCGCGTCATCCCGATCAGCCCGGCTTTGCTGGCCGCATAATTCACCTGGCCCGCCTGGCCGGTGCGGCCCACCACGCTGGAGATGTTGACGATTCGGCCCCAGCGGTTTTTCAGCATGGGCCGCAGAATGGCTTGGGTCAGGAGAAATGCGCCGGTTAGATTCGTCCCCAGAACACTGTCCCAATCGGCGCGCTTCATGGCCATCATGAGCCCGTCGCGCGTGATGCCGGCGTTGTTCACCAGGATCTCGACCTTGCCAAAGCGTTCCAGGATTGCTTTAGCGCTGGCCTTGATCGACTCCTCGCTGGCCACATCCAGCGGGAACGCCGCCGCCTGCCCGCCTGCGGCCTCAATCTCGATGACCGCCTCGGCCAGCTTGCCCTCGTTCCGTGCCGCCAATGCCACAGTAGCCCCAGCCTGTGCCAGCGCCAGAGCACAAGCCCGTCCGATACCCTGGCTAGCCCCCGTCACCAGCGCAATTCTTCCCTGCAAGTTCGTCATGTGTCTCTTTCCAGCTTCGCGAGCAGCCCCGCGGACTTCCGTCCCTCATTATAGGTGGGGACAAGTCCTGGGCTCGAACTCGCGCCGAAGATGGCTCTTGCCTGTCAGCGCTGGCGAGCCCCGCACCGATAAGGGCTAAGATAAGCTGCACGGGCGATGGCCCATATGCATCGATTGGGCACAAGGCTGAACCCAACGATAGATTCCGGGCTGTTGCCGATTTGCTCTGAGCTCCGTCGCTGAGCGCATCGGTCTCAACACAACTATCGACTGGACCGTCTGAACTTATCCTGCCACCATGGTGGTTGTTGGGGGGAATCCTCTATGAAGCCCGCAATTGGCCTCTTTGTGTTCGCTCTATGCGGTTCGCTGACAACAACTGCTCAAATTCCGCCCTCAGACAGCGGCGGCTGTGGCATATCGTCCTCAGGCACCGTGAGTTGCAGTTTTGCTGGTGCGGCTCCGATCAGTAAAGCGGATGGAAGCACGGGCAAGCAGAGCGTGCCTGCCGACAGCAGAGACTTTATGGTCATTAGGATCAGACTTTCGCCTGGCGCACCCCTGACCAAATGGGTTTCCGGCGAAGACGAGATCATCGTTGGAATGGGAAAAGGGGATCTCACTAACGAGGGCAAATCGCCGCTCGTCGACATCCCTGTAAGCGAAGGTTCCGTCTTCCTCATGCCGAAAGACGAACCATACAAACTGCGAAATGTTGGGAAACAGGATCTCGAAGTTCTTGTCATCCGTATGCACGCAACAAAATTGCCAGTCAATAAGGGCTGAAAACTTGGCACTTTGCTTATCGGCGCGGCGTCGCGGACGGCTTACCGCCAATCCGGAATCAATTTTCATTACCTAACCGCTGGCGGACGCTGTACCCTGTTTCCATTGCCTGCGTGCGCACTGCGAATGCCCAGCTATTTCCCAGACAGAAGTTAATGACCGAGCAGCACAGAATCGCGATGCCGTTTGAGACGAGCAGGGGCAGGCGCGCCTCATCCACCAGGATTCGCATGAGCAACAGATTCCCCAGCATGGATACCAGGCCGTTGGAGAGATGGAACCGCAGCAATTGAGCCGGCAGCGCGGCTGGACTGCGACGGTCGCGCCAGGTGTAGTGCAGGTGCCAGACGAAGTTATGCAGCAGAGTCAGCTCCACGGCCGCGGCCGAGGCGCAGAGATAGTGGTCGCGGGCGAGGCGGTTGAAAAAGGCGAGCGAGCCAAGCTGCACGGCCATGCCGATGGCTCCTACGAGATTGAACTTGCCCCAGCGGATGAAGGTGTTCATGGCAATGGCTCCTGGCGGTAGAGTTGCGCGGTGTGGCGCATGGTGACGACGATGGCCATGGCGAACATGCCGACCGCTGCAATGGCTCCTCCCAGGTCGAACAGCAGCATTCTGTGGCCAAGAATTGTGGAGTAAGGACTGCGCAGCAGCGCCAGGTTGCCCGCGATGAGCAGAATGCGAAGCTCGGTGGGACCGAAGAACCCTTGCGATAGCTCAAAGCGGGACAAGGTATACGTGGCGAGGTAACTCTCGCTCGAAAGCAGTAGAAATGCAATCAGCATGGCGATGGCCGTGGTCCAGTGCAGAAAGCCGGAGAAGCCAAGGCCGCAAATCAGCGCTACCGATCCAAAGATGTCGACCATGTGATCGACATAGAAGCCGTAGCGCGGACGCTCTTGCCGTCGCACGCGGGCCAGGGTGCCATCCAGGCTGTCTCCCAGCCAGTTGAGAATGAGGCACAGAATCACGAGAAGCAGGGCGCGGCGGTCGTGGCGCGATAGCGCATAGCTGGCCCCCGCTGCGATTTGAGCGGCCAGGCCCAGGAGGGTGAGCTGGTCAGAGGTGAGCCAGGCGGGCGCGCGCTCGGCCATCCACTGAAGCGCGCGCTTCTCCACGCGAGCTGTGAGCGCCTGGTTGATGCGGCGGGCTGGTGCGAATTCAACGGGATGCTTCGTTGCTGAGGAATTCGTAGTCATCTTCGTGGCCTTTCCGATTGCGTTTGCTGAGAGAAACAGCATGAGAGATGGGAAGACTCAATGTCGGGTGGTTGGCCTTTGTGATCTCCCACCCATCGAGCAGAAGACGCTCGATGGATGGGGCACCCGGCGGTTGGCGTTGAAATTTGGCACCGCTATCCCGTAAGCACACACGTCCTCACTGCGATTGATTTCGCATTCATGTTGGTTCCTTTCGAATTGTTTTTTTGTGGCGCTGAGCTTGGGGCGCGATCGAGCTATCTGCGCAACGCGTTGCATGTGGCGTGCAGGGTAAACTCCAGCGACTCGCGGGGCACGCTCTCAACAAACGGCCCAACCACCCAGCCCAGGCCGTATGGAATGGAACGCGTGAGCTGCACCGACTCGATCTGCATGTACACCCCGCCGTCGCGCTCCTCGTAACTCCAATAGGTGTTCAGGCACCACAGGAAGCCGTGTTCCTGTTTGGAATCGAGAACCCGCTCAGCGCTGGTGCCGGGCGAGTCGATCTCGGAAATCCGAGTGCTTCGCGCGATGCTGTAACCATGCTGCGCGTCGAGCGTTGCGAACGCGATGCCGTATGCGATATCGGAGACCACGGTGATAATGTGCCGCTCGCGCACTCGCAGCACGACCTGAAAACGATCCCCCTGTTGCGAGAGGACTCGCGACTGGACCGCCTGCGGCGAGTAGTGCTGGGGATAGGCGCCGATGTCCTTCATAAGGCGCTCAAGATCGGCGGCTTTGACGCCGGGGGCAAAGGCGGTGCCGCGCCAGTGGTGCAGCATCGCGCCTTGAAATTCGGCACCGGTTGGAGGAGTGAGGCGCTCAATGATGAGCTCTCCCCGTTGGAGGCGCGCATCGGCGTTCGGGTTCGAAGTCCCGGAAGCCAGGACGCCGCCTTGCGACCGATGCTGCTGCGCGAGCCGCGTTTCGAGCGCGCCGCAATAGGAGTTAAAGGCTGAAAGAGCAGCCTGGGGCGGTCCTGCGAAAGCGCGGGCTGGGGCGGCCACCAGGGGCGACAGGGCCAACACAATCGGGAACCCCCGCAGAGTGAAAGCTGCCAAGAATCTTCGCAAATCTGAGAATCGGCGCTGCATCATGATCGAAACCTTACACTGACCCGGCTTTGAAGGCAATGCATGAAGCCTCATCTAAATGAAGAATGTTTCTCACTTTGCAAACGATTGCCGTACTTATACTTATGGGGAGTTGTACATTGCGCGGCGGGGAGTGGAGTTGGCTCAGGATGGGATATATTGGGCTTGAGTCATGGCGGATATGAAAGCGAATCCGGAGCCGGCGCGGCGCTATCGCTTTGGAGCATTTGAAGCGGACGCTGAAACGGGGGAACTTCGCCGGCAGGGTGTGCGCATCAAGTTGAACGCGCAGCCATTCCAGGTGCTGCTGATGCTCTTGGGCAGGCCCGGCCAGTTGCTGACTCGCGAGGAGATTTCGCGCGAGCTGTGGCCCGACGGCACGTTCGTCGATTCCGAACACGGCGTAAACTCGGCGGTCAATCGCATTCGCGAAGCCCTGGGAGATTCGGCCGGTAGTCCCAGATTCATTGAGACCATGGCGCGGCGTGGCTATCGATTCGTGGCCCCGGTCGGTGGGATCGCAAGCGATGAGAAGCCCGCGGCGGCAGCCGAGTTGCCGCCCGCCCAGCCCAGGCCGGATTCGACAATTCCGGAAGCGATTGAGGCAAGACTCAGCAGCCGTTTTCTGGCCTCCGAGCAGGACCTTCCCCAGGCCAGCTATCGAGTTGTGCAGACGCTTTTCATCCTGTTTCAGTTGATGTACCTGGCCTTCTATGTTGGGGCGCTGGCAAATCTGGCAGAGATTGAAGATCTCTTTTCGCCGCTGCCACATGCACCTCTGGCGCTGACGATCCTAACGGTGACTGCGGCGATCCTGATTCCGGTGCGGGCGTTTGTCCTTTGCGCGGTGCTATTCCATGCGCCGGGAGTACGCGAGAAGTTCCTCAGGATCTGGCCGTTTCTGTTCGTCCTCGATGTGCTCTGGTCGCTCTCGCCTTTCCTGCTGTTGCACCATATCAACTTCGGACTTGCCTTGTCGTGTACGACGCTTTTGGTCTATTCGCCGTTTGCTCAGCGCTCGCTGGTGCTGATGGGCGCGGGCGAGCAGGCAGGTGAGCACTCCCTATGAACGGGGCGGTTGAGCTTTGTAGTCTCCCACCCATTCGCCAGAAAAAAGCGAATGGATGGGGCACCGGGCAATTGAGGTTCATTCGAGGCGTAACTCGCTGCGCGAGTCAAAATGCTCAGAATCCAATCCGACCAAAGTTCGTGAGCGTTCCTCCGCTACGCGCCGATACCCATCATCCTGACAATGGCCAGTGCGTTTGCCTGGTGCATGATCCCCGGCTTTACGCGGTAGTCGAATGTGAGCGGCAGATCGGGATCCTCGCTTTCCATATGCAGGTTCGTTCCTCGAAGCTCTCGAACATCCGCGATTTCGGTGAGAGCCAGGTCGTGTGTTGAGAGCGCGCCGACGGCGCCCTCCTCGACCAGCTCCCGAATCACGGATTCCGCGGCGATTCTCCGATCGTGGGAGTTTGTTCCGCTCAGAATCTCGTCGATGAGGAACAGTACCGGCACGCGGGTTTTGGCGGTGGAAATTGTCTCTCGCAGGCGTTCCACTTCGGCTAGAAACTTCGACCGTCCCTCCTGAAGCGAGTCGGCAATGGAGATGGAAGCGCAGATATGGAATGGGGAAATGCGAGCGGCAAGAGCGTGGACCGGCGCGCCCGCCAAGGCCAGTACGGCATTCAATCCAATGGCGCGCAGAAAAGTGCTTTTGCCCGCCATGTTCGAGCCGCCGATGACATAAAACGCGTTTGAATCGTCGAGCGCCACATCGTTGCCGACGCATCGATCGCGCGGAATCAGGGGATGGCCGAGGCCTGTCGATTCAAATCTTGCAGGACCATCCAATAGCTCCGGAAACACATTCTCCGGATGCTCGTGTGCGTAACATGCGAGTGCATTCAACGCCTCAAACTCCGACCACGCGTCCAGCCAATCTTCAAAGTCGCTCTGGTGCGCCGCTCGCCATCTTTCCACAGCCAGAACAAGCTGCGTTCCCAGCGCCAGCCACAATCCAAATCCGTGGAGCAGGAGGTCTTCTCTCCGGCTCACCGCAACAAGCAGGCGCTCGAGCTTGCGAATGCAGGCGGCGGCGTTTCGCTGGTGAAGACGTTGGGCCAGTTCGCTCAGCTTGAGGGAATGAAATGGCTGGCGTTCCATGAGCGCAGCTCCCTGTCGAAGCAAAGCAAAATCGCCGCCAAGCGCCACGAGCGCTTTGAGGTGAGGTCGAACCTGGCGCATCAGAATTGCACCGATCGCAGCCTGAACCAGGAGCAGGGCGATCAGCGCAGGCGCAACTTGCACCCACGAAGCTACCTGCGCGTAGCCGCAAGCGCCGAGAATCAAGACGGCGATGCTGGAGAAAAGAAGATAAACGGGGACGCTGGGATGAGTCTTGAGAAGCGGCAGGTCAAGCCACTCGCGAAGATGGCCCCCGCCGCAGTTTTGAAACTGATACTTGCCGAGCAGCGCGACCTCTTCGCGCAAGCCCGTTGCGTCTCGCAGTTCCTTTACGGCTACCTGCCGGGCTCGGGATTCCTCAAGCGTGGATGGATCGAGAAGATAGCAAGCGAGCCGCTCGGCGCCTACCTCCGATCGAGTCGTCGAAAGCAATTCGAAAAGCGAGCCCTCACCCAGAATGTCGAGGTCCGATTGGTAGAGATGCTTCGCGCGCGCAAAGTCCGCTCCAAAGTTCCCCTTGCCAAGCCAGTTGTCTTCAAGCCGATCGATGCCCCGCTCATAGAAGCTCGCCCGCCGTGCCAGGCTAGTCGCACTCGCCCGGTATCGCAGAAAGCTCCGCAGGGACAGGGCACAAGTCACTCCGGCTACAGTTGTCGCGAGGTACACGAATGAGTGCTTTCCACCGCGCAGTCCCTCCGTGGCGAGCATCGCAAACAGGACGACTCCGATGAGAGCAAGCGCCAGCGTCCCGAGCTTTCGAGTATTCAAGGCAGCAATCTGGCCCTGCAGGCTCTCTAACTTTGACCTGTAATTCGCGAGTACCTCGCTGGCGCTGGCCGGCGTATAAGAAATATTCATGAAGACACCCTCTCTTTCCTGGGCATTGTCCAGGAAAACTGCTGGAAGACAAGGAAGACGGAGCCGTGAGGACGGCTCAATGGTCTTGAGGTCAGCTAAGAGAAGACGGGCGGGGGACGCTGAAACGGAGCGGACAGACTTGGCGCGGAGGGGATGGATAGAGAGGCGAAGGATAACTCCCGGAAACCTTGCCGGAGCACCGGGGCGAGCCATGCGGAAGGAAGCGTTCTGAGGCAAGCTGCGAAGGCGCGTTCAATATCAGCCCCGCAACTGACAAGGAACAGAAGCAGAACAGCAAGGATGAGAAATACGATTGCTCTGCCTAATCCGGCAACAAGGAGGGCCCGGTTGAACGCCAGATACACAGGGAGCGCGTAAAGAAACAAGTCCATGGCAATCTCCCTTGAGCCTGGCCGATTCATGCGCACCCTCTTGCCCAAGATTATAGCGCCCGGCGAATGCGCTCATCGCGCGCAAGGCGCTCACAGCCGTCGCCGCTCTACAATCGTTTCTTGCTCAGCGAGTCCGAATGCGATCGCATTGAAGTGGTGCTGGTGTCGCCACGCAACCCGCTCAATATGGGGGCGGTGGCGCGCGCCATGGCCAACTTTGGGTTCTCGCGGCTTGCGGTCGTCGCCCCTTATGCGGACCACTGGCGCGAGGCGCGGTCGGCTGTGGGCGCGCCTGAATTGCTGGCGACCGCTGCGGAATTTGGGACGCTGGCGGAGGCCGTGGCTGGCTGCACGCTGGTGGTGGGCACTGGAAGCCTTGCTTATCGGAAGCCGGAGCAGCCGGTGATTCCGCTGCCAAATCTGCCGCCGCTGGTGCAGAGAGAACTGGCGCACGGCGGGCGGGTGGCAATGGTCTTTGGCGGGGAAAAGCATGGGCTTACGCGGGAGGACCTCTCGTATTGCCACCTGCTGGTTGAGATACCGACCGACGCCCGCCAGCCCTCAATGAACCTGGGACAAGCAGTTGCCGTTTGCCTGTATGAGCTGATTTCGGGCGCCTGTCCTCCGGAAAGACCCTCGACCGCAGCCGCAAACACGCAGGCGATGGATGGTCTAGAGGAACAAAGCCGCGCCACAAACTCCGGTGACCTGGATCTGCTGGCCGGGCTGGTGGAAGAGGTGATGCTGGCGGCGGACTACTCGCCCCCCGCAATGCGGGAGGCCAACCGGCACGACCTGCGCGTGCTGCTGCGTCGGCTGGCTCTGAACCGGCGCGACACTCGGCGGATTCTGGGCCTGTTCCGCCGAATCCTGTGGCGGCTTAAGAGCGACAAAAAGGCAGGCTGACCCTGCGGCCAACCTGCCGTTGGGAGCGCAGCCAAATTTCTTTTTGCACCAGTGGGATGAAATCCTGATAAAGTGGCGCTCATAGGCTCCCCCATGTCTTTGAAGAAGTTTCACCTTGACACACCATCCCGCGCCGCGGTTCCCACCCGAATTTGGGAGCGAACGCTCCGCTCGGCACTGGGCCTGGCGCTGGCTCTGGCGTTCTGCGGCGCTGCTTCCGCGCAAGAGCCGACGCCGCAACCGCCGGCCACGCCGCAGTCTGCGCCAGCGCAACAGCCGGATGGAACGGCTGCGCCAGCGCCGGCGGCCGCGACGGATTCGAAACCGGCTGAGCAGGCTCCCGCATCCGCTCCAGCCCAGGCTCCCGCAGCGGCCGCGCCACAATCTACGCCTGAAGCGGCACCTGAGGCCTCCGCTCCGGAGCCGTTCCAGGAAGGCGGGATTACCGAAGCGGAGCTGAAGCAGATGTTGGTGGGCAAACCGCTCTACTTGCGTGGAGGCTACCTGGAAAACTCCCTCAACTTCAACGAGCATGGAAAGCTGATCGGGCATTCGCGGGAGGGCTCTTACACGCTCAGCGCCATCCAAATCGACAAGGTTCGCCTGACCAAACACAAGGTAGAACTTGAAGGGGCGCGCTACGGACTGCATTTCCTGGGCGCATTGCCCTACGAAGATCCCACCAAGGCTCTTGACCGGGTAAGGATCACTCCCGCAAAGAAAGTGGTCAAACTCACGATTGACCGCGAGCTGGTGGTAAAACCAAAGAAGAAAAAGGAGAGCGGCAAGAACAAGAAGGGCACACCCGGAGTTCCACCACAGACTGCGGCAGCTCCCCAAGCCAATGCCGCGGCAGCAGCTTCCGCTGCCCCCTCTACCGACGCTCTTCCTGACGCTCCAGCCGCCGCCACGGCTTCTGTCCCGCCTGCCTCCACCGCGGCCAAGGCCCAGCCAACGGCTCCTGCCGCGCCGGAGCCGGGCGATGCCGACGAGGCGAAGGCGGAGATGGCCGCCGCTCCCCCGGAAGAGCGCCCGGCCGATCCGAACAGTGTGACCACCACACTTTTTCCTGCTCATGCCAAAAAGGTGCTGACGGACGCGCTCGACCAGATTTTCGCGCCGGGATTGGACGATCGCATGATGGCCGCAATGCCGGACTTTTGGAAGCTCTACTACCAGGCTGTCGCCGCCAAGGCCGATTACCGGTCGAAAGATCCCAGCGTGCTGCGTCAGAATACCGTGGACAAGAAGGCCGTGCTGGTATCCAAGTTTGAGCCGGAGTCAAACGAGTGGGCGCAGGCCAACGGCGTGGCCGGCATGAGCCAATATCATGCCGTGATCGGCCCCGACGGCAAGGTGGGCGAGGTGGCCGTGAGCCGGCCAATCGGGTTCGGGCTCGATGAAAACGCTGTGGAAGCGATTCGCAAGGCCACCTTTGAGCCGGCCATGAAAGACGGCAAGCCGGTCGCAGTGATGATCAACCTGAACGTGTCTTTCCGTATCTATTCGCATAGAACGGAAGGCAAACAAGAGGCGGACGACAAGGCGCCGAACAAACCTGCTCAGCCGACTCTGCCGGGGCCGTACAGCGTGCAGCATTAGTGAGTTGAGCTGCCGCGACAGAGGATCTAGAATCGCGCGCCTTCAGAAAGACGCTTCCGACTCCAACCGACTTTGCCATCGCTATTCCTCCTGACGGATGATCTCTTCGAGTTTGGGCTTGTGTTTGGCCTCGCGGCCGGTGCGGGGCTCGGTATCCACCACGCGCGCGGGCTTGGGTTGGCCTACGCGCTCGCGGGCGTTGGCCTTTACCGCCTTGGTAACGGAGAAAGTGCCTGGCTTGCGTTTCGTCATAGCAAGGATGAGTATGGAATAAAATCTTCCGGAGCGAAAGTGCCCCGGAGCCTCTGGACCAATTTTTGTCCAGGGATGAAATGCTGGAAGGCGAGAAAAGATGGACGAACGAGAGTTTTTCAACGAGACCACGGAACAACGGAAGCACACCCTCACTTGCCCCAAGTGCGGACAGGCCGGCGAATACCAGGTGACCTGGGTGGTGCGGCGCAAGCGGGCGCAACTGCCCCGGAATGCGGACGAGCGGGACCGCGCGCGTTTTGCCAAGGCGCAGTCGTATATGGTGCGGCGCGACGACAAGCTGGGCTGCGCCAACGTGCGCTGCCGCAAGCCGTTCGAGATCACGCAGTTGCAGTCGCTGGCTTTCCTGACAGACTAGCGCCCTGGCGGCGGCGAAGGCTGCGGAAAGCCTGAGAGCGGTCCGTTCCCAGCTACTCTTGGGAGAAAATCAGCACGCTCCAACTGGGAAGGTTGATGGAAAGCTGGCCGCCGGAGACCTGGAGCTGGAATCCGTAGTTGCCAACCGTGTTGACGCCGCCATAGGCAGGCGCCTGGGAGTTGAATATCTCCGTCCAGGTTTCCGATTCGCCTCCCATATTCACTCCATAATCGCTGGAACCCCATTGCCCATTGCCAGCGTTGACGACCACCAGCAGCACATCGCCAAGGGTGTTGTAGCGGGTGAAGGCTACAACCTGATTCTGATTGTCCACATGGACAACGCTGCCTGAGGGCGACCGGAGCGCGGGATGAGCCCAGCGCAGATTGTTGACATCGCGCACCATCTGCTGCATG
>Ga0302153_10000621_pt1 | contig 19296 bp, 12 predicted proteins | sample I_Bog_N2_2_FD_192429 | JGI IMG/M metagenome (GOLD analysis project Ga0302153, IMG submission 192429) | Peat permafrost microbial communities from Stordalen Mire near Abisko, Sweden - I_Bog_N2_2 | ecosystem: Environmental > Terrestrial > Soil > Wetlands > Peat | place: Sweden: Abisko, Stordalen... | reverse complement strand
GGCCGGCCTGCTGACCCCGTACGCCACGGGCGAGCTGGTCAAGGCGCTGAAATCCGAGCAGTCGCTGCCGGTCTTCATCCACTCCCACGACACCGCCGGCCTGGCCGCGATGTGCCAGCTCAAGGCCGTGGAAAACGGTGCCGATCATATCGACACCGCGATCTCCAGCTTCGCCTGGGGCACCAGCCATCCGGGCACCGAGTCGATGGTCGCGGCCCTTAAAGGCAGCGAGTTCGACACCGGCCTGGATCTGGAATTGCTGCAGGAAATCGGCCTGTACTTCTACGCCGTGCGCAAGAAGTACCACCAGTTCGAAAGCGAATTCACCGCCGTCGACACCCGTGTGCAGGTCAACCAGGTGCCGGGCGGGATGATCTCCAACCTCGCCAACCAGCTGAAAGAGCAGGGTGCCTTGAACCGCATGGGCGAAGTGCTGGCGGAGATTCCGCGAGTGCGCGAAGACCTCGGCTTCCCGCCGCTGGTGACCCCGACCTCGCAGATCGTCGGCACCCAGGCGTTCTTCAACGTCCTCGCCGGCGAGCGCTACAAGACCATCACCAACGAAGTGAAGCTCTACCTGCAAGGCGGCTACGGCAAGGCACCGGGCACGGTCAACGAGAAACTGCGGCGCCAGGCCATCGGCAGCGAAGAAGTGATCGACGTGCGTCCGGCCGACCTGCTCAAGCCGGAAATGGTCAAGTTGCGCGGTGAGATCGGTGCCCTGGCCAAGTCGGAAGAAGACGTGCTGACCTACGCCATGTTCCCGGATATCGGGCGCAAGTTCCTCGAAGAGCGTGAGGCCGGCACCCTGACCCCTGAAGTGCTGTTGCCGATCCCTGAAGCCGGTGGCGTGAGTTCGGCGGGCGGCGAGGGCGTACCGACCGAGTTCGTCATCGACGTGCACGGCGAAACCTACCGCGTGGACATCACCGGTGTGGGTGTGAAGGCCGGAGGCAAGCGGCACTTCTACCTGTCCATCGACGGCATGCCGGAAGAAGTGGTGTTCGAACCGCTCAATGAATTTGTCGGCGGTGGCAGCAGCAAGCGCAAGCAGGCCAGCGCGCCGGGCCATGTCAGCACCACCATGCCGGGCAATATCGTCGATGTGCTGGTCAAGGAAGGCGACACCGTGAAAGCCGGCCAGGCCGTACTGATCACCGAGGCCATGAAAATGGAAACCGAAGTGCAGGCGGCGGTGGCGGGCAAGGTTGTCGCTATTCATGTGGCCAAGGGCGACCGGGTCAATCCGGGCGAGATTCTGATCGAGATCGAAGGCTGATCAATAAATAGCCTTCGCCTACAAACGTTTTTCCTCGGGGGAGCATGTGCTCCCCTTTTTTTTGCTCAGGATTTGCCATGGAACAGTGGTGATATCTATTTATATAACCCTCACTTCATAAGTTTTATTAAATGGACGACGAGCACGCCCAATGGGTATTGGGCGCTCATTGACTCGTCGTTATATGGAGTGATTTATGTCAATGGACATTATCAATATGTATGATCGGATGCCTTCTTTCTGGAACGAAAGGATGGAGGTAACAATTGGTGATCTCGCGAAGCCGGCTGCTGTCGACCCTAATTTCAACCGGGTGCGTGATCTGCAGGTTTTCTGGAGGGGAGAGGCGGAGATAGACTCTGAGCGCGGGCAACCGCCGGCGGTCAACGCTCCTTTCTATAGTTTTGACTATCATGGCTGGAGCGCCAAAATTGCCAAGCTTTCAGAAAATGTGCAGCGAGATCTTATGGAAATCCAGGCGTTGCTTGACCTGATTTCAGATGATGCGCAGCCTCAACCCAGGGGGCTTATAGGCGATGAGGGCCTCGGCAGAGAGGTGTTTGACAGGCTTGAAGGAGAGGTTGATGAGGTGGTTTCTGGCATGCCGGAATGTAAAGTAGAGTTTTCTGGCCCGCACGATTGTAATCATACAGCGCGCAGCGAGTCTGCGCTCGCTGCCAAACAGTTGGATGCCTATAGCGAGTTGACCGACAGCGACTTCGGCTGGCGTATTGATGATGCGCTGCTTCCTTCTATCCTGGATATGGTTGCGTAATAGTCCCTCTCACCGGTTTATAAGTAACCCGGTCAGTTTATTCGTTTGAACTCACCAAGAGCAGTGCCCTGGGCGCTGCTCTTCTGATGTTTTACGCACGCGAAATACTATTCAAGGAAGTCAATGAAACCCTTGGCGACAACACCTACGGCACCGTTGATAGAAGTGCTCGGGGAATATAAGAGTATTCTGATCAGCGTGGGCTGTTTTACCGCCTTGATCAATGTGCTGATGCTGGCCCCCTCGATATATATGCTGCAGGTTTATGATCGGGTCCTGACTTCGCAAAACCAGACCACGCTGGTTATGTTGACGCTGATGATCGTGGGATTCTTCGTTTTTATCGGGCTGCTGGAGACGGTTCGCAACTTTGTCGTCAGCCGTGTCGCGGGGCATCTCGATCAGCGTTTCAACCTGCGGGTCTACCAGGCCGCCTTCGCGCGCAACCTGGTCCGTGGTGACGGGCATGGCGCGCAGGCCCTCGGCGATCTGAACCATATTCGCCAGTTCCTGACCGGCCCGGCCTTGTTCGCTTTTTTCGATGCGCCCTGGTTTCCGATCTACCTGGCGGTGATGTTTATGTTCAGCTTCTGGCTGGGTGTATTCGCCTGTGCGGGAGCCGTGCTGCTGGTGAGCATGGCGCTGCTCAATGAATGGATGACCAGGAAGCCGCTGGCTGAAGCCAGTCGCCATTCGCAAGAGGCCAGTCAATTGGCCGCCAGCCATTTGCGCAATGCCGAGACCATCCAGGCCATGGGCATGCTGGGTGTGTTGCGCCAACGCTGGTTCGAGCCCTACGCCCACTTCCTCTCGCAACAGAACCGGGCCGGCGACACGGGCGCGGTCATGACTCATCTGAGCAAAGGCTTTCGCCAGTGCCTGCAATCCCTGGTGCTGGGGCTCGGTGCGTTGCTGGTGATCATTGGTGATATGAGCGCCGGGATGATGATTGCCGGTTCCATCCTGATGGGAAGGGTGTTGCTGCCCATCGACCAGTTGATTGCCACCTCCAGGCATTGGAACGCGGCCAGGTCGGCTTATCAGCGTCTCGACGCGCTACTCAATGAGTTTCCCGAATCGGTGGGAGCGATGGCCTTGCCCGCTCCCAAGGGGCAACTGGCATTCGAGCAGGTGAGTGCCGGGCCTCCCGGCCAGCAGCGCACGACCTTGCATCAAGTGAGTTTCCAACTGGCGGCCGGTGAAGTGCTGGGGGTGCTGGGGGCCTCCGGCGCGGGCAAGTCGAGCCTGATTCGCGTGCTGCTGGGCATCTGGCCGGTCCAGGGCGGGGTGGTGCGGCTGGACGGTGCCGATATCCATCGCTGGGACCGCAACGAACTGGGTCCCCATATTGGCTACTTGCCGCAGAACATCGAGCTGTTCAGCGGTTCCGTGGCTGAAAATATCGCCCGTTTCGGCGCGCCGAACCCGGACAAGGTCGTCGAGGCAGCCCGGCAGGCGGGTGTTCATGAGTTGATCCTGCGCCTTCCACAGGGTTATGACTCGGTGCTGGGGGACGCCGGCGCCGGCCTTTCCGGAGGCCAGAAGCAGCGCGTGGCCTTGGCCCGGGCGCTCTATGGCCGGCCTCGCCTGGTGGTGCTGGATGAGCCGAACTCCAATCTTGATACCGAGGGTGAAGCGGCCCTCACCCGGGCCATTGCCCAACTGAAAGCCCAGGGCAGCACAGTGATTCTGGTGACCCACCGCACCCACGTTCTGGTCCAGGCCGATCAGTTGATGGTGCTGGAAGAGGGGAAAGTGCGGGCCTTCGGTCCGCGTTCGCAGGTGCTCGAAAGTTTATCGAGAACCCGGGAGGCGGCTTCGAAAGCTGCCATTCAATCGCCAAGGAAAACAGGCGCATGAGTTCAGAGAGCATCACGCCACATCACCCTGCGCTCGCCCCGTGTTCGCAGCGCGGGGCCGCGTATTTCGTCAGGTTGGGCTGGGCACTGGTGGTGTTCGGGGCCGGCGGTTTCTTCAGCTGGGCGGCCCTGGCACCGCTGGATCAAGGCGTCAGTGTGCCGAGCACGGTTGTCGTGTCCGGCAAGCGCAAGGCCGTCCAGTCCCTGGGCGGGGGAGCCGTCAGTGGGATTCTGGTCAGAGAGGGAGAGAAGGTCGAGAAGGGGCAGGTGCTGTTTCGCCTGGATCAGACCCAACTGTCGGCCACTGTCCAATCCTTGCAGGCCCAGTACCGTCAAGCCCTGGCCACTCAGGCCCGCTGGCAGAGCGAGCGGGATAATCTGGCGCAGGTTCAGTTTCCAGCCGAGTTGAGTGCCGATGCCGATCCGTTGCTGGCGGTTGTCCTGGAGGGGCAGCGGCAACTTTTCGCTAGTCGGCGCGAAGCCTTTTATCGCGAGCAGGCGGGCATCCGTGCCCGCATCGACGGGGCGACCGCCCAACTCTCCGGCCTGCGCCAGGCCCGCAATGACCTGGACGCCCAGGCCGGATCGCTGCGCCGTCAACTGGAGAAACTGCGTCCTCTGGCGGAGGAGGGACATATTGCGAGTAATCGTCTGTTGGAACAGGAGCGCCAGTTGTCCCAGGTCCAGCAGCAGATCGCGCGGAACAGGGGGGAAATCGGGCTGCTGAAACAGGAAATACTCGAGTCGCAGCTCAAGCTTTCCCGGCATGTCGAGGAGTATCAGACCGAAGTCCGTGGCGAGTTGGCCGAGGTGCGGCTCAAGTGCCTGACCCTGGAACAACAGCTGGCATCCGCGAGTTTTGACTTGCAGCACACCGAGGTCAACGCGCCGGCGCAAGGAGTGGCCGTCAACTTGAGCGTTCATACCGAGGGCGCCGTGGTGCGTGCCGGCGACACACTGCTGGAGATCGTGCCGCAAGGCCAGCATCTGGAGGTGGAGGGGCGTTTGCCGATCAGCCTGGTGGACAAGGTCAGTCCTGCCCTGCCAGTGGACATCCTGTTCACGGCGTTCAACCAGAGCGTGACGCCCCGTGTCGCAGGCGAGGTCAACCTGGTGTCGGCCGACCAGTTGCTCGACGAAAAAACCGGTGCCCCCTACTACGTGATACGCAGCACGGTCAGTGAGGCGTCCCTGGAAAAACTCAATGGACTGGTGATCAAGCCCGGCATGCCGGCCGAGATGTTTGTCCGTACCGGGGAGCGCTCGCTCCTCAACTACCTGTTCAAACCGCTGCTGGATCGCGTGAGCGCCTCGTTGACCGAATAGGAAGAGGGTCTGCCGTCATGAAAATATTGTTGATACCTGTTGCGCTGCTCGCGTTGAGCGCCAGCCTGGAAAGTCATGCCCTGGGGCCCTTTCAAGTGTATGAGTCGGCTTTGCTGCATGACCCGGTGTTCCAGGGGGCCATGAAGGCCCGCGATGCCGGGCGCGAAAGCGATGCCATTGGCTTGGCGGGGCTGTTGCCCCGGCTGTCCTACAACCACAACCTGGGGCGTAATGAATCCAGGGTCACCACGTTCAGGGCGCCCGGCAGCAGCCATGACCAGCGCCGCTACCGCAGTGCCACCTCGGCGCTGACCCTGCAGCAACCGCTGCTCGATTACGAAGCCTATGCGGCTTATCGCAAAGGCGTCGCCCAGTCGCTGTTTGCCGATGAGGTGTTTCGTACCAAGAGCCAGGAACTGCTGCTGCGGGTACTGAGTGCCTACACCAGGGCCTTGTTGGCCCAGGATCAGATCGAAATTGCCCTGGCCCGAAAAAAGGCCTTTGAGCAGCAATTCCGGCGCAATACCCAGCTGTTTCGCCAGGGAGAGGGCACGCGTACCGATATTCTCGAAGCCGAGTCGCGTTTTGAGTTGGCAACGGCGCAGCAGATCGAGGCCCATGACGAGCAGGATGCCGCGTTGCGAGAGTTGGGTGCCCTGATGGGCGAACCGCGGATCGCCATCAATGATCTGGCGCCGCTGGCCGCGACTTTCCAGGCCTTTCCCATGGAGCCGGCGACCTTTGATCATTGGCATCGCATGGCGCTGGTCCAGAACCCGTTACTGGCTTCTCAACGCCAGGCTGTCGAGGTGGCGAGGTATGAGGTGGAGCGCAGCCGTGCCGGACACCTGCCCAAGGTCACGGCCTACGCCAGCCTGCGTAAATCGGAGTCCGATAGCAGCAGCACTTATGACCAGCGCAACAGCACCAATAGCGTTGGCATCGAGTTGAGCGTGCCGTTGTTCGCGGGGGGTGGCGTTTCGGCCTCCGTGCGCAAGGCCAGTCGGAGCCTTGAGCAAACGGAGTACGAACTGGAGGCCAAGACCCGTGAGACGTTGATCGAACTGCGCCGCCAGTTCAGCGCTTGCCTGTCGGGGGAGAGCAAATTACGCGCTTATCAGAAGGCCCTGGCTTCAGCGGAGTCGCTGGTGGATTCGACGCAAAAGAGCTTGCTGGGGGGCGAGCGGGTCAACCTCGATCTGCTGAATGCCGAACAACAACGGTTCAGTACCCGCAGCGAGCTGGCCAAGGCCCGTTACGACTATCTGATGGCATGGGTGAAGTTGCGCTTTCACGCGGGCATTCTGAATGAGGGCGATCTGGCCAGGATCGATGAGGTCTTTGTTGCCGATATCGGTTGATGGGCCACCCCCCTGTGACCGATGGCAAACGGTCTAGAATCTGCATTTTATTGCGTTTATCACCCGCTTGGCGGCCTAAAAATGCATTTTATTGCGTTCGCGAGGCAATGAAGATGGGCTGATCTGTACTATATTGCAGTTCTGTCGACGATCTTTGCCCATCGGACGCATTAAATTGCAGGTTGGACCATGTACACACTGACGCTCCAGATTTATGCGAACGGGACTTGGCAAGACGCCATGACCCTGGCTTTCGAGGATCCGCAAAAGGGCTTCGAGGGGCGTTGCAGGTTTGCCTACAAGCAAAGCTATCTGTTGGATCACTTCGAGGACATGGGCAGTTCGTTCGCCTGTGCTGTCAGTGCGGCTCTGCCGTTGGACTGGGACAGCAGCAATGATCAGAAGGCCCCCGCCTTTGTGCAGGACATTGCTCCGGCCGGGGCGGCCAAGCGATTCCTGATGGCCAGGGTAGGCCGGGAAAAGCCGGATGATGTCAGTGCCGATCTGTTTTTGCTGGGAAGAAGTACCCCGGCACCCATTGGTCATTTGCGCATCAAGGACTCTGTGGAAGTACAGGATGACCGTGAACCAATGGGGTTTTCTCGGGTGGACGTGGTAGGTCGTGATAGTCGATTTCTCGAATACGCCTATGAGCAAGGCGCGGCGATTGGCGGGGCCACGGGAGCTGGTGGAGAAGCGCCGAAGTTGCTGATGAGCGAAGATCGCGCGGGACGGTTATACCCGGATGCAGTTCTCGACGATGCCGAAGTCGCGCGCCATTGGTTCGTGAAGTTTGCCCGAAACAAGTCGACGCAGACCGATCAGGACATTCTCAGAAGCGAGTATCACTACTACAAAGCCTTGCAGGCATTGGGTATCGAAACCGTAGCGGCTGAAGGTCTGGCGCTGGAGGAGGCCAACAGGCCGAGTCTCTGGATGCAACGTTTTGATCGTAACGTCACGGGGCAGGGTGTTGAGCGCTTTGCCGTGGAATCGATGTATTCGCTGGCCGGAGTCACCATCCCCGGTAGTTACATGGACCATCTGGAGGTGATCACACGTCTGGCAAGCCTTTGGCGCCAGGCAGGCCAGCAGGATCAGGTGGCGGACCTGGTGGCGGATTATCTGCGGCGCGACTTGCTCAATAAGATCCTGGGCAATTCCGACAACCACGGGCGAAACACCTCGATTATCCGCGACAAGGCGGCCTTTCGTCTGGCACCTATTTATGATCTGGCACCGATGGTGATGGATGACGAGGGCGTGACACGCAGCACCAAGTGGTCAAGGGACATTGAAAGGGGAGGCGAGGTGGATTGGCGCAAGGTTTGTGATGCGCTGGCAGGTATCGTCGATCCGCAGATGGCGTTCGAACGGCTTCGAGCGGACGCCAATCATTTGTTGGCATTGCCCGATATTCTGGCTGACGGCGGCTTGCCGACTATCACGTTGAATCATCCGCTGATTGCCCTGAAAAGGCTTGATCAGCGCTTGCAGGATTGGGGGCTGAAATGACCCTCAGCCTTGACGTCCGTGCACTGCTGATTCAAGCCATTCAAGACGAGCTTGCCCAGGGCGTGATTGGCATCGGCGCGGCGGTCAGGCGCTTGCGTGTCGAGGTCACCGGTTTGCACCAGACTCAATTTGCACGGATGTGCAGGATTTCGGTACGGACCCTTGTTCATATCGAACACGAGGAGGGTAATCCGACGCTTAAGTCGTTGAACTCGGTGTTCAAACCCTTCGGGCTGCAGATGGGCGTGGTGCGACTTCGCAAGACGACAGGCTGACGGGCTCGCGTCGCCAAGACCCTCGGCACCGTCATTGAGGGCGCTACCCTTCTCTCCGAGACTCCCGCTGATACGCCCCTCATTTCCCACGCTGCCACTGACAGCTTCCCGCGGCCCGGCCTGGAACGGCCGGGCCGCGGGAGCCTGGTTTAAAAGGTCAGCCGCCAGTGACCCGTGACCCCATGTTTGCGCTGGTTGCTGCTGACTTCCCCGGTGTAGCCGAGGCCGAGGTTCTGGCCGGGTGACAGCTTCAGGTCCAGGCCGGCTTCCAGCAGCAGGCTGTCGCGGTCCAGGGCGGCGCCTTGGACCTTGAAGCTGCGCTCGCTCACCGTGAATTTCTGCTGGGTCGTGCTGCCAACGTCGCCATACAGGTGTTTCCAGCCGGCACTCAGGTGTGGGCTCAGGCTCATTTTATTGTCGAAGGTCGTGATGCTGCTCGCGCGCAAGCCGAAGGTGCTGTTGAGGTTGCCGTGGGTCTGGCTATCGACGGCCAGGGCCGCTTCGCCGCCGCGCTCGGTGAAGGCGTCGCGGTGATAACGTTCGTAACCGAGGCCGGTGAAAGGTTCGACACGCAGGTCGGCCCCCCCGAAGCGGTAGCCGAGTTCGGCAAACGCTTGTTGGCTGTTGGCGTCGTACTCGCCTTTGAGACGATCACGGTAGCCATTGAATTCCACGCGGCGTTCGGTCTTGCCTGAATAGCTGCTGTACACCGCGCCGAGCCGCAGGGCCAGCGGGCCGCTTTGGCGCAGGGCGTAGGCACCGGCGTGCCAGCTGTCGAGGTCGCCGGTGAAACGTTGGCCTTTGAAGTCCGATTGCGATTGGCCGCCGAGAACGCCGAGTCGCCATTCGCTGTCGAGCGCCCAGTCGGCACCCAGCACCAGGCCCCGGGTGTTTTGTCGCAGCCCATGGTTGCCATGAGTGCTGTCGAATCTGGCGGAGTTGCCCAGGCCTTGAACCCAGAGCCGGCTGTGGCCGCCGTTCATGACCTGAACCTTGTCTCCTTGGTCCTCCGTTTGCCGCATGACCGTGAGCAGGCTGCTGCCGACTTGGCGGGAACCGCTGAGCGTCGCGTTGCGTAACTGCGCGGTGCTGCCGCCGGAAAGCTGGTCGAGCGCCTGTCCCGCCTCGACGGCGCTGATATAGAGCGCGGCATGGCGCAGTGGCGAGTGCGGGGACGGTTGCTGCGTGGGCTCGTCCGACAGCTCGGTGCCCAGGTCCTCCTCGGCTATCAGCTCTGGAGTAATGGCCGGCGCGGAAACGACCGGTTCTGGCGAGGTAACGACTGGCGCGGAGACGATTGGCTCTGGCGGTGAAATGGCCGGCACGGAAGCGACTGGCTCTGGCTGTGTAATGACCGGCACGGAAGCGACTGGCTCGGGCTGTGTAACGACCGGCACGGAAACGACTGACTCGGGTTCCGTAATAATCGGCACGGCAGCGATCGGCTCAGGCGGTTTAACCGGGGCGGGTGCCGGGGCCGGCGGACTCGGACTTATCCAGGGATCCAAGGCTTCCCCCGCGTTATGACCGTTGCTGGTATTCCCCAGATCCCCCAGATTGACGTTATTGCGTGTGTAGGTGACGCCCACCTGCGTCGGGCTGTAATGGGCGGTGGCGGTCAGCAGCGCCAGGTTGGTGCTGATGCTGGCGAACCGGCCTTCCAGCTTGCCGGCTTTAATGACCGTGTGCTGGCGGTTCGATGGGGTGTCGGTCGGTACCTTCAGCAGCAGGGCGCCATCGAGATGGGCGGTGCCGCCGACCTCTACGGTGGCGCTGTCGCCGTTGGCGTCGATGCCATAGGAAAGGGTCGCGCCGGGATCCAGGGTCAGATGCTCCTTGATCCTGGCGGCACCCTGCCGAGGATCAACCTCGAGGGTTCCCGTCACCCGCATATGTCCGACGCTTCCGCCGCCGCCATAAGTCGCGCCGTCGTGGACCCGGGTTGTCCCGAGAATACTGCCCTGGTTGATCAGATGAGTCTGGACCAGCACTTCGGCACCCGAACTGAAGTCGTCCTGGCTGGTGAGTGTCCAGGTGCCCTCTTTGACCTGCAGCCGTTCGAAGTGTCGGCTGTTACCGAAGCTACCGCCCAGGGCGTCATCGAGGATCACCAGATCGTCGTCGGCCTTGAGCGCTGTGTCAGGGTCGACGCCCAGCTGAATGTGTTCCTGGTCATCGTCAGTGGTCCCGCCATCGACCCAACCGATAAAGCGGCTGCCGTTTTTCACGATCAGGGTATCGCTTCCGCCGCCCAGGTCGAGGGCGTAACCGTTGCCGCCGTGGATCAACCCGTTGTTGGTCACCTGGTCGACCTGTTCGCCGATAAAGCGCACGCCAAAGCCCTTCTGGCCGCGAATGGTGCCGTGGTTTTCCAGGACGGTGGGCCGTTGCGCCGGATCATTGTTGCCGTCACTCACCTGGATGCCATGATCCGCGCCGCTGATGGTGCCTTTGGCGTATTGGAAGACCGTGCCGCCGCCTATGGAGATACCTTCGCTGGTATGGGCGCCGCCATATTGATCAACACCCAGGCTGCCTTTGCCGATAATCTCGCCGACGTTGTAAATCTCCGCATTCCCGATGATCCGTATGCCATCGCCGTCGGCATCCAGGGTGCGTGCATCACCCGTGATGCTGCCGTAGTTGGTGATCTTGCCGGTGCCCGAGGAATTGAATCCCGCGCCGTTGAGCCCACTCACGTGGCCGCGGTTCGTGAGTTCTCCCTCGCGTCGGGTGTTGACGCCGTGACGCCCGCCCGAGAGGGTGCCGACATTGAGCAGGGTGATAGCGGAGGGCCCCAGGTCTATGCCGTCATGACGTTCACTGCTGATTTTCCCGTCGTTGACGATGCGTCCCGCAACGCGTCCGATGACCTTGATGGCGCTTCCGGTGATTGCTTGAATGTCGCCGTCACGATGATTGGTGTAGTCGATTGACGGATCGCTCAGCAAGACCGTGTGGCCTTTCTCGGCTTGCAGGCTGTGGATGTTCTCCTGCTGTTGAGGGGCTGAGGGCGTGGGGCTGGCTTGTGTGTCGCGCAAGACGACAGTGCTGAGTGCCAGCGTGATCGCGAGTGCTAGGCGATGGGGGGTAGGGGGCATTGGTTTTCCGGCCTCGGGTTGATTCGAGGCCGGAAATGTATCTATGTATTTAATCGATAAATGTCGGCCTTTTTACCTCCGACAGGCGGGATAAGTCCTTAGGTTCAAGAGGTTAAAAACTCATCTTCCACTGCCCCATGACGCCATGGGTCCGGCTGCTGTTGCCTACTTCACCGTTGTAGGCCACGCCGATGGAATGCCGGGCCGACAGGTTCAGATCCAGCCCGGCTTCGACCACCAGGGTGTCGCGGTCCCGGGTGATCCCCTTGGTGTTGAAGACGTCGCCGGTGACCTGATTGGACTGGGTGCTGGTGCTCTCGACCGAACCGTACAGGTGTTTCCAGCCCGCGCTCAGGCGCGGGGCCAGGCTCATCTTGTTGTCCATGTGCTTGATGCTGGCGGTGCGCAGGCCCAGGGTGGTGTTGAAGTTGCTCTGGGTCTGGGCATCGGCTTTCAGCGCCGCTTCACCGCCTTTTTCCGTATAACCCTGACGCGAGTAGCGCTGGTAGCCGAGGCTGGCAAAAGGTTCGGCGCTCAGGCTGCCGCTGCCCAGGTTGTAGCCGAGTTCGGCGAAGGCCTGCTGGCTGTTGGCGCCGTGGTTGCCGGTGAGACGGTCCTTGTAACCGGCGAACTCCACGTTGCGTTCGGTCTTGCCATAGTGCTGGCTGTGGATCGCGCCAAGGCGCAGGGCCATGGGCCCGCTCTGGTGCAGGGCATAGGTGCCGACATGCCAGCTGTCCAGGCCGCCTTCGAAGCGGTTGGCTTTATGCTTGGATTGCGACTTGCCGCCCAGCAGGCCCATGCGCCATTCATTGTCCAGTGCCCAGTCGACACCCATTACCAGGCCTCGGGTGTCCTGTTCGAAGGACTTCTGGCCTGCCGGTTGATCGAAGGTGCTGGCGTTGTTCAGGGCTTGTAGCCACACGCGACTTTCATTGGGCTTGATCTCCGAGCGCCCCGACAGCGACACCTGGCCGGGCGCGCCGTTTTGTCCGGCGAGCTGTCGTTGCGTGGGGTCGTTACCGAGCTGGCGCATGGCCGCGAGGGCGCTGTTGCCCACCTGGCTGGCACCGCTGAGGGTGGCGGCACCCAGGCTGGCATTGCCCGCGCCGGAAAGCTGCATGCGGGCGTCTCGTTTTGCCGCCGTGCCCAGTTTGTTCAGCGCTGTGCGCAGCGGGGAGTCGACCGGCCTGGGGAATGGTTGGCCGACATTGCCACCCTGGCCGCCCTTTGGGTCATCTGCCTGAGTCTGGTTTGTGGTTTGAGCGGCCACAAGCTTTTGTTCCAGCTGGGCATTGCTCTGCCTTATAGCGGAGACTTCTTGACGGAGGTCTGCGATATCGCTGGCGTTGGCTTGGCCCGTGCTGGTGTTGTCGGTAATCCTTTTTCCGTGGTCGGTGCTCCTTTCTTCAAGAACCACGATCCTGTCTTCGTGGTTTGCGATGCTGCTGGCATTGGTTTGGTGAGCGGTGGCGTTGGTTTGATGGGCGTTGGTGTTGGCAGTGATCCTGCCTTCGTGGTTTTCGATGTTGCTGGCGTTGGTTTTGTGAGCAGTGGTGTTGGATTGGTGGGCGTTGGTGTTGGCCGTGATCCTGCCTTCGTGGTTTGCGATGTTGCTGGCATTGGTTTTGTGAGCTGTGGTGTTGGCAGCGATATTGTTCCGATTGGTTTCGACAATACCGGTGCTCGTGGCGTTGGGCCGGAGCACCGGTGTCACCTGAGGGAGCGTTGGCTGTTGACCGGGAGCGCATGACGGACACAGTGGCGGGAGGTCGGGCACGTATACCCGAACAGCAGAACCGTCGTCCCGGATGTGCGCCTCAAAGGGGGCCGTATTCTCGTTATTGGGTTTGACCCAGACAACGCCGTGAGCGATGGGGTGTGGGCCGACGATCGTATAGGTATTGGGGCCTAGACCTTGTTGTTGGTACTGGGAGAGTGGTGGCTGTTGACCGGAACCAATGGGAACGTTCCATACAGTGCCGCCCTCTGGAGTCGTTCCGACATAGGTAGCATTCGGATCGGCAGGTCGGCTGTATATGGGGGTCTGTGGATAGGCTTGTGCCTGTTGACCGGCAATAACACTGGATGCCAGTGCGACCGATATGGCGAGTCGATTAAAGGTTGTTGGCATGGAATTTCGACCTCCTGGAAAATTGAGGCCGAAATGTATCTATCCATGTAATCGATAAATGTCGGGATTTTTACCCGTCTTTTGCAAGATATGTCGCCGGTTTGGTGGCGATTAGAGGTGTGTTTTGTGACTCTGTGGTCTTACGGTGGCCGAGGCGTCAGCCACCGTATTTTCAGGTCGAGGGGCACTGCACTTTCAGGCTGTCCGGTTAACCCCGGCACTCGACCAGGGACTTGATTTGCCCGGCTTCGGTCAGGTTCTCTTCCGACAACCACCGCTCGAACCCGGCATTCACCGCCGGCCATTCCGAATCGATAATGCTGTACCACGCCGTGTCGCGGTTCCTGCCCTTGACCACCATATGCTGGCGGAACACACCTTCGAAGCTGAAGCCCAAACGCTCGGCCGCCGTACGCGAGCGGGCGTTGTCGTTGTTGCACTTCCATTCCAGGCGTCGGTAACCCATGGCGAAGGCTTCCTTGGCCAGCAGATAGACCGCCTCGGTGCTCTTGGGCGAACGTTGCATCGGTGCGCCAAAGGTGACGTGGCCGATTTCGATACGCCCCTGGGCCGGGACGATTGACATCAGGCTGAGAATGCCCTGGACCTTACCGCTGGCCTTGTCGACCACGCTGAAGAAATACGGATCGCTATTGGCCGCATGGTTGTTCAGCCAGTCGTTGAAGGCGCTGCGCTCCGGGAACGGACCATAAGGCAGGTAGTCCCAGAGCTTGGGATCGGCGCCGGGACCCGTCAGGGCCTGCCAGAGATCGTCGCCATGGCGAGCCGGATCGAGTTTTTCCAGGACGATAAAACGCCCCTCCAGACGTTGGGCCGAAGGTGCCGGCGCGCCTTTCCAGTTTGCTAGGGATATCGACATGAGGCTTTCCTTGAGGCTTACAACGCTTGACGAAATTGAATGAAACCGGGGCGCTCGGCAATCCGTTCGTACAACTGGATGGCGGTGGCGTTGGTCTCGTGGGTCAGCCAGTGCACCTTGCTGCAACCGGCCTCGGCCGCGGTGGCATAGACATGTTCGATCAACAAGCGTCCCAACCCGGTCCCGCGTTGGCCGGGTGCGACGAACAGGTCCTGCAGGTAGCAGGAATTCTGAACGCTCCAGTTCGACCGATGGTAGATGAAATGCACCAGGCCCACGGCCTTGCCGTCCTGCCAGGCAAGGGCGGCGTGGGTGGTTTCGGCCGGGTCGAGAAAACGTTGCCAGGTCGACTGGTAGACCGCGTCCGGTAGCTCGGTTTCATAGAACTTCAGATAGGCCTGCCACAGGGGGCGCCAGACGGCCTGGTCGGCGGCGCTGACCGGACGGATTTCAATGGAACTCATGGTGACTCCTTAGCGCATCAATTGGGCGAGAGCTTGATCCTGGCTGTCGGCGCTGGCCGCCAGCCCTTGTTGCACGCCGGCGATGTCGGCGGCGCTGCGGTTCTGGCTGAGCTTGCGTTTGCCTTCCAGACGCTGGATCGGCAGGGCAAAGCCGACGATGGCCTTGAGCATGCTGTCGATGTATTGCGCCGGGGCGTCGGCGACTTTCCACGGCTTGTCCCGGCCCGCCTCATGGCGGTCGGTCAGGGCGCTGACCAGATTGAGCAGGCGATCAGCGTCATCGAACACCTCGGCCTGGCCGTAGGCATGCACCGCCACGTAGTTCCAGGTCGGCACGACCTTGCCGTGCTCGGCCTTGGCGGGATAGAAGGACGGGCTGACATAGGCATCGGCTCCCGGGAAGATCACCAGCACTTCACCGCCCTCCGCCAGTTCCTGCCACTGCGGATTGGCCCGGGCCAGATGGCCATAGAGCGTGCCATTGGGACCTTGCTCGGGGCGCAGCAACAGCGGCACATGGATGGCTTGCAGGCCGAGCTTGCCATGGGTGACCAGTGTCGCCAGGCGAGTGCCCTGGATATGTTGCTGCAGGGTGAGCAGGTCTTGTTCGGAAAAGGCGCTGGGTGTGTACATGGAAATTTTCCTTGGCGAATACCCTCATCCTAGGCAGGCTATTGGTTGGTTGTAAGAGCCATTACCGGCGATTTTCATAGGTCCAATACCATGCCCAGTCCATCGTTGCCCTTGCCGTTCGACCCTGCCGGGATCTACCTCGATCCGGCCAAGGGCCTCAGCCGCCAGCTCTATCAGGCCCTGCGCCTGCGGGTGCTCGACGGGCGCCTGGCGAGTGGCAGCCGTCTGCCGGCCAGCCGCGACCTGGCCAGCGCCCTGGCGATTTCCCGCAACAGCGTGGTGCGGGCCTATGACCAGCTCTACGCCGAAGGTTTTATCGAGGGCCGGATCGGCGATGGCACCTACGTCGCGCAACTGCCGGAAAAAGCCCTGCCGATCAAAAAGTTGTCCACAAAACTATCCACAGGGTTTTCAACAGGCTTACCCACAGGGTTATCCACAAAATCACCCGAAACCGCTGGGGTTACATCCAGTAAAGTTATCCACAATCTGGCCATGGAGCGCATCGAGAGCAACCCGATGCACAGGCCCCCGAGTGGTCCTCCGCGAGCTTTTCGGGTGGGTGTGCCGGCCTTCGATCTGTTTCCCTTTGGCGTCTGGGCCAAGCTGCAGGCGGCTTTCTGGCGCAAACCGGACCTGCAACTGCTGTGTTACGGCGAGGCGGCGGGGGAGGCGCGCTTGCGCGGCCTGATTGCGGCTTACTTGCGCAGCTCCCGGGGCCTGTCCTGCACGCCTGAGCAAATTGTGATCACCAGTGGCGCGCAGCAGGGCATTAGCCTTTGTGCACAGTTGCTGGTGGACCCCGGCGATGGCGTCGCGGTGGAGAATCCCGGGTACCGCGCGGCCCGATTGGCCTTCGCGGTGGCGGGGGCCAAGCTGCATGGCGTGACGGTGGACAATGAAGGACTGAATTGCGTCGAACTCGCGCAATTGCCGGACTGTCGGCTGGCCTATGTGACCCCGTCTCATCAATACCCCACCGGCGTGATCATGAGCCTGGCGCGGCGCCTGGAGTTGCTGGCCTGGGCCGAGCGCACCGGCGGCTGGATCGTCGAGGACGACTACGACGGCGAGTACCGCTACAGCGGCGCGCCGCTGGCACCCTTGGCGGCGCTGGATCGGCAGGGGCGGGTGTTGTATGTCGGGACCTTCGGCAAGATCGCCTTTCCGGCGTTGCGCCTGGGTTACCTGGTGCTGCCGCCGACGCTGGTCGAGGCCTTTGCCCAGCGCCGCGCGCTGGATATGCGGCACTCGGAGGTCAGCACCCAGGCGGTGATGGCGGAGTTCATGGCCGCCGGGCATTTCCAGCGGCATATCCGGCGCATGCGCCGGGCCGCCCTGAGTCGGCGCAACGCCTTGTTGGCCCATTGGCCGGCGAATATCCCGGGCTGTGGCGACTTGCCGGCGGTTGCGGCTGGCCTGCATCTGACGGTGCCGGTGGAGAGCCTGGCCCGGGAGCAGGAGCTGATCGCGCAGGCCGAGAGTGTCGGGGTCGAAATCAGTCCCTTGAGCGGCTACTGGATCACCCAGCCCGAACCGCCCGAAGACCGGCGTGCCGGTTTGGTGCTGGGGTTCGCGGCGGTACCGGAGGTGGATATCGAGTCGGCGCTGGCGCGTTTGCGCACGGTCTGGAAGGTCTAGCCGCCTAGGGTATTAACCGGCTACCGCAGGCCATCGCGCGGTCGATGTTTATTTATTCCCGGAACCCGCCACCAGGATAAATGGACATGACTTCCCCCCTTGCTCGCGCGACCTTGAGCGAAAGCGAACAGGCTGAGCGGGTCTACACCCTCAGTGATTATTTTGCCCAGCGACCGACCCTGGAAAGCGTGGCGCCCGGCCTGGTCCGCGACATGTTGGAAGACCAATACCCGTCGCAGGGCGAGCGACTGACCCATGCCGCGCTGATCGAACCGGAAGCGTGCGGGGATGAGGTGGACTACCGGGTCCTGACCCTGGCGCACTTGTTGATCGCTCGCTTCCTGGGCGAAGAAAAACGGCTATGTCCGGCCGGCAGCTATGTGACGCTCTATCCGGGCGCGGAGCATCCGCAGAAGCTGTCCCTGGGTGTTGAGGCGCTCGATACGCTGCTGGATGAGTGGGCGCCGTTGCTGCTGGAGGCGTACAAGCAGGGGCTGGTGGACTTCTGGAGCTCGCCGTTGGTGGGGGATGTGGCTCCCTGGCAGCACCTTTCCGAGTTCTTCGCGGCGCAATTGCGCCTAGCGTGCGCGGCGCTGTCGGGCGACGAACTGACCGCCGTGGAGGCGGTGCTCGACTATCCCGACCTGAAGGCGCGCGAAGCCCGGTTCGGCAGTGATTGCGCGCAGGCCTATATCCCTATCATCGATAGCCGCATCAAGGGTCCCGAGCCCTTGCGCATCCAGGCACTGGTTGTCAGCCACTGGGTCGGCGAGCGCCAGATCGTCTTGCTTTACAGCCTGTTCGGCGGAATCGAAACCTTCGATTCCACCCGAGCGCTTGAAGAGTCCCTGAGTGTGACATTGAGCGACGAGGGCTCGGGTTTCAGGAGTTACTCGCCGGACCATCACATCTTCGACGCCCTGACGGTGAGCCTGCTGGTACGCCAGTTGGAGGCCGTTGACGCGATCAAGCCGAGTGACTATCGCGACCCGGAGGCCCTTGAGCAGCACCTGCGTGAGCTGACCGGTTTGCAGGCCTTGTTCGGTGCTTTTCGTTCCGGTCACGAGGCGAAATTGGCGAGCCTGGATGACTTGCTGCCCGAGGCGTTGCGCAAGGCGTCGGCGGCGGATCGCACGCGCTATGGCCGTTATGTGGCGGCGCTTGCGACGGTGCATCGGGGTCATGCCGGCAAGGCGTTTCTCGATGGCATTCCCGATATCCGGACCTTTGCCGGCCAGTCGTTGCGGGCGAGTTTGCAGGCGAAATATCCAGCGGCCGCGAGCGTGTCGGTCAGCGATATCAGCGTGACCCTGACGCGTATCGCGAACAGCCCCTCCGAAATGGTCGACAGTGCGCGTGACGTTCGCTATGAGTCACAGGCCCAGGACTATGTCGCCATGGCGCTGAAGAATCTTGAGGCCTTTCCTCTTGGCGCCTTGGCGCAGGTTCGTTACCAAGGCCAGACGGCGCCGGCCTGGATGACCTACGACGCGTTGCGCACGGCGGTGACCGACGCCGATATCGGCAGGACCTACCCTGAGTTGCTCGGGCAGAAATTGCAGCACGATCAGGCCGAGCGAGCCCGGCAAGAAGGGCTGTTTACCGACTACCTGCGGGTCCTGCTGCCGATGTGGGCGCTGGAGCTGCGGCTCGAGCGGAAACTGACGGAGACCGCCCGTCTTTATGTCGAGGCGGTGATGACCCGGGACGTCGGTGTCCGTGAGGTCCTGGGGCAGCCCATCGTGGTCAGGCCCCTGGCGTTTCTGGCGCATCCCGGTGCCTCGGCGGACCGGGTGCGCAACATGTTCGTGATTGGTCCGCAGGCGACGGGCCAGGGCCCGCAGGTGCTGTGCCGCCCCGGCGCCAGGGCGCTCTTGCTTGAATTTCCATCCTGGGCCGGCTTGTTGACGGCCATCCAGCAGGAGGGACCTTTGCAGCAGTCGGTCCTCGACGGCCTGGACAGCGCAAGGCGTTCAACCTATGACCATGGCGGATTCAAGGAGCCGCACCTGACCCGGGTGACCCACTCCGATTGGAATATCCCGGACACCCA
>Ga0302153_10000598_pt1 | contig 19625 bp, 12 predicted proteins | sample I_Bog_N2_2_FD_192429 | JGI IMG/M metagenome (GOLD analysis project Ga0302153, IMG submission 192429) | Peat permafrost microbial communities from Stordalen Mire near Abisko, Sweden - I_Bog_N2_2 | ecosystem: Environmental > Terrestrial > Soil > Wetlands > Peat | place: Sweden: Abisko, Stordalen... | reverse complement strand
CGAGCACCTCGAAGCGAGCGAGCGCGGCCTGCGCCTGACCCTGCCCCGCTCGAAGGGTGATCGCACCGGCAGCGGCGTGACCGTGGCCATCCCGTACGGCGCGACCGAACTCTGCCCGGTGCGGGCGCTGCGCCGCTGGCAGGAGGCGGCGAACATCACCGCAGGCGCGGTGTTCCGGCGCATCTTTGTGCCACCGACGCGGCAGCAGGCGGGCGAAGGCCCCCTGCCCTCCCCCGTGGTCGGCACCAGGGCGATCGATGCCGGCACCGTGGCGCGCATTATCAAGACCCGCGCCGCCAAGGCCGGGTTCGACCCCGACGAGATCGGCGGCCACAGCCTCAAGCGCGGCGCGCTCACCACCGGCATGGATCGCGGCGTTCACCCGACTCGGCTCAAGCAGTTCGGCCGGCACAAGAGCTACGCTGTGCTCGACGAATATCTCGAGCTCGGCGACCCCTTCGACGGCCACCCGCTCAACGGGGTGCTGTAGCCAGGTCACCCACTGCGTCGCGGCGGGTGTTGCGGACAGTCTCGTTTCGGTGCCTCGACCGGTTCATCGCAGGACGTCGTCGATGCTTGCGGCGTCGAACACGCGCAGGCTCCACTCCTCAAGCGCGACGGTGTCCGCCGTCGCGATGCGATCCGAGGCCCAGCCCGGCAGCGCACCAAACCGGCGTTCCAACAGGCGAAGCAATATGGCCGCCTCACCCTGCCGGCGGCCCATCTGCTCGCCTTCCTGACGGCCTTCTTGTCGGCCCTTCAGCTCGCCCTCTTGCAACCACTGCCGCTTCCAGTCCTCAGCCCGTGACGCCAGCATGTTCCTGATCTCCAACAACTCCTCCGGCACCCGAATCCCCGGGGCCAGCGGCTCCAAGACCGCGCCCAGCAGCTCGGCAAAGACAGACCGCACCCTCTCAAACCCCGGATGACGCCTGAACCACGCCAGCAACGCGTCGGCCAGAACGACAGCCTGCTCCGGGTCAGGAGAACTCTCCAACCGGAACAGCAGCGCCAGAAGGGCCTCGCGCTTCGACAAATCATCCTCGGCGAAAGCGCCTTCGTCCACTATCTGGTAGCTCATCGTCGGCTGCCATTGCCACAATGGCGAATTTGGGGGCAGCCCGACAAGGTCATGCAGCGCCAGCGGCGCCGCCCATCGCCGGTCACCGTTGTACAGGACGACCGGCAGGATCGGCGGCAGCCTGCCGTCGGGCAGCAGGCGCTTCTCGTCCAGCAGCTGCTGCCACAGGAGACCGGCATAGACCAGCACGCGGAGCGCCATCCAATGATAGGAGGTGGACTGGAACTCCAGCAGCAACACCAGGTAGGTGTCGCCGCCATCGCGCCGCGGGATACGCCAGATCATGTCGCCTTCCCGCCGTTTGCCCGTCTCGGCATGGAACTTGGCGTTCTGCCGCTCCATGCGCTCCAGATCGAGGTCATCGAGCCAGGGCCCGGCGACGAAGTCGCGCAGCAGCTCGGCCACCATGGCAGGGTTCTCAAACAGACGGTGGTAGAGGTGATCGTGGTCGCGCATGTTCCCTGTCTATCACGGCCGGCCGACGGCGTTGTCGCCGACGGGCGACAACCAGTGCAGGGTTCCGTCCGATTGGCGGCGTGGGTCCCGCCGACGCGGTGAACACGGCGACGCGGCCTAGCTAGGCCCGAACGTATGCCTGATAACGGTCCATGTCGGGAGTAGGGGGGAATCATCAACCAGCACACGGCTAAGACATCCGCCAAGCCGCCCCGCCGTGCCTCATCGCCGCTTCGGGCTGGTCGTCGCCGCTTGGTCGCTCCGCTCCCGGCGCTTGCTCCTCCCTGCCCTTCGCTCCGTCTCGCTCACAATGCTGTCGCTCTGAACTCGGGCGCAGCGAAAGCCGAGGTAGTCATTGCGGTTCGCCGGGTCGTCGCGGTAGCGGTACGCGGCACGCACGCCGCGCGCGTCGCCGTCCCAGGACCCGCCGCGAATGACGCGGTTCGCTGCACCCCCCGGGTCGATCCAGGCCGAGCCGTCGGTTGGCGCGCCGTCGTAACTGCCGTGCCAGTGGTCGCCACACCACTCCCACACGTTGCCGAGCGTGTCATACAAGCCCCACGGGTTGGCCGCCTTCTGCGCCACCGGCCGCGTGCCCGCTCGTGTGTGGTCGTACTGCTTCTCCGCCCAGCCGCTTGAGTCGAATCCGTTTTCCAGATCGAACCCGACGCCGCTGTTGCCGCCATACCAGGCAATCGCATCCAGCACCGGCGCATTGCACTCGCCAACGATGTGCATGTCCCCCGCGTAGGTCGCCGTCTCCGTCCCGGCCCGGCAGGCGTATTCCCACTGCGCCTCCGACGGCAGATCCAGGTTCAGACCCGGCACCTGCACATTCGTCTTGTCCAGGAACGCCTGCACGTCCTCGAAGCTGACCTGCTCCACCGGCCGCGCCGGACTCTTGAACCGGCTCGGATTCTCGCCCATCACCGATTGCCACAGCGCCTGGGTGCACGGCGTGTCGAACAGCCAGAACCCCTGCGCCAGCGTCACCTCGTGCCGCGGGCCTTCCCACTCGTAGCGCCCCTCTTCCTCGTCCGGCGAGCCCATTAGAAACCGTCCCGGCGGAATCCAGCGCAGACGCTGCGTCACGGCCCGGATCGTGAAGGCGACATAGACGCCGAACCGGTCCTGGCCCCAGCCGCTCGCCCAATCCGGCGGCTCGCCATACATCAGGGGGTGCAGGCTGGCGTCGATGATCCGCGCCATCGTCAGCAACCCGTTGCGCCGACAGGCCGGCGAGCGTTCGGGACGCCGCCTGGCATCCCTACCAGCACGCCGGCCGCCGTCGTGTTTTGGCGAACGCCGGCCATCGCCGGCGACGTCGTGAAAGCCGGCCTGTTCAGGTGCGGATGCTCCGACCCGCTCGTGAGCTCGGGCGCAGCGAAAGCCGAGGTTGTCATTGCGGTTCGCCGGGTCGTTGTGGTTGCGGTACGCGGCACGCACGTTGCGCGCGTTGTCGTTCCAGGACCCGCCGCGAATGACGCGGTTCGCTGCACCTTCCCGGCCTGCCTCCACCGGTCACGCTAGAGCGCCTCCAGCGCGGGCTCAAGCGGCTGCCGCCGGAGTTGTTCCCGCCGCCACCCGGCGGCATCGGCATGGACGGTCAGCGCCAGCGCGCTGGCATAGGCGGATTGCAGCCCCCGCGCGTCAATCCGCCCATCCACCCAGGCGCGCTCGGCATCCTTGCGGAGCGCCGCATAGCGCCGCCGGCGTCGGCGAGACAGCAACAGGCGCCCCGGCAGGATGCGGAACCCGCAGAAGCTGAGCCCGTCCCGGCTGCGGCCGACGCGGACCGGCTGCTTCACCTGCAAGTGCAGTGCCTCGGCCAGGTAGCAGCGCGCGACGTCGAGGGCCGCTAGGGCCGCGCCACGGTCGTCGGTCCACCAGACCAGATCGTCCATGTAGCGCACAAACCCCTGCACCCGGCAGACTTCGAGCAGCCGTCGATCGAGGCCGCCGAGATGGAAATTGGCGAAGTGCTGCGATGTCAGCGTGCCGATCGGCAGCCCGCGCCCCGGCGCGTCTTCATACGCCCGAATGATCCGGGTCAGCAGCAGCATCAGGTCCTGGTTCTTGAACTGCCGGGCGAGCAGATCCAGCAGGATCGCGTGGTCGATGCTGGCGAAGTAGCCGCGCACATCGATCTGCGCATGCCAGTCGTAGCGCTGCGCGTGCGCGCTGGCGCGCTGCACCGCCGCCAGCGTGCCCTTGCCCGCGCGGCAGGCATAGGTGTCGAACACCAGCGTTCGATCCAGCACCGGCCCGACATACGCCATGATCGCGTGATGCACCACGCGGTCGCGGAAGCACGGTGCGTGGATCAGCCGCGGCTTGGGATCATGGATGCGAAATCGCCGCATCGGTGCTGGTGACAGCGTTCCCGCCCGCAGGCCGGCGTGCAGCGCCGACAGCTCGCGATCGAGATTGTCGCGGAACGCCTCGACATCGCTGCGGCCGCGCTTGCCCCGCGCCGCGGCATGGAATGCCGCCGCCAGGTTGTGCAGATCGGCGATCTCGGCCAGGCCGACCGCGCTACGCTTCATGCTCAGCGGTGGCCGCTTCCGGCAGCGCCGCCTCCTTCACGATGTCCAGGAACGCCTCGCCGTATTTTTCGACCCGCGCCTCGCCGACACCTGGAATGTCGCGCAGCGCGGTGGCGGAGATGACACGACGCTGCACCATCTCCGCCAACTGATCGTTGGTGAACAGCGCATAGGCCGGCACGCCTTCGGCATCCGCCCGCTCCTTGCGCAACGCCCGCAGGCGAGAAAACACCGCGAATTGCGGCGGGCTCAGCGTGTCCTTGAAATCGACCTTGCCGCGCTTGCCGATCGCCGAGCGTGGCGTCGCGTCCGCGTTGCTGTCGTCGAAGCTGACGCAGATGGCCCAGGCGCTGTTGGGGCCGTCGGCGACGAACTGGCGGTCGATCGCCAGAATACGGTGCCCGACGAGGAACTGGTTCAGCGCCGTCACCGCATCCTCGGCGCTGTGCACCGGGACCAGGAAAAATCGAAAGCGCACGTCATGTCGGCTTTCGTTTGCCGAATAGCCGGTCCAGGAGTCCCCGCTTCGGGCTGGTCGTCGCCGCTTGGTCGCTCCGCTCCCGGCGCTTGCTCCTTCCTGCCCTTCGCTCCGTCTCGCTCACTACACTGTCGCTCTGAACTCGGGCGCAGCGAAAGCCGAGGTCGCCATCGCGGTTCGCCGGGTCGTTGCGGTAGCGGGACGCGGCACGCACGAAGCGCGCGCTGCCGCTCCAGGACCCGCCGCGAATGACGCGGTACGCTGCACCTTCCGGGTCGATCCAGGCCGAACCGTCGGTTGGTGCACCCCGGTAACTGTCATGCCAGTGGTCGTCACACCATTCCCAGACATTCCCCAGCATGTCATACAGACCCCACGGGTTGGCCGCTTTCTGCGCCACCGGCCGCGTGCCTGCTCGCGTGTGGTCGTACTGCTTCTCCGGCCAGCCGCTTGAATCGCTGCCATTGTCCAACTCGAACCCGACGCCGCTGTTGCCGCCATACCAGGCAATCGCGTCCAGCACCGGCGCATTGTTCTCGCCGACAATGCGCATGTCCCCCGCGTAGGTTGCCGTGTCCGTCCCGCCCCGGCAGGCGTATTCCCACTGCGCCTCCGACGGCAGCCCCAGGTCCAGACCCGGAACCAGTGCATTCACTTTGTCCAGGAACGCTTGCACGTCCTCGAAGCTGACCTGCTCCACCGGCCGCGTCGGGCTCTTGAACTCGCTTGGGTTCTCGCCCATCACCGCTTGCCACAGCGCCTGCGTGCACGGCGTGTCAAACAGCCAGAACCCCTCCGTCAGCGTCACCTCATGCCGCGGGCCCTCCCAGTCGAAGAGGCCCTCTTCCGTCTCCGGCGAGCCCATCAGGAAACGGCCCGGCGGAATCCAGCGCATCCGCTGGGTTACGTCGGTTTTCGGCAGCGCGACATCGGCGAACAGCCCGAAGCCATCGCGGCCGATTTCACTCGCCCAGCCGGGCTTCGTCAGCCGGCCGAGCCGCAGCTCCTCGCGATCCGTGCGGATAAGCAGCCCGCCGGCCCGCGGGAGCGGGGCCGGCGCCGAAACGCCAACGCGGAGCAGCGTGGCGTCGCTCGTCGGACCCTGCGGCCGGCCGCGCTCCGCGCCTGGCCGTCTCGCCGGGTCCGCCGGCGCCGCCACTTGTGCCGCTCCGCCCGCTTGGTTCGCTACCTGAACTCGGGCGCAGCGAAAGCCGAGGCCGTCATCGCGGTTCGCCGGGGCGCCGCGGTAGCGGTACGCGGCACGCACGTCGCGCGCGCCGTCGTACCAAGACCCGCCGCGAACGACGCGGGGCGCTGCACCTCTCGCGGCCATCCAGGCCGATCCGTTCGCCGGGGCACCATCGTAGCTGTCATGCCAGTGGTCGGCGCACCACTCGAAGACGTTGCCGTGCATCTCGAACAATCCCCAGCCGTTCGGCGGTAGGCTGCCGACCGCGACCGGGGCGCGGCTCGCGTAACAGATCAGATCCCCGCTGATCTTCGTCCCGCAATTGTAAGGCGTGTCGGTGCCGGCCCGGCAGGCGTATTCCCACTGCGCCTCGGACGGCAGACTCAGATCAAGCCCTGGTTTTGCGGCGTTGAGCTGCCGGACGAACGACTGCGCATCCGTCCAGGACACGTTGGTCACCGGGAATTCCGCCCCCCGACGCGGGTCGGGGGTCCTGTCGGTCACCGCTTGCCATAGTGCCTCCGTGCAAGCGGTGTCGAACATCCAGAACCCTTCGCCGATGGCGACCTCGTGACGGGGGCCTTCATCAGGGTAACGTCCCTCCTCGGTCTCCGGAGAACCCATTTGGAAGCGGCCGGGCGGGCACCAGCGCAGGCGCTGTGTGATCCGCGCGCCGTCCCTGCCGACGACGCTGAAGCTCGCCCATGCGCCATGCGCGTCTTCGTCCCAGTCGTCGGCCCAGGCTGGTTTCCCATCGTCGGTCACGCTGACCGAGAGCAGGCCGTTGCCCGACCGCAGCACACCCATCAGGCTGCCCGCGCCGGGCTCTTGATCATCCCGGCTCGACAGGGTCAGATCGCGCCCAAGCTGCCGCAACTCCAGTAGGAGCTGCTGCGCGGGGAACGGGTCTCCCCCCTCATCCGGTCGCACCTCGATCGAACCCGGATCAACGCTGGCGGGTGGCACAAAGCGCCTGTCGCGCAGCGCCACCGGGCCGACGGCCTCGCGGAACGCCGTCACGTCCCAGGCCTCCGGCGTGGCCAATGCGCGCACCTCGTCCAGCCAGGATTCGACCGCCTGCAGATCGTCGATCACCCGGCTCGGATCGTTGTGCAGCACCGCAAAAAAGCGGCACGCCGTCTCGAAATCCTCTGGGTGCGGAAGATACCTGCGGACGGCGGCAGGCAGGCCGATCACCTCCAGGAACCAGATTTCGCGCGGCAGCCCTTGGCGCCAGTGATGGCGATGCCGCAGCGCCTCCTGCACGAGCGCGTCCGCCTCCTGGCCGATCGAGGACGTCCGCTGGATCGCCTCCCGGTGCGGCGTCGCCGCCACCGGGTGCCGGCTGGCGATGTCGCGATGCTGCCAGACATCCGCTTCCGTGCCGGCGTCGGCCTCCCCCGGCGGCAGCGCCCGTCGCACTGCTCGCAGCAGCCCCGGTTCGATGCGAACGCTGGATGACAACAGCCCGAGCAGCCGGTCGGCGCGCCGCCCGCGGCTGGCCGGCGAACTGTCGTCGGTCCGCCCACCATTGCCGGTTTTCGCGTGCACGTATGCCTGATAAGTGCGCGTGTCATGCATGCGGGAATCGGCGTACATTTTCCGCCGGAATTCCGCTCGATGCCGCCCAGGAGCCTCCGGAACCACATGGACACCGTCGCGATCCAGGCCGGCGGCGATACGGACACCACCCCCTGCCCGCCCCGGCCGCCATCCTGCCGCTGCCCGGTCCCGCTGCCGCCCAACCCGACACCGCGCGCCATCCGCGACTGGTTCGACAGCGGTGCCGAGGCCGCGGTCCCGGAGCATGACGGCACGATCGGCACCGCGCGGCTGGGCCGGGCCAAGGGTGCCAACAACCGGCGCGCCTACCGCGCCGGCGTGCGTGCCCGGTGCGCCAGCCACGAGCTGCCCTGCCTGCCTGCCCGCCGACGCCGCCGATGTCGTCGCCGTCCTCGCCGCCGAGCGCGGCAGCGGTCAACTGCGGCGAGCCGCGCCGCGCCGCCATACGCTACCTGCACTTCATCGCCGGCCTGCCGGTCCCTACTGCCGAGGCCCACGTCGCGGCGACCCTGGCCGGCATCCCCGACGACCTGGCCGGGCTGCGCGATCGCGACCTGCTGCTGGTCGGCTTCGCCGCGACGAATACCTCCGCTCAACGGGGTGCTGTAGCCGTTTCGGCCACCAGGTCTGCGGCGGAGGGTGTTGTGGTCGGTCTCGTTTCGATGCGTCGTGCGGTTTGTCGCCGGCGGGCGACAACCAGTGCGGTATTCCCGTCCGATTAGCGGCGTTGGGTCCAGCCGAGGGGTGAACACACAGCCGAAGCTGGCGCTCGCGCCGCCGCGGGACCGTAGTCAGCGGGGGCACCGTCCTGGCGGCGCTGATCGGCCCGGCCGCAGGGGAACCACGCGCTCCGCCGGCTCCGGCGGCAGGCCCCGGATGCCGACGCGACCACGCCGACCGAGACCGCTTTGGCAGGCCAAACGGCTCCTGCTCTGAGGCATTAACGCCGTCGACACTCCTGAAGGTGGGCGATGCCGCTGATGAAGCCCGCTCTGGCCCCACCGGGCGGCTTTGTTGGCTAAGCACCCGACCAAGACCAGCGCGCCGCCCACCCGAAGGGGCGCACCGTCGCCGGCAACTGACCGACAACGGCGGCGCTCCGTCTACGTGGCCGGGTGCTGGGCAACTGCAGGCGCTCCCGGTTCGCCAGAAGGCTCCGGCTGGCCTTGCAGGTCCAGCAGTGCCAGCCTGGCTGGACGACTGATCTGGTCCTGCCATAGCCCCGCAAGACCGTGACCACCGTTTCCGGCTGCATGCAGTTCCCGCAAATTGTACATTTCATCGTCCGAACCCCGTCAAAGGAAGCGGTTCAGGATGCCAGCAGGGTCGCTAGAACATATCAAGAACGTTAGCGCGGCCTTTTGCGGCTCGGCCCCTCCGAAGGAACCGCCAACGCTGAAGCGAGATCGACATGTGCTCCCATGGCGGCCGCCTCAGGCAAAAGCGCCGTGGCAGAGGCGATACGATAAGCACCGATTGCTGAACTGCCGGTTTGTCTCTGGACGCCGGACCGGGACAAAGGCACGACGACCGCTCCGACCGAACTGGGGCTGAGATGACGGCCGCCGAAACGCTGACCCTTGACGGAATGCTCGATGCCTTTGGCACAGCCGGTCGCGTGCTGCCCCGCGCCGCGCTGGAGCAGGCAGCGAAACGTTGGCCGGAGGTCAGCCCTCCCTTGCTCGCGTTGCTCGCAGCCGATGCCGCCGGGGTCGACCGCTCCGATCGTACGAGCAGGATCCTGTTCTTCGGGATCTATCTGATGGCGCAGGTCTGCGAGACCCGTGCGTTCCGGACGATCTGCACCATCGCAGCCGACGGCGAGCGGATGACCCGGCTGATCGGCGACGGGGTCACCGAAGACCTGGCTTGTATCCTGGCACGCGTCTACGACGGCGATCAGGCGCCGCTGCGGCGTCTGATCGAATCCCCTGGCGCCGATCAATACGCACGAGATGCCGGCATCAAGGCACTGGCCTGGCTGACCGCCACAAGCCGGATCGATCGCGATGAGACGGCACAGTATCTGCGAGAGCTGTTCACAAGCCTCAGGCCACAGGCCACAAGCTTTGTCTGGGTGGGCTGGCAGCACGCCGTCGCGTGCCTCGCCCTCGGAGAACTCGTCCCAGTGGTCGAGGAAGCCTTCGAACGCGGCTGGATCGATAGGCGGCCGGCAAATTTCCACCGGGATTTGCTCGCGGCCCGACAGGCGGGCAGCGCCAACGGCGGTGTTCGAGCGGCACGTTCGGAACCTCGGCCGCCTCGACGACGCCGCAGATCACCTGTCGCATTGGGCCGCCTTCAGGCCGGACGAGAAGCGCGGGCGGCGACCGGTGATCGTCCCTCAGCTGCGACTGAACGCCCTACCCGTCAGAGAACCCGTCCGCGACGTGGGTCGCAACGATCCCTGCCCTTGCGGCAGCGGAAAGAAATATAAGAACTGCTGTCTGCAACATATAGGGTAGCGACGGTAGGCGGCAACTTGCGCCGCCAACGTGCCCAGCACGCTGAATTATCGGCACCGCATCACGCCCGAAACCGGCAGGCCAACACGCTCGAAAGCGGCAACCGGATTACGCTGCAATCCGGGACATCTTCCGAAGGCACGCGCGAGCCTTGATGGGCTTCCGGCAGGAGGCGTCGGCACCCCCCTGCGTTCGACGAGAACACTGGTCGGACCGCGCCGCCGTGGCGGGGCGGCGTTGGCCGACCTCCGGCCGTTGCGAGCTGCTTGTTCCGGGCCGGGCCGGGGCCTCCTGTGCGTCGGCCGTCACGTGCCGCTTTGGACCGGAATTTAGGCCCGAGCCGTCCTGGCGGGCAATGCCGGGCGCTTTGCTCCGGGAAAGAGTTGGAGGCGGGCTCGACGAACGCCCCTCCCCTTCCCCGCGTCATGGCTTCCGGGGCCGCGCCCTCAGGCGCTGCGGTGACGTATTCCAAAGGTATCCGTGCAAAGCCGTAAAGAACTTCCGATCCGGCCTTCGCTTCAGCCTCGGGCGCCTCGGAATTCGATGTGGTCCGATGGCTTGCCGGCGGATCCGCCGCCTCCTGGGTCGGGCGACCGCAGGCGGACGGTACCGCCAGCGAGCCTGAGTCGCGCGGTGTCGGCGCAATTCGCCTGCGCGTCAGCGGTAAGGCTGGCTGGCACGCTACGCCGATCTCGCCATCGCGATGCCGCCATCGCCAATGGCAACCTTGTCACCCCTCCGGCCTGCCCAGCCCATCGGCCGGTTGGCCCCCCTTAGTTGCCGCGGTGCCGGCGCTTGCGCCGGTCCTTCAAATCATCTGGTGGGATGATGAACCCCGCATTCTGAAGGGCGCGTGCGATGATCACGGTCATCGTGACGCCCTCAGCGCTGGCGGCGGCGTCAATTTGGCGGAAGACGTCGGGTGCCAAGCGAACAACGAACGCCTCGGGCTTGGTGGCAGCATTACGCTTGGCATCAGCAGGAGTGTGCTCGACGCGAACCGGCGGCGCGATTGCGGGCGGCATCGTGGCCAATTGATCGTCAATCGCGTCCAGAAGGGCATCACCTCTTCGGGACGGCGAAATGGGTTCAAATCGAGACTTTGCCATGGCGACACCGAAAGGGGGTGGGCAGATAGACTTACTGATATCTGATAGCCAGGATAGCCGCCTCTGGCGGATCGCGCAACCCGATCCCGAAATTTTGGTCACCGCACCCTTTTGCCTAGCCATCTGATAGCTAAGCTATCCTAGCTGGCGCCGCGCTAAATATCGAATGCCGACCAACCGCTCAACGCGGGAATCAGATAGCCGAGCTATTAACACCATCACGCTGTGAGGCTGCGAACCTGCGATACCGTCTCGATCAGGAGGCCCGGGCTCGAGCCATAGCTATCTGCTACCGTAGATATCTGCTATCGTAGTCATCAGATATCTACGCTATCGCCGATAGCGAAGTGTTTCGTTTGCGCGGATAGACCCGGCCGCGAGCTATCTGACCTCGCTCCGCATCGTTTCCGTTCTGCAGGCGTATATTAGATATCCGGGACATCAAGGATAGAAGATATCAAGCTCATCTAGGTTGGATGGCCCAGCCTACAGTTGATATCATAGCTACGATATCGTCGATGGCGGGGACTTCTTCGATTGCCTTGATAGCTTAGCAAGCTGAACGGGGGCGATCTAACGACCCCGCCCTGCAGATATATATACATAAGATATCCAGGACATCGAAGATTCCGAAGATATCGGCTTCATCTCGGTTCGGGAGCTACATCGTCGATGGCGGGGATTCTCTCGCTCTCCTAGATAGCTTGGATATCCAGGACATCGAAAATATCATGGATGTCTGGGTTATCTAGGCCACGAGACCCGCGCCCAGAAGACGGATATCTGATATCTTCGCTATCGGATATCCGCGATGCCGCCGATGGCGAGGCTATCCTCGATACTTTGGACAGCTTAAATATCTGCGACCGGCTGGTGGAAGACCGTCAGCCACCCTCGTCATTCGCAGTCTGATCGCGACGCTTGCGTGGCTAGCATCGTTAGACGTCGCCCCAGCAATCCCGGCGAGCCACGGGCTGGCCGGCGCCAGCGGCCGGAGGCTTGCGGGGCAGGGCAGGGGGCTTCGGTTGGAGCCTCCGCGGTCCTGCCGCGGGCCGATTGTTCATCACTACGCAGCCACCGGAGCTGGGGCAGGGGCGTTGCTCACGGCGACAAGCCAGCCGAGCGCCCCAATTTCTGCCGCAAGGCGGCCGGCTTCCTCTCCGATCACGCCATCATTCCTTACAATGCCCGTCCAACTTCCAGCCTGATACGCCGTTCGGTCGGATAGAAAGGTTTCGAGGACGGGTAGCGCCATTGCGCCTTTGGCTTGGTCCATCGCATGCCTATCGGCGGCGCGCCGGCCATCGTACGCCGCCATAACGACGCGATATGGTATCTCACGTCGGGTCGACTTTGACAGATTTCGCACCCACTCGGCTGTTTGGTCAGCCTCGCGGACCGCGCCTCGATCAGGCATGCACGGGATCAAGACGGCGTCCGCGGCACCGATCGCGACGAGCATCGAGCGGGAGCCAAAGCCCGCGGTGTCGACAAGAACGACGTCATGCGTTTCTGCGAGGTCTGCGGGAAGGTTGGCCAACTTCTTCTCGTCGGGTTCGAACCTAAAGGTAATTGCTGGGCCAGCGTAGAGTCCGGCCCACTCCGTGAAGCCCTTGTTCGGATCGGCGTCCACTACCGCAACTTTCAAGCCACTAGCAGCAAGGTGGGTGCTAAGAATCCGCGTAACCGTCGTCTTACCAGCACCACCTTTTTGCGTCGCTACAGTGATAATGCTCCCAGCCATGCGCGCCTCCGAAACCGCCCGATGCGGTCCGCTATCCTAGATAGCTCTTATATCATACACTTTAGATATCAGATGTCTAGGCGGTTGGGGATCTCGGCCGGAACCGGAACCCTGCCTGCGCTGGCGATCATTCCCCTTTTGCAAAAGGCGGGGGCGGGACGCGGAACTAGCCGGTCCACCTCAGAAGGGAGATGCCGATAAACGGCCTGAATTTCGGCGGCGTCGCGAGGCCGGCTGCAAATATGCCCGGCTAACGGGGATTTACCAGCCGAAACCCTTGCACTAGGGTCTTTGGCACCGGTGGCTTCGATGGAAAGAGCTTCAGGCCAGACCGAGTGAGCTCAACTTCTGCGTCCGGATAGACGGTAAGCACGTCGGGCAAAACTGCCTTCACCCGCTGCGCCAGATGGGAACTCCTCGACACGTCCGAGCCGGTCTGTTGCCCCAACATTGCCCACCGCATCAGCATCGGCCGCTCCAGACGTTGTAGGCGGTAAGCGAACAACGTGTAGAGGTCGAGTGCTAGGCTGTTGTCCTTCAGATAAGCGATCGCTTCCTTCAGAAGAGGAACCGCATGTTCTCGGAGGTGCTGATGAAAATCTGGAGCCAGCTCCACAGTTGCGGACCACTTTTCATCCCCCCCGTCGGGAGCTGCCCACAGCGACATGCCGGAAACAAGACGCTGATCTTTTATGATTGTGTGGTTTTCGCCGTCAGAGGAAGCCGCTGACCATTGCATTGTGAATTCGCATCGGGCGATTCGTAGTGCTTGCTCACGAATGCTTTGAATGGTCCCGCGCGGACCTCCGCTAACCACCAAGCCAAGCGAACGGATCCAGGCTGCCATGCTAGAGCCGAGATGAACGGTCCGGCTCTTAACCCCCTCACTTTGCAGGAAAATCATTATCAGACGAGCGCGCGTCCCGTACGGCACACCCACGCGCTCCGCCTTGCCGGACGCGGACCGAACGGCGCCCGGCGTGATCATCAAGTGAAATCTGCCCGACTGCCTTTGCCAGATCGCATCATTGTTTTCGAGTGCCTTGTGGGGGAGGGCGGTTTGACAAAGGCCAGAATGGCAAAAGTAAAGGTCGTCATCGCCTATCTCGCCCATGGCCAGCGATGCATACCGGATTCGATGCAGCTCAAGCTGTCGCTCGCGCGGGTCAGCGATTGCCTCCGCAATTTGGAGGAGGCGTTCCGAACCCCAAAGGGCCAACTGTCGATGGATCTCTGCCATGGCGACTCCGGAGCTAAGGATGGCACAAAGAACGGGCGATTGGGACTACCAATTGATTCCAATTACGCTGAATCGGCGGCCTTTCGGTTCGATTTCGGGTCCGGCGGTGGCCTACAACGATGAATCGGCGGCCTTCCAGGCGGATGAGCTGGTCTCTGGACCTTGGTGACACAGGTTTCCCCCGGAGCCCAACCGAGTCGGACGATGAATAGGTGGCCTTGTCCCAGCTTGCGGCCCGGCGAACGGTGGTCGGTGGCGCTGCCTTGTCGGTAGGACCGCCCGCTAGCGATGAATCGGCGGCCTTTTGGCTCACGCTTCGCGACTGTTCTCCCCACTTTCTAGAGCGGTCGGGCACAGCCCACCGATGAATCGGCGACTTTCGAGTTTCCGCGGAGAGCAACCGAGGCGGGAAGCGGCGAGGCCCAGATGAATCGCCGGCCTTCTAAGTCTTGGTAGGGATGACGCCGGCCGCATGCGCTGCCTGCGACAGACCCGAACGAGCGCGGGCGATGGAAACGTGGTTTGCGCAGCGAGACGCCGATCGCACCGTCGGGCTTCGGATGGGTGCTCTAACGATGAATCGGCGGCCTTCGGTCCGGTCCCGCCACATCTCTGGTCCGCTTCAAGCCGGCTCCCGTCCCGACATCATAGATATCTTAGATGTCGGACAGCTTAGATATCAGAGACCATCGGGCATCGATGCGGATAACGTCTCTCCGCCGCCTAAAGGACCTCCACTTGGGACAGCGGCTGCTCTGCCTGCCAGTAAGGCCGCCGATTCATCGTAGCGTCTCGCGTTACCTGTTGCGCGCGGCAAAGGCCGGTCGACGGATTAACAATCCCCAACGAGGTAGGCTTTGTCGCTCCCGGCGGGCGCCGAATCGCCACGATGAATTCGCGATCTTGGTATCGATGAATCGGAAGCCGGCAGGTTAACGATGGTCGGCCGGCGTTCTAGGTCTTAGAACAGCCACTCACGGAGTTATCCACAGGATTCCCGAGTTTTCCACGATGAAAACGCGGCGTTCAGGTCAGCCCAACTTATCCACGATGAATAGGCGACGTCGTCGCGATGAAAACGCGGCCTTCCGCGGACCATCTCTCCGATGAATCGGCGGCCTTAGATCGAGTCGCCCACGATGAATCGGCGGCCCGTACCTATATAGAGTCCTATAAAAGAAAATCTCCTATAAGGAACCGAACCGGCCCACTCTGGTCAAGCAGCGGCTCTAAATCCTGGGGGTTACGTGTTCGGCCGCCTGATACGACGCATAGAAAGGCTGGCTCTGGAAGAAAGCGATCCTCGACTGCGTCGTTCACCGTGCACATCGGATCGACCTGACGGGACCGAGCCTGCGCAAGCGAAACGCGGTCATCGCGCCAGCCGCTGCAAAGGGCCGGGGCAGGGAGCGCGGCTCTGATGTTTGACGGGGATCGCTTCTACGCAGACTTCGTGGCCGATAGTGGCGATCGACAAAGGCGCGCAGCGTGATCAGGCCGCCGCGCGCCTCAGTGTGGCTACAGAGCCATCCGATCGCAGCCCTGCACATGCCGCCGGAAACCGTCGGCGCGCTGCAGCGACTTGCCCCAGGGACCCAACCTCTCTGGTCGCCGTCGACCCGTCCCGATTCTGACACCTCGTCATACCGCTTGCTCCGCATACCGCTTGCTCCGCCGACCCGACGGCGCCCATGCTCAAGGCATGTTTGCAATCGATGAAGCCGATGTCGCCGCGATCCTGGCCGCCTTCGAACAAGCCGGCGAGATGGCGGTTGCGGTAGAGCTCCGCCGTAGGTTCCCCGGGCTGTCGGAGAACGCAGGGCGAGAGGCGGCGCGGATGATCGTCCGCTGGCGACCGCCATCACACGAAGAGGGCGCTGCCGTCGCTCCTTTCACCGGGCCTGCGGGCGGGCCCTTAACCAACACGTAGCCGGCGTCACAGCCACCCGTTATCGAGAAAAGGCCAGCCCGGCTGGAAGTGCTCGCCTGAGCGAAGCCGTCCGGCTGGCCGCATCCAAAATGGGGGACTGATGAGCTTGGCCTTGCACCCTACGGCGGCGGCGCCCCGGCTGATTTCCGCTGCAGCCCCCGCGCCTTCATCGCATGCACCGGAGAGCGGGCTTGTGCCTAACCCGCAGGGCCCAGCCAGGCCGGAGCCAGGGTGGTGTGCCGTCGCCCTTTCTGGCAAAGCGCTGTGTCATGTCACGCCAAACCATTCCCCCGGCAGCGGATTGGCAGAGCGCCCCGGAGCGGGACTTCCTCGCCTACCGGCTGATCGGCCTCGCCGAGTTGTATCTCGACTCTTACTTCGCCGATCCGACCGGAACCGAGGACTACCAGCGGCCGTCCCGACGGACCTCCGGCCGGGGCAAGGGGCCGCGCGCGCTTGCTTCCTGGAAGCGGGACGGCGTGACGCTGACACTCTCTCCCCGGCCGGATCATGCCGAATCCTTCCAGGTCGACCTGCGCAGTGACCAGTTCAGCGCCCTGCTGCGCCTGCGCTACCTGCCGGAGGATATGGAGCTGCGAGCGGCCAGGGTGGAGCAGTTCACCGGCGACATCCGGGTGGCCATCACCGTCGCCACCGAATGGCTGAACGACGAGTCGGACCTGCCGGAAGAAGCGATGCTGAAGGCGGCTCTGGAGGAACTGGCCGACCTCCCGCCGGCCAGCGTGGCGGGCACGGAGGGAGCCGACAAGAAGACGCCCTTCGATCCGTCCGCCTCTGCGCCCCCGCCGCCCACCGCGGCCGATAAGCGCGACGTCAAGGCGCTGGTGCGCACCGTCGCCGACGAGATCCGCCGCGACGGCGCGCCGTCGCTTGAGGCCGCAAGCCAGCGCTGGATGGAGGACCGTCCGCAGAGCCTGTGGCCGTTGTTCGATGCCGCGGTGGCTGCCGGCACGGCCCGCAGGCGCGACGAGGCGGTGATGGCGGCCTGCCGCTGGCTGCTCGCCAAGCAGCTGGAACTCATCCGCTACCGGCTCGAACGTGGCCACGACTGGGCGCAGCAGATGCTCGACGCCTATCAGGAAAAGCTTGTCGCGCTGGCACAGGCCAAGACCATGCCGGAGGCCGACTGGTTCGAGTTGGTCAATCTGCTCAAGGTCGCCAAGGTGCCGATCCGGCCAAAGATGAGCGAAGCCCTGACCGTGGCCGCCGCCGACGCGGTGCCGGAGATGGCGCTCGGGACAACAGCGCAGGAACTGTCGCAGCAGTTCCGCGGCCTGCTCGATGGCCTCGCAGGGTCGGCCGAAAGCCCGTTCATGGTGGTGGAAGGGCTGGCCGAGACCGGCACGCTGATACCGGCCGAAATGCGCGCGTACATGGTGCACGAGCTCGGCCTGTCGCCGCATGTGGTGCTGCGCGAAGCGGTGCCGCTGCTGATGCTCGATCCCGAGCCGGCGGTGCGCGAGGCGGCGATCGCCGTGCTGGAGCAGGTTGCCGGCCCGGAGACGATCTCACCGGTGATGCTGCGGCGCATTCTGCTGTTGCGCAATTGGGTGCCGGAGGCTGAACGCGAGGCGATTGACCGCCTGGTGCGCAAGGCGCGCCTGAAGGGGGTGAACTGCGCGCAATGGACGCCGGCGCCACCGCTGGCGATCCAGAGTTCCATCATCGACGGCTCCGGCGCACAGAGCCTGATCGTCACCACGCCGAAGGGACGGACCGGGCTGTTCGCCGGGCTGCTGCTCAAGCAGAGCCTCGGTATCAGGGACGCTTGGTGCAACCCATCGCTGGCGCGGCGGGAGATCGACGAGGCGCTCGACGAATGCCGGCAGCGGATGCCGACGGCGGCGACGGGGCGCGATTATCTTGACCTGATGGTACAGCATCACATTGCCCGTGGCGTGGCGATGGGAACCCTGCCGCAGGTGGCGGTGGTCGAGATCGCCGAGACGATCGGGGCGGCGGACTGGAAGGATCGCGGCCTGGACGTTGCGGCGGAGATCGAGCGGCGGTTCACTGACCTGGCGGCGGAGCAGCGCGGTTCGGACGCGATCGCCGCGTCGCTGCAGCGCAGCGGCGCCTGGGTGGCGAAGAACCCGATGGTGGAGTCGTGGTTCGAGGACGACGCGGCGATCCGGCCGTTGGCAGGCGGCACCGCCCGGCTGAACCCGCAGGTGGGCGTGCAGCGGGTGCTGGAGGAAATTCTGCCGGCGCGGCGGGAAATTTGGGCGGAACGGCTGCTGCTGACGACGCTCTGGTTGCAGACCGGCAGCGGCGATGCCTCGCCGGCTGACAATGAACGCTGGCAGGACTGCGCGGTGCTGGCGCACGAACTCCTGGCCGGGCGCAAGATGGCAGAACTGCCGGCGATGGTGGCGATCGCCGAGCGCAGCATTGCCGTGGCACGCGCCAATAGGTGGTGAAGCGAGGACGTTTGGTTGACCGGCCAGCACGGCGAAATTGCACAGCAGGGAGCGCTGCCGAAGACAGGCCGCAGACCCGACACCGGTGCCGCCAATCGTCGCTACCGCTACCCCGTCTTCCCCAGGCAGCATTTTTTGAACTTCTTGCCGCTGCCGCAGGGGCACGGGTCGTTGCGGCCGACATTGCGGAACGGATCGGGGACGGGCCTGCCGCTCGGCCGCGGCTCGGGCAGCGGCCGGGTCGGTTGCCGCGGCTCCAGGGAGAGCCAGCCGGACATGTGCTCCACCAGGTCGTCGAGCCGGGCGAGGCCGCGAACGCGGGGGTCGAACACCGAAGTCGGCTCGGCCGCCTCCCGCGCCGCACGTATATCCGTGCGGAAATCTCCGAACCTGTCGAACCCCAGGCCAAGCAGGCCGCGGTCGGCAGCCACATCGACCAGCGGAGCAAGCTCTTCCAGGCCAAGGTGGACGATCGCCTCCTGCCAGCCCGACCAGACCCAGTTCATCTCCTGCGGCCGCAACGTGGTGAACAGCTCGCGCAGGGTGCGGGCGGTCTCGTCCCGATCGAGTTGCCCGGTGGCGGTCAGCCAGGCCAGCGCGTCGAAGGCGGCGTCGCGCACGTATTGGTCGGCCGCCTCGGCCTCGATCAGCCGCCGCAGCGGCGCCGGGTCGCCGTCGTAGACCCGCACCAGAATGGCGGTGAGGTCCTCCACCACGCTCTCCGTCAGTACTTCTTCCAGCCGCTTGCCGTCGGCCCCGAGGACGCAGAGCGGGTACCAGGCCCGCGTGTCCCGCATCTGCGCCATCAGGTAGATGCCGAAGACCAGGATGGCATCGGTGCGCTTGGAGGGGGCGCTGCCCGCGGCGGCGGCCTCGAGCAGCGTCAGCAGGACGGGGCCGACCTCCGGCCAGCGCGCGGCGGCCTGCCGCAGCGCCTCGCGTGGCAACACGTCACCGGCGGTCGCGAAGGCATCCAGGATGGCCTCGGTGGTCAGGTGTTCGCTGGTCATCATCGCAACCTCAATCAACGCACCGGCTGCCGTCCTGCCCTGGCCGCTTCCTGCGGTCCATGCGCATGCGAGACTGGGCTGATCGCGGGTGGGCTACCGGCCCGATCCGATCGAGCCGCCAGCTGAGGGAAGTTTGCTGGTCTGTTACAGCCAGCCCGGAGCAGGACGTCGTGATCGACCAGTGACCGATACCGCGCCACGAACGACCGCAATGGGCCGGAAGCTGACTGGCGGCTGATTGGCGAGCAGCGCCATGAAGCGTTGAGCATCCGATCCATTCCCAGGCTCTCCCCGGCCGCCCCGAGCATGGTGAGCAACGCCATGGCGAAGGCGCTGATCAGCAGCAGTCGGTCGCGCCGCTCCGGCTCGGCGA
>Ga0302153_10000570_pt1 | contig 20114 bp, 18 predicted proteins | sample I_Bog_N2_2_FD_192429 | JGI IMG/M metagenome (GOLD analysis project Ga0302153, IMG submission 192429) | Peat permafrost microbial communities from Stordalen Mire near Abisko, Sweden - I_Bog_N2_2 | ecosystem: Environmental > Terrestrial > Soil > Wetlands > Peat | place: Sweden: Abisko, Stordalen... | reverse complement strand
CGGACGCCCATCAGGTCCCGACGACTCGGGACCTGATGGGCGACCTGCGTAAAAAAGCTCAAATCGTCCGTGTCTTGACCATGCATCATTAACCACCACACCGGAGAACGAGATTTCCGATGCCGCCACCGGCGACATATCTTCATCACGTGACCACATCGCTTAGCGCGGACAGCTCAGACACCAGAGTTTTCATAAGTCACATAACGCCCGCCAAAACCGAGCTTGCGGTTGATACGACGAGAACCTGTGTCCAATACGATTCCTCCTGGCAACTGCAAGGTGCTGCCCGTGTTGTATTCACGTGCAGCGCACCCAGCCTGGGTCTTCACACCAAGTTTATGTAGAACCTGCGGCGCCAATACTTCAAGCGGACGAATCGGGATTGGCCTCCCCGTCAGAACACTCGGCTTTGCCTTTGCATAGACGCCAAGCCCCAGCCTGACCAATACGCCACCGGCGATCAGATGACGCAGGGCGCGAGACAACTGCGCCGGACTACCGAAGCCGGAAAATTCTGAGCGTAAAAAAACCTCGGCCTTTCGCAGGGCGATGGACCTTTTCAAACGTTCTTCGATAAGCATGGCTCACTCCAGAGGTATCACCCAGCCATAAGGACCAGCCAGCTAATTGTTGGTAACCGGAACGAACTATTAGAGGAATGGAAAAATGACATCTATGAAACGCCCTCGTCTAAAGGCAGTGCAGGCACACCCAGGGTTCATGCTGAAGCTGACCTTTGTGAACGGGCAAATTTTCGACCTAGACCTGAACAACGATATTGAGCACTACCCGGGCTTGAAGCCATTGCACGATGCTGAAGCGTTCGCTGCTGCTGCCATTAGCAACGATGGCTGGACCGTTGAATGGCCGGAACTGGATATTCAGATCGGTGCTGACACGCTGTACCTGGATGCCTTGACCCAATCGGCTCCCGATGAGAACACACTCTTTCATCAGTTGGCACGCCCGGTTTGGAGACCTCGTTCGCAGGTGGTGGCAGCGTTGAATGCACCATCGCAATCGCCGGCAAGCCAGCTCCTACACAGGACCGGCTTCCACAGGTAGGGTGGTGTTTTGCCTTGGGCAAACATAGTTAACCAGCACATCAAGGCTGTCTGCCGCCCAACGTCCTCGCTGACCATCAGCATTTTTGACTAGCAAGAGCGAATTTTCTTACATGTCGCTAAAACGCGATTTCAGCGACACGTTCTTCTCTCATGTCGCCGCCAGCGACAGATCACAGGACGTATCTCGACCTTAAACGTGTGCTCGGGTGGTCAGATCTACGCCGAATGCCCGCATCACCGCCAGAAGGGTTTTCAAGGTCGGATTCCCCTTATCGCTGAACGAGCGATAAAGCTGCTCACGAGACAGCCCCGACTCACGGGCCAGATCGGTCATGCCTTTAGCTCGGGCAACGACTCCCATCGCTTGGGCGATATAAGCCGCATCGCCCGTTTCGAAAGCATCTGCCATAAAAATAGCAATCGACTCAGGGTCGCCTAACGCGGACGCAGGATCATAGTCATAGAGAGGTTCGTTCATTCTGGACTCCACTGGCTCGCCAGGTTTTTCGCTATTTCGATATCACGGCTTTGAGTGCCCTTGTCACCACCACACAACAGAATGACAAGTTCGCTCCCCCGCTGCTGGAAATAAACCCTGTAACCCGGACCATAGTGAATTCGAAGTTCGCTGACACCCTGGCCCACAGGGGAAACATCACCCATAAGACCATTCGCCAGCCGAAAGACACGTGCTGCGATTAGGGCCTTAGCTTTGTGATCTCTGAGTTTCCGTTCCCACGCCACGAAGGTCGCGGTCTGTTTTATCTCAAGCATCTGCCCTCAGTGTAGTTTAAAGACTACAGTTTAAGAACCCCCCATGGATAATCAAACTGCCGCACCAGCGCCCCTCCGCACCTGCACTCATCGAATGGGCGACCAATAGGCTCAGGAGACGGTAGTGGTAGAACAGAATGTGATATCGCAGCCGCTAGCAAGCAGACTCCCACAAACAGGGGCGGTGCTTTGCCTTGAGGGAGCAGGATGGAGGCCTTGGTCGAAATGTTATCGGTTACAGGAGAGGGCTGACCCAGCGAGGTCGGCCGTACATACCCTGCCTTGGGCACGCATCGTTAACCATCGCACCAAAGTTGTCTGTCACCCAACGTCCTCGCTGACCATCAGCATTTGGGACCAGACAGGAACGAAATTTCCGACGTGTCGCTAAAACGCGATTTCAGCGACACGTTCTTCTTTCATGTCGCCGTCAGCGACATATCCTCACGGTGTCTCGTCAGGGATAACTAAACCGCCTCGCCAACGTCAGCTCCCCCGGTGCCCGCATCGGCACAATGAACGACTCCATCTTCTCGTTCACCGTCCCCTCTTCCGTAATCACCGTGACCTTCGCCGTGGTCAGTGGCTGCACGGCATTTTCCTGTCCACCGCTCTCGTCATCGTCACTGCGATAGCCACCACCGAAGTAGTTCACATAGATCAGGTACTGGCCCTTGATCGGCGCAGGCATGGAGAAAATCTCCGGGCCATACCCAGTGGTCACGTCCACATCCAACGCCGCGCCATTGGGGGCAACCCGATCGCCGTACCAGATATGCGCACCATCCGGCGTCACCACATGCAAATCCAGGTCAGTGCCGTCCGTATCCCACGACAACAAAATCCGCAACTTGGCCGGCGTAGCACCACCGCCCACATTCAGAAACTGCACGCGCTTGCGCTGCTGCCCATCCGGGCTGCGCACTTCAACGCTGTTACTCCCAGTGGGAAACGAAAACGGCCGGTCGAAATTCCCCGCCTCATCAATCTTCAACGGCATGCTCACACCATTGATGATCAGGTTCCCCGGCACTCTGGCGGTCTTCGGGGCGCCCTTGATCATACCCATGATCCGCGCCGTATCCGCCTGGCCCGCCGGGGTGTTGACCGACGAGGCCGGGTAGTTGACGGTCTGGCGGAAGTGTTCACCGTCCGGGGAGCCGGCGTGCCAGCCGCCCTTGGGGGTGTCGAGCTGGATGCCGCTGTCAGCATGGACCGCGTTCAGCACAACCAGGGCGCTGAGGAACAGGACTACGGTGGAGATGCGCAATTTCATGGCCTATTCCAGTAACAGGTGACGGGCAAGCCCTTCGACGTAATCTTCGTCCTGGCCATTCGGATGAGCTTCGAACGCCAGGTGCAGGTATTCATGGGTCAGGTCGAGGCGATCCTGTTGGGTCAGTACGCCTCGCACGTAGATGCGCTGGCGTTCACGGTCGACATAAGGCCGGCCGTAGGACACCCGGCAGACCGCAAACTGGCTCAATTCGTTATAGCCGACTTCCTGATCCAGGCGCTGACGCCACACGCGACGCTGTTTGAGCAGCCACTCCTGCGCTGCCGGCAATGGCTCGCACGAAGCCACCGGGTTGTCCCAGCGGCTCAGGCTTGCACGCGGGTAAGCGTGCTGGAGAATCTGGTCGTAACGCTCGCCGCCGTTGGCCTGTTCCACTGCCTGTTGCCAGGACAGCTTGTCCGGGCCGGCTTGATCCGAGTGGTAGGTCACCGGGCTGCCCGCCAGCACGAGGTCGCTGGTCCAGGCCGCGATGCCCCGAGCTTCGGCAGTGGCCGGACGTGGAGCAACGCGCTGACGTCCGCTACTGTCGTCGATACTCAGGCAGTCGCCGCTACGGCCAGCGTTCTGCAACAGGTAGGTGCGAATCGCCACGGCCAGGGCCTTGGCGGCTTCGATGGGTTCGGTCTTGGCTTCGCGTTGCAGGACGCGGGCGACATATTCCTCGCGATCCAGCCGGGCTACCAATTGCGGCTGGCCGGCGTTCTGCAACAGAAAGAGTTCGCCCGCGCTTTCGATCTCCAACTGGTTGCCGTTGGCAAAATCGACCCGGTAGTGACCTTGCAAGACTCCATTGGGAGCGGCTTGGCCATCGGCGCGAGTGACACCCTTGAGTGGATAGCGGGAGAACAAGTCGACCTGCACGCAACGCCCCGCATCTTCCGCCGACGGCGATGGCAGGAAGCTGCCCAACACATCCGAGTAATGCCGCAGCACCATCTGACTGGTGCCACGACCGCCCACCCAAAGCGGCGTACCGTCCTCCAACCAACCGGCAAAACCGCCTTGGCGTGACTGCGAGTCATGGTCGCCGAGCCAGCTCCAGGTCTTGACCCGCACGCGACCGCCCAACAGCCCGACCGCCTGACCATCGGCGGCATTGAGCACCACGTCCAGCAGCAGTTTGCGCGCAGTCCCCTGAGCCGGAAGCGTGCGTAGCGCTTCCAGCAATTGCACCACGGGTACACGGGTTTGCGGTTGCAGTTGATTGAAGCTCAGCAGCCAGGTGGGCGCCTGACGTGCCTGCCAGTAGCCACGCCATTGACCGTCATCGATCTTCAAACGCTTGGGATCAAAGTACAAACCACAGGAGCGGACCAACGCAGCATCTCGGGCAATGCTGCCGCCCGGAGTACAACAATAGACTTCCTCGTGATCCTGACCGTGACAGTCGTAGGCCGGCTCTTGCTGGTTGGTGTCCACCAACCAGGCATAGACGAAGAGTTTCCACAGGCTTCCCAGCGGCGTTTGCAGATCCGCCGGCAACGGCTCGCGGTTGAGCACCTGGGTGGTGTTCAACTGCACCAGCTCATAACCGTCGGCGGTTTTCCAGGCCAGACGCAAGGGCGCTTCCTCTGCCGTCGCCAGCAGAGGAACGATGCACAACAGTAGCCAGGCCAGTGGGCGGGTCATGTCATTCGACCGTGATCTGCCCAAGGGCCGGCTTCTGTTCCTGGGCCTGATGCTCTGGCGCATAGATCTGGCTGAAACGCGCCGGCGGCAGCTTGAACTGGCCCTTCTGCGAGAAGCGGATCAGGTGGCGCAGACGTACTTCACCATTGAGGCTGTTGACCGGCACACCGTAGGCCATCTGCCCCGGTTCGAAGTGCGCCTTCTCCAGCGGCGTCGCTTCAGCACCGGCCAACCCGGCAAGGTTGACGCCCCAGGTGGTGCGCTCAACGTCCGCACCCGGCGGCAACGGCACTTCCAGCATGCCGTAGCGCAGCGGTTTAGGGCTCTTGGTAGTGAGGATCACTTCGTCCAGATAGAGACTGTCGCTGGACAACGGTTTGTCGCCCACGGCCTTGAGGCTGAAGGTGTAGGCGTCATCGCCCGGCACCAGTTCCAGCAGGCGACGCTTGATCTGCACCGGCAGGTCGTCCGGGACTTTCTGCTGGCTGAGGTAGCTCAGTTTGGCCCGCAATGGACGCTCCTGCGCCCCCGTCACGGTCAGCACGCTCGGCACACCCGTGCCCTGCCATTGCCAGTAGTTTTCGCCGGTCCCACCCTGACGCGCTTGCCAGCCTTCGCCCGGAGTCAGGTTGACCATTTTCGGGGTCTGCTCGACGCTGCGTTGCAGCCAGGTCAGGGCCAGGGCACGTTCCAGGGTGGATTGCTGCGGCAACAGACGTTGCAACAGGTCCTGGGCCAGATCGGCGTTGAACGGTTTGATCGACAGGTTCAAGGCACTGGCGAACGGTTGCGAGCTGGCACCGAGACGCTGTTCCGCCGCGGGCAGTTGTTTGCTGAAGGCATCCGGCAAGGCGACTTTGCTCTGGCGGGCCAGGGCGGCGGTCAGCACCCGCGCACTGGCCAGGCCCAGGGCCGAGTCCGGTGCGCTCATGATCAGGCTGTCCTGGCCATCGTCCATCAGGTTGGCGTCGGCGCCCTCGCCGGCTTTCGCCAGTTCGTCCATCAGGCCGCTCAGCAGGGTGTTCACCGGAAGTTGCATTTCCTTGGCGAACGACAGCACCAGCGCCCGTTGCAGCAACGGCGTGACGGTGGCCTGTTTGCCGTAGACATCCAGCACCCGCTGCCAGTGATCCGGCGGCAGGCTGATGCCCAGTGCCTTGCTGGCATGCCAGTCGGCGTAATAGGCGTAACCGGTGAGGAAAGCATCCGGAGTGACATCTTCGCCCCACCAGGTGAACCAGGCATCCGGCCCGGCCATCGAGACCAGACGCAGGCGGCTGTTCTGCATGATCAGGCGCAGACGATCGCGGACCTGGGCGTTGGCCGACAGCGCCGGGTAGGCGATGCTCAATGGCAGCAGTTGGCTGGCGGTCTGCTCAACACCGCCGTAGGGGTAGCTGAGCAGGTCGTCGAGGTTGGCGCGGAACAGCGCTTGCGGGCTGTCATCAAGGCGCAGGCGAATATCGCTGGCGTCTGCCGGCAGGCTCAGAGGCGTGTCGCCGCTGGCCACGCTGAGGCTCTGGCTTTGTGTCACTTGCCAGCCGTCACCCACTGCACTCAGGTGCACGGCCAGGGCGTCCTGGGATTTGCCGTCCTGTTGCAGCTCGGCGCTCCAATCGCCACTGCTCAACGGGGTCGCCGGCAGCGGGATGTAGTTGATGCCTTTGTTCAGGGACAGCGGCAGGCGTTGTTCCTGGCCGGCGTAGCGAATCACCAGTTCGGTCTTGACCGGCTTGTCGGCCTGGCTGAAAGCGAACAGGCCAAGCTTCGGCTGATCGCCGCTGCGGAAGTGGGTCGGGCCGCTCCATTTCAGGTACAGCGGTTTGTCGGAACGGATGAACTGGTTCTTCTGCCCCACTTGCCCGGCATCGGCGATGGCCCGGGCGGTGATGCGCCAGCGGGTCAGGGAGTCCGGCATGCGGAAGGTGAAACGCACCTTGCCGTTGGCGTCGGTCACCAGTTCCGGCTGCCAGGCAGCGGTGTCGACGTCTTCACGACGCGGCCGCTCCAGCACTTTCACGCCACGCTCGCTGCGGTTAGCCTTGCCCGGCGCGCCAGGGCTGCCCGGCAATGCCACGTCGTAGCTGATAAACGACAGGCTGGCGCTGGTGCGCACGTTGTTGCGCCGTGGGTGGTAGAAGAACTGGTCGATGCTCGGCGCCACTTCCGGTTGCAGCGCGTAGATCATTTCATCCACCACGCTGACGGTCAGGTGCGCCGGAATCGGCTTGCCGGCGAACTGGGTGGTCAGGTCCACCGAGACGGTGTCGCCCGGCTGGTAGCTGTCCTTGTCCGTGGCGATGGCCACATCGATCTGCGGCGTGGTGACCTTGAGGCCGGCGTTCTGGAAGCTGTATTCGCCGCCCTTGGTGTAGAGCACCGAGAAGGTCAGATTGGGGGCGTAGTTGTCCTTCACCGGAATCCGCGCACGGTATTGGGTGTCGCTGATTTTTTCCAGGCGCAGCCAGTCGCCGCCCTTGGACAGCAACGCGGTGGCCTCGACCTTGTCGCGTTCCAGAGACAGCAGCGCGTCGGTGACGGGCTCCGGGAAGGTGATCAGCGCCAGGGCTTCGTCGCCGGTCTGGTACTCGGGTTTGTCGAGAAGGATTTCCACGGTGCCGGGCACGGCTTTCACGCCATCGCCGGTCACCGAATGGCCGGTGGCGCCGAGGATGCGTTCGTGGTCATCCTTGAGCGACAGGTTGTAGGTGCCGGGACGGTCGAAGGTGACGCTGAAGCCTTTGTCGCCGGCAGCGAGTTTGCCGTTACCGGTGGACTGGTCTTCCAGGCGGACCCAGTTGTAGGTGCTCGGCGTGCCAGCGTTTGGCTGAGCGACGGTGGATTCGCTGGCGTAGCTGAACGCGACCTTCTCGCCGGTCGCACTGAAACGCTGCGGCGCCGACAGGCGATAGCGAGCCGCACCGCGCTCGATGAGGATTTCCTTGGTGGTCTTGACCCGATACGCCGCGCCGTCGCTGGCGAACACAGTGAGCATGTAGCGGCTCGGTTTCTCCGCCGCCGGCAGGTCGAGTACGGCCTGGCCCTTGTCGTCGGTGGTCAGTTCGGTGCTGGTCAATTCCACCGGGAATTGCCCGAGGTATTGCAACTCGTTGTCGACCATCGACAGTTGCTGGGCACGCAGGCTCAGTTGCACACGGGCGTCGGCCACCGGTTTGCCGTCCGGGTAGAGCAGCAGCAATTTTCCCTTGATCGGCTCGCCGGTGCGGAAATCCTGCTTGGCCAGGTCCATGGAGATTTCAAAGTGCGGCTTGATGTACTCGGCAACGCGGAAGGCGCTGCTGTAGGTCTGGTCGCGGTAGTTGAAACGCAACTCGTAACCACCGGCCACGGCGTTGTCCGGTAGCTGGAAACGGCCCTGGGTACCGGACTTGGCGTCCAGGTTCAAGTCCAGGGTCTGCAGTGTGGTGCCAGTGGCATCCAGCACGCTGACGCGTACCGGGGCGGTGGTCGGGTTGACCGAGTCGCGGGCGTTCTTGAATTCGCGACCGACGATCTTCATCGACACCCAATCCCCCGGCCGGTACAGCGGCCGGTCAGTGAAGGCGTAGAGTTTGGTGTCGTAGATTTCGCTGTCGTAGTAGAAGTTCTCGGAGACGAACACACCGCCCTCGTCGTCTTCGCCGATCATGAACGAGCGCTCCGGGCTGACGTGCTTGAGGCGCAACAGGCCATCGGCATCGGTCTCGCCACTGCTCATCACGCCCAGGCCGTCGGTCCACAGCACTTTGACCTTGGGCACCGAGCTGCCTTCATGTTTGCGTGCCGCCCACACCACCAACTCGTCGCCAGCGATCTTGCTCACGGCCACGGTGTTGGAGACGAACACCACGGTGGTCGCACGGTATTTGCCGATCAGCGCTTCCACCAGGTACAGCCCCGGCTTGAGTTTGCCCAGCGGGATATAGACGTTGCCGGGCGCGACGCTGATGAACTGGCTGGAAGAGCCGGCCAGGTCGACGCCCTTCGGTGGCTGGATCGGCTTGGCGTCCCACAGCGGGTAGCGGAACTGGCTGACCAGCGGCAGGCCGGGCAGCGGCGCGTATTGCGGGTGGTTGTCATACGGGGTCGGCGCGGCGATGGCCTGGCCCATTTTCAGTTCCGGCACTTCCTCGGTCACTTGTTTACGCGACTCGTAGGAGAACGCCCGCTGCATCACGCGGCGGGATTTGCGGTACCAGTTGTCCCACAGGTAGGCCAGGGTGTTGGACAGCCCCTCGCCCTTGAACTGGCCGTCGCTGACCACCCGGTGCAGGTTCTTCTGGCGCTTGAGGAATTCCAGCGGCTGGTCGATGCGGTACACGCGGATATCCGCGCCGCCGTAGGGCTCCATGCGGAAACGCCGATAGTCGCGGCCCGGTGCTTCGAGGCGGACCAAGGCCTGCTCGTCGCTGGCGAAGCTGCTGTCGGCCAACAGGAAGAAACTCTCGCCGGCCACCGGCGTGTAGTTGCTCGGCGGCACCGAGTCATCGGCGGCGCCGGCGACAACCGGCAGCAGCACGGCCAGGGCGAAAACCATTCGGGAAAACAGACGCTTCATGGGAGACCCGTTCATCGAGAGAGGAAGTTCAGCCGGTAGACGCCGATGAAGTTGGGGTTCGTTGCATCGGGTATCCATCGGGTGTCCTTCCATGTCATGAGTTGCTGCACGCTGGCGGAGCGCATGCCGTTATCGGTGGGGGTGGTGGTGCCGGTGTGATAGGCGATGTTGCGGCCCATCCAGATCATCAGGTGCTGGTCGTCGCCCTGGTCGAAGAACAACAGGTCACCGGGCCGCGCCTGGTTGAGGTCGCGGCTGACCAGTTGGCTGTTGAACTGGATCAGCTTGATCGCATTGACGTAGGGCCCGACCTTGCCGCCGCCCTGCTGCCATTGCTGGGCCAGGTTGCGCTGGCCCTCGCTCAGGACCAGTTCGGGCGGCAGGTAGCGGTTGGACAGGCCATTGGCCCGCAACCATTTGTCGTCATGGGTTTTCAACGCTTCGTTGGCGGCGAAGCGCACCAGGCCGGCGCAGTCCTGCTGGTACCAGCGCGGGCTCGGGCCCTGGGTCAGTTGCTCCTGGGCGATGCGCACGAACCAGGCGCGGAACACCTGGGACTGCTCGACATCCAGGGGCGGTGTTTCGAGGGCGAACACGGGCGCACTGAACGCGGTGTTCAGTAGCAGCGCCAGCAAGCCCAACCTCTTGAACAGAGGAATCACATTGCACGCCATTGCAAAGGCAGCCACTGCCAGTGGCCGTCCGGCTCGCTGCCTTCCGGCAGGGTCAGGGCGTATTTGCCGAAACCGGCGAGCTTTTGCAGTTTGGGAATCAGGTGGGTCTGGGCGGCGTTGCGGAACACCGGCTCCATGTCCTGGGGCAGGCTGTCGAGGGTTTCCTGCTGCATCAGTTGCGCCAGGGAGTCCGGGCCGAGGTAGACCGGCATCAGCACGTCCTTGGGCAGCACGTCGGCCAGCGGCGGGAAGTGCTTGTCGAGTGTGCCGAGGGCCTTGTCCACCAGCTTGTCGTCCAGGGAGAACAACAGGGTCGAACCGTGTCGCGCCAGGCTTACGCGAAAGAAGCCCTTGCCGGTGATGGCGTCGGGGTTCTCGGCTTCCTTGGCGGCGTACTGGCCGAAGCTCGAGCTGACCTGGCGTTTCCACTCATGGACGCCGTCTTTCTGTTGCTCAGCAATAGGAAACAGGCCGCCGTCGACGGCGCTTTCCTTGCTCCCGACCATGGAGCCGAAGAGTTTGCCCAGGTCGGCGTCGAGGCTGTCGTTGTCCTTGGTCAGGTTGGCCACCAGCAACGGTGTATAAAGGCGCGAGTCGGCGTACCAGCAGAGTCCGGCGGCACCGCTCATGTGTTCGGTGAGTTTCTTCGCGGTGGCCTCGTCGGCGCCGAGTTTGACCAACAGTGGTTGTTGCTGCTCGGCGGCCAGTGGCAGGGCAACGCAGGCGCTGGCGCCTACCGGCATGGCTTGCCAGATCGGCTTGAAGTCGAAGTCGGCGGCTTTGTCCTGCTCATCCAGGGCGAGGAAGCTGTGCCAGCCCTTGTCGTCCATATCCAGGCGCAGGCCGGCGAAATTGGGGATAAAACGCTGATAACCCATGGCCAGGACGCTGGACGCAATCGAGATGCGTTGCTTCACGACGGTTTCGCGGGGCTTGAGGCCGAAGGCTTCGGGGAACAGTTTGTCGCCATTGAGCAATGCTGCCAGGGCCTGGGTCGAAACCTCGCCCGGCGCCACTTCGCTGTCGTCGCTGGTTTGCTCGTAGAGCCTGTCCGGGTTGGACAGCACCACCAGCTTGTCGCCACGGGAGGCGAACAACAGGGCTTTGCTGGCGTTGTAGGCCAGGCGATAGAGCGGCACGCTGTCGCCGCCGACCTTCACTTCGCCGACCTTGGTCAACTGGGTGTCGTCCAGGGCGACATGGGCCAGGGGCTCGAGCAGTTTGGCCAGGCCACCGCGGTCCATCACCAGCAGGAAGTCCTTGAGCCGACCGTCGGCACCGCGCCACAGGGCGATATCCGCCGGCTGGTCGAAGAGTTGCTCGATCAGGTTGTCCTGCAACTTGAGGTCATGCTCGTAGATGATCCGCCGCAAGCTGCCGATCAGGCCCAGGCGGTCGCCGTGGGTTTCGTAGTAGAAAACGAAATCTTCGGTCAGGGTGTCGCGCAGGAACGGCACGCTGAGCAGGTCCTTGGGCAACTGGCTCAGCGACGCGGTTTCCAGCAGCGCGTCCGGGCGACTGACGCCGAGCTTTTCCAGGGCCAGTTCCGGCGCCGGGGCGGCCGGCTTGTGGTGGAAAAACCAGCCCAGGCCGCCCGCCACCGTACCGGCCACGCAAAGCCCGAGCACAAGGCCCAGCCAACGGCGCGAGCCGGCAGGTTGAGGGGCAGCCGGTACAGCGGCGTCCGGGGAAGCTGTGTTATCGCTCATGTTCGCAAAGCCCATTCATCCGTGGAGCGGGATGTTCAATAGTTGAAGGTCTTGACCAGCAGCAGGTCGCCGATGGCTCGCAGGGGCACAGTGAAGCTCTCGCGCTTTTCATCGACGGTGTTTTCGTTGAGCACCAGGTTGATCTGCGAGGTGATGACCTCGTTCTGATTGGCGCGCTCGGTAAAGTTATAGCCGTCGCTGGCGCTGTAGTTGCCCCAGTAGTTCACATAAATCAGATAAGTGCCGTGCAGCGGCGCGGTCATGGTGAACATTTCCGGGCCGGGACCGTCGACACCGTCCGGGTCGAGGCCGCCGCCGTTGGTCAACGCGGGATGCGCGTAGAAGGCGTGCTGGCCGTCGGGGGTGATGATGTGCAGGTCGAGTTCGGCCTTGGGGTCGTCCCAGCCGAGGACCACGCGGATACGCGCCGGGGTGATCTGCTTGTTGGCTTCGTAGAACTGCACGCGCTTGAGGGATTTGCCCGTCGAGCTGCGCACTTCGACGCTGTTGGAGCCGGCGCCGAAGGCATAGGGCCGGACGAAGCGACCGGCGTCGTCGGTATAGAGATTCAGGGGGTTGCCGTTGACCGACAGGATATGGGGCTCACGCGGACCGGAGGGCGGATTGATCCGGCCTTCGATGGGTGTGCGGCTGCGCTGGATGCCGCGGTCGATGGGCGGCGTGGGATAGGCCACCTGCGGCGCATCTTTACGGTCGAGGAGACCTGCATAACGCCAGCCGCCAGTCGGCTCCTGAAGCTCGGCCGAGGGCTCGGCCCAGGCGGTAGTGGCCCAAAGGGCGATCAGGATGGGAAAAAACCGGCGCATCAACAGCCTCCTTGCCATGCTTTATAAAACCCTGCGCAAGATCCACAGCGCACTCCCGACACGGTATCGGTCAGAGAAGACCTGTCGATGACAGGTAGGGGAAGCCGCAGAGGTTAGCGATTCGAAGGTTGTTAGACAATGGAGACAAAGCGGTATTTGTGAGGTGGCTCATCAAATGAGCCTGGATCGTCGTTCTGGAGCCGAAAAGAGCCGAAAAACAAGGCACAATGCCACTATTCTGGAAAAATTTTCTGATCGCTCCACGGCTTTTATAGCGACAAGAAACAGGTAGACGATGCCTCCGATAACTCTGTCAGGGTGGACGGTCTATAGCGGATACCCAGCAGCGTTTTCAGAGTCATGCCGTTTGAAGATCACGCAACGCTTCCGGGTGCTGGCTCGCAACGCGCAGCAGCGTTTGCGCCGCACCCGTGGGCTGTCGGCGCCCCTGCTCCCAGTCCTGCAAAGTCCGCAGGCTGACGCCCAGAAGCTTGGCGAAATCACTCTGGGACAAACCGACCTTTGTCCGAGCCTCGGCAGCTGCGGTCAATGTCACCCGGGTGACCCGCGCCGCTTTACCCGCCTTCATTTGCCGGACTGAGGCCAGCAAGTCCTTCTGGAATTGTTCCAGTTCATCACTCATCGCTGAGTTCCTCCTTCAATTGCTTCAGAAACGCGGCAGGCAAGTTGTCAAATTTGGCCTTCGTATAGGCAATCAACAGCCAGATACAACCGTCGGCAAGCCTGTTGTAGTAGATAACCCGCGTACCGCCTTGCTTGCCCGTGCCCGTACGAGACCAGCGAATCTTGCGCAATCCTCCACTGCCGGGAACAACATCACCTGCCAGCGGGTTGCCCGCGATCCAGGTAATGAACTCATGGCGTTCGCCGTCATTCCAGATGGCCTCTGCGCAACGTTTGAATACTTCAGTTTCAATGATCGTATGCATGGGCGAAAAAATACGGCAATGCCGTACCTTCAGGCAATCATACACCTGTGTCGTGTTATTACAATCGCGACTGCATCAGCCCATGTCGGCACTCAAATTGGACGCGGGCGCCGAACGACTTCAGGACGCCGCGTCAGCCGCCTGAAGGCGCTCCCGCCGACGGGCATGGCGCGAGGTGAAGAACACCACCAGCAGCGCCAACCCGAAAAACGTCGCCGAACTGGTGGCGCCCACGGACAGCGCATGGCTCAAGGCAAAGCGCGCCTGGGCGTCAGCATCCAGCCCCGCCGGAGCCGGCGACAAGCGCGCCGCCATGCCGACAATGGCCACGATCACCGCCGTACCCAGGGAACCACCGACCTGGTGCGCGACATTGACCAAGCCCGACGCGGCCCCGGCATTCTGTGGCTCCACCCCGGCGATCCCGGCGCTGGTCAGCGGCACGAACGCCGCGCCGCAACCGATCCCGAGAATGATCAGCGGCAGCATCAGATGCGGAAAGTACGCCACGTCCGAGCCCAACCCGGTCAGCAATGCCATCCCCACCAACGCCGTCGCCAGCCCGCAGAACAGCATCACCGCTGAACTCATGTGGCGCGCCAGCCACTTCACGCCGTACACCGACATGGCGAACTGGGTCAGGGTCAGCGCCAGAAACGCTTCGCCAGCCTTGAGCGCGGTGTAGCCCAGCACTTCCTGCACATACTGGATCAGGAAGAAGTAGGTGCCGACCATCCCGCCCACCAACAGCATGCGGCTGACATAGGCGCCGGAGCGCTCGGCACTGGCGAACAGGTGCAGCGGCATGATCGGCTGTTCGGCGCGTCGCTCGATCCAGACGAACAGGCTCAGCAACACCAGGGCGCAGGCCAGTGCGCCGAGGGTCAGGGCGTCATCCCACCCCTGGGCACCGGCCCGGACGAAGCAATAGACCAGCGCGCTCATGCCGAAGGTGACGGTCAAGGCTCCCGCCAGGTCGAAGTGGCCGGTATGTCGCTCGGTCTCCTTCAGGTAACGCCAGGCCAGGGCCAGCAGGGCAATGCCCACCGGCAGGTTGATAAACATCACCCAGCGCCAGGACAACAGATCGGTCAACACCCCACCGAGCACCAGCCCCAGCGCACCGCCACCACCGGACACGGCGGTGTAGAAGCTGATGGCCCGCAGCCGCTGCGGGCCCGGAGGGAAGTGGGTCATCATCAGCGCCAGGGTCGAAGGCGCGAGGAATGCCGCGGCAATGCCCTGCACGCCCCGGGCGATCAACAGTTCATGGGCTGATTGGGCCAAGCCACCCAGCAACGAAGCCAGGGTGAACACCGTTACCGCCACCAGGAACACCCGGCGCCGGCCCAGCAGGTCACCGGCCCGGGCGCCGAGCAGCATCATGCCGCCGAAGGCCAGGGTGTAGGCGTTCTGCACCCAGGTGAGGTCGGGAAGCGACAGGTCCAGGGCCTTTTGAATATGCGGCAAGGCGGTATAGAGCACGGTGACGTCGAGCACGATCATCAACTGGCAAGCCAGGATGATCAGCAGCAGTACGCCGGAACCGGGAATACGAGCGGAAGAAGACGCCATGGATGACAGCCTTATGGGTAGAAGCGCAGGGGAATATCGGGGGCGACGAGAGGGAGGTCCATGTCGATCATTCATCCTTGATCGATGGGCTACTATAAAGAGACGACTTTGTGCCGACTAGCGGGATAAACCGGGATGCCCCTCGCCAGAAACCGGGACAATCGCCCAGGCGATAGCGATTCAGAACACGCTGCAAAACCTGTAGGAGCCGGCTTGCTGGCGATGAGGCCCTTGAGTCATGCGGCGTCCGTACGGACGTCATCGCCAGCAAGCCGGCTCCTACAGTGGACGCGTGCCCCCGGGATGACGGGGTCTGCACCCGGATATTTTGTTGACGGAGCCCTACATCGGCCCCTTGACTGCCAATCCCTCGCATTTGCCCCTAAACCCGCTGTCTGCTAGTGTCGCGCCCGTTCAACGCCTACCGAGATCGCCGCCATGGCCCGCAAAAAAGCTTCCCTGGACTTCGAGCAATCCCTTGCCGACCTGCAAACCCTGGTCGAACGCCTGGAGAACGGCGAATTGTCGTTGGAAGACTCGCTGACCGCCTTCGAACAAGGCATCCGCCTGACCCGTGACTGCCAGGGCGCCCTGGCCCAGGCCGAGCAGAAAGTACAGATCCTCCTGGAGCGCGACGGCGAACTGGCCGAAGAGCCCTTCGACGCGGAACAAGCAGAATGATCAAAGCCTATCAGGCCAGCAGCCAGGCCCGGGTCAACGCCGCACTCGACACCCTGTTCAACGCCCCCGGCCCCGAACTCGCCCGCCTCTATGAGGCCATGCGCTACAGCGTGATGAACGGCGGCAAACGCGTGCGCCCGCTGCTCGCCTACGCCGCCTGCGAAGCCCTCGGCGGCAAGCCGGAACAGGCCAACGGCGCGGCCTGCGCAGTGGAGCTGATCCACGCCTACTCGCTGGTCCACGACGATTTGCCGGCCATGGACGACGACGACCTGCGTCGCGGCCAGCCGACCACCCACAAGGCATTCGACGAAGCCTGTGCGATCCTCGCCGGCGACGGCCTGCAGAGCCTGGCCTTCAGCGCCCTGCTCGATCCGGGCCTGAGCGACCTGAGCGCCGATATCCGCCTGACCATGGTCACCACCCTGGCCCAGGCCGCCGGCCCGGCCGGCATGGTCGGCGGCCAGGCCATCGACCTCGGTTCGGTGGGCCTCAAGCTCGACCAGAAAGCCCTGGAAACCATGCACCGGCACAAGACCGGCGCGCTGATCGAAGCCAGCGTCAAGCTCGGCGCCCTGGCCAGCGGCCAGGCGCAGAAAGACGAATTGCGCTCGCTGCAGACTTACGCCCAGGCCATCGGCCTGGCTTTCCAGGTGCAGGACGATATTCTCGACGTGGAAAGCGACACCGCCACCCTCGGCAAACGCCAGGGCGCCGATATCGCCCGCGACAAACCGACCTACCCGGCCCTGCTCGGCCTGGACGCGGCCAAGGCCTACGCCCTGGAACTGCGCGACCAGGCGCTGCATGCCCTGCGACCGTTTGACGCGTGCGCCGAACCGTTGCGCGAGCTGGCCCGTTATATCGTCGAACGTCGCAGCTGATCCAAACGCCGCGCTCAAGACCGCATATCGGCCAACTTCGACGCTCTGCGTGGGCAGCGTGCGATGCATCAGGTAAACTGCCGCCTCTTCTATACCTATAACGATTCGCCTGATGCCCACGACGTTCCATGAGATTCCCCGCAAGCGCCCGACCACGCCCCTGCTGGACCGTGCTGAAACGCCGGCCGGCCTGCGCCGGTTAGGTGAAGCCGAGCTGGAAACCCTGGCCGATGAACTGCGCCTGGAATTGCTCTATTCGGTCGGCCAGACCGGCGGGCACTTTGGTGCCGGCCTCGGCGTGATCGAACTGACCATCGCGTTGCACTACGTCTTCGACACCCCGGACGACCGGCTGGTGTGGGACGTGGGTCATCAGGCGTATCCGCACAAGATCCTCACCGGTCGGCGCGAGCGCATGCACACCCTGCGTCAGAAAGACGGCCTGGCCGCTTTCCCACGGCGTTCGGAGAGCGAGTACGACACCTTTGGCGTCGGTCACTCCAGCACCTCCATCAGCGCCGCCCTGGGCATGGCCATCGCCGCTCGCCTGCAGAACAGCGATCGCAAGGCCATCGCCGTGATCGGTGATGGCGCGCTGACCGCCGGCATGGCCTTCGAGGCGCTGAACCACGCGCCGGAAGTCGACGCCAACATGCTGGTGATCCTCAACGACAACGACATGTCGATTTCGCGCAATGTCGGCGGTCTGTCGAACTACCTGGCGAAGATTCTCTCCAGTCGCACCTACGCGAGCATGCGCGAAGGCAGCAAGAAAGTGCTGTCGCGCCTGCCCGGGGCCTGGGAAATCGCCCGTCGTACCGAAGAATACGCCAAGGGCATGCTGGTCCCCGGCACCCTGTTCGAAGAGCTGGGCTGGAACTATATCGGCCCGATCGACGGCCATGACCTGCCGACGCTGATCGCCACCCTGCGCAATATGCGCGACCTCAAGGGCCCGCAGTTCCTGCATGTGGTGACCAAGAAGGGCAAGGGTTTCGCCCCGGCGGAAGTCGACCCGATCGGTTACCACGCGATCACCAAGCTCGAACCCCTGGACGCCCCGGCCGCCGCGCCGAAGAAAGCCAGCGGACCGAAATACTCCGGCGTGTTCGGCGAATGGCTGTGCGACATGGCCGCCGCCGACCCGCGCCTGGTGGGCATTACCCCCGCGATGAAGGAAGGCTCCGATCTGGTGGCCTTCAGCGAGCGTTTCCCGCTGCGCTACTTCGACGTGGCGATTGCCGAGCAGCACGCGGTGACCTTTGCTGCTGGCATGGCCTGCGAAGGCGCCAAGCCGGTGGTGGCGATCTACTCCACCTTCCTGCAACGCGGTTACGACCAGTTGGTGCATGACGTCGCGGTGCAGAACCTCGATGTGCTGTTCGCCATCGACCGCGCCGGCCTGGTGGGCGAAGACGGCCCGACCCACGCCGGCAGTTTCGACCTGTCGTACCTGCGCTGCATCCCCGGCATGCTGGTGATGACCCCGAGCGACGAGAACGAACTGCGCAAGATGCTGACCACCGGCCACCTGTACCCAGGCCCGGCGGCGGTACGTTACCCACGCGGCACCGGGCCGAATGCGACCATCGAGAAGGATCTGGAACCGATCGAGATCGGCAAGGGTGTGGTTCGCCGTCGGGGCAGCAAGGTTGCCCTGCTGGTGTTTGGCGTGCAATTGACCGAAGCGCTGATCGTCGCCGAGAAGCTCGACGCGACCGTGGTCGACATGCGTTTCGTCAAACCGCTGGATGAAGCCCTGGTACGCGAGATCGCCGGCAGCCATGAGTTGCTGGTGACCATCGAAGAAAACGCCATCATGGGTGGCGCCGGTGCGGCAGTCAGCGAGTTCCTGGCGCGTGACAACCTGCTCAAGTCGGTGCTGCACCTGGGCTTGCCGGATGTGTACGTCGAACACGCGAAGCCCGCGCAGATGCTGGCCGAATGCGGGTTGGATGTAGCGGGGATCGAAGCATCGGTCACCGAGCGGATGAAACTGCTGGGGCTGTAAGACTTCCGTTCAGACAGGGAATGCGGCATTGAAAACGCCGCATTCCCTGTCTGAAAGCAACTCATCGTCCCCATGAGCCTTTTGGCTTCAGCCGTGATCACGACGCTAAGCGTCAGGCCTCAAGCCGTCTCAGTCATTGCGTTTCATCACTGCGTCCGAGTCGAGATAGCCTGCGCGAACGGCATCCGCGCAGCTGGAAAACCCATAGGCGTTGACGAAGCCCGCTGACGTGAAGCCGACATAGAGCGCCGCACGCTTACCGCTTTCATTTTGCAGATCGTAGTCAAAGCATTGCGCGGTGCCCCCGCGAATCGCCGTGATCTGGGAAGGCTTCTGTATGGCGAGCATGTCCTGCCTGCTGACGGTACTCCCCTGGGCCGCCTTGCTCACAACGGGATGACTGCCGAAATCGAGCAACGTCGATATCCCACCCAGACAACCACTGAGTGCAACCGCCACTGCCGCCCCTGCCATAATGAGTCGCATGGTCTTTCCTCTTGATCAAAGCGAAGACTGCCTGCATGAACAGGGAGCGTTCGCACAGGCAGCGCTCAAGACTTGAGCAAGAGGACTTTAAGGAAACCGCATCGAGGTGTATCGGCAGAACCGTCTTACTAGCAGGTAGGATTTGCGCTAAAAACTGGAAAGATTCATCGTCATCCAGCGATGCATCAGCCCAGTTGACGCGGAATGCGATAGAGGTAGAACAGCACCACGCTGGACAACACCAGCAGCATCAACGGCACTGCTTCCAAGCCGACGAACACCGCCAGGGTGCCGATCCAGGTCGGCAAGGCCGCCACCACCAGGGCTTTGCGCCGCACGTTGGCCAGTTCGATCCAGGCCGCCGGTTCTTCCGGTGTATCCAGCGCCGCCTGTGTGGTGATCAACGAGCGCTTGTAAGCCCCGAAAAACCGCAGGCTGACAAACATCGACGCCACGCCGGCAATGAAAAACGGCATCGCCAGCACCGGCAGCAAGGCATCCGTCTGACCGAAAAGCCAGTTGGCAACAAACAACGGCAGCACACTCAGCACCAGCTGTTTCCACCAGCCCACCGACAGCCGACGCTTCACCTGACCACGGGTCACGCCGGGTCGGCCTCGCTCTGGTGCTCGTTGCCCATCATATGGCCGAGCTTGCCAGCCTTGGTCGCCAGGTAGAGTTTGTTGTGGGGGTTCTGTCCGGTTTGCAGCGGCACACGCTCGGCCACGGTGATGCCCATCTCGGTCAAGGCCTTGACCTTGCGCGGGTTGTTGGTCATCAGGCGCAGGGACTGGATGCCCAGGTGTTCGAGCATCGGCCGGCAGATGGAATAGTCACGCTGGTCGGCGGCAAAGCCCAGGCGTTCGTTGGCCTCGACCGTGTCGGCGCCACCGTCCTGCAACTCATAGGCACGGATCTTGTTCATCAGGCCGATGCCGCGCCCTTCCTGGCGCAGGTACAGCAAAATGCCACGACCTTCGAGGGCAATG
>Ga0302153_10000538_pt1 | contig 20646 bp, 7 predicted proteins | sample I_Bog_N2_2_FD_192429 | JGI IMG/M metagenome (GOLD analysis project Ga0302153, IMG submission 192429) | Peat permafrost microbial communities from Stordalen Mire near Abisko, Sweden - I_Bog_N2_2 | ecosystem: Environmental > Terrestrial > Soil > Wetlands > Peat | place: Sweden: Abisko, Stordalen... | reverse complement strand
CGTTCAAAATCGCATTATTCGAAATCGCAGTGCCCGTTGTTCCTGAAGTCCCTTGCAAACCATTCGTGTAGGACGGACCATCCGGTGAACTCCCGTCGTACACCGTCGTGCCACCCGAGTACACCGTCGTGGAGTAGACGTCGTGCGCACTCGCGACCGCGGTGATGACGAAAACTGATGCGGTCGCCGCAAGAATCGAGGCAACCGCGATTCGTACTGGTCGTACCTTGGTCCCGCCACCATTGGCGCGCGACCTACTACGACGAATCCGAGGGAAATTCCTCAACATGACAGTGCTCCTTCAGCCCTTGCAGGAACTATCCTCTCAAAATTGAGCGTATTTGTCAAGCCTCTGTGTTTCTATTGTGTGTCCGTAGTTGTTCAAATTGTCACCATTCGCTCTCTCTCGTGCAACAGAGACTGTGAAACGTGGTGCTAGCGTTGAAAGTCGCGTAAGAAACATGGCAGAGAATTTATTCGCGTTCGGGTTAACGTTTGGTTCCAGGCGTCTGCATATTGAGACAACTGAATCAAGCGTGTGACATTTCTTTTCGTGGACGAACCCGAGGTGACGTTGACGTCAAGTCTCTGACATGACTGGTATCGTCACGACGAGGATTCGATTGACACCACGCCCTTATTCGCAATCGCGACTTTAGAGGAATCGAATGAAAATGAAGAACGGTGGCAAAGAGTCCACGACGACCGAAAACCTCACAGAGACCTCGAGCGAATTGGCGAACGCGCTAGAGGCCAATGAGTTCTTTTTGGTGTACCAGCCGACCATCGATCTTCAGACCAACGCATTTGCCGGCGTCGAATCTCTGCTTCGTTGGCGTCATCGCGTTCGAGGAATCATCAATCCAGAGGAGTTCCTTCCCGAGTTGGAACGAACCGGGCAAATCGTTCCCGTAGGCCGCTGGGCGCTGCACACCGCCTGCGCGCAGGGAGCAACGTGGCACGAAAAGGGCTATCGATTCGCGGTTTCGGTCAACGTATCGATCCAACAGTTTGAAGACGCTACCTTCGCCCATGATGTCGAGGACGCCTTGTCGTCGAGTCTGTTCGATCCCTCGCTGCTGGTGCTTGAATTCCCGTTTTCAATTCTGTCCAATGATGACGGTTCGGTGGGTTCACGACTACAAGTTTTGCACTCTCAAGGCGTTGGTCTCGCTATTGATGACCTGCGTCCGAGCGAAACTGCATTCACGACCCTCGAGGAGTACCCGGTTTCCGTGGTGAAACTCGACCGACGATTCATCGCCGAATTGGCAACTTCAGACTCTGCCGAGACGCTCATAGTGCAGCTCGTCGACATTGCCAAGACGCGAAACTTGCAGATCATCGCCTCAGGAGTCGAAGACGCGCAGCAGAGAAGACGGCTGCAACACGATCAAGTCAACATCGGTCAAGGATTCCTCTTTTCTGAGCCACACGAGGCCGCCGACATTGACCGATTTCTTGAAGACTTCTCAATCTTTTCGGGCAAGCCTCTGTAGGCCTGCCATGCCGACGCCCACCTCACGACGGAGTCTTCACAGTCCAACACAAGCTCATCGGCGTGCCACGACGGTCACGGTATCTTTGTCTGTAGCCAACGCGCTGCGCAAGAGCGATATCCAATGACGCCTCGAAGTACGCGCCAAGGTCGATCGGTAAGTGCTGCGGGCGACGGATTCGAAGACGGTATGCACAGTCGCTCGGAACAATTTCTTGCGCGCTACAGAGAACTTCGGGCCAACGTCAACTCGAGCATCGATACCGCAGAGATCTATGAGCACGAACTCTCTTGCCTTCTGGAAGCGGCTGTGCCCGTCTTCTGTGATTGGTGCGCGATTGACCTTCTCGACGCAGAGGACTCGATGGAAAGGTTCGCGAGCCGATCCATTGGAGATCCGACCCGCGTTGAGGCGACGATAAAACGGCGCATACCGGATCTCTACACCATCGTGCGCCGAGCGCTCGATTATCAGAGTAGCGAGACGTACCCCTCGAATGACGCGACGGCCTTGCCGAACTGCATCGTCGTGGGACTGCGAGTCAACGACGCGCCTTTCGGCACCGTGACCTTTGCTCTCGATGAGAAGAAACTTAGTTTCTCGACCATCGACGTGGCAGCAGCCCACGAAGCAGCACTGATCGTTTCGGACGCTGTCGAACGATCCATACTTCACCGCGATACTCGTGATGCGGTGCGTCGTACGCAACGTATCGCTAGTCAACTGCACCAGTTGATCGCCACGTCGATTGCGGTGGCTGGACTGCACAGTGAGCAGGACATCCTTCGTCGATTTGCACAAAGCGCTCGCAACGTCTTTGACGCTGATCGTGCTCTTGTCTCACTCGAACGCGGACCACTCGCCCCGCTCGTCGGAATCGCCGAGCGCAACAAGACCGCCCGGTACGCCCGTCCCGACGACGAACCAACTCTCCGAGAGCTTTCCACTTTGCGCGCGAGCAACTTGGTGCTTTGGAGCGACGCCTGTTGGTGCGTGGCGCCCCTGCTCGTGAATCGTGCGGCTTCGCGCGGCTCCATCGCCATCGAGCGCGATCAAGGTAGTGGCTTCAGCGCCGAGGAGCGTGAAGTACTCACACTCTTGGCCCAGATGGCCTCAACGGCGCTGGGTGCTCTCGAGCTAAGCAGAACGATCCAGCGAAGTGAAGTTAGGTGGCGAGTCCTCGTGGAGACCGCACCAGTTGGCATTGTCGAAGTCGATCCTGAAGGAAGCATTCGCTGGTGGAATCGCGCGGCCGCGAAGATATTCGCCTGGTCTGACTTCACCGAGATCGTCGAAGGATCGGGCCCTGAGTTACCTCCACCGGTGAAGGAACGATTCCTCGACCTATGGTCCGAGGCGTTGCGCGGAACTCTCGAAGGAAGCCGCGACCTCCACGACGTCGAGATCAACGGTCGGCAGCGTCACCTCAACGTCTCGGCCGTGCCGCTACCTTCTGCCGGCACGGAGACTCGCAGTTTGTTGACGCTCGTCGACGACGTCACGAATCAACGCGAACTGAAACAGGAACTTCGCCATGCCCACCAGATGGAACTACGAGGTCAAGTGGCCAGCAGCGTTGCGCATGACTTCAATAACCTGTTAACGCTGATTTCCGGCTACGCCGAGATTCTCTCCCAGGACCTCGGCGGCGACAATCGTGAAATGGAGATGGTCCGCAATATTCAATCCACGGCTTCTCGGGCATCACAATTGACCGGGCAGCTGCAGGCCATCGGTCGCACCCAGAGCACCGAGTCGGTGGTGGTCGATCCGGTTGAGCTCATCCGCGCCAACGCGGAAGTTCTGGAGCGAATCATGGGCGTCGATATAAGGGTAACGTGGTTGCTCGACGCGGGTGTCGCCAACGTAAAGGTCGATGCCGACCAATTCGAGCAGATGATTCTTAACCTCGCGATCAATGCTCGTGACGCGATGCCCGTTGGCGGTCGGCTGACGATCACTGCGCGCAACGAGACAGTGGACTCGCGGAGCAGTTCGATACTCGAACTTCCCGCGGGCAACTACGTCGTCGTTTCGGTCGCCGATACGGGGATCGGGATGGATGAGGAGACGCGCAGGCGCTGCTTCGAACCACTGTTCACCACGAAGGGTCCCTTCAACGGAACCGGCATGGGTCTAGCCGCCGCACGACGTTTCGTCGAAGAAAGTGGTGGCGTCATCCAGTGCACGAGTGAACTACAACGAGGAACCAGTTTCGACGTTCTGCTGCCCGCGGTCCTCGACGCCGCCGCGACGTCGGCGAGCCACGACGAGATTGCCCGCCCCAGAGGTTCGGCCACGGTCCTGCTCGCCGATGACGACGAGGGACTTCGCACACTCATGGCCCAGGTTCTTGGTCGCAACGGCTATGTCGTGATTGAAGCGGGATCAGCAGAAGAAGCCCTCGAGCTCGCGCGAGCTCGAACGTCACCGATTGACGTGCTCATCAGCGACGTCGTCATGGGCGCGCTTTCGGGACCGGAACTGGCTCGCTCGCTTCAAAATGACGATCCGTTGCTGCGTGTACTTCTGATCTCTGGCACGGCGGACGCCACCGTCGTGGAGCTCTTGGCTGAAGGTACTGGCCAGTTTCTCGCCAAGCCGTTCAAGCCCAGTGAGTTGATTGACGAGGTCCACGGACTGCTCGAACGCCCCGGTCCCAGTTCCTAGGTATCACCCGTGAACTTCGACACGTTTCATTTCGGTAGCTGCGGTTCGAAGCGGTAGCCGACGCCACGCACTGTGGTGATCCACTTCGGGTGATCGGAGTCCTTTTCTATCTTCAGGCGAATTCGACGAATGTGTTCGGTCACGGTCGCTTCATTTTGCCACTCGCTCGAGGATTCCCACACGTGGTCGAGCAACTGTGCGCGGGTGTAGACCTGCCGTGGCGTTGAAGCAAGAAACGCCAGAAGGGCGAATTCCTTCGACGTCAGGTCCAGAAGATCGCCTTCGAGATGGACCTCGTGAGTGCTTTCATTGATCAAGAGTTCACCGAATCGCATGGTCGGCGCGTCGATTTGGTGCTGCTTGGCGCTCACGCCGGCGCGACGCAGCACGGACTCAATTCGTGCTGACACTTCACCAAGGGAAAATGGCTTCACGACGTAGTCATCGGCACCGAGCTTCAAGCCAGCAATCCGTTCCGATTCAAGCCCCCGGCCCGTTAGGAAGATCGTTGGCACGTCACTAATCAAGCGAATCTCGCGAAGCACGTCTCTACCGTCCTCACTACCCAGGACGATATCGAGTAACACCAATTCTGGATTCTGTGTTGCGGTCAGCCTTAGCGCAGCTGCCGAGTCGTTCGCGGTGGCGACTTCGTAACCCTCGCCCGTTAGAAACGTCTCCATCAAGTGGACCAAGTCCGCGTCATCATCGACGATCAGTATCTTGGTCATACTCCGAACGTCATTTCTGAGCGCAAGCAGTCGAGGCCCTGTAACAACGCCTCCCGATAATCACCAGTGGGGCCAATGAAGAGTCGCTCGCCCGCTAGAACCATGTCGCCATCTTAGGAAAGCCCGGACACCTTTCGTGGTATCAGGAGTGACCTTCGTGCCCGCCAACTCGGCTAGAAAGACTGTCGTTCGAACGGGCCCACTTTGGGCCGTGGCGCTTCGACCGATCCACGCCCAACGAAAGGTGAGTACCACGTAATCCACCCCATCCATCGTGAGCGTCGTCGAATGCCCTAAGTCAAAGTGGCAAAGACAGTCACGTTCCTGTTCCGAGCTCGGCCCACCACAGTCAGATTGGACGCGCTAGGGGCAGTCGAACCTTTCGAGAGTTCCTCCATCCGAATCTCGACATTCACGCCGTCGTGCAACATCGCCTCGTGCAGATACGTCGCCACGCTCGCCGCGCGCCGATCGCCGAGGGCCAAGTTATAGGCCGCACTTCCGACGATGTCACAGTACCCAGTGAAAACGATCAACTTGGTCCCGGTCTTCTTCACTTCAAGAGCGAAACCCTGCAGTTGTCGATCCATTGTCGTGGTAAGCGTGGCGAAGCCAGTAGCGAACGGGAACAGCGTCAAAAGATCGGCATTGGACGCTTCGACGACAACTCCCACCGACACCGACGCGCGAGCGCCAGTATTCACGAAACCTTGTGACAAGACGATAGCGTGACCTGCTGCAATATTCGTAGGAACTCTGACCGTCGCCAAGAATGTTCCATTCGCCTTCACCACCACGCTGCCCAAGAAGATCTGCGGAGAGAAGATATAGAGATCAGTTACCGATGCCGGGTAGAAACCCGTGCCGGTAATCTTCGCCGTACCATTCTTTACGAGCACCACCGTGAATCCGGTGCTGGTGCTGATGGTCGAATTCGTCGTGATCGTCATGGTGATGCCGTTACTTCGCGCGGTCACGCTCGTGTTCGTTATTGCGAGTATTCCGCTTGAAGTCGCGCCGTTCAGAATAGTTCCAGAAACGGTGCCAGGACTCAAGGGCTTGATAGGCGTGACGCCCGAGGTGACGCCCAGGCCATTGGGTCCATTAAGAATGGGTGCGCCCGTAGTCGTCACCGAATTTGACAGGGCGATTGAGGACGCGGCGGTTGGCGACGTCGAATTCATGACGACGCTGAATGTGTACGCCGTGCCGTTCTTAAGCCCAGTCACGAAGCACCTCGTCGTCGAAGTCACGCATGTCGTTCCTCCAGGAAGCGCCGTGACCGTGTACTTGACGCCGGTCAACTGGGACGCGTTGGAAGGTGCAACGAACGTCACGAGGGCGTCGGAGTCACCAGCTAATGCAACTACATCAACCGGCGCGCCCGCCGAAGACGCCGTCCCCGTAGTCACCGTCAGCGGGATAGTCGCCGTTGCGGACTGCCCGGTGTTGGTGACAGACACCGTCACGAGGAATGTTCCTGTCGTCGTTGGCGTACCTGAAACGACGCCACCGCTCGAACACGTCAGGTCTGCCGGCAGGCCCGAGCACGTCCACGTACTTGGTCCCGTGCCACTCGCACTGAGCGTTGCACTGTAAGGATCACCTTCGGTGGCGCCCGGAAGCGTCGTCGTCGTGACGACCAACGTGGGTGCGCCGCCACCGCCACCGCCACCGCCACCGCCGCCGCCGGCAGCAGCGCTAAAGCTGACCGGGACTGAACCGAGGGCGTAATTCGATTGTGTGATATCTGTGGCGGACAGCGTCGACGTCTCGACGACCGGGTCACTGACGCTGAACAAGGCCACGTTCGTTGCCCCCGTGTTCACCGGTGACGGCGACACCAAGGCGCTACCGGTGCCCGCGAGAGCAACCGTCGCGTCGTCGACCGGATTGCCGTACTGGTCGGCGAGGGTCACGGTCACCGTGGTTGAACCGGGAATGGTGACTGCAGCAGGGTTGGCTACCACCGTGGAACTGATCGTCGAGGCAAGTCCGGCCACGAAGGTGACGTTGATCGTCGAGGACGTCGGTCCGTAGGCGCCCCATGCACTCTTGGTCACGACGATCGGACACGTGACCGCCAGCAACGACGTGACAACGCCCGAAGAGGAGACGGCGCAGCTCGCCGGGTCGCTGGATCCGAGCGCGAAGCCCAAGGTCCCCGAACCACTCCCACCGCCCACGACGACTTGGGGATTCGAACCGACGACCGGACTGGTGGAGGTTTCTAGAGGAATGAGCGACAACAGGAGCGGTGCCTGAAATAGCTCAGTGAAGGTCGCCGTCGTCGTGGCACTTGGACCACTGATCGTCGCGCTCTGCGCGCTCGCGCGGTACGTCACATCCTCGACCGTGGCATCGGTGACGTAGAAGGTCGAAGTACCGAATGAATCGCTGGTCTGGGTGTTCGTACCGCTCAACGGGTTAACGCCGGTGTGCACGCTCGACGACCCGATGTTCGTCAATATTACGGCCACGCCCGCAATGGCGTTACCGTATTGGTCCTCGAGGGTTACGGTCACGATCGCGTAACCCGCTCCGTCAGCGGGCTGGCTCGCGTTCGTGACGACAATCGAGGAATTCGCCGCGTCGACCAAACCAGGACTGAAGGTGACGAAGTCCGTCGAGGAGTTCGCCGGACCGTACGTTCCGTCGCCGGCCCTCGTTGCGATAACGGGACACGTCACGGCCGTGTTCGATGAAGTCAACACGCCCGGAGAGGAAAACCCGCAACTCGAAGGTGCGCCGGAAGCTAACGCGAAGGTAATGGCACCTGTACCACTTCCACCAACTGCACTCATCTGTGCCGTCTGTCCGACCGTTGGGTTGGCGGGATTTGCGCTCTCCGTCAGGCCACTTTGGGTTAGGAACCCGAAGGTCGCCGTCGACGACGACGAGCCGCTAATGGAAGTCGACTGAGCGGGAATGCTCGCGCCGTATTCGACGATCTGGGCTACGTGGTCGGCAACGTAGAAAGTGGCCACGCCCAGTGCACCGGTCAACTCCGCGTTGGTGCCGGTTTGCGCCACACAATTCGTGTAGACCGACGACGAGCCAATGGTGGTGAGCGACACCGACAGTCCCGGAGTTACGTTCCCGTACTGGTCCTCGAGGGTGACGGTCACCGTGGCGCAACTCGTACCATTGGCCGGTTCATTCGGGAACGTGACCACCACCGACGATGCGGTAGCACTCACGGGACCGGGGACAAACGTGACGGTCAGAGCCAGTGACGTCACAGACGCGTAGGTGGTATTCCCAGGCATGGTGGCGGTGACGGGACAGGCAATCGCCATATTATGTGTCGACAACACTCCCGACAAGAGCACACAATCGCTCGGTGCTCCCGCACCTAAGGAATAGGTGACTGTCAACCCGTCGGTGCCACCCGTGTAGCCCATCACGACGGACTGGCCCGCGACAGGGCTCGACGGATTGGCGGTCGCGGTGAGCGTCGCTTGCGAAAGCAGCGCGAACGTCGCGGTCGTCGAAACGCCGCTTATCGTCATCGATTGCGCGGACGCCGCGAGGGTGACCGATTCGGAGGCGGTATCGGTCACGTAGAAGGTCACCACGCCACTGGGGTTCGTGCTCTGCGTACTCGAGCCAGTCTGCGCAGCACAGTTGTCATAGACCGCGTTGGTCGCCGAAAGTCCAGTGAGCGCAACGGCGACGTTCGGTATGACGTTGTGGTCGGCGTCCTCGAGCGTCACGGTGGCGGTGGCACAACTCGTGCCGTTGGGAGGATTGTTCGGGTTCGTCACGACGATCGTCGAATTCGCAGGGCTCACGGGACCAGGATTCACGAGGATCGAGTAGGACGGACTCGTGGCCGACAGGATTCCCCCCGCGTCAGCCTCCCTCAGGGTGAACGTGTACGCGCCCGCTGTCGTGGGGGTACCGGTAAGAGCGCCCGTAACGGTATTGAGCAAAAGCCCCGGCGGGAGTGATCCTGCCGACACCGACCACGTGAACGGCGACTGCCCGCCGGTCGTCGCGATGGCCTGGTTGTAGGAGACCGTCGTCTCGCCATTTGCCACACTCGACGTCGTGATGACCGGCCGGTTGTAGATCTCGAAGAGCGTCTCGTTGAGTCCATAACTCGTAACCCACACGTGCGAACCGTCGTCGGCGATGTTTCTCGGTGCCGACGTACCAGGCTCGTTGGGATTAGTGAGCGTGAAGGTATTGATGACCGAATGAGAAGCAATGCTTATCTCCGATACCGTCCCGCTACCACGGTTCGTCACCCACACGTCGGTGCCGTCCGATACCAATTGGTCGGGCACTCCCCCCACCGTTATGGCTGTCCCATCGGTCCCTCCAGTAGCGCAGTTGATCTCGGTGACACTGCCGGTCGGATCATTCGTGCCGGTGTAACCAGGCGCACTACTAATCCAGACGTGAGTCCCGTCCGAGGAGATACCACAAAGTCCCGCGGGCACGTTAATAGTTCGAACGTAGGACGCGTTCGACGCGTTCAACTCCACGACCTGCGTGCCGTTGTAGTGGCAGTCCGAGTCGCCAGCGGTTGCTTCAGTCGCCACCCACACGTGAGTGCCGTCAGTCGAGACCATGAACGGCCCCGCGATATTTTGCAAGGTCGCCGCGCTGACCGTCGTGACCACTCCGGTCGCTACAACTATCTCACTGAGCGTACCTCCACCGGTGAGATTGACACTGCCAGGATTCGGCACCCACACGTCGGTGCCATCGTCCGAAAGACCATACGGTTGACTTCCTACCGTCACCGCTCGCGTGTACGTGGGCGCGTCACCGGCCCCGAGAGTGAATTCGTCGACGAGGGCACTTTGGTACAGCGAGACCCACAGGTGTCCCGACGATCCGTTGCCATCAACGGCGACAAAGTTCGCGTTAGAAGTACCGCCGAGATTTGCCGCGCCAGCCGTCGTCGAGATGACGGTACCCGACGCGTTATACGTGTAGGTGCCACCACTCGTGATCGCGTATTCGAGCAGGCCCGTCGACGCCGAATAGCCACAGACCGATGACCCGACCGGAAACGCCACCCAGACAACGGAGCCATCAGTAGCCACCCCCTGAGGATCTTCAGCATTTCCGCCGCAATACGCCGTGCTGGTCTCGGTAAAAATGTCGCGACCGATCGCTGGATTGGTCAGCGTTCCCGGAAAGTTCGCCACGTTAATCGTCGGAAACGGCGTCACGAAAGTCGCCCCAGCTGTCGGACTCACCGCGCCCGTATTGCCGGCGGCGTTGGTCGCCACACTGAAGTCGGTGCCAGGTAGGGTCCCGATCGCTGGATTAGTGAATCCCGAAAGGGCGAAGAGCGCGGGCGTGTTCGCCGCGAGCGTGCAACCCGTGCCCGTGGTGATGGTGATCTCACCCGCCGAGGGCGAGTTCACCGCGATCGAAGGCGACGTACAAGGATTAGCCGAGAAACCGGAGACGCTCCTGAAGGTCGTCAACGTTGGAATCGCCACGCCAGTAAAACTCACCGTGATGGTTGACGTCGCCGTCAACGCACTCGAAGCGGTAAAGCCGATGTCCCACAAGTCCGCCACGCCCGCTGCCGTCGTGGTGGGTACGAAGGTAACGCCGGTCACCGCGGCCGAAGCACTGGCCTCAAAGCCAACCACCGACACTGCGGATCCAACCAGCGCGAGGCCTAACCATACCGTCAGGACTTTACGAAATAATTTCATCAACAACAGACCTTCTACTTTCCAGAAAACGAGATTTCTAGATTTGCGTGCGAGGTCCGAACACGTGACGCTTGAGCGCCTTAATCAACTTCATTACTCAGAACGGGCAACTTGCCGTTCACTCCGCAAACCTCTCCCTAGGAAGTCGAGGTCTGCGAAAGCGTGCGACTGTCGGTGAACAATTCCGTCCCGGTGATAATTCTACCTCACATTCTCAGGACGACATCGATTACTTTCGGTTCAATCGCCCGAGCCCAGCACCACGGAGCGAATCACCGCACCAGGGACCCCCGAAGACAGCCGACCGCCGATGTCGATGATCGTCACCGAACAGTTGGCTGCACACCAGGGCGAAACCCAGAAGGAGGCCACAAAATCGGTCGCGATGAAGGGACCTTACGACGCCCTTTGACAAAAGGGGCGGCGGATCGCCGCGCGTCTGATCCGCCGCCCGTCGCCGATGTCCTAGAAGAGAATCGCGAAGACGGTCACGTTCCTATTTCGTGCGCGACCGTTCGTCGTGAGGTTTGACGCACTCGGAGCCGTAGAACCCTTGGAGACCGATACGAAGCGGATACGAGCAGTTACGCCATCCAACAACAAGGCTTGTCGTAGGTACGTCGCCGCGCCTTGCGCTCGGCGGTCACCGAGGGCGAGGTTCGAAGCCGACCCTCCAACGGTGTCAGTGAAGCCAGTGAAGACCACCAGCTTGGTGCCGAGTTTCTTGACCTCCAGGGCGAAGTTCTGTAGCTGGCGGCCCATGGTTGGGGTGAGCGCTGCCGATCCGGTTGCGAAGGGGAACAGTGTCAAGAGCGCGGCGTTCGACGCGTCGACCACTATACCGACCGACACCGAGGCGCGAGCCCCCGATTTGACGAAACCCTGCGAGAGGACGATGTCGTTGCCAGCGGGAACGTTCGAAGGAATCCTCACAGTTGACGAATAGGTGCCGTTGATCTTTACCGTCGCGTTGCCCAAGAAGATCTGCGGTGAGAAGACGTAGAGGTCGACGACCGAGCCTGGAAGGAATCCCGTGCCCGTTACCGTCGCCACGCCCTTCTTGACAAGTACCACCGTGAAACCGGTCGTGGTGCTGATCGTTGACGAGGTCGCAATGGTCATCGTCACGCCGTCACTGCGAGCCGTCACGCTTGAGTTCGATACGCCGAGCGAACCGGCTGACGTGGAACCGTTGAGTACCGTACCGGTCACACTGCCAGGACTCAGCGACTTGATCGGCAACGCCAATGTCGTGGTGCCCATGCCGTTGGACCCTTCAAGAATGGGAGCAGCCGACGGTGTCACCGGATTCGATATTCCTGGCGGCGACGTCGCCGTGGGCGACGTCGAAGTGGCGACGACACTAAAGGTGTAGGTGGTCCCGTTGGTGAGACCGGTGACCAAGCACGAGGTCGCCGTGGTCACGCAAGTCGCTCCGCTGGGACTTGCGGTGATGATATATTTCACACCGGACAATTGCGACGCGTCGCTCGGTGGGACGAAGGTTACGAACGCGTCAGAGTCGCCTGCCACTGCGGTCACGTTAGAGGGCGCCTCAGTGGTGGGCACACCCGCGGTCACCGTTAACGGAATCGTCACCGTATTGGTCTGACCATTGCTGGTGACTGTAATGGTGACGGAAAAAATACCCGATACGGTGGGCGTGCCCGAAATGACCCCAGCCGTCGAACACGCGAGACCTGCGGGCAAGCCTGAGCACGTCCACATCGTCGGCCCAGAAGCGCCGACTGCGGTGAGCAAATCGCTGTAGGGCTGGCCAACCACGCCACCAGGCAGCGTCGCGTTATTGATGAGCAGCGAAGCGCCACCGCCGCCTCCACCACCGCCTCCACCACCGCCACCAGACGAGGCAGCCATGAAGGAGACTTGGGTCGATCCAATGGCGTAGCTCCCTTGGGACCCGTCGGTCGCACTCAGGTTCACGGTTTCGACCGCGGTGTCGCTGACCGTGAACGTGGCGATGTTGGAAGAACCTGTATTCACCGGCGACGTTCCGACGGCGGCGCTGCCCGTACCTGCCAGGGCCACCGACTGACCAGTGACCGGATTACCATATTGATCCTCGAGAGTCACGGTCACGGTCGTCGTGCCCGGGTTCGTCACCGAAGTCGGACTCGCCACCACGGTCGAAGTAGAAGACGATACCGGACCAGCGACAAACGGGACGTTAATCGTCGCGGACTTGGAACCATAGGAACCAGAGGCTTGCCTCGTGACGAGAATCTGACACGTGACCGCCTGCGTTGACGTGACGACGCCCGACGAGGAGACCGCACAACTCGAAGGATTGCTCGGCGCGAGTCCGTAAACAAACACGGGTGCGCCAGTGCCACTGCCTCCGCTCGCACTCACCTGCGAACTGGTGCCCACCACAGGATTCGTAGGCAACGCACTTACGACGAGCGAAGCCTGCGGCAAGAGACCGAAGTCCACCGTCGTGCCCGAAGAACCGCTTATGGTCACCGACGCCGCCGTCGCGCTATACGTGACATTCTCAACAATTGCATCCGTGACGTAGAAGGTCGCGGTGCCGAGCGAATCACTGAGCAGCGAGTTCGTGCCACTCAGTGGATTGGTGCCGGTATGGACGCTGGAAGAACCGAGGTTCGTCAAGGTGACGGAGGCACCGGAGATGGCGTTGTTGTACGAGTCCTCAAGGTTCACGGACACGATGGCAAAACTTGCACCGTCCGCGGGCTCGGTCCCGTCGGTGACGACGATCGAGGAGTTACTGGCGTCCACCGGACCCGGAGTGAACGGCACGTTGACCGTCGAGGAGTTGACCGGCCCGTACGAGCTGTTGCCCGCCATCGTCGCTATGACGGGACATACGACCGCCTTGGTGGTGGTCAGTTGACCGGTAGAGGAATTAAGCTGGCAACTTGTCGGCGCACCAGAAGCCAGCTGGTAAGTAATCCCAAGACCAGTGCTGCCGCCAGTGGCGCTGATCACGACGTACTGGCCTACCGTCTGACTGGTCGGATTCGCACTCTCGTTGAGTCCACTCTGTGAGAGATACCCGAACGACGCTTCCGATGATGAGGATCCCGCGATTTGCGTCGAATTAACCAGTGCGCCGTAGGTCACCGTCTGGACCGTGGTGTCCGCAACGTAGAAGGTCGCCACACCACTGGAGTTCGAGTTCTCGCTGCTTGGTCCGCTAGGAGGAGAGCTGGCGACCGTTCCCACTGACGAAGAACCGACGTTGGTCAAGGACACCGACTGATTCGAGATTACGTTGCCGTACTGGTCCTTGAGCGTGACGGTCACTGTGGCGTAACTCGTACCATTAGGCGGTTGGTTCGGGTTGGTTACCACGACTGACGACGTGGTGGCGCTCACCGATCCAGGACCAAACGTCACGTTGAGAGGAGAAGATACCGTCACCGGGGCGTACTGGGCGTTGCCGGCCATGGTGGCAGTCACGGCGCACGTAACGGCCAAGTTGGACGTCAAGACCCCGGCGTTGATCGCGCAACTCGCCGGATCGCCACTCACCAACGAGTAAGTCACGGTACCGTTGTCACTGCCACCGCTAGCGTTAATCGTCACCGGCTGGCCCGCAACGGGGCTCGCCGGGTTGGCACCTAAGCCGAGCGGATTTTGGGCTAGCAGTGAGAACACCGCCGTGGTGGTCCCCGACGAACCGCTGATGGTCGCCGATTGGGCGAGCGCGGTGTAGGTCACTGATTCCGCGGTCGTATCGGTGACGTAGAACGTCGCCACACCACTGGAGTTCGAGTTCGCGCTGCTTGGTCCGCTAGGAGGAGAGCCGGCGACCGTGTACACCGACGAAGAACCTTTGGTGCCGAGTGACACGCTGACGCCAGAAATCGGGTCCGAGAGGGCATCCTTCAATGTCACGGTGACGGTCGCGTAACTCGTACCATTCGCGGGTTGTGCTCCGTTAGCTACCGCGATCGTTGACGTGCTCGAGGACACGACTCCCTGACCGACCGTGAGTTGGTAGGCCTGATAGTTCACCAAGCCGAAGGTATCGGTGGCCTTGATGGTGAAGGTGCACGTACCCTGACTAGACGGAGTGCCGGAGAGGACGTTGCCCGAGAGCGTCAAGTTAAAGGTCGTCAGACATGACTGTCCGGTCGTGGCGGGCTGGGAGAGCGTCCCCGCCGCACCGGCAACGACTGCGTAGGTGTAGGACCCGTTGCCCCCGCTCGCCGTGAAGGTTTGCGAATACGAGGAGCCGACCGCACCATTGGGCAGGTCGTACAATGTCGAATACTTTCCTTCGTACGGATTGGTGGGCGTTCCATTATTTGGGGCGATTTGGGGCGTATTCGAAAGCTCGGTCACACTGTTATTACCTTGTTCGGTCAACCACACTTCATTACCCGTTGACGCGAGGAAACGAGGTCCCGCACCGTTGGGAAGTGTGATGACGGTCTCGTTCGTGGTCAGGTTCACGTTGCCCGCGATGATCGCGCTGAGAGGAATCTGCACCATGTCAGAAGTGCCGCTGCCCGCTCCAGTGCCAGCGACCCACACGTCGGTGCCGTCGCTAATGACGCCTTGTGAGACGACGGGTATGACGAAGGGCGATCCAGGAATCTGGTTGCCGGTCGCGGCGTCGAGTACCCACATCTCGGACGTCGTTCCGGCCGACGTGTCACTGGTGATGTAGACGTAGCGGCCGTCGCTGAATATTCCGTACGCGCCGGGAAACGTTGAGGCCGGAAACTTCGAGGCGTTCACGACCGCCCCCGTGGCTTCGTTGATTTCGGCGATCGATCCCGTTCCATTGGCCCCTTCGGCGACCCACACGTGGGTTCCGTCACAAGAGACCTGGTTGGCGGCGACCGTGCCCAAGTTGATCGACTGACTTGCGGTCGTGCTCCCCACCGGTATCTCGTACAAGTAGTTTGCAAATGTCGAGGACTGCTGAGCAGTCCACACGTCATTGCCGTCACCACAGATGCCGTAATACTGCTGACCCGTGGACGAACTGACGTAGGTGACGGCTCCGGGCGTGTCCGTAGACCCCGAGATCGCTACCTTTTCCACGCTGTGCGATCCACCCTGGAAGAGGTTTATCCAAAGGTAGTTCCCGTCAATGGCGATACCCGTCGGATTTCCCGTCAGGGTGATGGTCTGGACGAGTGCACTCGTCTGGAGATTGAAAGCCTCGACGGTGTTGCCAGTAAGACCGGCCACCCAGACGACGTTGCCGTCCGAGGCAATACCAATGGGGTCACCGGGTGCGTTCACCGTGGCACGAAGACCAGGGTTGCTCACCGTACCGGGCCACGAGAATTGCGGGATCACCGGGTACTGGGGAATGATGACGACGTTCGAAGAAGGGCTGACCGCGGTGGTGTCGACTGAGGTCGTAAGAGAGAACTGCGTGTTGGTAAGCGTCTGCGCCGAGGGATTGGTAAAGCCGTAAAGAGCGAAGACGCCAGCGGTCGAGCCAGCGAGTTGGCACCCGCTACCTACCAAGGTCACGGTCACCGTCGACGTATTCACCGCCAGGGTGGGTGCACACGTTCCCGAGAAGCCTGAGACGGTCGCAATCGTCGGCGACGACGGCACGTTAATCGCGCTTGGAAAAGTTACGGTAATGGTCGAGTGCAGGGATGAGGAGATAGTTCCGGTCGGAGTGAATCCCACGAGATAGTCGGTGTAGACACCCGCCGCCGTCGTCGTTGGCGTGAAACTGACCGCGGTTACGCCAGATGCACCTGCCAAGTCACCGAAACCGATCACCGATACCATTGAAGCCAGCACTGCCACGCCCATGGCGCTCGCAATCGTGCTTCGTAGATTCCTCTGGATACTTCCTCTTGCCATAGTTCTACCTTTTGTCTGGAGTATGAACCAACGTAATTTCACTGCTTCGCCTGCGATATTTCCAAGAGAAACGTCGAGTGATCGAACCGACCCTAGTGACCCTACGTATCACGCCAAACAAATTATCAACTTCTCACCAAGAAAGAATGAGGTGAGGAATATATGTACAGTCGCGCCGCCAACTTGGCGAGGGGTCAAATTGAGCCAGCGATTCAGCGTAGTTGAAGAACCTACGTATACATAGCATTTCTCGCGTACCCAGTCGATGAATGGGGGCCAACCCGCTGGACAGGTCGCCTTACGCCGGCTAGTCCGTGGTGTCGATGATGGCGACGGAACAATTCGCACCGTGGGCAACCGAATTGGGCACGCTGCCCAAGACACGTCGCGCGCCCTTCATTCCACGATTACCCACAACGATGAGGTCTGCCTTGACTTTGTCCGCAACCGCGAAGATGACGTCGGCGGGATCGCCGACCGCGTGGTGCAGAACTGGTTCGACGCCATTGTTCTTGGCAATGAAGGACAGGACCTGCAACAGGGCCTCCGCCTCGCCATCGGGGTTCATGTTCTTGAACTCGGCGGGCAGTGAAGCCTCGTGACGAGGCTTGGGATCAACTGCCGTCACAATATGGAGCGTGCCTTTTGAGAGTTGGGTCAGTTGGCTCGCCGCATCGATTGCCCGTCGGGCCGTCGATGAATCGTCTGCACCCACTACCACTACGTCGAAAAGTCCCATGGTCTCCCCTACGTCCTCGAGGCTTCATCAGCCACTCTCGCCGCAAGTCACGAACGATTTCTGGAAGGTTACTCCAGAGGTCCCAACGAAAGCGCAAATAATCCTAAAGAAAACGGTACGTCCGCTACCAAATTTGAACTGGACACTTGCGCCACTTCGCACTAGCTGATACGAAGCGGGAACAAAAACTAGGGTGTTTTCGTGACAAAGACGAGCACACGTGACTGAAGAGGGGCTCGGCATTGCATCAGCCCACGACGTGTCCCGCGGTACCCACCTGACAGCGCTTCGTAGTGCCTTACAGGTCGATACCTCACTCGTAAGTCCCGTGGCGGGAGCCATCACTGCCCTTCCCGTACTCGCCGTGTTCGTTGCTGGCTTGCTCTTGGGGACCGACAGCGGTGCTATCGCCATGGCCGTCGGGGCGAACCTCATCGCCATTGCTTCACTCGTGGGTGCCCCTCGACTCTCGTTGCGAATCGCCATTCTTGACGCGGTCCTTCTCGGACTATCGGTTCTCGTGGGTACCCTCACCGGTTCGATCACGTGGCTCCACTTGCTCTTGCTGGTCCCCTGGTGCTTTGGAGCAGGAATAGTCGAGGTCTTTGGTCAGACGTCAGCGACGGTGGGCTCTCAAGCTGTCATTGCCTACGTCGTACTCGGACGATTCACCGGGAGCTTGCTCTTCGCCGTCCACTTCAGTCTTCTGGTGACCCTCGGTGCGTTGGTCGAAATCCTCGCCCTGCTCTTGTTGCGACTTCCCTCGAGTCTGCGTTATCAACGAACTCGACTCGCCACCTCGGTCGAAGCGGTCGCACGACTCGCGCTATTAGATCCCACCAGCTCGGCGACCACGGCCCTGACGTCGCTGGACGACACGGAGCAGGTGCTCGACGAGCCCGCGTTCTTTGGTCGTACTGACGTTCGTGAACTACGAGCAGTATTCGACCAAGTACGGCGCATTCGCTTGGAGATCACGACGCTCTCGGGTTTGCGATTGCGTTTGAGGGTCCAGAACGATCAGGACGACGAGCTTCGAGTGGCGGCCGCGTTGGGCCCGCTCTCAGTCGCCCTTGACGAAATGGCGACGTGTCTGCGCCGCCCGTCACCGTCCACCTGGCGAGTCAGCGTCGAGGAGTTCGACGAAAAAATTGACGCGCTCGATCGTGACCTCGTGAACCCTTCGGACGTCCAGGTCCTGGCGTTCCAGTGCGCCCAACACCTACGGGCCATCGCCGGCCAGTTGCGCGCGATGGGAAAACTCGTGGACTCGTCCGGACAAGAGTTGGGAAGACGAGTCTGGCGCCCCACGTTGCCCGAATTCGTTGGCCCCGACCTGTCTCGCCTGCGAAGCGACGCACTCACCTTGCGCGACAACTTGACGACCAGCTCGCCCGCGTTTCGACACGCCGTGCGACTGGCCGTCGCGGTGCCCGTTGCGGCCGTTGTTGGATCGGCCTTCGGCTTGCCACGCAGTTTCTGGCTCACGTTCGCCGTGTTAGTGATCTTGAAGCCCGATTACAGTTCGTTGCTCGATCGGGGATTCGGTCGAATGCTGGGCACCATCATCGGCGCGACCTTCGCGGCTCTGCTCGTGGGCGGTCTTCATCCCGATCTCACGGTTACCGTCATCCTGGTCGCGTTCTCGGCGTGGGTCGCCTATTCGACCTGGTACGCGAGTTTCGCCATATCCTTTGGATTCATCACCGCCCTCGTGCTGGTGCTTATGAGCATCAGCACGTCGGACTCGCTCGCCACGGCACTCGACCGACTCATCGATTTCTCACTTGGCAGCGTTATAGCGCTCGTTGCGTATCTCGTCTGGCCCACGTCTCTGCACACCAGCGTCAGTGACGCAATGGCGAATCTCTACCACGCTCTCGAACGGTACCTGGTGGCGGTATTTGACGTCGTCGAGAGCAAGCAATTCGACCCCGAGCGGGTCATTATTAGATCTCGAGCAACGCGCCTAGCGTGGATGCGCGCGGAGAGCGCGATTGGTCGGGCCGTGGCTGAACCAACGTTCGCTCGCGCGGATCCGGTTGACGGTCGCAGCCAGTTAGCGACGACCATGCGAATACTGCGCGCCCTGCACGCCATACGCATCGAAGCAGAACGAGGTCTCACCATCGAACCTTCACGCGAACTTGACGACCTCATCGAAGGCCTTGCGAGCGCTCTGCGCACCCTGTACGACAACAACGACGAGGAGGTGCGAAGTTCGAGGACCGGTCTTCGTTCGCTCTACCGGGTCGCGGTAAATTCCCTGAAGGATCCCCGGGCCAGCGAACCACTGGTGATCCACCTCGACGAACTCGTCAATGCCATTAATACCGCGACCGAACTCGCGGAAGTGCCGAACGACTGAAGTTGGCGTTCGCGAAGTGGCCGGCCTCTCTCAGGACTTCAGTAAGCTCAGCAGCTCGGACACGTCCACCGTGGCACAGCCAATGGACTGGTCTGACGCACCAAAAGGAATGTAGAGAACTCCGCGGTGCACGAGTGAGCCGCACGAGTAGAGCACGTTGGGCACGTAGCCGTCTCGCTCCTCGGTAGATGGCGACAAGAGGGGATCGGCAAGAGTCCCGAGCACGAGGGAGGGATCTTCCAGGTCCAACAACATCGCTCCGATGCCGTAGGTGCGCATAGGACCGACACCGTGGGTCAGGACCAACCAGCCCTCGTCGAGCTCAATCGGTGAACCGCAGTTACCCACTTGGAGCATCTCCCAGGTTTGCCTTGGAGTCTTGAAGAGGTTCGCGTCGTTCCAATTGTGCAGGTTGTCTGAGAACGTCAAGGCATTGTGCTCACGGTCGTAACGAGAGAGTGCCGCGAATCGGCCGCGAATCTTTCGCGGAAAGAAGGCGAGCCCTTTGTTCTGTGCGGCCAGGCCGGTCAACGGCGAAGAATTGAATGTCACGAAGTCGTCGGTTTCTAAGAGTTGCTGGCTTACGAAAACGCCGTCGTAGGCAGTGTAAGAAGCGATGTAGCGAGCGCAACTCTCCTCATTGACCTCAACAAAGCGCGCGTCTTCCATGCCTTGACCTTCGCGCAACGTGGCAGGCCACAGCACCCGTTGACAGATTTCGGTCCCAGTACTGAAAGACGCTGAGTAGAAATTGTCGGTGAACGAGCGCAATAACGCCACTGTCTCGGTGACGTTGATTCGTATATCGCTTTCGAGGCTCACTCGGTCGAGTGCACGGTCCAATTCTTCTCTCGAGAATTTCATCGGAAGGCAGTCCAGCACCGTTGAAGCGGTCTCGCCCTCGAGCCCGAGGTCACGCAAACTTCCGTGAAAGACATCGCGATCGAGCGAAGCAGGCTTCGTCTCGGCGAGCACCGGAAACGGTTTCGGTGATTCGACGTGAATGCTCTGGTCTTCGCCAATCTCACCAGCACGGAACTCGATCGTCGACTTGTGACCTTCGCCAATCGCTCGCATACTCATGACGACCCGAAGACCATCGGTGGCCACGCCGGACTGATCT
>Ga0302153_10000530_pt1 | contig 20803 bp, 19 predicted proteins | sample I_Bog_N2_2_FD_192429 | JGI IMG/M metagenome (GOLD analysis project Ga0302153, IMG submission 192429) | Peat permafrost microbial communities from Stordalen Mire near Abisko, Sweden - I_Bog_N2_2 | ecosystem: Environmental > Terrestrial > Soil > Wetlands > Peat | place: Sweden: Abisko, Stordalen... | reverse complement strand
GCTGGGGTTGAAAGCGACCTGTGTCGAGGGCGTGATGAATGCACGGGACAAAGCCCGATGCCGTGATCTGATCCAGCAAGCCGACTTGCCATCCGTGCAGTTCAGACGTGTCAGCGGGTTCGAAGAGGCCCGACAGGCTGCACTTGCAATCGGCTATCCGGTTGTCGTCAAGCCGAGCACCGGACTGGCCAAGATGATGGTGAAGATCATTGCGAACGAGCCAGCCCTGATCGCCTACTTCGAGCAGTACAACCAGTCGCTTGCGGCGCTGGATGAAGCCATGCGAGCGGAAATAGACGACATCTTCGTGGTCGAGGAGGTCGCCGTTGGCCCTTTGTTTTCCATTGAGGTGGCGGTCAGTGCCCACGACGAATGGATGCCCTTGGCCATCCTTCGTCGCAAGACCGGTCGACGCAACCCTGTGCTTGAAATGGGCTCGACCATGCCTTCAGGCCTCTCCGATGACGAGTATCAGGTCGCCGCCGATTACGCCATTGCCATTGTCAAAGCCCTGGGGCTGGACCTGGGCATCTTCCATGTCGAGTTTATTTACACCGCCAACGGCCCAAGACTGGTCGAGGTCAATCCACGCATTGCGGGTGGCGCGATTCCCGACCTGATCAACGCCTCCACGGGGGTGAACCTGTTTGAGCTGCTGGTGCGTATTCACACGGGAGAGCGATTGGGCCTGGGCCGTCTTGCCAGCCAGACCTATTCGAGCCACTCGTTCATTGCCGCCGAGCAGGATTGCACGGTGCGTGAAGACCTTCCCGAAGACTGGTTCAGCCCGATACGGGCACAGTTGCATTCCGGTGTGGCGAATATCAAGGCGGGGCAATTCCTGCAACACATGGAGGGCAACTTCAGTACCTATGGCGTTATCCGAGTGAGCGGCAACAGCTACGCCGAAGTGGTGGAAAAGGTTGCGCTCAAACACGCTGCGGTTGAACAGATACTCGGCGTGAAGCTGGTGCCAATCAGTGATTGAACCCGCTCGTTTCAGCTCCCCATCCATTGACCCCAGGTGAAATCATGCAAGACTGGCTGACGCTGGCAAGAGATCGACGTTTTATATTGCTCTGGCTGGCGACCCTGGTCAGCTCCACCGGTACGTTCATTTTATTGCTGTCTGTATCGTCCTACATCATTCGAGTCCACCACTCAGGGCTCGGCGCGACCTCCGTGTTCGCCTTCCAATGGATCCTGCCGGTGGCACTGGCATCGCTGATCCGATTGATCTGCGAGAGGGTCGGGCTGCGCAAGGCGGTGATCAGCAGTGACATCATCAACGGCCTGCTGTCGCTGCTGATTGGCGTGTTGTTGGCGCAAGGCTGGATGACTCCGGTCCTGGTCTGCTTCCTGTTCAGGGGATTTGTGGAAGCGATCACCAAAACCAGTCGCGTGGTGTTCATCAAGAAACTGTTCGAAGGCCGGCAACTTGAACTGGCGTCCTCGACCTTCAACCTCTCTTACTACCTGGGGGGCGTGCTGGGCGGGGTCATCGGTAGCCTGCTGGTCGGCACCTTCTCGCTGTTGGCCGTGGCCGCGATTAGCGCCGCGACTTTCGCGTTCTCGGCACTGTGTTATGCCGGATTGCCGTATGTCCTGACGGCCAGGCAAGACAATGCCAAACGCCGTGGCGTGCTGATGTCGAACCTGGCAATCGTGACCAAAGAGCCGCAACTGTTTGCCGCGTTTGGCTACCTGTGCATTGCGACGGGCGTGTTCCAGGGGTTCCACAACGCCGCCCGGACTATCTTGCCGATCAGAGTGCTCGGGCTGCCCGACTCGGCCGTCATGCAGCTGCAGATTGTCAGCGCCTTGGGAATCATCCTCGGGGCGCTGGCTGTGTCGTTGCTGCCGAGTCTGGTGCGCTGGAAAAGCTTTGGCTTGCTGGCCAATACCCTGACCGCCATCTGCCTGGTCTTGACGACACTGGTCCACAATAGCGTTCAATTGCTGGTGGCTTACTTTCTCTTCATCTTCCTGTTCGAAGTGTCCTTTACCGCGGCCCAGTCACGCTTGATCCAGTTGAGCTCCTCCGACGACATCGTCACGATCACGGCCGGGACCAATGCGTTTGGCTCGGGCTTGCTGATCGTGTGTGCGTTGCTCTCCGGCGGGCTGGCGGATCTTATTCCATTCCAGCAGGTTGGCTATCTGGTCGGTATTGGCTCGCTGTTGCTGAGCGCACTGATATTGCTGGTGCAGAGTGGTGTCAGGAAACGCATGCACTATCAACCTTCCAATCAATAAGGACACGAGGCGTCGACCCTCTCGCGGATAAAGACGCCGCAGAAGCGGGGGCGGCGTCTGTCCTGTTGTCAGAAAAGCCTAAGCGCTTCCTGCGACGTGTCCCACGCAGACGCGGGCAGCCTGCGTCTCGCCTGGTCCGTCCCGAGCTTACGCCTTGGCGGCGTTCTGTGCCGCCTCGAACACCTCGCGTGCGGACGTCTTACCCGCTACGTGCTCCGTACCCTCGACGCCAATGTCCATCCATCCTGCATTCACCGCCTCAAACATGGCTTCGGCCGGTCCGGTATGGCCCTTCGGAATGCCGAATTGCTCGAACGCTTGTGCCCACCCTGCACGAGGGACTGCAAAGGCTGTCACGTCGAGATTCAGGACTTCACCCAATTGCGCCGCGACTTCATCCGCGCTGACCATCGAACCCAGTTCGACGACGCGCTGCCCTGGCCACGCGGGCCCAGTCAACAGGGTGGCGACCTGTGCACCGATGTCCTTCGTCGCGACCATGGTCGATTTCCGGTTTGTCGGGTTGTAGTAGACCGGTAGCGTTCCGCCCCGGGCGACCTGTAAGCCGTAGAGGAAGTTTTCGAAGAAACCACCTGCGCGCACAAAGGCGATGGGCGATATCAGGTCGCGAAAACCTTGCTCCAATAGCGACAAGGCCGTGATCATTCCAAGCCCGCTGGTCCTGTTCGCACCCATCGACGACAGCGCTACCACCCGCGGCGGCGCTGCCTTAGTGAGTGCCTCGACATAGTTCGCAATCACGCCCTTGGCTTCCTTGTAGTCGGGCGAGGGCGCCCAGACCGCCGGCAGCATGACAAACGCACCTTCGACGCCTTTGAGCGCCCGTTCGATGGCGGTCGAATCATTCCAATCACCGTCCACCAGTTCCACGCCCTGGTCAGCCCAGCTTGACGCTTTCTCACGATTGCGGACGAGCGCGCGTACTTTCTTGCCGTGCGCCAGCAAATGTTCTGCCGTTGCGCCGCCTACTTTTCCCGTGATACCCATCACTAAAAACATGCGTTTTCTCCTGGTTTTGAGGGGCAGGACACTGCCCCTGTTGGTTTAACGGATGAGGGGCAGAAGGGCCCGGATACGGGGATCGCGTGCGTAGAGGCCGCCCCATGTCATCGTGCCCAGAAGCAGGGAAATGATTTCCGGCGGCGACCCCAGCTCACCCATGCGGACATGGGCGCAGATGGCACCTCCCAGAAAGCCCGTCACCAGGATCGCGCCGAGGACGGCGGTGGCCGGGATGGCGTAAAGGATGGCGCAGGCGAGCAGGATCGGACCCACCACGCGGGTCAGGTCCATGGCGAACCCGGTTTCCTGCAACAGGCCCGCGATCTGTGTCGGCGCGAAAAGCTGAAGGGTGCCGTCTGCCACCAGCGCGATAACGACAAGCGCGCTCATTATCCGACCGGCCCACAGGGTGCGATGGGAGGCCATGGTTTCAGGCACCTGATGCGGATTCATAGTTTCGGACACGGGTTGTTCTCCGATGGGGGTTCCAGTTTCGGAGCTTACTGTGTCTCTTGAGTGTTATAAGCACTGACAAAGTGAACGCACTGTTCTCTCTGCGGTGAACAATACCGAGGCACGAAAATGCAGAATCTCGAACCCCTCCTCATATTCATCACGGTGGCGGAAATGGGCAGCTTCACCCGCGCGGCCGAGAGCCTGGGCATCCAAAAGGGCAGGGCCTCAACGGCGGTCCGCAAGCTTGAAGAAGAGATGGGTGCCAGGCTCCTGCACCGGACGACGCGCAGCGTGCAGTTGACGGAGGATGGACGGGCCTTTCATGCCCGTGCCCGGGATCTGCTCGCTGAAGTCGATGACCTGCACTCGATGTTCGCCAGCGATCACGTGACACTTCGCGGGCGTTTACGGGTCGATTTTCCGACCGAGGTGGCGCGCGCGACCATCGTGCCGGCCCTGCCGGCCTTCATGGCCGCTTATCCCGAGTTGCTGTTGGAGGTGTCGAGCACGGATCGGCAAGTCGATCTGGTTCAAGAAGGGTTCGACTGTGTATTGCGGCTTGGACCTATAGGGGACGAGACGTTGATTGCCCGTCCACTGGGCCAGTTGCGCATGGCCAACGCTGCCAGTCCCGCCTATCTGGCGCGCTATGGCGTCCCTCGATCGCTGGACGATCTCCAGCGTCAGGGACATCGGACCATTCATTTTTCGACGATGTTGGGTGCAAGACCCTACGGCTGGGAGTATCCGGACGGCGACAGCTACGCGACGCTTCAGTTGCCAGGTGCGCTACACGTCAACAGCGCGCAGACCTACGAGGCCGCAGCACTCGCCGGCCTTGGCCTGATTCAGGCGCCACTCCTGGGGATTGGTCAATACTTGGAGAGTGGAGCGCTTGTGGAGATCCTCCCCGATTTGCGTCGCCGGGCGCTCGCCGTGTCCCTCGTCGTCGCACATCGGAGCAATCTGTCGCGCCGGGTCCGCGTATTCATGCAATGGGTCGAAGATGTGCTGACGCCGTATCTGGAATAGCGAGACGAACCTCTTTGTCCGTCCCCAGCCGGAGGGGCTGAGACTTCAGGCACTCTGAGATTTTCCGGATCGCATGTATCCGGCAATCAAAGCGACACGCGCACCATAGAGGCGCGCCGTCTCCAGGTCGCCTGACGACATCTCTTCAGGGGACGCATCGGCAGGTGTCTGCGCCATTGGCGCGATATAGGAGCCCATACGGTTAAGGTCATCGCGCTTCGAAGCTTTGACGTTAGCCGGCTTGATATCCATACCCACCCAGATGCCAGCGTGCTGCCCGCAGAGCAGGAAGAAGTATTCAAGAGTATTGAGCTTGTCGCCGTTGATGCTGGCGCTGTTGGTGAAGCCGCCAAAGATCTTGTTTTGCCATCCGCCCTCAAACCAGATCTTCGAGGAGGCGTCCGCGAATTTCTTGAACTGCCAGCTAGGGCCTCCCATGTAGGTCGGTGAACCAAGCAGGATCGCATCTGCGCCAGCAAGAACTTGCCAGGCCTCCTCGGCGATATTGCCCTCGGCGTCGATTGCAACGAGCACAGCACCAGGGCCGGCGCCTTCAGCGATGGCAGTTGCCATACGCGCGGTATGGCCATAGCCCGAGTGGTAGACGATGGCTGTTTTAATCGAAGTGGTGTGTGGATTCATGAGTGCTTCCCTGTGTGATTCGTGCTGGTGGACGACATGGGAGGCACTCTACTGGGTCGAAAATGCGTTATAAATGACGGTAGATCGAACAGTCTGTTATCTCTCTGGTGAACAATGCCAAGCCTTCTTGTGCTTTTGATCTTTGCCCATGTTGCGGAAATAAAGAGCTTCACGCGTTCGGCTGAAAACCAGGGCGTCGTATCCAGACTACCTTGACCTGACACGCGCCCGTGTGCCAGGAAAACTCCACCGATTATCGAAGGAAATTGATCGATGAGCCTACCCCCAGATGGTCTTCCCATTTATCGAGTACTGACAGGCCACGATGATGCCGCCTTTTGCCACCGCGTCAGTGACGCCTTGAGCATGGGGTACGTGCTGCATGGCTCTCCTGCACTCACTTTCAATGGGCAGCAGGTGATCGTTGCGCAGGCAATAGTCTGGCCCGCAGGCGCTAACTCCACCAAATAGTCAGTGACTATCTCTTGCTGTGGGACGGCCTGCTTTCCCTGCAATCCGAGGACTCACGATTCCCTTCACTGTTTGCAGGTCATTGGTCGCGATAGGGCACTTCTTCCTCCGGGCCCAAGTACACCGGCACCCGCCATCCCACCTCGCGTAACAATTCGCGTTGGATTGTGTAGAGATCGAGCAATGCCTGGCTGGGGTGCTCACCTGGCCCGTCGCCGGCATTGATCACCGGCACGTGAGTCGCTCGGGCAAACTCGGCTACCGGTCCCTGTTCTGGATGGCGCACGACAATGGCATCGGCGTAGCCGCTTATCACTCGGCTGGTGTCATGGATCGACTCGCCCTTGGCCATTGAGGAAAAGGTAAATCCGGTGGTGTCGCACACCGATCCACCGAGGCGGGCGAAGGCCGAGCTGAAACTCAGGCGTGTGCGGGTGCTGGCCTCAAAAAACAGATTGGCCAGTACCGCACCTTTCACCGGTTCATACTCAAGTGGGCTCAGGTGCAATTTCTGTTGGGGCAGTTCCAGAAGCAGGGCAACGCTAGCTATACGACGCTAGGACAGCGCAAGAATCCAGGGCGCACCCAGGCCCAGCAGCAGAATGAGAAACAACCCGCCGAAGATAGAGCCCAGGCGCCAGTAATCGGCACTGGGCAGATAACCACTGCCGTAGTAGACCGGGCTCGGCCCCGTGCCATAGGGCGTAATAATGCCCATCAGCCCCAGCGAAGTGCCCAGAAGCAGCGCGAAGGCTTGCAGATCGATGCCGCTCACCCCCATCCCGGCCGCCAGCATCACCGGCAACAGCGCGGTGGTGTGGGCAGTGGAGCTGGCGAACAGGTAATGGGCCAGATAAAACACCACCACCAGCAGCACCATGGCAACGGTTGGAGAAAATCCATTCAGGTGCGCCGCGACGAATTGACCAAACCACGGCACAAAGCCCACCCGTGTCAGCCCGTCGGCCAGGGCCACCAGCGTGGCGAACCAGGCGAAGGTGTTCCAGGCGGCCTTGTTGCCCAGTGCGTCATCCCAAGTGATGACATTGGTCAGAAGCATCAACACGATGACGAGGATGCCCACCAGGGCCGGGTCGAGCCACTCCCCCGCGAATATCCACAGCCCGAGCGCGCTCGCCACCAACGCCAAGAGGATCTTTTCGCGGCCTGACAGTGGGCCCAGATCGGTGAGTTCACGGGCCGCCCAGGCCGGCACTTCTTCGTTGCTCTTGATCTGCGGCGGATACAGCCAGTACGCCAGCAAGGGCAGCACTGCCAGTAACAGCAGGCCCACCGGCGCCGCGGCGATAAACCACTGGCCCCAGGAAATATGCACGCCGGCGATTTTTTCGATCAGGGCCGATGCCAGCAGGTTGGGCGCCAGTGCGGTCATGAACAGCGAGCTGGTGACACAGGTGGACGCGATGGCAACCCACATCAGATAGGAACCGATGCGCCGCGCGCTGGGGTCGTTCGGTTTGGAGTCGTAGAGTCCAGGCAGGTTGCGAATCACCGGGTAGATGGTCCCGCCACTGCGAGCGGTGTTGGACGGGGTAAAGGGCGCCAGCACCAGGTCCGCGAGCATGACGGCATAGCCCAGGGTCAGGGTCTTGCGGCCCATGCGCTTGACCAGCAGCAACGCAATCCGCCGTCCCAGCCCGGTTTTCTCATAGCCCAGGGCAAACATGAAGGCGCTGAAGATCAACCAGACGGTGTTGTTCGCGAAGCCCGACAGGCCCCATTTCAAGGCCTCCGCGGGCACCTTGAAGCTGGCGCTGGCCAGTTGTTCCGGACTGAACAGCACCCAGGGGGCCAACACCGCCGCAACCGCGACCCCGATCAGGCCAATCACGGCGCCCGGCAGCGGTTCGAAAATAAGGCCTACGACCACCCCGGCGAACAGGGCGAAAAAATACCAGGCATGGGGGGCCAATCCGGCCGGTGCCGGCAGGAGTGCGAGCACCAGCGCAACGCAAGGAGGCAGTAGAAATGTCCAGAGATTACGCACTATCGAATTCCTGATAATACCGGGGACTGAATATGAGTGACGGGTGATTGGACGTCATCAACCCACGGCAATGACTTGAGCGGCGTATTCGTTGCGAAATTGCTTCAGGGAGCTGAGCACCACCGTTGCCGCACCATCGATCAGGCCACAGCGGCCGCTGCCCGGAAGCAGATGGCAGAGACTCTCCAGTGCCTGCAGGTCATTGGGCAGGCCCATACCGGTATCGATTCGCCGCAGCAACCGCGAGAGTTGATAGGTCCCGGCTTTACACGGCGGGCACTGGCCGCAGGAACCCGCCGCAAAGAAGTCGACGTACTCTGCCACCTTGCGCACGATGCTGGTGCCTTCCGAAATCACGATCATGGCCCCGGTCCCCAGGCTTGAACCACGGGCCTTGAGCGTATCGAAGTCCAGGGGGACATCCAGATCCTCCGCGCCCAGCAGGGTATTGGAAGGGCCACCGGTGAATACCGCCTTGAAGGCGCGCTCGCACAACATGCCACCGCCGTGCTCGAAAATCAGCGTGCGCAACGAGGTGCCCATCGGTAGCTCGTACAGGCCAGGCCTGAGTACGTCCCCGGAGAGCGAGTAGAGCTTGGTCCCGCAGGCGTTGCCCAAGCCCAGGTCTCGGTACCAGGCGGCGCCATGGCGCAGGATGTGGGCAACATGGGCCAGGGTTTCGATGTTGTTGATCAGCGTCGGCTGGCCATGCACGCCACTTTGCGCGGGATAGGGCGGTTTTTGCCGGGGGAAAGGAAAGCCACCTTCGACACTGGCGATCACGGCGGTTTCTTCGCCGCCGATATACAGGCCCGAGCTTTCCACCACTGCAAGGTCGATCGGGCGATTCTGCTGCCGGGCGACTTCGGCCAGGAGGGCGCAGCCCCGCCATTGCTCGACGGCCTGACGCACAACGGCCACCGCGCTGTGCTGGTGCGGGTTGACGTAGAGATAAACGTGATTGGCCCGTGTGGCCAGCGCGGCAATCAGCGCGCCCTCGATCACCTGGTGCGGCGACTTTTCCAGTAGCTCGCGATCCTTGAAGGTGCCTGGCTCATCCTCGTTACCGTTGCACAGGACATACTTTTCCAGCTCCGCGGGCTGCTCCGCCACGGCGGCCCACTTGCGATGGGTGGGGAAACCGGCGCCACCCAGGCCGCGCAGGTCTGCTTCGGCCAGGGTCGGGAGGATGCCGCTCGGATGGTTGAGTGCGGCGCGCAAGCCTTCACCGCCGCCCTGGGCGAACCAGGCATCGAGGTCGGCCCCCACTTGTACGGCGGGGGCGAGTAATACGAGTTGAGTCTTCATCTCAGGCATCTCAGTAAGGCAGCGAGTCGGCATGAGTGGTCGGCAGTGCGCCCTTGGCCCGGTGGGGCACGGCGCTGTGCCGGCGCAGGTCGAAGTTGCCGTACCCGGGGAACAGCTCGGGGCCGTAGACGTCCAGCGGCAAGCCGGCGGCGATCAACTGGCGTTGCCAGTCGTACACGTGGGACAGGCCGACCTTCGGCGCGGGCGTGGGGTCGGCGGTGTGGGCCGCGTGCTCTCCAGCCCTGCGTCCGAAGGTGATAATCTCTGCCAGGGCGTTGCCCATCATGCGATTGCGGCCATGGATGCCGCCGCTGATTTCGCCGACGCAGTACAGCCCGCGTACCGAGGTTTCGCCGTTCTCGTTGATGGCCACGCCACCGTTTTGATAATGCAGGGTCGGCCGGACGATCAGCGGCTCCACGGCCGGATCGATACCGCACTGGGCCGCGACATGCCCCAGGCTCACCAGGCGTTCCTTGAGAATTCCCGGATGGCGGCGCTCCAGCCCGGGGGTATCGAGCAAGACGCCCAGTTGCCCGTCACGCTCGACGCCACGGCCTTCGGCGCATTCCTTGAGGATCGCGGCGGACACGACATCGCGGGTTTGCAGCTCGGGGATAAAACGCTGCCCCAGGCCGTTCACCAGATAGGCGCCGGCCGAGCGCGCGGCTTCGGAAACCAGCCCGCCGACACGATGCGACGGCCAAGCCAAACCGGTGGGGTGATACTGGAAGGAGTCGATTTCGCGCAGGCGAGCGCCAAGACGATAGGCCAGGATCAAGCCGTCGGCGGTGGCGCCATAATGGTTGGAAGTGGGGAAGCCATTCAGGTGCAGGCGCCCGGCGCCGCCCGTGGCGAGGATCACGCGGCTGGCGCGCACGAGGATGAAACTGTGTCGTTCCAGGTTGTAGAGTACGCCGCCCACGCAGGTGCCGCTTTCGTCGCAGAGTAGCTCGACCAGGGGGCAGCGGTTCCACACGCTCACCCGCTCTTCCAGCTCCACCGCCTCGCGCAGCACGCGCATCATCTCCAGACCCGTGTAGTCCTTGAACGAGAGGATGCGCGCACGGCTGGCACCGCCGGGTTTCTTGCGCAGCAGCTTGCCACCGATCAGGCCACCCTCGGCGAGATCGAAGTGCATGCCGCGCTCGATCAGCCAGCGGATACTCTCCGGCCCCGACTGGGCGAGGCGCGCCGCCAGCGTTCGATCGGCACAGAGGTGGCCGGCGCGCAGGGTGTCTTCAAAGTGAATCTGGGGGCTGTCGTCCTCGCCGACGGCAGCCTGTATGCCGCCCTCGGCCATCACCGTATTGCTGTCGCCCAGGCGCAGCTTGGTCGCGAGGATGACATGGGCACCGTGCTCCACAGCGGTCAGCGCCGCCGCGCAACCGGCACCGCCGCCGCCGATAATCAGCACGCCGGTATTGACCACCGGGGCACCGGCCAAGGCCGCGTCATCAATTTGCGCGTTGCTGTGCAGGCGGTCCGTCAGTTCGCGCGGGCAATGGTCCCCACGATTCACGCCCACCTGCAGCGGCGTATTGGCCCCCACCCGATAGTCCGGGTGGTAGGCATGCAGCAGTGCCTGTTTATCGAAGGCTTCAGTGGCGGGCTCGCAAGCGCTGGCGCGCAGTTGGGCCAGGGCTTGCGGATAAGGAATACCGGGCATGTTGTGTTCCTTATTCCAGCGTCACGTTGGGGTCGACGTTCATCACGCCGCGGTTGATCTGGCCCAGGCGCTGCATCAGGTCCGCCGGCCGAAAGCCGAAGGACGCTGACATCCGGCGTATGTAGAGGCCCAGATGGTTCGGTGAAATATGCTCGGGGCAGGCGATGGTGCACAGGTTGCACATGATGCATTCGTCGAATACCTGGCTCGCTGACAGATCCCCGACGGCGGCCAGGTTGACGCCTTTCTGTACGTCCAGGCTCTTGGGGCAGGCGCGGTCGCAACCGCCGCAGTGCCGGCAATGACTGGCTTCGGGAAAGGTGGCGGTAATGCGCTCCGAGATGTTCCAGGTGTCGTCCCAGTCGTGGAGGTTGTAGGTGTGGTGGCGGTTCATGGGCAGATGGTCGAGGAAGCTGATCTGCAAACCCTGCTCGACCCGGGTTTCGCAGGCCAGGGCGGTGCTGACCTCACGTTCGCCGGCACGCCGGACCAGCACCCGGCACGAACCACAGACGCCTTGGCCCATGCAGCCGACAGCGTCGATAAGCGGTTGTCCCGAGTCGATAACGGCTTCCAGGACCGAACGCAAGGCGCTGGTTTCGATCAGTGCTCCATTGATGGTGACCTGAACCGGGGATGTTGGCATAAAAACTCCTGAACGCCCCGCAAACGACTGGGGCTCAAGAGCAGCCTAAAACATCCCGGCCGGAGGGAAACTGATGCGGCTCAATAAAACCGAGCACGCCCCTGTCGATCGGATTCAGCAGGGCGGGAGGGGGACTCCCTCGCGAGGCAAATTGCTACTACACTGCCTTTTGGCCACGGCGTTCTCATGGTCATCCCCCGCAGTGATTTCAAGGAGTGAATCATGTCTTCCAGCTCAAATCTCACGTGCAATTTCACCGTTTCCAGCAGCTTCAACATCGTCGAGAGACTGCTGCAGGAGCGCCCATGATGACCCACTACACGTTCTCGGTCGGCCTGTTCGAAGCGAATGCCGGATCCGGTGGGCTGCAAGTCTGGCAAAGCGGTACCCTGACGCTGGACACTTCATCTCCCGCTTCACTCAACGGCGTGCTGACACTTCAGGGGTTTTACCCGGAACCCATCCCGTTCGTTGGAACCAGCGCGCCCGTGCAGGAGCAAGCTGGCATTACCGTGACAGCCTCGGGTAAAACCGACGAGGCGCAGATCGACCTTACCCTGACCTACAACTTCGATGGCTTCCTCTACAGCGGCAGCTACATCGGTGGACTGGTGAGTATTCTCGACACCCAGGCCGAGGAGACGTACCTGTATGTTCTCCAGGGACTGTCCCCTCAAGGCCCATTCGGTGCAAAAGATCGCTCCGCCTCGGCTGTAGACAAACGAATGTCACGGGCGCGTTGAGGGCTCTGCCACAACACTGTTGGATGATCGATTGAGGGTGAAGAGCACCCTGGGGTGCCCTTCCTGTCAATCGCCTCATCCGTGAGTATGTTCGAATGGGTCGAGCCCGCAGTCTGGCTGAAAAGGAAAAAACCATGATCACGTTGATTTCCCGTTGGGAACTGCTGGATGGCTGCCCGACACACTTGAAGGACGAGTTGGACAGCTTGGCTAACAAAGTCAAGGCGATGGAACCTGACACCTTGATGTACCTGGTTCATCTGCAGGCACCTGGGCCACTCGACGCCAGTAACAACCCGGTCGAACCGCCGCCGCCGCTGATTCCACTGGCGGGACAGAATGAAGTCATCTTCCTGGAAATCTACAAGGACGACGTCGCATTCAGCCGCCACGTCAATGGCCCGGTTTTCCAGGCTTTCCTGAAGGGGTACAGCCAGTACTTCAAGCCGGACCCCGAAAGACCGGGTTGGCCGGTCACCAACAATACGGTCCTTAGCCGTGTTTCCGGCTTTATCCGCACCACCGCCGACTAAGCCGGCCTGGCGATCATCGTACGTTGCCAGGATCGAGTGCTTCGCGGCGATGGGGCTTTTTGATTTCCCCTGGTTTTACGGTGAACCACCAGACAAATCCGGCGATGAGCGATACTGCGGCTGCCGTCCATAACACGGCATGCATGCCGGCCTCGAACGATTGAAGCGCGGCGATCAACGTGCCGAAGAGAGCGACGCCCAGTGCAGCTCCCGTTTGTCGAGCTGAATTGAGTACAGCGGCTGCTACGCCAGTCCGATGTTTCTCGACGGTGCCCAAGGCCGGGGCCGTTGCTGCCGGTGAAACGAAGCCAGAAGCGAGGCCGATCGCCAGCATCGGCCCGAGAGCGAGCCCGTACGGTGACGTCGGGCCGGCTGACAGCATGCCGAGCGCACCCGCGGCGTACAAACCGAAAGCCGCACACATGGACCCGCGCATGCCGCAAATCTTCACTATGCGATTGGAGATGATGCTTCCGATGGCAACCATCGCCGTCATCGGCAGGAAGGCGAAGCCTGCCCACAGGGGCAAATAGCCCCGTGCCTGCTGATAGTAGAGGCTGACGACAAAGAGAAGGCCGTAGAACACGAAGGCCGAAGCCATGGAAACGCAGGTCGATCCGACGAAGATGCCGTTCTTGAAGAACGATAGCGGCAGCATGGGGTGGGCACTTCGCGCTTCGACTACGAGGAACGTCACCCCGCTCGCAACGGTGATGGCGATACCGGCCATGATGAGCGGGGAGCCCCAGCCAAGCGTCCGGCCTTCGATAAGCACACTGATCAGCGCACCCAGCGCGACGATAGCAGTCAATTGTCCAACGGGGTCGAAACGGTGGCCTCGCGATGATTTGTCATCACGTGCGATCCGCCACGTCATCCATATGCCGGCCAACCCGATCGGTACGTTCACAAAGAAGATGCTGCGCCAATCGAGCAGGTGAATCAGCACGCCGCCGACCAAAGGGCCGGCCGCCATGGCGACCCCGCCGCAACCGACCCACACGCCGATCGCGCGCGCCCGTTGTTCCGGGTCTGGGCAACTATGATTGATGAGTTTCAGGGAGCAGGGCACCAGCATGGCCGCGCCCACCCCCTGCAAGACACGGAAGGCGATCAGACTTGGCAAGTCGCCTGCCATGCCGCACGCCGCCGAGGCGAACGTGAACACCGCCAAACCGCCGAGATAGAGATTCCGCGCCCCCCAGCGGTCGCCCAGCGTGCCGCCCGTCAGGAGCAGGCAGGCGAACGCCAGGGTATAGGCGTTCATCACCCATTGCAGCCCCCCGATGTCCGTCCCCAGCGACACGGAAATACGTTCCAGCGCGACATTGATGATCGAGGTGTCCAGGAGGACGACCACGTAGCTGACGCTGGTTGCCGCCAGGACCCGACGTTGCATGACGTTGCTGCGCTCGTGAAGGCCATCGAGATCGCGGCCCGGGATCGTCTCGTGCCACCGTCCATTGCCATGGTCGATTTCGGCATCGGTGTTTTCGGTCATCGTCGGCTCCCATCGTGAGTTTTCCGACCCTCACTCTATCGTCAGCTTGCGGCCTTATGCTTCGACAGTGATCGAAGCATATGAACAATTTCTCATGCTATGGTGGCTGGGTTCCCCTTGGAGATCGAGGCATGGGTCCGCTACCGAATATCGCTTGCGCCGCTTTCCTGATCGCCGATCCGGCGCGCGCTGCCATCCTCATGAGCTTGCTCGACGGACGTGCGCGGCCCGCCGGGGAACTGGCATTTGTGGCCGGTGTGACCGCACAAACGGCGAGCTCGCACTTGGGCAAACTCTTGGCTGGAGGCCTTCTCGTGGTCGAAGCGCAAGGACGACACCGTTACTATCGTCTGGCCGGCTCTCACGTAGCCCTGGCAATAGAAACGCTCGCCGCCATCAGTCCAGTGGAAATGGGGCGCCGAAAGCCGCCCAGCCGCGAGGCCCAGAGCCTTCAGTTCGCTCGCTGTTGCTACGACCATTTGGCCGGCCGTATCGGCGTGGCCGTGACGAACGCCCTGCAAGAGCGGGGCTTTCTCATCGCCGTTGCGCAAAAGCAGTTCGACGTCACGCCAGCTGGCGTCGAATGGTTTGGCGGCATGGGATTGGATGTTGCACAGCTCAAGCCTGGTCGGCGCGGCCTTGCTCGCCAATGCCTCGACTGGACAGAGCGCGAACATCATCTTGCTGGCCCTCTCGGGGCTCAACTCATGAACCTTCTCTGTGCCAATGATTGGCTACGGCGCTCAAAATCGTCTCGCGCTATTCAGATCACGCCCAAAGGCTGGGCGGGGCTGAAGGCGCAGCTGGATATTGATGAGAAATCGATCGCGCGCGTTGCCTAGACCAAAACGGGCGCATAGGCGAAAAGGGGACGTATTCACTTAGAGCAAATACGTCCCCCTTTTTGCGCAATCAACCCAAAGCGCTTACCCAATCACTTCGCGGCCGTCTCCTTCTGCGGGCCACCGCTGCCATACAACGCCAGATGATTGGCAATGCACATATCCATCGCCTCCACCAGGAACAGGTGCGGCTTGGAGGCCACGGGCGGAACCAGGCAGCGAGTGGTCACCCGTTGCCCAAGCATTTCCGTATCGATATAGATGAGATTCACCGGCGACTTTTTCGGATTTTCCTCTGCACTGAAATACGCACGGGTGTATTCCTCATCGCCCGCGGTTTTTTCCAGCTGCGTGCTGTCGATGCGAGTGGTCAGCACGTCTCCAGCCGGGAACTCCTTATCCGCCATGAGCGCAACACCGATCGGGCCGGTGAACCCGGCCAGCAGCGCGTTCTTGCGCAGTTGCGACTGCAGGTTGGCGTAGGTCACAAAGTGCAGCACCTTGATCGTCGGTTGGCTGCTCAACTGCGGAAACTTCTCATAGGCACGGTGGGCCAGCAAGCGCACGCCTGTCGGTTTGGTCGAGCCGTCCGCCATACGATAAATGGCATAGGCATCGCTGGTGATCAGAAGGCTGAAGATTTCTTTTTCACCCTCGCTATGTGGGCGCAAATCCTGGACAGTGATTTTGTCGGACTGCTCGAGTCCCGGAAAGACCGGCGGGGGCAACGAAGGCTGGCTGGCGCAACCGGCAATGGCGAGCGCGCAGGTTACGAGCAGGGTTTTCAACGCGTGCATAAGACGTCCTGTTGTCTGTTATCAGGGGAAATGGAAGAGCGTCGGAGGGACTTCGGATGTGTTGCAGGGGGGATGAACCACCCCGGGTAGAGCGCTATTGGTCGATTTGGGAACGCTCTGCCGGACGGCCATTCTCATCACGAGCCAATAGAGGCAGTATGCCACTAATCTGGCGGCGCTTCAGCCACAGTTGGCACCCAAGCGAATAAACGTTTGAAAAAAACGCTATAGGCTTTACTTGGGAGGCACATTGCTAGTAATCAGTCTGTGAGTGTCTTCAATTCTGGGCTCAGGGAGCGCTGATGAGTGTTCGTCCATTGACCGACTCCCCGCTGCAATCGAACGATTGCGATGTTGTCGCCTCTCAACTTCAAGGGACCCCGAGTACGGTTGGCATGGCCTGCGTTGGCAACGAGGACAGGATCGAGCACTTGCTGGACTCAGCGCGCAGCTGGGCCCATACCCGCGCCTGGGTGGTTTACCGCGCCGGCGAACAAATGCACCGGGTCGGGCAGGGCGATCCGTCGCTGGAGTGGCCCTCAAGCATTGCCAATGAAGCCTTTGAAGCCTTTTGCCTGACCCGCCAGTTGCACCGCTGGCCGACCGGCCGAGGCGAAAGCGTGCTGGGTTGGCTGCTCGCGCCCGCCGAGGATGCCGCGGAACCGGCGCTCGCCGAGTTTGCCCGGCGCCTGGGCATTGAGGTACAGACCAATACCCTGGCCCGTGCGCAGATCACTCAGCGTGTGTTGTATGAGATTACCTACCTGGCCAGTTCGACCCGCGACCGCTCGGTGTTTCTGGTGGGGGTGCACCAGCTGCTGGCCAGCCTGATCGACGCCGAGAACTTCTACCTCGCGCTGTATGACCCGCCCAGTGGCAAGATCGACTACCCGTACTACGTCGACATTATCGACGTGGATGCCCTGGAGGCCGAGAACTACGAATACCTTGACCCTGCGCACCTGTCCTTGACCGGCCAGGTGTTGACCACCGGCCAGCCGCTGCTGATCGACTCCGCCGGCATTCTCGCGGCACAGGCCGGGGGCCGTTTCCACTGTGTGGGTGAGCGTCCCGAGTTCTGGATGGGCGCTCCGCTGAAAAATGCCTCGGATGAGGTGTTTGGCATGCTGGCGATGCAGGTCTACGACGTTGCCCGTATCTACAGCGCCGAAGACCGTGCGCTGTTTCTGGTGGTGGCCCGCCACGTGGCCATGGCGTTGGATCGGATCCTGCACCGGGCGGACCTGGAAGAGACGGTGATGCGCCGTACCCAGGAGCTGTCGGCGCTCAACGAGGCCTTGAGGCAGGAGGTGGTCGACCGGGAGCGCGCCGAACATCTGCAGAGCGCATTGTTCCAGATTGCCGAACTGTCGAGCCGGCCTGGCGACATGGCCGAGTTGTTTCAAACCCTGCATGGCATCGTCGGCGAACTGCTGTTCGCGCAGAACTTCTACATTGCGCTGTTCGACGACGCGACCGGCGAAGTGACCTTTCCGTACTATGTCGATGAGCGACTGACCACCCGCCCGGGGGCGCGGCGCGGGCGCCGGGGCTTGACCGAGTACGTTATCCGCCAGCGCCGACCTTGCCTGATCGACGCCGGTGAGTCCGAGCGATTGTCGGTGAGCGGCGAAACCGAAAGGGCCCATGAGTCTGTCCGGGCCTACTCCTGGCTGGGCATTCCATTGTTCGACGGCGAGGTGGTGCGGGGCGTGCTGGCCGTACAAAGTTATACCTCGCAGGTGCGCTACACCCTGCGTGACCAGGAACTGCTGACCTTCGTGTCGCGGCACATCGACACCGCGCTGTCGCGCCGCACGGCCGCCGAAGCCATCCACGCCGCCAACCTCATGCTGGAAGCCCGGGTGCAGAACCGCACCCGCGAACTCGATCATGCCAATGCCAAGCTGCAACACGAAAACTCCCACGATGCGCTGACCGGGCTGGCGAACCGTACCTACCTGCAACAGCGCCTCAACCAGGCCTGGTCGCAGTTCGATAGCGAAGGCGGGCACCTGGCGGTGATGTTCATCGACCTTGACCGTTTCAAGATGGTCAATGACAGCCTCGGCCATCATTTTGGCGACCTGTTGCTGATGCAGGCCGCCGACCGCTTGCGCGGTTGCCTGCGCGACACCGACAAGCTGGCGCGCCTGGGCGGCGATGAGTTTTCGGTGCTCGCGCCCGAGGCGCCGCTGGACGTGGTGATCGACATCGCCGAACGGATCCTGGTGGCGTTTGACCTGCCGTTTTTCATCAATGGCCATGAAGTCTTTTCGTCCTGCAGTATCGGTATTGTCAGCGCCGACAGTCAGTTCCATCAGGAGCCGGCCGACCTGCTGCGCGATGCCGATGCGGCGATGTACCGGGTCAAGAGCGCCGGGCGCGACAGCTACGCGGTGTTCAACCAGGAAGTGCGCCGCGAAGTCTCGGATCAGGTTGAGCGTGAAGGGGCCTTGCGCAATGCCCTCAAGCGCACCGACGAACTGCTGCCGTATTTCCAGCCGATTGTCAGCGTCGAAAGCGGCGAATTGATGGCCCTTGAAGCGCTGGTCCGCTGGCATCAGCCGGGCGGCCGGGTGGTCGCGCCGGGCGAGTTCCTGCCGGACTTCGAGGGATTGCGCCTGATCGGTCGACTGGACCTGTACATGCTGACCAGCATTGCCGTGATCCTCGCCCAACCCCAGCACGCCAACTGGCCGCCGGTGCACGTCAACTGCTCCAGCTACAGCATGACGCGCCCGGACTTCGCCAGCGATGTGCTTGCGCTACTGGCGCGGCACCAGGTCTCGCCGTCACGGATCTGCCTGGAGCTGACCGAAGGTGCCCTGGTGGCTGAACCGGCGATGGCTCAACGCACCATGCAGCAACTGGCCGACAACGGCATGTCGGTGGTGCTCGATGATTTCGGCGCGGGCTTTTCATCCCTGAGCTACGTGCATCAATACCGTTTCAGCGGCTTGAAGATCGACAAGTCGTTTATCCTCGAGCTGACCAGCAGTGCCCGCAGTCGTGCGATTGTCCGGGCGATTGTGCGGATGGCCGAATCCCTGGACCTGAGTGTGGTAGCCGAAGGGGTCGAGGACGCCGCGACGCTCGAATTGCTGCGGGAAATGGGCGCGGGGCAGGCCCAGGGTTATTACTTTGCCAAGCCGATGGGGTTGGAGGCGTTGATGGGGCGTTTCTCAGGCAGCGGATCGATTCTTGGCTGGGATGGCTCATATTCGTTGGCGCCCGAATGACTGGAGACACCGCCGATACCCTGTACTCAGCAGATGCATTTGGCGCTCAGTTTTTCGGCTCGCCTCGTTTCACCATGGCGCGCCATTCCTGCACGCTCGATCGCTCGTGCATCCTGGCCTGCCAGGCGACCAATGCTTCACATTGATCAGGGATCGGCAGTTTCACCAGCGAGGCGAAAATCATGCCGCCCAGTAGCGCAATGTCGGCCATCGAAAAATCATTACCCGCCACAAAAGGCTGGTCTTTCAGGATGCTGTTGAAATAGTGCATCCCCCTGACGGCCTTATCCCGCATCCGCTCACCCCATTCAGGGTTCTGAGACCGCTCGACGTCCGGCCCAAGCCCGGGCGTTGCGTGATGGAAGTACACGCTGACAGCGTCCAGAAATTCGATTTCCGCGCGCTTGGTCATCATATGGATGAGGCCTTTCTCTGTGGGTGTTTTACCCGTCAGCGTAGGGTTGCCCTGCAGAACATCAAGGTACTGGGTGATGGCGGTGCACTCGGCAATGAGCGTGCCGTCGTCGAGCTCCAGGACGGGCAGTGTTCCAGAGTAATTGAGGGCCAGAAACGCTGGTTTCTTGTGCTCGCCTGTCCATAGATTGACCGGTACAAACTCGATCCGGGACAGCAGTCCTTTTTCTGCTAACGCGATACGGACACGCGCCGGGTAGGGCCCGTCGTGCCAGTCGTAGATTTTCATCCTCGGGGATTTGGACATGTCGGAGTGCGCCTGCTGGAAAGTCATGATTTATCTGCCTGCCTGTCAAATGGTAGGTAGAGGTTGGGCGCCTGATCCTGCGTTGTCAACAACTACCTGTCAGTTGGCAGGTAGCGAGGCGTGCGAGTAACATCGGGCCCAATAACCCCACGCATCAGAGAATCGAGGAATGAAAACGTGAGCGAAAACGCCCGGGAAGCCATATTGGAAGCGGCCAAGGGGGCGGCTCAGATCCACGGCTACAGTGGGATCAATTTCCGAAGCATCGCGGATGCAGTAGGGATCAAGAACGCGAGCATCTATTACCACTTCTCGAGCAAGGCCGATCTCGGCGCCGCCGTAGCCAGGCGCTACTGGGAAGACACCGCCAGTGTCCTGGAGGCCATACGCGCGGCAAACCCCGATCCGAGTCGCTGTCTTGAGGTCTACCCGACGATCTTCCGAAGCTCACTTGAGGATGGAAACAGGCTGTGTCTGTCCAGCTTCATGGCCGCGGAATACCAGGACCTGCCCGAGGAGGTGAAGCGTGAAGTGCTGGCGTTTGCCGACATCAATGTGGCGTGGCTGGCGAAGGTACTCTCTGATATCGGCCTCGTAGGCGTCGAGGTGTGCGAGCGGCGTGCCCGTGCCATTTACACCGCGGTTGCTGGCGCTCAATTGATTGCCCGAACGCGCTTGGATATCGGTTTGTTCGACGAACTGGTTCAGAGCTACCGAGAGGCGGGACTTATTCCGACATAACCGGTTTGGCGCGTCACCTTCCCCGTGGAAAGGTGCACGCCATTCGGTGTGCACGACTGACGGTGTATGCGGTGTAAGTCTGATATCACCCTTTACCCATTCTTTACCTGCCCTTGCGCCTCGTTCGCCAGAGGGTCGGTTACGCTGCTAGCCATCTTGATCTTGACGACTT
>Ga0302153_10000509_pt1 | contig 21357 bp, 15 predicted proteins | sample I_Bog_N2_2_FD_192429 | JGI IMG/M metagenome (GOLD analysis project Ga0302153, IMG submission 192429) | Peat permafrost microbial communities from Stordalen Mire near Abisko, Sweden - I_Bog_N2_2 | ecosystem: Environmental > Terrestrial > Soil > Wetlands > Peat | place: Sweden: Abisko, Stordalen... | reverse complement strand
CTCGCCGAGTGCCTCGAATAGCCGGACGATCGGCACGTCCGTCATGTTGATGGCGACATCGACCGGCGGCGCGTTCGAGGGCCGCGTGATGACGAGCCTGTAGCCGATACGGTCGGCGAGCGCCTTGGCCCCGGCGTCGATCGGACCCGACCAGGCAAACGTCACCGGCCGCCGCAACTCAGCAGGGAGAAGGGGTGTCGCCGGGGGCGGCGAGTTGTAAGAAGCGGCCGTGCCGCCGAGGGTTCGCATCGCGGCGTCAACGCGAGCCATGCTGCGGTCCAGCGCCAGCTCCGCGTTCGGCATGCCGGTCGCATCGACATCGGGCGGAATGCTGGTGACGTGCGCGCATCCCGCAAGCATCGCCATGGCGGCAAAGCCAACAATCGGCGGAAGAGAACCATTCGACACAACACCTGCTCCCGTTGCCTGCGGGCAGGCTAAATCGCCGCGCTACGAGTGATGGCCAGGATTTTTTGCCGATCCGTCTGCCAATGCCGTTTATGACCTTCCGACGATCGGCCTCGCGCCGTGATGTCGGCACGAACGCAAGGCAATGATTATGAGAGGCGCCCTCGGCAGAGGCATGGTGGCGGCGAGGCTTATTGCGAAATGCGGGCCGCTATCAGCTCAGCGACAGTTCCCGACATGACAGAAATGCTTGTGAGCGCAAAAAGATAATACAGCGCCATGGTTGTCCCCTTGAATCGCAGAGCAAGCCAAGAGTGTGTTACGGCAACCAACCACATCGTTGATCCCGCCAGCGACAGGAACACCAAAGTCGATGGCACGGCAACGTGTGCGTGCCAGATATCCAGTGAAGGATCAAAAGACATGAAAACACTCCCAGGTTGAGGGCAGTTTGGCCTTCGGCGCGAATGCCGAATGCCTTCACTTCTCCAATGCCGATCGGACCGCAGAGGGCTCGCGCCGCGGGGTTGGCTCATCGGCAAGGCTCCGCAGGACGATGCCGAGGCCACGGCCATTGGTCAGTTCGTCGGCGAGGCCTTCGATGACGCCCGCTGCCGCCCGTGCCTCTTCCTCACCGCGCCGCAGGCGCTCCGCCTTGCGCCGGTCGATCTCCACTTTGGCGCTGCCGAGCGGGAACACTCGTGACAGGCGCCGAAGGCCTTCGGAGAAGCCGACCTGCTCATAGAGACGGCCGCGAAGGCCGACGTCATCCGGCGTGGTCGAGAGTGCCCAGAGTTCGACCGGCCCGGGGCTGTTCACCAGCATCTGTTCGTACTTGACGTTGTCGGCCTCGATGATGGCCAGGAACGGTGCACCGCTGCCATCCTTGGCGGGACCCTTGAGCCGGTGACGGATCACCTCGGCGGCGGCATCGGTCAGCCGGAACCGCGTGATGATGTCGTCGGCCTCCTTGTCGTCGCCGGCTCCAAGGATGAAGCGCCCGGTAGACTGGCTGACCAGATCATCGCCGAAATCCGCCATCTTCTGGCTGGACAGGCCGAGCTGCAGATTGTGCTTGCGGCCTTCGCGGCGATCGAGTTCGACCTGGGCGCGAACGAAGCGCCGTCCTTTGGTGCGGTGATATTCGTCATAGTCGAGGCGTTTGACGCACTCGTGGATCTCGGTCATCCGCCTGGTGTGATAGTCGCGGACCAGCTCCGGCACGAAGCGGGCGTATTTCGCCCGGAGAAAGAAATTGCGGGCCAGGATGTGCCGGCCGAGCAGATACATCAGATCGGTCTGCCGGTCGGCTTCGGCGCTGCCGGTCGGCGCGACTGCTTCCAGATCGAGGACAATCACCCGGGCTGGACCGAAGTCGAGCCTGGTCGGCCGGTTGAGCGTCGGATATCGCCGGATCAGCGCCTTGATGTAGCGCTCGAAGAGCTGGACCGTCTCTTCCGTGGTCTCGGCCTTGACCTTCGCGAACATATCCCTGACCTGCGTGGTCCGCGCCGCCGTGATCAGATCCTGCAGCAGCGGCACCGCATAGCGCTGCGCCATCTCGGCCAGGCGATACTGGCCGAGCTTGCAGAGCGCATCGACGACGTCCCACCACCACGGTTCGGCTTCGAGCGGCACGGCGCCCTGACGCAGAGCCTCATCCACCTCGGGCAGCAGGCCGCGCTGGTAGCGCTTGGGCTTCTTGTTCGGCTCGTTCGCGTCGTCGCCAAACATCCGGTAGGCTTCCTCGATGACAAACCCGATCAACTGGTCCATGCCTTCGAAGGCGGTCTCGGAGTCGATCGGCAGCGTGGCGAGCGAGAGGAAATTGCTCTGGAACGCCCGCTCCAGCGGCAGCGGCTGACGGCACCCGACCTGGGTATCGAAGACGTTGACTTCGAAGCCCTCGGCGAGCTGCATCGGCACATAGATCGCCTCGCCGCGCCGGTCAGGCGGCAGCGCCTCCTGCAGGCAGCGTACGAAGCCTTTCGCCGACGGGCCGATATCCAGCTTGCCGATCAACGGCAGCCTTGCGCCGGTGGCGCCCTGTGCAGCGCTCGACAGGCAGAGGCCGAGGTTCAGGGTGTTGGCCAGCACCGATTTTCCGAAGCCGGCTGGAGCCACGAACAGATCGACGATCATGGTGCGGCTCGAACCCGCAGCATCGCACGGCCACATGCGGCCGTCGGGCGTTCGGAACAGCACCGAGCCGGTCGGCCAGGGCGACGCCGGACGGCCCCACGGCAGCATACGGAGCACCTCGCCGAGTGGCGCCGCCGCGGGCGGAGCCGTCGAGGCGACGGCAAGGCCGGGCGCGCTGCTCATCACGCCTTCCAGCGGATCGCCGGCCATCGGCAGCGCCTGGCAATTGCCCCAGGCCTCGATCCGCTGGCGCAGCGTCGCGGCATTGCGGCGCAGGCGGCCGGTCTCGCCCTCCGGTGCCCAGGTCGCGAAGCTCGACCGCAGCTTCACCGTGATGTCCGTGTTGGACTCGCGCATATGGCCGAGGCTGGTGAACGCATTGAAGATCTGCTTGTTCGACGGCACGAAGCCGAGCAGCGTCGCGACGATCCGCTTGAACGCCATCATGTTGCGCCCGCCGCCCTCGACCAGCATCGACATGCGCCAGGGCATGTGCGTCGCGTTGACCCGCGCGACGAGTTCGGCAAACGGACGCGGGTCTTCGGGGCCTATGGTCATATCGACGCTCGACCATTCGTGGCCGCCGATCGAGACGCGCTGCGACCCGTGGGTGACCGCGTCGGCGAAGAACAGTTGATCGGCAAGCGCTGGCCATAGCGCCAGCCCGGCGTCGCCGCTCACCGGCACGCCGTCCGGCATGCGCGGCATCGGGTCCGTCCCCTGGATGCACGCTCGCCACTCGCCGCCGGCCGACTCCGGATAGACCGCCTCGCGGATGGCGGTCAGCGCCTCCGCTGGCGTCAGGGCGTCCACGCTGATGCCATGGTTTCTGAACGAGATCAGGACGCGCTGGACAAACGCTGCGTGCCGGGCGGAGAGAATCTCATCCTCGCGGAACGGGCTCTGGGCGTCGCCGATCGCCGACGCGCCATCCGAAAGCTGGCGCATCGCCGCCGCGGATTGCTTCTTCTCTTCGCGGTTGAGCAGCGAGGTTTTCGACCACAGAACCAGATAGCAGGCTTCCCAGCGCATGATGCGCGGCCACAGGCGGGTCCGCTCCAGGAAGAAGTCGGACAGGTCGAGACCGATCTCGCGCGCGATGGCGCGGCTGCCGCTCAGGTGGCGTTCGATGTCGGCACCGGAGCGGTCGGGGTCACACGCATACCAGGCCTGGATCGCGTGGCCCGGATGCTCCAGCGAGCCTGACAGATCGATGCGCAGGCCCTCTGCAATCGCCTCGACGTCGGACCGCAGTGTCATGCGCCGCAGGCCCATCACCCGCACAAAGGTGACGCGCTCGCCGCGTTTGCCCACCAGCATATCGCCATCGGTGGTTTGCAGATCGCAGAACGATGCCAGCGGCTGCTTCAGGGCCAGGGACAGACTGGCGAGACTCTTCGCGATCAGGCCAAACATGAGCGTGGCTCCTGCTACAAGGAATGATCGCCGGCAGGATGCGCCCAGGCCCCGAGCTGCAGCGGATAGGTGTCGCGCCCGGACCGCAGGCAACGGCCACGGTGCAGCAGGCGCAAGCCCCCAAGAATCCTCGCGCGGTCGTTATAACTGGCAGCGGGCAGCGCGCGCAGTCCGGCGGCGAGATCGCGGGGGGAATGCGTATCGATGATGCTGTGCGTCGCGATGGAGCGACGGTCGAGCGCGGCATAGGCGCGCCAGGCGCAGCTCAGATCGGGCGCGTCGATGATCGGCCGCGTATCAAGCGTGGGCGGCACGCCGCCGTCGTAAAGCAGGAGATGGATGCCGCGAACGATGACATTCAGCGCGTTCTGCGTAATCTCCGGCAACCAGATGACCCGCATCTCCAGGTCCGCCGAAGCACAGCCGATATGCTGCACGCCGTGGCACAGCGGGCAGGCGGCGGCGAGATTATCGGCCGACCAGTCGTCATGATCGTCGTTGAGATGAAAAATGTCCTGCCAGTTCCCGGCCGGAAGGCCGCAGAACCGGCAGGACTGCTGGTCACGCTTCAGGATGGACAGGCAAAGGTCCTGCCGTGCAGCCAGTCCTGCCTCGGCGCTGTGCGCCGAGGGGTGAACGGACGGAATGAGCGGCAGGAGCACGGCGACGCCCCCGTCAGTTGAACGTCATCTGCGCGGCGGCGCCGGTATTGGTCGGCCCCGCACCCGCCATCGTCTGCGAGCTGTAGGAGGCAAACAGCGAAGCCGCCAAAAACGCGCCGCCGGCGAGAACGGAGACGAAGCCGTAACCAAGCTTACCCTGTCCGTTCGGGTTTTTGGTGTGTTGCCAGATCGCGTAGACGCCGGACAGCACGGCAGCGCCGCCGAGCAGGTAGCCAAGGATCTGCAGGATGAAGCCGCCGCCGGTGGTCAGGTCGGTGGAGGCCGCCTGCATGCGTCCGCCCAGCGTGTTGGCCGCTCCCGCTCCCGCTGCCTGGGCATGACTCTGCTGCGCGATCAGCAGGCCGAGCAGCACGAGGGACCAGGCCCTCCCGACGGCCCGGGCAGGCCGGGTCGCGAGCGCCGAAAGATGCGTTTTGTTCATCGTCACCCAAGACTCCTGTGTTAACGCGAGGGGAACATCCCCTCGGCTCCAGGGTCGCCGATCCCGCTACGAGTTAGAGCAGGGGTGTGCAGATTTTTTTTCGCCAGGCATCAGGCGAAGTAGCCCATCACTGTCGTGGCGATTGAGCTGACGTTCATCACCGCGATGCCGAACACGATCTGCACGAGCGGCTTGCCGATGCCGTGCTGATGCGTGCCTTTCATGACGTGGTGCAGCGACAGCAGCCCGAACAGAACGACGAGCGCGCCGTAGGCTTCGAAGAAATACTCAAACGCAGTGATGATGTTGAGCAGCGTGTCCTCGGGCGTCGCGCCCATCAGGCTGCCGTTGACGGCGGGCGGCGTATAGCTGGTCAGGTTCGTGGTCAGCGCCGAGTTCACGCCGCCGCCGAAACTTGCAGTGGCGAAATTCACGATGCGGTCGAACGACAGCAGGGCGGTCGAGATGGTCAGGGCCGCGAACGGCCGCCACGGATGACGGTGCGTGGCGCTCCCCGGGTTCAGCACTTGCCAGAAGCCCCAGATCGAGGCGATCAGAAGACCGCCGCCGAACAGATAGCAAATCAGCGGGATCAGCACGGCGATCGCCGTGCCGATGTCGGCCGCGAAGTTCACAAAGCCTTGCATGGCAGAACGCGCCTATGGCTGGATCGGGCCGTTTTCGGTTTGCACGATCCAGGTCGTGCCACGCTGGCTGATCGACTTGATCTTGCCGACGCCCGGCACCTGGTCGCCGACGGCGACCTCGATCACGCTCGGCGAGCCGGTGACAGGGTTCAGCGCCGACAACACGGCAAGCCCGGGTGACGCGCCCTTGACCACGTAGTCCTTGACGGTGCGCCGCTCCGGCGCCGGAGGCGGCGGCGGCGGCACGGGAACCGCGGCTGCGGCGCGGCTGCCGGGCGGGTGGGCGGGGACGATAGCCGCAACGCTCAGGGTCGTGCCGGAAGACGTAGTGGCACCGGCCTTGGCGGACGCCGACAACTCGGTCGCCGCTTCGGCGAGGCCAAGCCGCACCTCGAAGTCGTTGGTGCGGGTCTCGACCTGCTTTGAAAGCTGGGCGACGGCGTCATGCAACTCGCTCACCCGTGTCCGGGTGTCGCGGAGCTGTGCCCCCAGTTCCTTGACCAGACCGATCACTTCGATCTGCTGCGCTTGCGACAGCGGAGCCGGCTTGACCTCGACCGCAGCCTTCGCCGCGTCTGCAGTGGCCGCTGGCGGCGCCGATGCCAGCACGCGGGTTTCTCCCACCGGCGCAGGCGCCTGGGTTGGTGGAGACGCCTGGGCGGGCGGCGGGGCGGCCTGGGCAGCCTGTGTAACCGGTCGCGGCGCGACGCCGACTTCGCCTGGGCCTGTCGACGCCCTCAGAGACTGGAAGTCAGCCAGCGCCTGATCCAGCTTCGGGGGCGCCGCCGCATCAGGAGGGACCATGGCCGGCTTGGACGCTGCTGGCGCCGGGGCTGGCGGAGCCTGGGCATGGCCTATGACGGTCGGGGAGGGGGGAACGCCGACCTCGGCAGGACCGCTTGCCGCAACGGTCTGGTGGGCTTGATGGTGCCGCTGAAGCAGAATTGCGCCGCCAGAGACGGCAAGGCCGCCGGCTACCGCTATCGCCATTCCCACGACGCGACCACGCGCACCCGGTTCGAAGCGATCCCAGTTCACCGCGGGCATGAATGCCAGGCGGGGCGGCTTGGCGGAGCGTGCGCCCGGAGCAAGGGCCTCCCCTGCCAACGGCTTCATCCATGCATCGTCCGCTTCGATTACGACGGGCTCACGCTCGGTGTATGCCCCGGTCTCGCCAGGCAGGCGTTCCGGAGACTCAAGCGCAACCGAATTGCTGTTCATTGACCTCACCTGATGCTGGAGACCATCCCAGCGTCAGCGTCGCATCGCGGGCTGCGAGTGATGTACGGAATTTTCGGGATCAGTGGTCGCCGCCAACCACCAGCGGGGCAAGGAACACGACGCCGACATTGACGTTCGCATCCATCTTCACCGTTGGCCCTTTCGGCGCTGCCTCCTTGACCGCAGCCCCGAATTGAGACGCAGCGACGCCGGCAGCGACACCCAATTGCTGATTGAGGTTCAGATTCTGGAAGGCCGTTGCGCCGCCAAACGGCGAGGCGATGACCGTGCTGTTAGACTGCGAGATCGCCTGTCCGAGCCCCTGCACGAATGCCGCGGCAACCGGAAGAACGAAGCGCGAGAGGTAGTGCTGATCGACCGATGACGCCACTGCCGTCTCCATGGTGTCAGGCGCGATCACCAAAGCCTCGATCCGTTGCACCGTTCCGTCCTGCAAGGTGATGCTATCGAGATGCACGACGAGCCGGTCATCCCGACGTTCGAATCCGCCGGTCATGCGGTCGCCGGCAATCGGACCCGACAGTGCCTCGACCACGACCGGACCGCCCTGATCGGAGCTGACCGCGAGCACGGTTCGGCCATAGACACCGCGTCCCGCCGGCATGATGACTTGCGGGAGACGACGGGCGTTCGGGATTGGCGCCGGTGACGCGCCGTCGCGGCCCTCGGCATAAGAGACCTGGCGGCGCGCGGCGCCTGATCCCGCGGCGTTCTGGTCGATGCCGCCGGGTCCCGTGCCGCCTGCTGCCTGCTCGCTTTGCGGCGGCAGGATGATTTCTGTTTGCTGCGGCTTTGAGCCCCAGCCTGCCAACAGCGATGCGATCGCAGCGGAATACACTTTGGTTTGGTCATCGTTGTTGTTGTTGCGCGCCGGCTGCGTGGTTAGCTGCGGCGCGGCGAGTGGTGTTGCTGGCGGATGGTAAGGCGGCGGAGTCGGCAGAGCGATAACCGGCTGGGCCACCGCCTCTGCCGGAGGGGGAGGCGCTACCGCGGTGCCGCCGCCCGGCATCTCGGCGACCGAACTCAGACCCAGCGCCGCAGCCTTGGCGGCCTTCTCTTGCGCCTCGCGGAGCGCGAGATCCGAGTAGACCGGCGTTGCATGCGGCCCGCCGGGCAGCGGATCGACGCGCGGCGCCCTGGCGACGACAGTCGGCGGCGCGGACGGGGAATTGTCGTGGAAGGAGATGAGTGCGACCACGCCGAGCGCGAGGACGGTGAGCCCGCCAATGATGATCAGGCGCCGCGGGCCGGCCGCGCCGGAGCCGTTGAACAGCCGCCCAAACGGCGATCGGATCGGAAACCCTGACATAGCGCTACTCCGAAAGGCGGGCGGAGATTGAGCGCCCGTTCGCTGACAGAAGAACGACGGGAGTCGAGGGAATGGCGTAGATCGTCATGCCACCCTGACCGTTTTCCGAGGCGGTCCACTCCGGCGCGAGCACGGTGTACTGGGTCCGGAGATAAACCTTGTCGCCCATGCGCCAGGCTCGCACATCGTCGGGCGATACGCCGGTCACTGACAGCGGGATCGCTTCGGCGGGTGGCGCGCCGTCCAGCATCGCGGTGAGATAGGCCGCGCCGGTCTCGGGCGTGTTAGGGCGCGTGATGATCTCCACCTTCGCGTTCGGACCGCGCCCCGCCACCCGCACATCGACCCGCGCGTCGTAGCGGTCGCGCCCGCCCACCACCATGAAGGTCAAAGGGGCCGGCGCGTTCTCCAGATTCACGAGAATGCCGCCGCGCGGCACCGATGATCGCGGCGCGATCTGGAGCACGTTGCTGCCCTTGACCGGCACATGCACGTCGAAGCCAACGGCTTGGACGGCAGCGCCTGCACCGCCCCGTTCGCTTGCGGGATTGCTGTTGCTGTCCCAGGCAATCGGCCATGGCTGGCCGGTGGAATCCACGAACGCCAAAGCGGTCGGGTAGCCTTGCACCGCCTGGATGATCGAGACCGCACCGCCCGGACCTGTGGTTGCGTTGACCGACCGCGTGATGGGCAACGCGACGGGCGGGGCGACAACCTCTTCTCCGGCGGCCTGGTTCTCGCGAAGTCGGCGGCCCAGCTCGCGGACCATCGCGGGCGTTAGCGGGATATTCACCTGCGTCGCGGCCTTGAAGTCCGGGTCATCGATGCCTGTTTGGGCTGGCGGTCCCTGACCCGGTTGCGCCGATGACGTGCTGATCGGGAGGGCCGCACCGTCATTGGATTGCGCCACCGCCATAACGGGAAAGACGCAGGCGAGGACGGCCGGGATAAGAGTTAGGCGCGAGACGGTCACGGAAGGCCTCCCCGGGTTGAACGACATAACGCTTGGTCAGCGGCACACGACGCGGGCGCCCGGGACAGACTGGACGCACGAAACGCCGGTTTGGTCAGGATCGCCAGGCGGGGGCCGCATGCGATCCAGGTAAGAGCTTGGCGTGGCTGGCACCGCTGCCGGAATGCCCGCGCGCAATCCTTGCTGGATCCAATTGCCGATTCCGAAGGCGGCCGGTGCCGCGGATGGCTGGGACGGCAGCACCGGCTGGGCAGACGAACAGGCGGTCGCGGTCATCCAGGTGGCAATACTGAGCATGCACAGGCGTGGGGAGATAATGGTCATCGTCGTCACACCGGCGGGGCGTTGATCTGGTCGATGGCGATGCCGTCAGGATGATCCGCCACCGGCATACGGACGACAATCACCGTCACCAGCAGGCGCTGATCCCTGTGCCCATTCTCGTTCTCGTAGGTCACCACGATCGGGGCTTCGATCTTGTAAGTCTTCTTGCCGTCAATGACGGCCTGGTCGCGGATCGTTGGTGCCCTTTCCGGCACCGCCGTGACGACCAGACGCGCCTCCTTCATCTTCTCGAAGTTGAGCGAGTGTATATATTCCGCGCCGAACGAATTCCAGCCTCGGACGGTGAAGTGAGCGGCGGCCCGAGTGAGCTGCTCGCGGTATTCCGAGAAGTTGACGTTGTAGGCAGCGGTTATGGACTTGACCGTCCACATCAGGAGTTCGGCCTCCGACATGACCGGCTGATCGAGCGGCGTGATCTCGTAAGGCGTGCCCTTGCCGTCCGTGTAGAAAAACCGTTCGATCGGCGGATGGTGCGCGATCCAAATGTGATCGGCCACCAGCGCGACGATGACGACCGCGCTCGCCGCATGCACCAGGAAGGACCGACGCAGCAGCTTCATCATGAAGTCGGGGTCGGTCAGTCTGCGGGATACCGCTGCTGAATGATTGCTCATGCGGTCATCCTGCAGGGCGGCGCTACGAGTGATGGCAAAAAAACAGCAAGCTGCGGTTCGTCTTTCGGCGATGGGGAGAGTCGCACCGAAGCTCGACGCCTCAGTCGGAGGCGCACCTGCGGCGCTGACCGGCGAAACCGGGGCACGACGATGGTCGCCGCTAATAGCGCTTTGATCATTTTGCCTTTCCAGGGTGTCATCCGGTCTGCGACAGAGGGGGCTACCTTGCGCCCGATGCGCAGGCGGCCCACTCAATTCAGGAAACCCAGCATCCAGCCTCATCGATGCTGTTGACCTTGTTCTGATAGGTCTTGGTCTTTTTCGTTGCGCTAGAGATGCGTGGCCCGTTTGCCCAGGTCCACATGGGTCTGCCCGATTCAAGGCAGCGCCAAAAAAACCATCGCTGCGAGCGGAACGGCTCGATGTGCGGCTCGTTTGGATCGAAACTCTTCTTGAGTCGTCCTCTGATGAAATGTCGTCCGGCCAGGCCCAAGTAGCCGCCACGGCACTCAATCTGGCGCTTCGTAAGGCCGAGCATCCGGGCGGTGATCTCAAGGTCGACGCCCCTAAGCCAATGATCGCCGATCAAGCGATCTGACTCTTCCGTGTGTTGAATCACGCAACGCCCGCGCTTCTTCTGGCGCACGGAAGCCGGGCTGGGGCGGATGTCGGCTGTCTCGCTGCCTGCGGTGTTGACCGCGAGGCCTTGCGCCGTGTCGTGCGGAACTGAGGCGGGGAAACTCTCGACCGCCTGTATGTCGGCGGGCTCCAGCGCGAGGTCGGGCGCCATGGAGCACGGCACCGGACCGGACGCGCAATTACTACACGCGGTCTCCGCGGTCGCAGGAGCTGGGTCGTCTGGCGTTGGAGACCGCGCGGCAACGGCGCTTTCGACAGGCTGAATGTCGAGGGGCTCCGCGAGGCAGCACGCGGTCTCTGCGATCGCAGGAGCCGGGTCGTCTGGCGTTGGAGACGGCGCAGCAACGGCGGTGTCGGCAAGCTCGTGCTCAATGGTGCTGATCGGGCCGATCGCAGCGGCCGGCATCAGTCGCAGCAGGCTGGCCTCGGCAATCTCCCGGCGCAGGCTGGAACGAGGGCGAGCGGGAAGGCCCAGCCACTTGGCTTTGTAGCGGACCGAGGTCGGCGATCGTCCGATGCGTTTCGCGATCACCGTGGCGTAGGCGCCGGTCGGCCAGAATGTCATAAGCTGCTGGATCTGGTCGGGGGTCCAGGCACTCGCGCGACAGTATATACGGTACGGCCTGTCGGGCGGCGTCGGCAGGCCGCAGCGTACAATCGCGTCAAGTAACAGCTCGGCTGATATTGCGAAAAAGAAACATAGAGCCCGCAGGCCGTGGCCGCGTCCGATAATCGCCGGGACGAGTGCCGCGAATGTTGAGGCCGCGGGTGGTTGCTGCTGCGAGACGACGGCCTGATTAGTCATGTGGTTTGGCTGCCCCCCCTATCTAAACTCAGCGTTGTTGCCGAACGCGACCGTTGCAACGCACCACAAAGAGTTCCGGTGTCGCAAGGGGGAAGTCCGGTGGGCAACCAGAGTATTCCGAAGGCGGCACGAGTCGGGAACGCCACTCGGCGTAAATAATGGGACGCCGGCCGGCTTAAATCGTGTTTTCGCGATGAAGTTGCAACTTGTGGTAGTTTATCTACTGCGACACGTCCCGGAGTGGGGGTGGATTTGCGCTTTTTGAGACGGCCAGCCCCGACCCGCAGCGCGTTGTCACAAAGTCGTTATAGCGGCAACTAGAGATGGATAGCCCGCTATCCGACCGCGCCGAACCTGTCAGGTTCTGCGTGCTCCGCCGGGACCTGTCAGACTCTGCGTGCGAAGCGGCGTTCTCACCACCTCAGAATCTGACAGGTTATATCACGAGATTTCCAGCAGACGGTCAGATGCTGCTGCGTGCCGAGCGCCGCAAAGTCGCCATCCAAGTAGCCACCGGAGCAGGGCGCGCGCCGCGGGGATAAATGGGCAGGCGGATCGCTACTGTCAGTCAGAACTGGGTGGTTCGGGTTCCCACCGCGCCACCCCGGACCGTTTGACTTCACGGAGCCGCTCGATGCCGGACAACGCCTCGTAAATCGCGCTCGCGACGGACGCGAGGACCGACCGTCCGATCGGAGCGTCCCCGCTTTCCGCCAGCAGACGATGCACCCGTTCGTCGATCGCCCGCGTGATCGACGCCAGCATGGCCAGACTTGGGGTGTCCGCTGAAACCGTAAAGGTATCGCGATCGCGGATAAGATCATCGGGTGGCACGCCGTACGCCACGGCCAGGTTGCTCAGGGTGTCGACCGTGATGTTCTGGTTGCCGCCCTCGATCGCGCCGATGAAGCCACGGTGGATTCCAGTTCGCTCTTCCATCTCGCTTAGCGACAGCTTTAGTTCGCGCCGGATGCGAGCGACATTTTTGGCGACGCGCGCCCGCACCGAGGGCCCCTTCACTTCCCCGCTCAGGACCCGGTTGCGCTCGACACCGGCAAGCTTCGACCGAGGCTTCCTTTGGGCCTTGGGCGGCGCAGCAGCGGTCACGCTCGGCTTTGGCGGTTTGGTTTGCTTTCTCGAAACCACACTTGCCTTCCTTTCGTACGTCTACCGACGCGCTGTTGCGAGTTGAACCCGACACACCCAAAAATTTTCGGCTGCATCACTCGCAGCCACATCCGCGATCCTGTTCCGCGAACAGGAGGAACTCATGCGGCAACCATTCCGGTATTTTCTGACGACGGCGTGCGTCCTCTTCGCCGCGGCCTCTCCAGCCGTGGCGGACTTCCAGCTTCAGCCAACCCCATCCCCTCCGAGCGAACCGATACAACCCATACATGATAAAGCATTATCTGGCGCCGACCAAGGTAACGAACAGGCTCGGCCCGACCCACCCAGGCACGTGGTTTCGCCGCCCGCGCCCCGTTTCCGGGCCGCCGCCGGGTTCGGCCAGGGAGTGCCGCTGGCATTCGCCGCGCGGCAGATCGTTCCGTCCGCCTTGGCCGTAAGGTTCGGGGCTGGCGTCGATCCGGACAGTGCTGTCGATTGGACTGGTGGGGCGCCATGGAACCGCGTCCTCGCCGCGGCCATCGCCCCGCTCGGCTTGCGCCTGACAGTGGGCGCAACCTCGGCGCTGATCTCGCGCTAAAAAGGCGACATCACTCGTAGCGAGGGGCCGCAGACTGCCATCCAGAACAGGAGGCGCGGATGCCGGACCTCGAAGACGAAGCCATCGGGCGATGGCTGGAGCAGCATGGCTCGGCCGCGATCGGCGCAGAGTCACACGAGCCGTGGTTGCTCGACGACGACCCTGACGTCCTGCCGCGGGTGTTCCGGATCGGCGAGGCGCTCGATGAGGCGAAGGACGGCGACGCCGCCGGCCTCGGGGCGCTCCTCGCAAGCGATAACCCCGCCGCCCGGCTGAGCGCGATTCTCATCCACATCTCGCCGGGACGCCGCGTCAGGGTCCTGCACTGGCTGAATGAGCCCGGCCTGGACGGCGGGCCGGCGATCGTCACCGCGCTGCTTGGCCACGAACGCAAAGGGTCAGGCGCGGCGCTCCGGCAGTGGATTCTCGACATGCACCGGCGGGACTTGCTCGCCAGCCTGTTCGCCGAGGAGCGGATCGAACAACTCCTGCGTGCCTGCGTCGCCACCAACGAACGGGAACCATGATGGTAAACAGGCGCGTCGCGTCCATCGCCGTTGCGATGACCGTTCTTGCCGCCGGCCCCGCATGGGCGGACGCCGCGGCCAATTGCGCCACACTCGCCCAGGCCGCGGCCGCGGGCATGGGTGCCCGCATCTCCGCCGACGATCAGACCATCAAGCCGCCGGCGAGCGTCACGACGCTTTCCTGCCTGGACAATTTCTTCAACGGCGTCGGGCTGAATGTCATCACCAATCTGCTCGACCCGACGTCGCTGCTGAGAACGGTCGAAGGCAAGATTTGCACCCTCGCGCAGACCGAGTGGAACAACGTCACGGGCGCCGCGCAGTGCGGGCTGACCATCACCGGCTTCAATGTCGGGTTTGGCAACCTGGGCGGCGGCACCTTCTGCCCCAAGCTCAGCTTCGGTGGCGGCGGCGCGGCGCTCGGCAGCATCAGCACCGGACTGAGCAACGGCCAGACCGGCCTGTCCATAACCGGCACCGGCGTCCCGCCCACAGGCTACACCCTGCCGACCGGCGTCAACTACTAAGAGAGGGCGCCAATGCGCAAAACCTTGCTCCGAACCGCCGCCGCGACTGCGCTTGCCTGCGTGCTGGCAGCGCCCAGACCTGCCCGGGCAGATTGGCCGACCTTCGATGTCATCACCCACACCCTTCTGCAGCAAGCGCAGAATATGATCACAGCGGCCGTCACGAACGTCGAGAAGGCTGTTACCAATATCGGGACGACGATCGGCAACAAGATCACCAACCTTGGAACCGATCTGAGCAGCGTGCTGTCGAACGGATTCACCCAGCAGGCCAACTACGCGAAGGCACAGGTCGGCGCGCAGCAGCAGATCGCTGACGCCTCCAACACCGTCAATGCCACGTTCCAGAAGTCGCTGCGCAGTGCGCAGATCCGCGATGAGCAGACGCTGTCGCCGCAGGCGTGTGCGGCCTTGAACGGCGGCCAAAGTGTGGTTGTCGCCGCTGGCCAGTCATGGCGCGTGAGCCAGGCCATCAGTCTCATAACCGATCGCCGCGGGCAGGCGCTGCCAGGAACGCCAGCCTATATCGGGGAAGGGCAGGCAGCCGGCGCCATCACCCAACTCCATCTCTCGCGCTACTGCAACGAAAACGAGGCGCAGGCGGGCTTGTGCACGCTCAACGCCGCGCGCCAAAATCTCGACCAGACCGCGAGCAGCCTGCTTGGCTACTCGGCCTACAATCCGGACCCAGCCGCCAGCGGCGTGGACGCAGCGAACGACTACGCAACAACCGTCATCCAGCCGATCGTCCCGGCGGCTGCCCGCGCCGATGCGCTCACCTCTGTCGCCGGCCAGAACGCCGAAGCCCGGCGGCGTGGCTACAATGCGAAGCTCTCGCTCGCGCGGCTGGTCGCCAACGACGTCATCGCCTCGCGCACCAATTCGGTGAACCTGACCGACGCCGAGAAAGCCGAGATGACCGCCGAGGGCATCACGCCAACCGACCAGTCCTCCTGGCTCGGCGCCATGCAATTGGAAATCAACCGGCGGTCAAGCGGCGTCGCCTGGGCGGCAGGGCTCCAGGCGGCCACTTCTTCGAAGACGATCGAGATCGAGATCGCGACCGAGCTTGCGATGAGCAACTACCTCGCAATGGCCAATTACAAGCTCAACCAGCAGATCGCGATGGTGAACGCGGCGCTGCTGGCGACCGCCGCCCAGGCAGAACTGAAGCCGGCCGCCTCGATGCCCAGCCCGAACATCGCTTCGCAGTAAGCGCAGCAGGCCGTGCCGAACGAGATACAGGCCACCTGGCGCGACGCCGCCGCCACACTCGGCACGCCGGGCCCGGAATCCGGTCGCCCGAACAGGTGGCGGCCGTCGCCGAGTATCGCCGCGCCGCCACCGCCGCGGAAACGGCGCGAAAGGCGGCGATCGCTAGCGTCATGCAGGACCGCGACGCGCTCTATGCGCACACGCGGTCGATCACCCATCCCACGGACACCGAACGGAACGCCCTGGCCTGGCTCAGCGACGCCGACCCCGGCCGCGACTGGCGCCCGGAAGCGGACAAGACCGAATTCGCCCTGATGGCGAACGGCGACCAGTTCACCCTCGCCGAACTGAAGCCGATGGTTAAGGAAGATCAGCGCGACCTGAAGGACACGCTGATCGAGAAGGAAAGCACGCGCGCCCGCATCAAGGACCTCGAAGCGATGACGGAAAAGGCGCGCGATGGAAGCAATGTCAAAGACGCCGACGGCGACGAATGGGCGCCAGAGGATATTACCAAACATCTTGCCGACGCCCGCCAGTCACTCGCCGGCCACGGTGAGGAGATCGCCCGCGCCCGCGAAGGCCTGCGGGAAACGCAGGCTGCGCGCGACGCGCTCGCCGCCGGCAGGAAGTGGCCATCGGACGCGGAGCTGGCCGCGCGCGACGCCGCGCAGCGCGCCGCAGAGGTCAGAAATTCTCCCACATCGAACGATCAGAGAGGAACCGTCATGCCGGACGCCATGCCTACGTCAGACCCGGACGCGTCGCGCGATGTCCGCAAGGCCGTGCAGCAGGAAGCCGTGACCACCATCGCCGGGTGGATCGGAACGCTTCGCTCGGAGCTTGGCGGCACGTCCGACGACTCCCACGCGACGCGCACCGAACTTCGTGACAGCATCACCGATCTGTCGCGAGCGGCCAATGCGATCAGCAAGCCGCGCGATGGGACGATCAATCTCAGCCGGAGGGTCGTGGGTTACGGCTACGATCCGGAGGTCGATCTGGCCGACAGATCAAGCGGGATAGAGCCGGTCGATGATGCGACCAAGGCCCGGCAGCGGCACGAGATGGTCATTGCGCGGCTGGAACCCGTCATTGCCAAGCTGAGCGAGGCGGGCTTCCGGGTGGATACGGAGGTCAGGAGCGCGGACCCCTCGCCTGATACGGAGCCAACCCGAATCCCCCGGCCGGCGGTCGCCGTTTCGGAAGCGGAGCCAGGGGCCGGGCAGCCTTCGGCGCCGAGCAGTCCAGCGGCCGTGAACGGGACCGCTACGACCGTCGGCGTGCCGCCGGGAGAGGCCGCTTCTCCGGAAGCCCCTGTCGTCCGCACGCGGAAGAGCAGGGCCAAAGCCACCACCCCTGCGCCGGAAGCGCCCGCGCAACCGGAACCGAAGGCCGCCGGCACAGGCGTGCCCGCTGATCCGAAGGCGGTCGCCGCGTCCGCAGAGCCGGTCCCGAGCGTCGAACGCCCCACGCCGGCTACCACGATCGGCGAGTTGGCCCAGCAACTGAGCGCGGCCACTCCAGCCCTCGCGGAGCGCGACGCTATGCTCGCCGAGGGCGTACAGAAGCTTGCGGCGAAGTCCGCCGACGCCGGAACGGTTGGTCAGCCGCAGCACCGCACGCTTGTCGCCTATGCGCTGCAGGACATGGAGAAGTCGCTCGGCGCGAACCGGTTCGAGTTGTCGCCGGAGCTGCGCGCGGAGATGACCGCGTTCGCCGCGACCGCGCCCGGTCTGCAAAACAAACAGATGGAGGCGCTTGTCGGGCGCACGGCGGAGATCGGGGACGCTGGACTGGTGCGCGACGTGCGCCGGGCCGCGACCATCATCGGTGGCATGGCGGAGCAGGACAGTCCCGGAATACGCAGCAACGTCGAGGCGTTGGAGAAGAGGGTTCGGGAGGCGCCGCCAGCGCCAGCGCCAGCGCCGGCGGGCCGTCCCGACGACCCCAGGCCGGCCGCATCGCCCGCGTCAGCGGCCGACGCCGCGACAACAGGCACGGCGCCGCTGCCGCAGCCGAAGGGCGACCCGGCAACCCCGCCGAAGGCTGGCCCGAGTGCCGAGGCGACGGGTGGTCCGCCAGCAGGCAAGCCGAATGCGGCCGCGCCGCCTGACGCCGGCGCCGGTTCGGCGAAACCCAACGGTGCCGACGCCACAGCGACGAACGCCAAGCCCGACGATCCCAAAGCCGAGACCGAAGCGCCAGGTCCAGGGACGAACGGCGCGCAGCCGCAGCCCGCGCGCGACCCGATCGTCGATCTGGTACTGCGGATGCAGGACGCCTATCGCGGGCTGGGCGAGCCTGTCGCCGGACTGTCCGCCGGTCTGGCGAGGCTCGCCACGCAGTCCGCCGAACCTGAACGGGTAGGACAGGCGTATTACCGCACCCAGGTTGCCTATGCGCTCCAGGACGTCGAAAGAACCTTGGCGGCTGGCGGCGGCAACCCGATCGAGATGGCGCCCGATCTCCGCGCGGAGATGACCACGCTTGCCGCTACCGCACCCGGCCTGACCAATAAGCGGATGGAAGCGCTCGTTCGCAGCACGCCGGACATCGATGACACCAACCTGGTGCGCGACGTGCGCCGGGCCGCGCTCGTTCTTGGCGAGCAGCCTGACCAGCACTCGGCCCCCATCAATGAGAAGGTCGATGTGCTGGAGAACCGGGTGCGGATGGCCACGAAACCCGCCAGGCCAGTCCAGCAGCCAGATGATGGCCCTCTGGCCTCCCCGGCGGCACAGCAGACGCGGGCGGCGACTTCGCCGGGCGGCGGTAGCGACGACCCCGCTCCCCGGCCGCAAAACATCCAGGCGGACCAGGCCGTGGAACAAGTTGCGCCAGGAGGAACCCAGCAGCAGGCTCCGGTCGCCGTCGTGCAGCAGCAACAAAAGCCCCAAAGCCTGGCGGGACAGATCACCGGCTGGATGCGCTCACCGTCGACGTCGCCACCCTGGGCGCCCCCTCCGGTTGCCATGGGCGATCGCATCACCAACATGCAGCGCGCCCTCGACCAGGGGCGAACCGACCAGCTTATCCGGGCGACCGAGACATCAGGCGTCAGCTACATGCAGGCGATCGAGACCTTCGCCTCCGGACCCGGCGCCGGCATCCTCGGCAAGATCGACAACGCCGCCAGCACGGAGCCGGGCGGCATTCAGTCCGTCATGCGCGAAATGCAGCCGGGCGGCCGTTACGCCAACCTGCGCACCGAGTTCGACGGCGCCCTTCAGCAGGACCGCGTTTTTGCCGCCGCCTACAACCAGGTCGAACAAACCGGCGCGGCGTGGGGACAAAACCGCACGGCGCTAGCAGCCGATTTTGCGGCCAAGCAGCTCGGCGTCAATCAGCTCGACGCGCGATTCGCGCGGGCCGAGGAAGCGATCGGCGAGGCCACCGAGAAAATACCCGGCCGGACGCCAGGCAAGAACGCCATGGAGGAACTCGGTGAGAAGGTCGCCGAGATCCTGAAGCGAGCCGCTGAACGCGTCAGGTCGGCGTTCGGCGTTCGGAACACGCCACAAGCGTCGCCATCACCAAGCCCCTCGCCCTAGCGATATTTTTCGCCATCACTCGTAGCGGGATGTCGGAGCCTGACTGGGAACCCACACCCTGTGAGGCCCCGATGCCCCGCCCCTACCGGACCGCCCTCCTCGCCCTGGCCTTTGTCGGCGTTGTCGGCGCTGCGGCGCACGCGCAGACGGGCAACGCGTACCAGACCACATGGTCCGCGCTCGATCCCGGTGACGACTGGGCGGCGCAGGTCTTGAGGTCGATATTTCCGATCGGGACGGGGACGGCCCTTCAAGGCATCGGCGCGGAGAACACCGTCATCGGCAAGATGGTCGGCCAGCTCAGCGGCTTCATCATCGCGCTCGCCGCCGCCTTCATGGCCTACACCACGGTCGTACAGATCCATCGCGCCGCGGAGACCGGGAATGTGCTCAGCAGCAGCACCAGTTCCTGGGCTCCCGTGCGGCTCGCCTTCGCCCTGTCGATGATGTTCCCGCTCCCCTCCGGTTTCTCGACCGGGCAGGCCGCCGTCATGCAGACCGCGATGTGGGGCATCGGCATGGCCCGGTCCGTCTACACCAGCGCGATCAAAGCGGTAGGACCAGACGCTGTGCCGATCGCGCAGCCCATGATTCCGGGAACCAAGTCGATTGTTATGGGCCTTATCGAGAACGAGTTGTGCGCCGCCCTGGTCAACGCCGCGTCGGCCAACCCGAATCTCGTGCCCAGCCCGACACCGGTCAACGGAGCCATCCCGGGCAATCCCGCATGGGGCGGTACCTATGTCGCGTGGCCTTATGTCATGAGCAACGGCAACTCCACCGGCGCACCGGTCTGCGGCTCCGTCACACTCCGTCAGCCCAACCCCAATGCAACCAACTACGCGGGAGTGTCGGTTGATATGACGGCCGCCCAACAGCAGGCGCTGACCTCGGTGATCCAGAACGACATTCGGCCCGACGCGCAATCGGTTGCCCAGCAGCTCTGGCAAACCCGCCAGGCTGGCGCGCTAACCCAGCTCATGAGCACCATGGTCAAGGCAACTGCCGACTACACGCAGCAGCTCACCCAGACGGCGACCAACTTCACCAGCGCTCTCAGGAGCGGGCTCTCGAATGCCGACGCGGCGCGCGGCGGGCAGCTTGGCCTGGCCGCCAACCAGAACCAACTCTCGGCGCTCGGCTGGACCGAGGCAGGAGCCTATTACGTCGAGATCGCCCGGCTGAACGGCCAGACTCTCTCACTGCTATCGGCCGTGCCGATCGTCCAGCCTCCGAGCTACGACGGGCTTGGCACCAGCCTGTCCTCCGATCTGGCACCGTTGACGAAGGCCATCCTGACCTTCCAGCAAAAGATGCAAACCTACGTCGATGCAACAGACGGCACGAACGCGCCCGGCGGCAACGCCGAATTGTTCAGTGGCGCGACGCCCGGCGAGGAAGGCTCAAGCGTGATGGATCAGGTGGTCCGCAGCCTGCATCTCAACGAGCGCGTGCTGAACGCCATGGTGACAGCCCTGTCGCCGGCGACGGGGACGGGCTGGACGGACCCCTTCGCAGCGTTGATCAACCTCGGCCAGACTCTCGTGCTGATCTCGATGTCGGCGCTCGGGCTGGCGGCCATCCTGTCGTCAACCACGGCGACAGCCGGCACGATGGCCTGGAACGTCCTGACACTGAACTTCCCGGCGGCGGCTGCCGCCGCCACCGGGCACCTGGTCATGGCCTTCCTCGGCACACCGATCTTCTACGCCCTGATGGGATTGCTGATCCCGGGCCTGCTGATCGCCTATGTGCTGCCGATGGTGCCGTTCGCCATGTGGATCGCCGGCGTGGCGGGCTGGCTGATCCTGGTGATCGAGGCGATGATCGCGGTACCCTTGTGGATGTTCGCCCATCTGACGCTGCAGGGCGACGGGCTGCACGGCCGGGGCATCGATGGGTATGGTCTGATCGTTAACGTAATGTTCCGGCCGGTCCTGATGCTCTTCGGCCTGTTCGCAGGCTACTTCGTGTTCAGTGCGATGTGCTCGCTCATGCTGCAGGGGTTCGGCATCGCCTCGGGGTTCGTTTTGTCGAATGGTTGGTTCGTAACCAACCTGCTGGGCTTCATCGTTCTATTATGCATGTTCGTGCTGATGACTATGACCCTCGCACTGGTATCCTTCCGGATGATCAGCCTCGTGCCGCACCATGTCATCAAGATGCTTCCCTTCGTGCAGCC
>Ga0302153_10000489_pt1 | contig 21717 bp, 15 predicted proteins | sample I_Bog_N2_2_FD_192429 | JGI IMG/M metagenome (GOLD analysis project Ga0302153, IMG submission 192429) | Peat permafrost microbial communities from Stordalen Mire near Abisko, Sweden - I_Bog_N2_2 | ecosystem: Environmental > Terrestrial > Soil > Wetlands > Peat | place: Sweden: Abisko, Stordalen... | reverse complement strand
CACCGTCAACCGCTACCGGTGCGCGAGGTCGGCAAGGTGATGGGACTGCCGGAGGATGTCACCGGCGCACTGGCCGCGCAGGTCTCCGGCTGGGACGCCGATGGCGTCCAGGACGACCACGCCGCCGAGCTCAATCTCAACCTCGATGACCGGCGGCTCCGGCTGACGCTGGAGCTGGCGCGGGAGCTGATCGGCTTTCCGCGTCATCTCGGCCAGCACCCCGGCGGGTTCGTGCTGACCCACGACCGGCTGGACGATCTGGTGCCGATCGAGCCCGCCGCGATGGAGGACCGCCAGGTCATCGAGTGGGACAAGGACGATATCGACACCCTGCGCTTCATGAAGGTCGACGTGCTCGGCCTCGGCATGCTCGGCTGCCTGCGGCGTGCGTTCGACCTGCTCGGCCAGCACCGCGGCCTGCGGCTCGACATGGCCGGCATCCCGCCCGAGGACCCGGCGACCTACGCGATGATCCGCCGCGCTGACACGCTCGGCACCTTCCAGATCGAGAGCCGGGCGCAGATGGCCATGCTGCCCCGGATGAAGCCGCGCACGTTCTACGACCTGGTCATCGAGGTCGCGATCGTCCGCCCGGGGCCGATCCAGGGTGACATGGTGCATCCCTACCTGCGCCGCCGCGAGGGGATCGAGGCGGTCAGCTATCCGACGCCGGAGCTGGAGCGGGTGCTGGGCAAGACGCTCGGCGTGCCGCTGTTCCAGGAGCAGGCGATGCAGGTCGCGATCGTCTGCGCCGGCTTCACGCCGGGCGAAGCCGACCAGCTGCGCCGGTCGATGGCGACCTTCAAGGTCACCGGCGGCGTCAGCCACTTCAAGGACAAGCTTGTCTCCGGGATGGAGGAGCGCGGCTACGCGCGCGAGTTCGCCGAGCAGACGTTTCGCCAGATCGAGGGCTTCGGCAGCTACGGTTTTCCCGAGAGCCACGCTGCGTCGTTCGCGCTCATTGCCTATGCGTCGTGTTGGCTGAAGTGCCACCATCCCGACGTGTTCTGCGCCGCGCTGCTGAACGCGCAGCCGATGGGCTTCTATGCGCCGGCGCAGGTGGTGCGCGACGCGCGCGAGCACGGCATCCAGATCCGCTCGGTGTGCGTCAACGCCTCGCGCTGGGACTGCATGTTGGAGCCGACCGACGGGCGCACCCTGGCGGTCCGGCTCGGCTTGCGGATGGCCAAGGGCCTGTCCAACGAGGACGGCGCCCGCATCATCGCGCATCGCGCCGGCACGCCGTACGGCGGCGTCGAGGAACTCTGGCGTAGGGCAGGGGTCCCGGCCGCCGCGCTGGAGAAGCTCGCCGAGGCCGATGCCTATCGCAGCCTCGGGCTGGACCGGCGCCAGGCGCTGTGGGCGATCCGCGGCCTGGCCGACGAGGCGCTGCCGCTGTTCGTCGCCGCCGACCGCGGCCGCCAGCCGGAGCCGGAGCTTGTCGAGCCGCCAGTCATGCTGGTGTCGATGACCGAGGGCGGCGAGGTGGTGGAGGACTACCGCAGCACCGGCCTCAGCCTCCGCCGCCATCCGGTCGCCTTCCTGCGCCAGGAGCTCGTCGGCCGGAAGATGGTCACCTGCGCCGACCTGGCGCGCACCCGCGACGGGCGCCGGATTATCGTGGCGGGCATCGTGCTGGTCCGGCAGAAGCCGGGGAGTGCACGCGGCGTGCTGTTCATCACCATTGAGGACGAGACCGGGTTCGCCAACCTCATCGTCTGGCCCTCGGTGTTCGAGCAGCAACGCCGGCTGATCCTGAACGCCAGCATGTTGGCCTGCCACGGCCGGGTGCAGCGCGAGGGCGAGGTCATCCACGTGATCACCGACCGGATCGAGGATCTCTCCGGCCTGCTGCGCAGCGTGGGCGAGCGGGAGGAAACGCTGGCGGTTCGCCCTGGCCGGGGCGACGAGGGTCGGCATGGGGTGGGGTCAGACCCCAGGGGAGGGCGCGGGGTCGGCGACCGCGGCCCCGGGGACATCGACGTCCCCGAGCGACCGGGCGGCGGCATCAAAGTGCCGACGAGGGACTTCAGGTGAACCCGGCGAGATCGACTGACGGCTTCCGGCCAGCTGCGGACCGGACATCGCGGGTGGCAGCATCGATCCAGAGGGCCGCCGCCGGCGTGCGACTTGATGCGGCCGCCCGACGATGGCATTCTTCCGGTGTCGAACGGATGCTTCCCAGAGGGCGTGTTGAGTGCCAGTGCCGCGTGCCAAGCGCCCCCATGCGGGGCCAGCGGCATGCGGCGAGAGCCAGGGCATGACCGCGTTGGATGCAACCCCAACGACTATGGCGCTGGCTTAGATGCCGACGCTGGCAGAGCAACGCATGGCATGGCATCGCGTAGCTTCTGCCTTGGCTGTCGCTCTAGGCCAGCAGCCAGATTCTCCAAATGGCAGCGCCGCAGCGATGTGCCCGGCTGCGCAGGATCAGGCAGCGCGACCGGATGGGCCGCAAGACCGCGCTGGCGGTCCTGACCTTACCCTTCCCTTGATGCATTCGGCGGCTCGGCCCCTAAATCCCACTGGCCACCCTGTCACGAAAGCACGCCCGGACCAATCAGAGTTTCGGCAGCGGTGTGGCGTCGGTACGCGCCGGCAGTGTCGGCAGCTCAACCCTGGGCTGCTCGCCGGTGAGTGTGCCGAGAAACGCCACGATGGCGTCTTCGTCATGATCGGTCAGCTTCTGGCCGAGTTGGCTGGCACCCATGATGCCGACCGCCTGCTTCAGGCTCCAGACCTGCCCGGTGTGGAAATACGGCGCCCGAAGCGCGACGTTGCGCAGCGGCGCGGCCCGGAAGACGTACTCGTCGCCTGCGGTCTGCGTCACCATTAACCGGCCCTTGTCGTTGAGTGGCAGGATTTCGGCGCCCGGCTTCTCCACCACACCGAACGGGAAATACCCGCCACCGCCGACATTGATGCCGTTGTGGCAGGCAGCGCAGCCTTTGCCCATGAACAGCGCAAGTCCTTCCTTTTCCTGAGCGTTGATCGCCTGGGCGTCGCCATCGAGGAACTGGTCGAAGCGTGAGCCGGGGGTAATCAGCGTCGCCTCGAACGCCTCCATCGCCTTGGCCATGTTGTCGAACGTGACCGGGTCCGGTTGGCCGTTGAACGCCTTCTTGAACCGCTCGACGTAGGCGGGCATCGAGCCAAGGGTCTGGACCACATGGTCCGGCGTGGCGTTCATCTCGACGCCGGCCTGCACCGGCCCCTTGGCCTGTGCCTTCAGGTCCGCCGCACGGCCGTCCCAGAACTGGGCCACGTTGAATACGGCATTGAGCACCGTCGGCGCGCGCCGCGGTCCCTTCTGCCAGCCATGGCCGGTGGATGTCGGCCCGGCATCGACGCCGCCGGTGCCGAGATTGTGGCACGTGTTACAACTGATGATTTCGCTCGCCGACAGGCGCGGCTCGAAGAACAGCATCTTGCCGAGTTCGATCTTCTCCCGGGTGATGGGGTTTTCCTTCACCGCGGGGACCGCCGACGGTATCACTTTAAAGGTGGCCTGTGCCCGCTGCATCAGGTCGTCCGCGTGGGCCGACGTCACGCCGAGCACCAGCACGCTGGCCACGGCCAAAGTGTTGAGACGCACCGCTGCACTCCCTCGTTGCCGGGACCGGAGGCCGCCCTCCGCGTCCGGAGGATTTTTACAAGGTGCAATGGCCGCACCGGCTTGATTTGGGTCAATCGAGGAGCATTCTCGCGGAGCAGCTACTGCGGCCATAGTGCCGCGCTACGCCGGGCTTGGTCGCCACCTCCGCTCGGTCAGCGTATTGCGCGACCGGCCCGGCACCGGGCTTCTTCGGCTGGCCGCTATCGGTCACATACACCACCGTAGGACTGGCGAAGAAATAGCTCTCCGGACTCACATAATCGAAGCTTGCCGATGCGGGGATTGTGAGGTGGTGTCGGTTTTGCTGGCGCCCTGGCCCGATACGTAGAACGACGAGCCATCGACCGTCGCCGCCCTGCGAGGGTTGTTGGTGTTGAACACCCCGGTCAGCGCTGTGCTGGTATCGACATTGTCATTGCCGATCTGTGCGACCACGCGCGGCACGGTGGCGGACACGGAGAAGCGGCATCCATCGTTCGAGCGGCCGCGATGGGGTGCAAAGCGGTCATCAAGTGTAGATCGGCATGGAAAATTGACCCCCCTGAGGGGGTAATCGGCATCCAAAATTGACCCCCCTCTGACGTGTGCGATCAGACCACCCAGCACGTATGGGTGGTGGGGGAATGTTGGTGGTTGAGACGATTGCGCGGATCCGACGAGCACATCTTGTCGACGGCAAATCGATCAAGGCGATTGCCAGGGAGCTGGGCCTGGCCCGGAACACGGTTCGGAAGATTTTGCGCTCTGAGGCAACCTCGGTTGCATATCAGCGCGAGACGCAACCGCGACCGCAGATGGAAGCCTGGGCGGAGAAGCTCGAGCAGCGTCTCGCGGCCAACGAGAAGCTGCCACGTCGCGAACGGCTGAACCTGATCCGCATTTTCGACGGGTTGCAGAAGGAGGGGTTCGCGGGCGGCTACGATGCGGTTCGCCGCTACGCTCGTGCCCGCGAGCGCAAGCGCGGCACTGGATCCAGCGACGCTTACGTGCCGTTGAGCTTCGCGCCCGGCGAAGCCTACCAGTTCGACTGGAGCCACGAGGTGGTGGTGCTCGCCGGCGCGACCACGACCGTGAAGGTGGCGCACGTACGGCTGTGCCACAGCCGGATGCTGTTTGTTCGGGCATACCCGCGCGAGACCCAGGAGATGGTCTTCGACGCGCATGAGAAGGCGTTCGCGTTTTTCCGCGGCACCTGCCAGCGCGGCATCTACGACAACATGCGCACGGCGGTGGACGCGGTGTTTGTCGGCCAAGAGCGGGCCTTCAACCGGCGCTTCCTACAGATGTGCAGCCATTATCTGGTCGAACCGACTGCCTGTACCCCTGCCTCGGGCTGGGAAAAAGGTCAGGTCGAGAACCAGGTAAAAGTGGCGCGCGAACAATTCTTCAAACCCCGTCTACGCTTTGCCAATCTCGCCGAGATGAATGCGTGGCTATTGGAGCAGTGCGTTGCCTACGCACGGCGCCATCCGCATCCGGAATGCTCGGACAGCATGGTGTGGGATATGTTCGAGGCCGAGCGGCCGCACCTGGTGCGCTATGTTGCGCCGTTCGACGGCTTCCATTCCAAGACGGCATCGGTTAGCAAGACCTGCCTGGTACAATTCGACCGCAACAAATACTCGGTGATGTCACAGGCCGTTGGTCGTCCGGTCGAGGTTCATGCGTACGCCGATCGCATTGTGTTTCGGCAGGACGGGCTGGTCGTTGCCGAGCACAAGCGCAGCTTTGGGCGTGAGCAGACCCTGTATGACCCCTGGCATTATGTTCCGGTGCTGACACGCAAGCCTGGCGCCATGCGCAATGGCGCGCCGTTCAAGGGCTGGATCTTGCCCGGTGCTCTTGGCCGGGTGCGTCAGAAGCTGCGCAGCGCCGCCGACGGCGATCGGCAGATGGTGAAAATCCTATCCGCCGTGCTGACAGACGGCCTGGAGGCGGTGGAAGTGGCCTGCGCCGAGGCCCTCAGCGCCGGGCTCTGCAGCAGTGATGTGGTGCTGAACGCCCTGTCGCGCCAGCGGCCGCCCAAGCAACCCCCGACCATTGCTGTCCCGGCTGCGCTGGTCTTGCAGCACGTGCCGGTCGCCGACTGTGCCCGTTACGACAATCTCCGGAGTCTGACAAATGGAACGCCATGAAATCCTGAAGATGATTGAAGAGCTGAAGCTCAGCGGCATGCGCGCTGCCTTTGACGAAGTGCTAACCAACGGCGTCAAACGCCAACACTCGGCCCAGCAGATCATTGGCGACCTGTTGGCCGCGGAAATTGCGGAAAAGCAGGCCCGATCAATTCGCTATCAGGTGACGGCCGCCAGACTTCCACTGGCCAAGGAGATAGCCGACTTTGATTTTTCCAGCAGTCCGGTCAATCAGGGGCTGGTGCGCGAACTGGAGGGCGGCGGCTTTTTGCGCCAGCAGCGCAACGCCGTCCTGGTGGGCGGAACCGGTACCGGCAAGACCCATCTCGCCGTCGCCATAGCGCGCAGTTGCATCCGGACCGGTGTGCGGTGCCGGTTTTACACCGTGGTCGACCTGGTCAACCGGCTGGAAGCCGAGGCCAAGGCTGGGCGAGCGGGGAGAATCGCCGATCTCTTGACCCGCCTCGATCTCGTTGTCCTGGACGAGCTCGGCTATCTGCCGTTCGCCCTATCCGGCGGCCAATTGTTGTTCCATCTGATCAGCCGCCTCTACGAGCGCACGTCCGTGGTGATCACCACCAATCTCGCTTTTGCAGAATGGCCGACGGTTTTCGGCGACGCCAAGATGGCGACCGCGCTGCTGGACCGACTGACCCACCACTGCGAAATCCTTGAGACCGGAAACGATAGCTGGCGGCTCAAACACCGCTCCTGATTGTCCGACTGACCGCAGCCTCTCGCACCGGTGGGTCCACAGGCCCAGCACGCGCGCCGCTGCGTCAGTCTCCTTGAGGGACACTTCGCGTCGCGCGCACTGGACCTATGGACTACCGGCACGAGCGAAAGAACGGAGCAGGATTGGGGGGTCAATTTTGGATGCCGATAGGGGGTCAATTTTGGACGCCGATTGACAGTCATCAAGGTCGCGGGCCTGGACGGCGGGTGTCCATCCGACCGGTCGGGAGAAGCCCGCGTCTGCCCGCTCGGCTGTAGGCTCCTCATGCGGCAGCCGCAGCCTTCTTCTGAAGCGCGAAAGACGCCGAGGATCGACGCCTGGCTCCTCCGGGTGAGATCATACCGCCTCGGCGCAATATCTCAGCGGGCTCTCCCGAACGCCGGTTTTTTCTTTGCGTCGACGTCAGTCCATCCCACCCTCAAGCTGCTACAAGGAGCATTGGTCAGAGCATGAGCGACGTCGCGGACGGCCTTGGAGCCGATGAAATCAAACGCCTGTTGGGACTGATCCCGCATCCGGAGGGCGGCCACTACGTCGAGACCTTCCGTGACGGCACGCGCGCGGACGGTCGGGCGACCTCGACAGCGATCTATTTCCTATTGGCGGCGGACGAGTGCTCCGCCTGGCACAAGGTTGACGCTGCCGAGATCTGGCTGTGGCACGCGGGTGCACCACTGAGCCTGACGATCAGCCACGACGGCTCGACTGCCGAGAACGTGTGCTTGGGAGCGGACATCCGCCGCGGCCAGCGGCCGCAGGCCGTGGTGCCCGCCGAGGCATGGCAGATGGCCCAGACGCTCGGCCCCTGGACGCTGGTGTCGTGCGTCGTGGCGCCGGGGTTCCGCTTCGAGGGTTTCACGCTTGCTGCACCGGACTGGACGCCGGGGCGCGGCAAGCCGGGCTGAGGCAGACCCGCCCTGCAGGATGAATTGGTGCGCTGCACGTCTGCTAATGGCGGACGTGGGCCGAAAGCGGTCGGTCCGCTCCTCGGCTTGAGGATGGAAGAAGCAGCCTTTCGTTTGAGATCGGACCGCTCGGCAGGAACCGACGTGGTCGCGTGCCCTTGCTGATGAGGAATTTGGCGCGGAGCGTTCAGACCGCACGACCCGGCCATGGTCTCTTGGCTGCGGGCAAGCTGGGTACGATCTGGACGCTGCGTGGGGTCGACTTATCCCGCAAGCGGATCATGTGCTCAGGGCGTGCCGCGCCGCAACGTCCGAAAGCTTCGCGCCCGGGACGACGCTCTCTGCGACAATCGCAGCCTTCTGTGCCGCCGACCAGCGACGGCGGCTGCGCTTGCCAACGCGTAGACTCCGGCTTTCGGTTGCGCCAACCTCTCCCCGCACCATGCCATCCACCGCTGCGCCCTCCATCAGGCAGGAATGGCGCCCATCATGCCCATTCGCGCGTGAAAAGCGTCTGTGCTGGCCTCGCAACGGTTACGATCATGTGGGCATCAGCTACCGGTTCTGGTCGGCGGCCTGGACACCCTGTCGCGCTGTCCGCGGTGCGGACGCGATGGCCCACGATGACGATGCAAACCAGGGTCCTGACTGTTGCAGAACGGCGTCAAGTTTGCCGCCAACCAATGCTGCGGTGATCGGGAGCGCTCCGGCCGGAACCTTCGTCTGGCGCTGCGGCGCGATCTTGGCCAAGAGGCTGTAGGCTATCTCCTTGGTCAGAAGCCGCAGCGGCTTGGCGCGCTGCGAGCGAACCGATTTACGAACGAATAATCCCGAATCGAAGGCCGTAGGTGCGGCGAGCGTGTTTGCGTCTAGTGGCGGTGTCGCTGCGCAGCATGCTCGCCTGGGAATACCCTTCCTGGATCATCGTCTCAATCCGCACTCATGGCGGTGACGCTGCGCAGCACTGAAGGAAGCCTTCCTACTGGTGTGCACGTGTCTCAATCCGCGCTCATGGCGGTGACGCTGGGCAACAGATGGATGAGCTTGGAGACAAGGCTGCCGCACGGTCTCAATCCGCGCTCATGGCGGTGACGCTGCGCAACGCGAGCGGGTGTGCGGGAAATGTCGGGGTCCGGTCTCAATCCGCGCTCATGGCGGTGACACTGCGCAACTATGAAGTCTCGCTGCGGGGGAACCAGCTCGTCGTCTCAATCCGCGCTCATGGCGGTGACACTGCGCAACGCTAGACAGGTTCCGGCAACAGTTCAGGGTGAGTCTCAATCCGCGCTCATGGCGGCGACACTGCGCAACTCCGAGTTGGCGGTCACAAATCTTGACCCAACTGGTCTCAATCCGCGCTCATGGCGGTGACACTGCGCAACTTGACGCGCTTCTGTTCGGCCTCGCTACAGGTCTCAATCCGCGCTCATGGCGGTGACGCTGCGCAACGGTGGACGCTCGCTGGTGACGGCGTAATGGTTGTGTCTCAATCCGCGCTCATGGCGGTGACGCTGCGCAACCCCCACGCTGCGCGTGGTGTATGTGGAAATGTCAACCCCAAGTCTCAATCCGCGCTCATGGCGGTGACGCTGCGCAACGGCCTGCGGCGGCTGGCTGCTGATGACAACCCCGTCTCAATCCGCGCTCATGGCGGTGACGCTGCGCAACCATTGCTCGGCGAATCGGGGCTCGGTACGGTGATGTCTCAATCCGCGCTCATGGCGGTGACGCTGCGCAACAAGCACACTTGTTGCGGTTGCTTGCAATCGCGCGTCTCAATCCGCGCTTTGGCGGTGACGCTGCGCAACTTCCCGGCAGCAGCACTGTCTACCTGTCGAACCCCGAACGCCGTCTCAATCCGCGCTCATGGCGGTGACGCTGCGCAACACCGCAGGTTGGCAGACGCACGGGCCTGCTCATTATTGTCTCAATCCGCGCTCATGGCGGTGACGCTGCGCAACACGTCAGAGAAAATGGGAAACCTGATTGGCTTGTCTCAATCCGCGCTCATGGCGGTGACGCTGCGCAACAATTGACCGCGAAGGCCTATTTCGAAGCGACCGAGTCTCAATCCGCGCTCATGGCGGTGACGCTGCGCAACCAAGCTCTGGGCCGAGGGCGACAAGCTCTGTGTCTCAATCCGCGCTCATGGCGGTGACGCTGCGCAACATACTCAGATGGTGGAGAAGGTTCCCCCTGAAGTCTCAATCCGCGCTCATGGCGGTGACGCTGCGCAACCTACCCCCCTGCAACCCCTTGGGCAAGCGCCGATTCTGAGGCGGTTTTCCAACCGTCTGGCACCGCCGGTAGGAGCCGTTCGAACAAAACCGGAACATTGGCTTTCCGATTGACCAATTTTCGATTGTTTATCATTGTCGTGGCGGAATTTCCAAGACCTTTTCACCGGTCAGGAGGCATCCATGCCCGACGACAGCAGCCGAATCCACGGCCGGCGCAGCAGCCTGATCGACGACAAGGCGGTGTTCGACCAGGCGATCGCCATCGCCAACCTGGAAGCCGCCTGGAGCCGGGTCCTCGGCAATGGTGGGGCAGCCGGAGGAGACGGCGTCACCCTGGTCCGCTTCATGGCCAACGCGCCAATGCGGCTCGCCCGGCTGCGCCAGGCCCTCGCCAGCGGCGAATACGCCCCAGGGCCGATCCGCCGCGTTGATATCCCCAAGAAAGATGGCGGCACCCGCACCCTGTCGATTCCGTCCATCGCCGATCGGGTCGCGCAGACCGCCCTCGGCTTCGTGCTCACCCCACTGATCGACGAGGAACTCGAGGAGGCGAGTTTTGCCTATCGCGCCGGGCGCTCGGTGAAGAACGCCGTGGAGCGCATTCGCTCGCTGCACGCGGCTGGCAACCTGTTCCTGGTTGACGCCGACATCGAACGGTTCTTCGACAATGTGCCGCACGACCGGCTGATCGCGCGGCTGGCGGAGACGATGACCGAAGGGCCGGCCACCCGGCTGATCAGCCTTTGGCTGGAGCATGGCGGCGCCAACGGCCGCGGTCTGGCTCAGGGCAGTCCGATATCTCCCCTGCTGGCCAATCTCTATCTCGACCGGCTCGATGAAGCGTTCGCCGCCCGCGGCGCTCGCATCGTACGCTTCGCCGACGATTTCGTTATTCTGACCGAAGACCGCGCCGGCGCCGAGGCGGCGCTCGCCAAAGTCGAGCGGCTGCTCGCCGAGCAAGGGCTTTCGCTCAACCGGGAAAAGACGCGAGTCACCTCGTTCGACCAGGGGTTCAAATTCCTCGGCCACCTGTTCGTCCGATCGATGGTCATGGCCGGACAGGGCGAGGACGAACTGGACGAGGCCGCCGGGTGGCTGCGGCGGGTCGCGGAAGACGATCGGCGTGCCGAGTCAAAGGCACAGGAGACGGTCGAGGCGGAGGCGCTGCAGCGCCGCCATGGCCTCGATCCGGGCCAGCGCATTCTCTATGTCGCCTCGGCCGATCGGCGGCTCGCGCTCCGCAACCAGGCGTTCTGCGTGCAGGCGGGGGCCGGCGGCCCCGGTCAGACGGTCGAGTGGAGGGAGATCATCGCACTGCCGCCCGCGGTGGTTGACCGGATTGAACTCGGACCCACCGCCAACGCCGACATGGAGGCGCTGCGCCATGCGCTGGCGACCGACACGCCGATCGCCTTCGTGAACGGCCATGGCGAGACACTTGGCTGGCTGGCGCCGCGCTTCGGCTCGCGGGCTTCCCGGCATCTCGCGCAGGCGCGCACCGCGCTCGATCCCGAGCTGCGGCTGGCGGTGGCGCGAAAATTCGTCGAGGGACGAGTGCGCAACCACCGCGCGCTGCTGCGCCGGCTGAACCGCGACCGGCAGGAGCCCAGCGTGCTGAAGGCGCTGTCGGAGCTGAACATGATGGTGCGCAATATCGGCGCACCGAAGACGCTGGCCGCCCTGCTCGGCCACGAGGGACACTCCGCCGCGCTGTTCTGGCCCGCTTTCGGCCGGCTGTTGGAAGGCGGGTTCGGGTTCCGTCTGCGGCAACGCGAGAACCCTCCGGACGGGGTGAATATCCTGCTCAACTGCACCGCCAACCTCCTGGCGCGGGACATCACGGTGTCGATCGAGCGGGCGGGCCTGCACCCGGGGTTCGGCCTGCTGCATGCGACGGAGGACCGGTCGGACGCAGCCGTGTACGACCTCATGGAGGAGTTCCGGGCGCCGATGGCCGAAAGCGTGGTGGCGCAGGCCCTCAACAGCCGCGCGCTGACCGAGGCCGATTTCGACACGCTGCCCGATGGCCGTCCGCACCTGAAGAGCGGCGCCTATGCCAAGCTTCTGCGTGTCTATGAACGCTCGGCGGCCCGCGAAGTGGTCAGCCGGCGCGACGGCAAGCGGCGCACCTGGCGCGGGATCATGGTCGATCAGGCCCTGGCCCTGGCCGCCCATCTGGAAGGCCGCGGCAGCTACGAGCCTTACGTGCTGGACTATTAGGCAGGCACGCGCATGACCGAACGGGTGATGCTGACGGTCTATTGCTACGATATCGTCAGGGACCGGACGCGAGCGCGGGTCGCCCGGATGCTGGAGCAGGAGGCGGTCCGAGTGCAAGACAGCGTGTTCGAAATCCGCCTGACGCAAGCAGCGGCCGATCGGCTGTACCGGCGGATTTCACGACTGCTGGATGATGGCGACAAGCTGCGGATGTACGCGATCGGCGCCGTTGCCCTGCCGCGTTGCCGATCGGACGGCGGCGCGCCGATCGCCGGCGATGGCGACTACTGGATTGTGTGATTGCAATGTCTGATTTGCCACATCGGCTGGCCCATCCTTCGCGACGGCTGAGCTTGAATGCGCTGATGGACGAATGGTTCGCGGCACGGATTGCGGCACGGATTCCCGGCTGCGCGGCGCTGGCGCACGACTGCGTTCTGCTGCGGCGGATACGGGGCGCCGTCGGCGCGGTGCTGCTCGAAGGCGCGTCGCCGCAGGCGATCGCCGGCAAGCCGTGTCCCTGGGACCCGCCATGCGGACTGGATGTCCTGTTTCGCGAGCAAGGCCGCGTGGGACGCCAGGGCATCCCGAAACCCTATGTCTTGGCCACCGACCGCAAGGGCCAGGACCTTGTCGTCACGATGACGCTGTTCGGCATCGCCGCCGACTGGGCCGCGACAGCGGCGCACGCCTTGGCCGTTGCCCTGCAGACGAAAGTCGACTGGCCCGGGCAAAGGGCAGGGACCTTCGTTCCTGACGGGATCGTCCAGGACCTCACCGTGCGAAGCGTCCAAGGCGTACGCAACGCCCAACCACGGCCGCAGGCGGAACTTGAGTTCCTGACGCCGATGAACGCCGAGGGTGACAATCCGCTGGAGCGGCCGGGCACCGTGCTCGCGCGATTGGCGCTTCGGATCGAAGGATTGGCGCGCTGGCACGATGTCGGGATTGACGAAGACTGGGAGCAGCTTGGAATCGCGTGGAACGCTGCCTGCTATGACGTACGGCAGATGCAGCATCGTCCGGTGACGAGGCGATCTGGTCGCGGACAGGCATATTTCACGGCGCCGACCGTCCAGGGTAGGCTGTGGATCAGCGAGTTCGCGCCGGAACTCTGGCCCCTGCTGGCGATCGGCGCAGAGACGCATGTCGGCAAGGGCGCCACCGAGGGGTTCGGCCGCTTCGAATTGGCCTGACTGGTTAATGGCGAGAACCGCGGGATTGAAGAGCCTACGCTGAAAGGCGTTGATCAAAGGCGGGCCGCAACCGCGCCTCGCTGAACCGTCAATCGGCGAACTTTGGACCATGCGGTATCACGATGGCTCATTCAAGAGTCACTTCGCCGAGCGGGAGGAACTCGATCGATCCGTCCGAAAGTTGAACGCGGAATTCGGACCCGAGCTGCGTGAGCACTTTAACCCGTTCGCCGTCGGCAAGGCGTCCGAAGCGGACGCTCGGTTGCGCGTGGTCGGCCTCCCGCCGAGGATTGCTGGGCCCACCGCTCCCGGCTGAAGCGACAACCGACGGCGGCTGTGTCTGAGCTGGCCAAGCGCGTGGGTCCGCGATGTAAGGCGCCAGGATGTGGCCGTGCTGCTTGGCCTCTTGGAACGGCGCCGGTCCACCCATCTGTGCCAGCTCGTGCGTAGCGACTTTACGGGAGCCAAGTGTCGGATCAGCCATCGCCTGCAACATGCAGATTTGCAGCGTTCGTGCCCAATCAGAAACCTTCCCGTTCATATAATCCTCGAACGCCCGGCGACAAGAATCGAGCCGGGTCCCAGCGTCCCGGCCCTGCCAGGGCTGAGCATCGTCGACGTCGTCGAGATCGACGCTGTCTGGATCGACTTTGATGCGCACGCATCCGAGGCCCAGCGCGCGCCCCATTCCGAGTGAATGACAGTAGCCCTGAGCAGGATCGCCGAAGCTGATTGCCCACAACAGTGCGCCCAGCTCCTCCCGGCGGAGATTGTGGACGTGCACGGTCGCGCGGAAGCGTGTGCCGGCTCCCAAAGGGGTAAACCGGGTGAACACCTCCCGGCTTTTCACCACCGGCTGGTTAGGCGTTGGAACAGGCGGAGGGCGTGACTGGTCGCTCACTGGATACCGCTTCCAGCCCCGCAGCACCGCGTCCCGTTCCATGAAAGTCGTGTAGGCTTTGAAAGGCCGAGGCTTGCCGCCAGCCAGATAGCTGCCCTCCTTGACCTGCGGCGGATCGCTGCGTTGCTCGATGTGCCGCTGGCCGACATAGGCCGGATAGAATGCTGGCTTCGGGCTGAGCAGAATCTCCTCCCGCGTTTTTGCATTTGGGACGGCATGCTCGATCGCCGCGCACTCGATATGCACGCGTCCGGCCAGGGCCTGATTCGCGTCATTGCTCCTCGCCTCGCGCACGTAGCCGAACATCGTCTCGGCGAAGTCGGGATCTTCGGACAAATGATCTGGAGACGCGGTGCCAGCAAGTTGCCGCGTCGTGCGGTTGTAAGCGAGGCGGAACATCATCGCGAGGCCCATGGCGGCGATCTGGTCGCCACTCTTTCCGTCCGCGAGCCAAAACGCCGGCACGGATCCCCCGGCGAGCAGGTGAGCCCGGTGAAACGCCCACTCGGGAAGTGGCGCACGCGTATTGGGATTGCGATGGACATGCTCGAAATCCTCGCGCACAGCGGGCGGCACAGAAACGGGATTCGTGCGCGGCGAGTGGAAGATAAACTCAACGGCTTTGCCGTTGCGACTACCGCGATCGCTTGGCTGGCCGGTAAAGACGATGGTGCCGACGGTGCGTCCGTGGCCGACATCGTCGGCGCGGGAAACGATACGGCCTGGCGCCCAATCATCGCGGGCGCGCCATGCATCTGGATTGAAGGGCACGGTCAGCGGCACGCCGGCCCAGCTCCCGTATTTGTCCTCGGCGGTGAGCCGGGCCTTGCCAAGTCGCAAGGTGCTACCGGCTCGCGCTGCGGCGTACAACGCCTCGAGGTCGGTCTGCTTCACAAGCGAATAGTCGCACGGACGGAGTTGCCATTGGCCCGTCGCGGAATCGACAGTCAGCCAGCCCGCCCGCGACAGCGGCCGAAACATGTCGTTGAAACGGGCCGTATAAAGGTAGGGATTCTGCAAATCGCGGACGGCGAAGCGCCGGTCATCAATGCGGCGGCCGATTTTGCCGAAGGTGGCGATCTCGATCACCGCTCGAAGCGCACCCTTGAGGGTCGTGCCGGGCAACGCCGGCGGACCGAACAGCGTAAAGGTATGCTTTAGCGTCGGAGCGTTTACCCCCTGGGGTGGGGGTTCAGCGGTACCGCCGACCATCAGCGGCGTTACGGCCTCGATCACCAAATCGAAGCTGCCGCACAAAGCGTGCGGAAAGGGGAGTTCTATCGATACCCGCTCGCCCCTGTCGCGCAGCACCACGGTGCTGGACAGCGGCACAAAATTATATGGCGCTGTCAGCATCTCATTCGTCCTCCTGCTCGGCGATCCAGCGGCTGGCGACCGGCTGGTAGCACGTCGGCTGCGCCGGGCCGGCCATGGTGGGGCGCAGCGCCCAGTACACGCGGTAGCGAAGCTCCCGAACGCCCCATGACATGGCGCGTTCGCGCCAATCTCCCTGATGGACGACACATGCGGCCAGGCAGGCTTCGCCGGCCCCCTCGATGACCTCCTGGCAGTGCCACAGCCGGTCGTGCAGAAGCGATAGCCGGACGCCACGTCGGTCGGTAAACGCCAGATCGGCATGCAACAGGCGATGCCACGGCGGTGTTGTCACGGGTTGGCCGTCTTGGGTGCACCACGTCGTCCCGACGCGGCATAACACAGCATCGGTGCGAACGATCCAACCCAGCCGCAACGTTCCGGTGTCCTGCAACAGGTTCGCCAGTGCTGCCTCGCCATCCAGGACGTGCGCGCGCAGCGTGACCTGCACCCGGCTCCAATGCTCCGCTGGTGCACCCTCTGCACGTGGCAAACCTCGCAGAAGGTCCAGGTCATCCTCAGTCATTCAGCGGCGCTCCCTGGTCAGTGACGCCGATCTCGCCGGTCTCGATCCATCGGCCGGCGTCGTCCCATTCAACCGTATCGCAGCGGAAGCGGCCGTTGCCGCGACCAGAACCGCCACCGAAGGCGATCCGGGCCTTGCGAATGTCCTCCAAAACGGCCGCAAACGCGTGGCGGATTGGGGCGGCGATCGGTGGGGTGCCGGGCGGCACTAACAGCGCTATGCGATAGTCGCAGCGAAGAACGTCCGGGGCGATCACACGCTCGGAGAACAACAATCCGCTGCGCGCACCGCCGCTGAAACGATCAAGCGACACGTGGTGAATCTCTTGCGTTGCCGCCGGGGCGCTCAGCGCAATCTCATCGAGCAGCAGCAGTCCACGGCGGCCGGCGGACGCCGGCGCTTCGGCCGCGACATTGGCCGATGCCGATGACGCCTCGATGCCAAACAGGCAGACGACCGCCTCGCTCGCCGTTTCTTCAGGCGGGGTGTCGGCAAGGTTCCCAGCGCGCTGACCGGTGATCCGGTTGTAGTGCCACGCCAGGCGATGGGCCAAAGACCCCTTGACGGCGCTCGCAGGGACGTAGTGCGTCGGCGGCGACGGTGCGCCGCGGTTGTTCTGCCAGCGGATTACAGTTTGAGTCATCGGCGCGATCGACTCGTCGCCTTCGGGGGCGCCGCCGCCGAACAACCATGGTGTTGTTGGGCGCAGCCCTCGCAGAGTGACCGCGACCTGCAGGGGATTAGCCATCGAGGTCGCATTGGCGGGCGGCAAGCCAGATGCTACGTCGAGGCGCTTTGGCAGCGAACAGAAGGCGCGGAAATCCTCGAGGCGGCGGAGATCAAAGCAGGCGGCATCCAGCCTGTGGACCGAGAAGGCGCCGAATCCCCGCCTGGTCCCGGCTCCCACGCGTAAATCAGGATCGTGCAACAAGTCGAGGATAGTCTGCCATATCTCGGTGTCCTCCGCGTCGCCGCGCAGCACCAGGTCGAAGCTGAACCGGTGACCGGCGGAGACCACGGATTCCTCGAACTTACCGCGCCCATCCGCGGTGCCGTGGGAGTTGATGCGCACATGCTGTCGCCGGCAGCCCACCCGCGCCTCGGCCAGCACCGGGCAGGTGAGGCGCGGATCCTGCGGCGCAAGCAGTCCATCCACCGGCCGATCCGCCGAATCGTGGATGCGCGCCCAGCTGAGCGTGAGGCGCGAGGCTGCCCCCTCGGTATCGGCGGATGCTCCAAATAGCGCTGCAGTGCGTAACGCGGCCGTGTCCGGCCGGTGGCCCTGGCGCCCCAGATGCTCCAGGCAGGCATGCCGCAAGATGCCGCAAAGGCTGGTTCCTGGCAGCGCGGGCAGGCCGTTGGCATCGCGTACAAAATCGGCGGGCCCCGAGCCAAACTCGCCGCCGGCGCGGATCACGAACGGCGCGCGCAGTTGCAGTGTCACGCGGGCCACGAAGCGACGCGGCCATTCGCTGAAGGCGGTCGGACGCGGAGAGGGTTGCTGCGCGGCGGAACTCATGCCGGCTGCCTTTCGAGTTCTTCCATCATCCGCGGGATCTGAACGGCGAGATCGGCGATGATCAGCCGGGCGAGTGCGGCGGCCAAAGCGTGTGGTTGCTGCTCCCGGTCTAGCGCCTGCTCAAGCCGGGGCAGGTCGATTGCCTCGTCCAGCAGCGAGGCTGCGCTGGTCGGCATGCCGCGCAGCCGCGCTTCCTGCCGCCACGACGCTCCGCCGGTACCGGCGCTGCACACCCCCTCCTCTGTGCTTAGTAGCCGATGCCTCAGCGCCTCGAATGACGTCGCGTGCAGCCCTTCCTCCCGCACGCTTCCCCATTGCGCGCGGCTTGGCGCGGCTTCGTTGGGCGAACGGCCGGCGAGGCGTCCTTCGCGCCACAACTCACGATACAGATCGGCGAAGCTCCGTTCGTAGCGTGCCGCTTCCGCTCTGGCGAGTGAGCCCAGCAGCCACTCGGCGTGCCGCTCCAACAGCCACTGGAACAGCGGATCCTCGGGTATCACGACATCGTCTTCATCCGACGGCGGCGGCGAATTCTGTGCCTGAAGTGCCGCGCCGACCACGGCCGGCGGCGAAAGTTCGATCAAAGCGGTATTTGCGAGCGCAACGCCAAGACCTTCGCCACAGAAGCGGCCAAGGCCGGCGTCCAGTGTCGCCAGCAGGAGACTCTGCTCAGCAGCGTTGAGTGGCGGGCCCTCGAAGACCAACACACTGCCTTGTTCCAGCACCACACGCTCCGGATCGAACGCACGTCTGTGGAAGTTGAATGGTGCATAGCGGCGCCAAGCCACACGGGTATCGCTCGCTGCCGCCCAGCTTCCCGGCAATCCGAGCATCGTTGCGGCCGGCAACTCCGGACCGACGCAAGCGCAGTCGGACAACAAGAGAAACCGGATCTGCTTCCCTGTCGGCGCGCCATGTGTAGGGTATGAAGGCGCGGCGTCTGACCGCGTAATGCGTACCCGGCCATATTCGGCTCCGCGCGAACGGCCGATCCACACCGGCGCAGCGGTGAGCGCCGAGAGCAGCGCCTCCTCAACTTCGGCGCAGCCGGCAGCGATATCGATCCGGCTGATGAAGCTCTGACCGGCGCAAATCGACGAATAACCGAACAGCGCCATGTCCAGCGCCCGGCCGGTTGCCGGATTGATCGCGGTGCGCCGGCGATAGCGCAGCTCTGGCCGCAGGTACGACCCAGACACGGATCTGAACCCGCCCTTTTCGTGCGCTTTGCTCTGCCGCAGGCTGGCGGGAAGGGGCACAAAGGCTTCGCCTTGTCTCAGCGGGAGGCCATTGCCAAAGCGCACGCCGCCTGCGTGGAATACCGACCAGGCGAGGTTCGGGTCGCGCGCTTCGATCGTTGCATAAGCCGACGCCGCGACGCCTAGCAGCACACCGCCGGGAATGTAATCGAGCGTCTGGTGCAGCCCACTTGACGCGGCGCTGTTCGACAGCACCACGTCCTGTTCCAGGTCGATTCGGAGGTAAATCGTAAGCGGGGCCGGGTGGCTCATGCACGTGCCTCCTTCGCCCCAAACTCCCGGAGTTCGGCGGATACGCGCCCGAGCCCGCGCGTACGTCCGGCTCCGAGGCCACGTAGCAGCGGCAGCGCGGCGCGCAGCAGACCGCGCCAGCCGTCCTGCGGCCCCCAAGGATCATGCACGGCGTGGAAGCTTAGCACCGCATCGAGGGTCATCGGCGGCATCACCTCTACCGAGCGCAAGCTGTGCGGGACCGCCTGGCCCTCAGAGTCGATTTCGGTTCGATGCAGCGTCTCGGCCAGATCGCGAAGCGCATCGGCGCCCTGCGGCGTGGCGGCCCAACGGCGCCACGCCTCTGGCAGCGTCGCGCTGCCCACATGAAGAAGTCCGCGCTCAGTCGCAAAGCGCTGCTCGGCCAGCGCGGCGCGGTTGAGCGCAGCGATGCCTGTTGGGCGGCCCAGCAGGGTGTCCGTGGCCCCGGGCGGAACGATTGCAATCGCGCCATCCGCGACATGGTATTGCGCCAGCTGCTCCACCTGCATCATTGCGTCGCGCAGCAAACCCTTCAGCGTACGTCCAGGCACATAGGGGAGAGCGTCATCACGGATTGCCAGGGCGTTGGCGCCCGAACGCACGCCGCGACCGGCCGAGCAATGCCACCATTCGAGGATTTCAAGCCGCAGAATAGCCGAGTCATTCATCGGCATCGTCCCTCTCGTCCGGCTCAGCCTGGGCGAAGCGCCGTTCCAGACCGACCCGCACATCCACGTCCTGGACCGGCGTGCGGCGCACGCCGGATGGCCCGACCGACCAGAGCCCCGTCGGGTTGCCAAAGCCCGCCAGAGCATCGCAGAGAACGTCTCTCTGCGCTTCGTCCAGGAGTTCGAGTTGGCGCCGGAAGCGTCGGTTTGCCAACTCAGCGTCAGGCTCATGCACCAGGCGGGCGATTGCTCGCCAACCTCGACGCGGCAGGGCAGCCACCGCGTCGGTGAGCCTATCGAGCTGTTCGAGCGTGGCGAACGGCTGGTTGGGAATCGGCTTGGTGATGTACGGACCGGCGGTTAGCTCGGACGCATCGCGTTTCCTGAGCTGGTATCGGAAGATATCATCGTAATCGTCAGTCGCAGAGTCGAGGGCGACATGAAACTGCAGGCTGGATGTTTGGTAGGTCGGGTCGGTCGGCAATCTTGCCTTGGCCCAGGCGGCACAGGTGGAGGCGAGTCTCAACGCAAGATCGAACGGATAGTGCGCGTGCACGAGTGCGACGCCCGCGCCGGCGTGCAGGCCTTGCCAACTGGGATCACGGTCCAGGTGGTAGGTCGCGGCAAACTGCTTGAGCGGAGCCGCGGATGCCTGTTCGAGGCTAACCAAGAACCGCCGCGCGACATCGAGGCCGAACTTGCCCGGGACCAGGACCGTCATGTCATCCCCCCCGAGCAGAATTGGTCGGCAGGCGACCCGGCCTTCCTTTGTGATAAGGTCCATAACGGTCTGCACCGCATAAGTGGCGGCACCGCGAAACAGGTCGCTCGACAGGCTGGAGAAGGCTGCCACCGCTTCGGGGCCGTGCCGGCTCATCAGGAGGGCGAAGCGCTGGCCAAATCGTGTGCCGTCGGCGTGCACCACAGCGAGGATATCGCTGCCGCCGGCGTCGGCGATGTCATCAGCCTCAAAGCTGGGCACGCGATCGCCAAAGCCGAATCGCTTCTTGAGGAGATCGCTGCCGGACTCGTTCTGCTTATTGCCGTTCCCACGGAGCATCACCGACCGACGTCTGCTCGAGGCGTCGCGGTCCTCGATCGGCTCGCCATCGCGCGAGATATGCGAGACCGGTAGGCCAGTCCGGCGTTCTCGCATGGTGAGCGGACCGGCCGACGGCAGCGCCATCAGCGGCAACTCCGGCCCGCACTCGATCCGATCGACCACAGCCGCAACGGTTTCCGGAATGGCTGCGTCCGAGGCTTCTCGCAGGTCGATGCCGTGCCGAGCATCCGGCGCCCATTGTTCGGCAATGAGCGGCCACAGCCGGACAAAGCGATGCGCCGCATCGCGATCCTTGAACAGAAGCAGGATACGTCCGGAGGCGGCCTGCAAGACGCGACCATGATCCTGGTGCATCACCGCCGCACCGTTCGCGTCGACGCCTCCGACTCCCAGTGCGCCCAACACATCAGCGAGCCGCCGGCGGCAAAGCGAATCTATTAGCTCCGATCCGCCGGCAATGTCGATCAGGCGTCCACCGCGCGCGATGTATTCCTGGATCCCGCGGAACTTGTACCCGCATACGACTGGCATCTCGTCTCGGCCCTCGCGTAGCTCCATCATGGCAGGATCGCGTGTGGTGCTCCGGGCGTTTTGATCCCGGAACGCCTACTGTTGCACAATCATTGCCCGGACGCACGCGGTCTGTTGGTGTCAAATAACAGAAAGTCCCAGGGAACCGGGAGTCGTCCCATCATGTGGAACGGTTTCGTATGGCGGGACGGCCATGGCGGTGAACCACGGGTCGGCGAACGGCCTTACCCCTGGGAGGCCGGGCCTCCCACAACGGACGTTCGGGCCTACGCCGTGGGTCGAACAAACCGCGCGATTCCCGCGATGTTCATCGCGCGCTTCGCACTGGCCCGGTGTGGCCGCGTCATCCAGCCAAAAGTTCCGGCGGAAGACAGCGAGCACGATCGACATTGTCGGAGTCCGCACTTATGGGACATCAACCGCAAAGAACGACACCTACCAATCCGCGCTCGGCAAGGTGGAGCCTAGTGCCCTGAGTCAGTCACATTGCAGGATACAGCCGCTTCAGCTTAACGCGGGCATCATCCGTGGTGAATTGCCAATCCGCTTTGGCATGGCTCTTGTTGCGGCTCTTCT
>Ga0302153_10000478_pt1 | contig 22097 bp, 28 predicted proteins | sample I_Bog_N2_2_FD_192429 | JGI IMG/M metagenome (GOLD analysis project Ga0302153, IMG submission 192429) | Peat permafrost microbial communities from Stordalen Mire near Abisko, Sweden - I_Bog_N2_2 | ecosystem: Environmental > Terrestrial > Soil > Wetlands > Peat | place: Sweden: Abisko, Stordalen... | reverse complement strand
ACCATGTCGGTCAGCACGGTCACGTCGTCGACGAGATGGGCTGCCGCAGCGAACTGGGTGATGTAGGTGAGATCCTCTCTCGTTCGTGCGAGTTGTCGAGCGTCAAACGACGCCATGGCTGGGTAGGCCGTTACCAAGGACGTGAACGCCGAGTCGGCGATCTCGGCGGCACTGATTTGGAGCAACATCGCCGCCTGACTAGACGCCGCGGGATTGGTCGAAATCGGTGGACGGCCGCGTTGCCACGACCGCAACGTTGACACGGCGCTGTCGATATCGCCGGACCACGCGTCGACACCCAGTCGAGTCGAACGTTCATCGTCGTCCCCGAGTGCGCGACCACCCGCAATAACGGGAATGCCGAGAGCGTGGGCCGCGTCGGCGAGGCGTGTCACGCCACTAAAGAACAGGGGCAGGCTGCAACTCACCGCCAGGGCCTCGGGGTGGTGGCGAGCCATCAACGCCGCCACCTGATCGACCGGCGTGGAAGCGCCCAGAAACGCGATCGCAAACCCGTGGGAGCGGAGCATTTCCGCGAACATCTGGGCTGGCAAGGAGTGCCAATCACCCTCGGCGCACGCCACGACGATGAGTGATCCCGATGCCGGCATCTCCGTAGAGTTGGCCACGGCGTCGAGCGCTCGCTGGGTAACCCCGCTCACCATGTGTTCGTCACCCACGCCCCACACGTTTCGCAGCCAGCGTTCCCCAGATTCGCGCTGAGCTGCCGCGAGAAGATCGACGATGACGTCGTCACAGGTGACGCCGTGATCGAGAAAATTAAGGGCCAGACGGACGCCCGCCCGATCTTCGCCGCCGCTGGCGTGGCCGAGGTACTCCTCGACGTTGCCTTCCGAGACGTATTCGAAGCTCACGTGGCGACCACCTCGTATCGTCGGAATCGGCGAGGTCGAGGTCGGTCTTCGCCCGTTGGGATACGTCCGTGCGACTGACGGTGATCGTCGGATTTCATGTAGTCCGAGAAGCAATTCTGGCTGTCCCACCAGGAGATCATCATCAGCGAGCAGGGGTCGGCGAGGTCCGCCAGCACTTGGAGGCCCTGAAAGCCGGGCCACTGGTCCACTTCGCCTAGTCGGTCGAGAAACGCCGCGCGAAGCGCCTCGCGGCCCGCTTCGGGTACCACGAGCTCACTAACGGCGACGAACCGTGGTCCCGCCGGGCTGGCGGGCGGCTCATCTGTGACCTCGCTCATTGGTAGTCCTCTTCGACAGCCCACTGCCACTGGTTTCGTCCGAGTTCCTTCGCCCGGTACATCGCCCGGTCTGCGGCGTGCAGCACCCCTTGAGCGTTGGGGCGCGCGGGGGCGATCCCGGCCGAGAACGTGATGAGTCGTGGCTGCGCCACGACCCACGCAGATTGGAGACGAGAGAGCATGCGATCCGCCGAGCTTTCGGGAAGGATGACCATAAATTCTTCACCCCCGTAGCGGCCCACGTGATCTTTTGCGCGCACGACGGACAGCAACGTGCGGCCAAATGCGCCCAGGACTCGATCACCAGCGTCGTGACCGAAGGTGTCGTTCACTGCCTTGAAGTAGTCGAGATCGATCATGATCACCGCGTCCGCCTCTTCGATCCGCCCGAGCGCGCGTCCCAGCATCCGGCGGTTGGGAAGACCCGTGAGCAGATCGATGGACGCGTCCTCGGCGAGTCGGTTCGCTTGGTTGGCGAGTTCGAGCGCGCGATTGGCGTCGCGGACGAAACCGGGAAGGCGGCGCTCCAGGAGCATCCTCGCGACGCTTGATTGAGGGGCGCTCGGTAGCATGGGTAGTCCAACCCCGAAGGACACATCGACCGGGATGGCCTCGCCACTGTTCTCGTCCGCCGACACCAGCGTGCCACCGAGGTTTAGGACGAGTTCACGGGCTGCGGCGCACGCGTCTGCTTCTGTCTTGATCCACAGCAAACTTCGCGTCGCCTGGAGCACAAGTTCATACGACGTCTCTTCACCGACTCGCGAGGGGACGGGCGCGAGGGCCTCGATCGGTTGATGCTCCGCGTCTCCATTTACGGTGGCTACCGACGCTCCTCGCTTGGGGAAACCTTGAAGTTTCATACGCCGTTCGATTCGCTGCGCTCCATGGCCAGTCGCATGGCAACGATTGTTTCGCGCGTTGGTTCGACGACTTCGTCGGACATCTCCGGTAGTTCTGTTGTATCGCCTCTGCCCCGCGGCGTTCGGCGTGATCCCACTAGTGGATGGGACTACAGGTTTTTCGATTTGACATATCGCTCCGTCTCTCAAAATCACGCTAGCGACTGCGCCCGGTTGACGTTCAGTTTGTGATGATGCCGCAAAGACCGAGTCCCTACCCCGATTATGCCTGAGGTGTTTTATCAACAACTTCACAACGCACCGCTGGGCCCTAGCGCCGCGCGACGGCTCGGAGCGCGGAACCTAGTGGGTAGGAGCACCGTCTCTCCACTGCCCAGAGGAGCTAGCTACGCGCGTCTCGTGGCGCGACGCGCTGGTGCGGCTCGTCGATACCGAGTGGGCGAAGATGCTCGGCGGCTGGACGTTCGATCACTGCGGGCCGTGACGGCCCGCAGGTCAAACTCGTTCAAGAGAAGCATCCTCGAGAGTTAGAGGTGTTCACCACTCCCGCGTTGGTCAATGACATGGCGTCCGCTCCATTGCTTGAGAAGAGTACCGAGAGGTTCGCTTTGTCCACACTGACTTCGTTTGCAGAGCACTGGTCAGCCCGGAGGTAGTGCTAACGCGGTGCCCTCCTCATTCTCCTCGACGAGAATGTTGAAACCATCGGGCGGCACGGGTCGCTCATGGAAATAACGTTGCGCTGAGTGGCAGCCGAGGTCCTTCAAGTAGATCACGTGGCAATCGAGGGTCCAGTATTCAGCCGTCGCGGTGATGCGCCAGGAGAACGGTGTGTGCGGGTGAATTCGCTTCGAATTCAGTTCGCGCGACGAACGCCCGTGGAATCGCTTGACGACACGACGTCGGCGTGGTTGTGCGTGCTGGAGCGGACTCGTGGGTAGCTGGATGTCCCTTCCGCGACAGGCCCGAGACCTACCCCGATACAGACGTCGGTACACGAAACGCGAGAATTTTGGTACCGCCCTTTATCGTTCCATCCTTCGGGCCGCCCATCGGGACGATGATCGTATCGCCCGCGATGGCGAGGGTCGAGTTGGTCGTCGCCGGGAGCGAGTGCGTGAAGACGAGTTTGCCGGTCGTGCGGTTGAAGGCGAGGAGCTTTCCCTCGAACAGCGAGGTGACGATCAAGTTATTCGACACCGTCGCGGCGCCGAGTGGCAGACCTTTCACCTTCGTACTCCACACGACCTTGCCGGTGGTGAGATTGAGCGACTCCACATTGCCGGACAACTTCTTCCCCGTCGGCACCCCATTGACCTGGTCGGTGTTCGTGAAGGAGAAGGGGAGATTGGAGGTCACCACGTAGACGTTGTTCCCGGCCACGGCCATGTTGGTGAGGATGCCACCGAGCGCGCCCGGCGAGTAGGTAAAGGGCACGCTGAGCTTGCTCGTTCCATCGAGCGCCTTTCGCGAGTCGTTGTCGTGACCGTTGTGCACGCCAACCGGTGTCTTCCAGATGAGGGCGCCCGACTTCGCGTTCATCTCATAGACGGTGCCCATCTTCCCGCCGCCAATGACGACGGGCACACCGTTGGCGGTGGTCGAGATGGGCGAGGCTTGCATGTCGTAGTCCTTGAAGTCGTCGGGTATCGCCTGGTAGTACCAGCGCAACTTGCCCGTCGCGGCGTTCAAATTCACGTCGCTGTCGGTGTAGAGGATCTTCGCGGGGTTCGAGAGCGCTTCGCCCATCGACTGATACGGGTTGCCGAGGCCGAAGGTCACTGATCCGTCGGTGCCCACCAGTGGGGTCTCCCACGCGCCGCCGGCGCCGGCGCCGAGCGCGTCGACGCCCTTGTCCTTCTTCGGCACGGTGTTGAACGCCCAGATCTTGGCGCCCGTTGCGGCATTGAGGGCGAGCACGACGCCTCCACCCGGAAGGTGTCCGTACTGGCTCGCCAGATAGACGTGGCCATTGGCGACCTGGGGTTGGATGCCGAAGGTGCCTTGGCCCTTCTTCAGGAGTGAATCGTTGGACCAGATCTTCTCCCCCGTCGTGGCGTTGAGCGCGAACACGCTCTTCGGTGTCGCGCCGTAGACAACGCCATCGACCACCGCGACGCCGTTAGGACCAGGGCCGCTCAGTTCCTTCTTATTGACGATGTAGGACCAGTCGAGCTTGCCCGTCTCCAGCGAGAGTGCGTAGACGTTCGAGTGGAGGTCTTGCATGTAGACCACGTCGTTGACCACGATCGGTCCAGCGGCCAATGTTCCGAATCCGCCGACGTTCTTGGTCGCGTCGCCGCTCAGCGAAAAGGACCACGCTTGTTGCAGCGACGACACGTTGTCGGCGGAGATGGTCGATCCCACGGCGTCTCGAGTATTGGCGAGGTCGCCATTCGAGTAGGGCCACGAAGCGGCCGAACGAGGTGCACTCGCGCCCGACGCGAAGCCCGTTACCATCGGAACCGCGACTATCGAGACCGCCAGACTAACGACGGCGAAGCGCACTCCACGTCGTCCACGAAGACTCTTCATGCGTCGCTCCTCGTGTCGTCGATGCCCAACTCCTCGCGGCTTTCGGTGTCGTCTTCGTCGTCAACGATTGACGGCTTGTCCATGATTCCGTGGTATTCGCGACGGGGCCGCTCGTCGTGTGCGCCAAACTTCGCGATGCCGGAGAGGAATCCGATGCCGCCCACTGCGACGATGACATCCGACTGCCAATAACTCTGGTTCATCGCCACCGCGACCATCGCGCAGGCGTACGCAGCGAGCATCGCGGCGACGAACCCCACCCGGGAGGCGTTCGCTCGCACCTCTCGTTGCCGTTCGTCCGACCGTTGTCCGTAGATTGCTCCCACGTCGCTGTCGCGACCGGTCAAGACGACGTAACCGAGACTGACCACCACGGTCACAATTTCCGCGATCAAGGCGTCGCCCCACGTATGTCCGATGGCCACCGCTCCCGCAACGAGCGTGCCGATGACCAGCGTGCCCAAGGGAGCGAACGCGCGCGAATTCCGTAGTCGTTTCATGTTATTACCTCCTCTTCGTCCGGATCGAAGATCGCCTCGACCGGCTGTTCGAAGAACCGCGCTATGCGAAACGCCAACGGCAGCGAGGGTGAGTACTTGCCACTCTCAATCGCGATGATCGTCTGTCGTGACACGCTCACACTTGCGGCCAGGTCGCTCTGTGAGAGACCTCGTTGGCGTCGCTGCTGACGGACCTCGTTCTTCATGATGTAAAGGGTACTTAACATCTACTCAGATGTCAAGCGACATTTACATTCCTTACGAAAATGTTCATTCTTTTGTCACCACGAAATGACTTGCGACCGTGGATGAACGACGGACGAGGACGCAGCGCGGGGCCTGACCCGCACGATCATTTATGCGCACCCCAACAGGATTCGAGCCCGTGCCGCCACCTTGAAAGGGTGGAATTGGTCGATCCAAGGGATAGGATAATTTCCTGATCAATGCGCTTATTCGTGACAGATTTATGTCATGAAATTTTTGCTTGGTAGTTTCACGGGCGTCTCGGATTTGTCTTCCCATATACAATACGCTATAGAATAATTCTATGCAGACGTCGCCAACAATCGCAGCGGGAGTGCTGCGCGATGCCCGTCTTCGCGGACACCTTTCTCAGACCGAATTGGCCCGCCGAGCGGGAGTTGCGCAGAGCGTCATCAGTGCCTACGAATCGGGACGCCGTGAACCTTCGTTGGCTACCCTCACTCGAATGGTGGAGGCAACTGGACATACGATCAGATTGGAACTCGAACAGAACGAAGGGGCTATTCGAGGCCTTCCCGACACACCAATTGGTCGTCGACTCCGTCGCCATCGTTCCGCGTTGCTCGCCGTGGCCGCACGCCATGCGGCCGATAACCTCCGAGTCTTTGGCAGCGTGGCAAGAGGTGAGGACACAGCCGAGAGCGACGTCGATATGGTCGCTGACTTTCCATTGGGGATTGGACTCTTTGAACTGGGCGCGTTCGAGCTCGAGTTATCGGACATCCTCAAGGTCAAGGTTGACTTGGTGCCGTCCGATGGACTTCGGCTACGCGTGCGCGCCGAGGTTGACGCCGAGGCGATTCCCCTATGACTCGTCGTGACAGAGAACGCTTGGTTGATATTGATGTCGCCATTGCGGCCATCGAAAGTCACTTGCGGCGCGGCGACATCTCCGATGGCCTCGTCTTTGATGCGGTTCGGGTTCGTCTGATTGAGATTGGTGAGGCGGTGAAGCAAATTTCTCCAGACCTACTCGCGACCGAAAAGTCCGTACCTTGGCAGTCTGTGGCGGGCATGCGCGATCGACTCGCGCATCACTACTACGACACGTCACATGCCATTCTCCAACGGAGCATTGATGAGGATATACCGATGCTGAAAGACAGCCTCGCGAGGTTGAGAGAGAGTGTGGGCGACGTCGAAAGTTAACTTCGATCTACTCGCTTCACGAACAGTCGCAAGCACTCTACGGGAACATAGCGCGCGACGGAAATGTTTCAACCTTCGCGCCTCTGGGCGCTTGGGACGCGAGTCTTGCGTCGATTTGGGAGGATTGCGACAGAAACCTGTTAATCAGAAACTGATCTTTACCAGGTATTACCTCGCACCCCCAACGGAAGGGCCGATACCCTCGTTGTTCGACCTGAGGGATGTCTTTCCGCCGTATCGTCGCCAAGGAGTCGCCCTGAGAGCGTCTCGGCCGGCACTCGACTATGCCGCGTCCGAGCTCGGCGCAAGCAGAGTGGTTATCAAGATGCTTTTTGGAAACACCGCTTCCGGGAATCTCGCGATTCGCTTAGGTGCAACTTATTCCAATGAGGAGACGTCCGACACTGGGGGCGTCTTCGACGTGTATAAGTCAACTCTTCCGCTGATCGCTGGCGAGGACCGCATTCTCGTCGGTCAAGGACTCGTGGATCGTCGAACGAGAGATCTCGACTTCTTTGATTCATCAAGTCCGGTGTTGACCGAGAGACTGCAATCCTCTTCGTCGGCTCTGTCGAGACCTTTCAGTTTCAGTGGGAAGCGGAACTAGCGCGATCTATCGGTGTCACGGCTCTGCTCGCAACCTTCTGGGAACATCTCCTGGAGAAGATACTGAACTCTCGGGAGAATCAGATGCTCCGGATAGTACGACGAAAGGAGATCAAGACCTTCCTCGGCTGTAGTCAGTCCACAGAGTCTGTATAAATCACGTATGTCGTCTTGATCCCGCTCCACGCGCGACGCCATGAGCTTCATCGCAAGCAGATATTGGGGTGACGCCGCCGCCACGCTGAGGTTTCGGCCCTCGTAAACACCGATCTGGTTCTCATCCTCCCCTGGCATGAACGCCTTCGCACCGTCGTTTAACCAGTCAGGTTCGAGATTGAGTCGCTCGGCTACACGCGACGCCGCAGTCCTCACCTCGCTTGAGGGGATGAAGACGGCGTCGACGTCGGCCGTCGCTCTACGGGTGTCGTAGGCGATTGCCATTGCTGCTCCGCCGACGATGAACACCTCGCCCCGTACGTTGAGGTTCCCCAGCTCTTCGTCGAGTTCTGCAAGCGCTGTGAGTAACTCTCGCCGACCGAGAAGCGCCACTATGCGTATTCCAATGCGTCTTGTGTTACGAATACTCCCCTGCGAGCGAGGGATATTGGGCTATGCACAAAGGCGTCAGCGTGAAGAGATGTTATTCCCGAGACAAACCACCACCGATGGAGAAAGAATGATTCATCGTTCACCCACGCTGGGGCGACCACGCTATGTGAGGCACACGCAAATTCAACTATTCCAGCAAGGAGCGCGTCGTAACGATCACTGCCAGTAGTCAACGGCGCATCGGCCGTAATGCGTCGGCGAGTCTCCCAGCCGGATCGGTCATATCGCTCTAGAAAGCGAAACGCGAGCCGGGTGGCTGCGCTGGAGTCTCCTTTAGCGAGGCAGTCGGCGATTTCTTCTGCCAGTTCACCGATGGAATTCTCCTGCCACATCATGGCTACATCGTACGGCTCGTCGGTAACAGCTCTGTGTGGCGACCGGTCTTGGGCGCTTATGGGCGCTTCGGACGCAAGTTTTGCGTTGACGTGAGACATTTTCGGAATCTACGTGTACGGTCGAAATGGGTCTTCACCAGGAAAAACGTCGCACCCCCAACGGGATTCGAACCCGTGCCGCCACCTTGAAAGGGTGGGGCCGAACGCGCCGAAGTTGGTTGAATGTCCCTGATCAACTGAGTAAATGGCGATGGATCGGACCGTAAAAATGCAGGTTGGGCGCTCCACGGGCGCCTCCAATTACGCTGATTCCGAAGAAAAGCGTCGAATTTCCGAAGCACCGATCAAGTCGTTCCGGGCGAAACCTACTTCCCTTTTTTTGTTTGGTCAGAGGGAAAGCTCGCGACCGTTGTTTCGTAGGCTATGAGTATGGTTTCTTCGCGCTCCTCGAAGGTGGGTCCCACGTCTCGGCCGGTGGCGATTCCTGACGACTTTGAAAGTGCGGACGACGCCAAGGCATCGGGAATCGTTGTACTTCCCAATCGAATTCGCTGGTCTGAACCGGACTTGACGTTTGATCTGAGCGCCAGGGTCGACCGTCTTCGTGTGTACGAGATCGTTCTGGTGGAGGGTACGGAATCAGACGTTCGCCAATACGTAAAGTTTGATGAGTTGGTCCAAGTTTGGAACGACATCTATCTTCCCGCCTACGTTCGCAAGGCTTGGCAGTATTGGTTCGCGGAGCATCACATTTCTGTTCCGACTTGCTAACACCGTTGCAAGAACAGATTGCCCAGATCATTGGGGTCGCGCTCGAGGGCTCTGACTTCGCGCTGGCCGGCGGTGCCGCAATTATCAGTCAGGGAATCGTCGATCGGCGAACGAGAGATCTCGACTTCTTTGGTTCATCAGGTCCGGTGCTGACCGAGAGACTGCAATCGGTAATTGACTCGCTCGTTCGTGAGGGTTTTCAGGTAGAAATCGATCAGCAGAACGAACGGTTCGTAAGACTCGACGTCAGAGGACTGGGGGAGGAAACTGAGGTTGACTTTGGCGTTGACTTCCGGCTGTTCCCGCCTGATCAAGGCGCTCACTCCTTGGTCCTTTCAAGTAGGGAACTCGCGGTTGACAAGGTGTTGGCGATATTTGGTCGTGCAGAACCGAGGGACTTTGTTGATCTCGCTGCTTTGACGCAGTTCTTTAACATTGAGGAGCTCTTTGCGGACGCCGTCCGAAAGGATCGTGGATTCAACCTTGCGGTGTTTGCCGAAATGACGTCTCGAATTAGTCGACTTCCTCGTCGAGAATTTGCGCTGAACGACGCCGCGTTCGATGAGTTAAAGGTCACGACATCGTCGTGGCGCGATGTAGCGCATCGACTCCTTCGCGAGCACGATCGGGGCTTGGGGCGCTGAGACCCCTTGGTGCGATTTAACGATTCGCTTGCGGAATATCATTCAGTTTCAGTTCCGGACGAACGGCTGGCAAATGCTTCAACAAGTTGGCGAAGTGCGTTAATGGGGAAGCGGTATGTCTTGCCGTATATTCCGACGGGCGTCTCGGCGAGATTCAGAGCCAACTCGAGAGGTGTGACCTCGGGGTGAAGCTTTCGAATCCTGTTTGCAACGAAAGCGAATTCGTTCAAGACTCCGAGGATCTGGCGGCTGTTGGTTCGTGACACAACGACGTCGTCCATGGCGCAGAGTTCGCCAGCGATAAAGGACTCCGGCGCGCCATGAACTCGCAGCGTTGCGGCTAGCTCGTCGGGAAACCGTAATGCGAGTGTGGATGCGGGCGCCAACGTGGCGAAGACGGGCAGAAACGTCGACTCGCTCACGAAAATCGCGTACTGGGGCTGCCAAAAGAGTGGCTTGGCAAACCAGTTGCCCAACTTCGTAGAGGGATCCTGTACGGGATCTTCCACCGACTCCCTCATGCGCTCCAAGAGTTTTTTCGTGGCGAGAATCGAGTACACGAGAATAATTCTTGCCCGACGAACACCACCCTGCCTAGCTGGTGTCACGATTCATTGAAAAGCGTTTTTGGCTCCAGTTTGAGGGTCTCTGGCACCCATTTCGGGGCGTTCGTGGGCGCCTATGGGCGCTTCGGGCGCAAGTTTTGCGTCGATTTGAGACATTTTCAGCATCTAGGTGTACCGTGGAAAGTGGGCTTCACCAGGAAAGACGTCGCACCCCTAACGGGATTCGAACCCGTGCCGCCACCTTGAAAGGGTGATGTCAATGCTGTCCTCGTCTTTCCATAAATCCTGATTAAAGTGCACTTATTGGTGATTGTACGACTAGTTTCTTTTCGCTTGGGCGCTCCATGGGCGCTTATGAGGAGGGCAACGAAAAGCGCTTGAGAGCAACCGCTGGTTAATCTGAAGTCCAATCAAGACCGAGTCCAGAAAGTTCGCCCACTGGCTGATCACGTTGCCACTTGACCTTTTATGTGTGTTGTCGAGAGTTCTAGGGGAGCCCTGGAATCCTGTTAAGTAGTCGGCGTCTCGCCCTGTGAATCGAACCATTGCTGCTCTATTGGAATCCATAAGCCTGTCGTTCTACCCCGGAATACCGGATCGAGATAGCCGCGCACGATCACGAGCGCTTCGTCTAGCGTCTGCGCGGTTTCCAAGATTGATCGCCGCACCTCCGCGGCGTATCCCTCTTCCCATAGCGATCTATCCGGGATGTCGAAGGACTCAGGTAGAGCAAGGCTCCGACGTTCGAATTCCGATCGAAGGGCTATCGCTTGCGCCTCTGCACGCAGGGTTGCACCACCAACAATTGCCACGAGATCAACTAGATCTCGGTACCTTGTGGAGGGATTCCCCATTTCGCCGTGTCGCTCATAAGTAGCTGCCACCTTGTCCGCGACGTGGTCAGCAAGCGGATACGCACGATACCCTCGTTGTTCGACCCGTGGGATGATCATGCGAGCAATGGGAGGAACGTCATCCGGTTGCCCAGTCATTCGAAGGTCAGTGCCCGACAGGTCAATATGGAACGCCACCCAAGTTGTTGCTCCGATCAAGGCGTTCACGGGAAGCCGGACGCTGTTGTTACCAATCGGATGGACTGGTCCAATTTCGAAGCGAAACCAGTCGTGTATGTCGAGAGCGGCAGCTGTTCGCACATCGGCGTCGGCGATCTCCTGGGCTACCGCTCTGTAGATGTCGACGTCGAGGCTTCCACGCACTCCAAGATCCCGGGCAAGAAGAGCGGTGGCGCCCTTGACGATCCAGCCATCGTCGACCAAATAAAGTCGTTCGAGAAGGCGGTCATAAGCGACCTGGCGTTGCAGTTGCTGAAACGACCATGGCGACGTCTTAGTTGACTCCCTCAGCATGTCCGTTAGGGCACTTCGGAACGCGGCTGGAGTTAAGTATCGGTCGCCCGCAGTCACGATTCCGTCCTGCTCTTTCTCGCCCGGTCATCGTGCGCTCGTGCTTCAGACAACCACTGCGCCGCTTCAGGATCATTGGTCAGGTCGAGGAGCCATCGAAGCAGTCCAAGTCCATCAAACTTTCGAAGTCCGAACTTGGCGGCGTGGGGTCCCAGCTCATCGGAAAAGGTTCCCGGGTAGTCGAGCACCAGACGAATCGAGTCAGAAATTAACTGGGCAACTGCCTCAGGATCTTCGTGATCCCATAGAAGATCGGAGGCAATTCTGGAAGGTCTCGTAACTAGCAGCCCCCCGAGATTGACCCACTCACCTCGGTCTAACTTGCGCACATGAATACGGACATCAGGCCTGCGCGACTGCCTTCGCCGATGCAACGTGAAATCATGAAGGTCTGCTGGTAGATGCCCGAGTCCATATATTGATGCGGCCGATCGGTGTGACACGACTCCTTGTTCGGCCGTTCGATCCCAGGCTGGCGTTGCAGGTGCCAACTGAAGCCACGCGGCGCGGAGTTCGAGGTGGTCCGGGGCAGGAGCTGCTGCCAGTCGGTAGACACCGGTCGCCACTCGCTCAAGGACTCCGCCGGGGGCGGCGAGTCGCTCTAGAGTCGTCGGGCTGATGCCACGAGCGTTCATCTGTCTTCGCGTGACGAGACCCCACTGGTCCTGGACCAGTTCCTGGAACCTGGGTAGCGCGGAGAGGCGAGGCATGGCTCCATTATAGCCCTTATAAGGGGTATTTTGAAGTACTTATCATAAGTTAATGCTCCATATTCCCCCTTATAAGGGGTAATCCGAAGCACGAATCTCGAACGAGGTCAACCAATGGATCATCTCCGGTAACTTCCCAACCTCATGGAAACGTGCATCAAGTAACTAGCCATCGTGGCAGCTAATAAGTCATCAATGAATTCCTCGCGCCAGCGAAGAAGCTCGACTGGTCCGGCAATCAACCTGTCTGGGAGCAGCGGCACTTCTAGAGCATTTCACGGCAACGCTGCCCAATGTGACTCCAGGTGTCGGTCACACCACCGCTGGAACAACTCGAAATGCGATGAAGCCGGGCGCAGATTGAAGTCGAGCGAACTGCGTAGCGTCAATACTCTCGGCCCCAGGCGATGGTTTCGGCTCAACAATTCGGTCGATGAGGAAGCCGGCCTCATGAATCTCCTCACACGTTTGTTCCAGCGGAGCGAGCCAGTATCGGAGGTGCCAGCCCTTGCTCCAGGTCTCTTCAATGACTCGAACATCAAAGTAACTTCCGCCATTACGGAGCCAATCGGCCGTCGGGTGATTCCTTGAGAAGACGAGAGCACCCGAAGGTGACAAGACTCTCCGGAGTTCCTTAAGCGCCTCAACTCGATCATCGACGTATTCGATGGCGAGTGCGAGCAGTACGAGATCGAATGACTCATTCTCCAACCAGTCGAGTGGATCCGCCAGGTCGTGGACTCTGAACTCTCCAGCTGGGACTCGTTGTCGAGCCAACTCCACCATTCGGGGACTCTGGTCGAATCCCGTGACGATGGCGCCTCTCTTCACGAACTCCTCCGCGTACAGACCGGGCCCACACGCCGCGTCGAGGATTCGCAGGCCCCGCACGTCGCCAAGCAAGTCCAAGCACGCGGGACGGTCGAGGTGAGCATTGAAGAGGCCATCTGACGCGTGATCGAGGAACTCGTCGGCGAATGCCTCATACTGAGGATCGCGGCCCACACTCGGAACAACTACCGCTTCACCGTCGCCCAATCGAGTTTCCTCCATCCACGTATTGTGCCTCAAGATGGTCGAGATCCCGTTCGTTGTGCTCGCGAAACTAGGTTCTTGAAATGGTTGGCAAGACCCTGAGCGATGGAATTTTGATCCTGAGCCCCTTAGTTCCCAGCGACGCAGAAGTGTGGCTCGCGGGGGAGGACGAGGAGCAACGTAGATGGTTCGAGGCGCCGCGTCCGGCGGAACTCTCTGATGTTCAGCGCTTCATCGATGCTTGTCAAGAGTCGTGGAGATCATCTGGATCGCACCGACATTGGGGAGTTCGAAGCGTTGACTCGGGGGCCCTACTCGGGGGCGTCGACCTTAGGATTTTGGATCTTGAAGAGGTCAATCTCTCCTACGTCGTCTTTCCGCCGTTTCGTCGCCAAGGAGTCGCCCTGAGAGCGTCTCGGCAGGCACTCGACTATGCCGCGTCCGAGCTCGGTGCAAGCAGAGCGGTTATCAAGATGCTGCCCGGAAATACCGCGTCCAGGAGCCTCGCGATTCGCCTTGGTGCCTCCTATGTCGGCGAAGAGCCATCCGACGCTGGGAGTGTCTTCGAAGTGTTTAAGGTAGCTCTTCGCTTGAAAGCAAATTGAGCCGCGTCTCACCACGCGAATTCAACCGTTGGTCGCAAACATCATTCGCATTTGTCTACTGATCCGTTGAATCCCGCCATTTAGAAAAGGCACTGACTCGTACGCCACTATTCATACCATCGATAACGCGGCGCGCACATTGGGCCGATGATGACATCTCCGTATCACATTCCACGTCGTACTCTCCGTATCTGTGGACCGACGGAAACTGTCGGGCGGCTTGGCCCGCGTCACGGTCGCCTCGCAACTTCTCGCGTCGTTCCAACTCCGGCAACGAACAACGAACACCCACGAAGAGGACGTCAAAGGGCTCGAAGATTCGAACGGCGTCTAGGAGCCATGAACGCTGACTCAATACTTGATCGATGATGACGTTGTTTCCTTCCTTCGCCATGCCAGCGACCGCACGAAGGTGACCTAATCGAGTTTCATCAAGCGCAACATTGAGCACCGATGGCGTCAATTCACGGGTCCTACTGCGAGATCGCATTGCGTTGAGCGCGTCAAAGGGAATGTAGAAGTACGGCGTTGGCAGTTGTTCGAGCAACTCCTCCGCGATACTGGTCTTTCCGGAACTTGAGGTTCCGTTCAGGAAAATGATCTGACCGTATGGCACATGTTCAAGCATAAAAGTCCGCGCACGTGGCGCCGATAAGCGGGAGATCTAGCTGTCAGCACTTCGAGGGCCTCTCTTGCTCCACTGGTTGGCGAGATGAGGTTCAGGCCGCGGTAGAGCTTGATGATGCTCGCTCTATCGACGACTCCAGTTCTAACCAGGTCGCAGTGAGCGGATTGGATTGCGGCCTCGATCTGGAACCGACCGACCGGCTTGCCCAGTTCGTACGCGCGGCGCAGGTACAACTCGCCCTCCGCAATGAGACCGCGGTCCCAGAGTGTCGTGTCCTGTTGGTCGAGGGGCGGCCAGGGTGAACTCATTCGTGCCGGAGCTCGAGACTGAGCAAGCGTGACTAAAGCAGCGAGTCCCCAGGCTTCTGGTTCGCTGACGAGCAAATTCGCCGTCAAGACCGCGAGATAACGGGCTTCGTCGGCAATCGAGTCTTGGATGCGCTCGTGTTGGTCAAGCCAGTCGATCGCGTAGGCACCGTAGATCGCTTCGAGTACCGCGGGTAAGCGCGCGGGCATGTCCCCGATTGTCGGCACTCGAAACGGAATGCCCGTATCGCGGATACGCCGCTTCGCTCGGACCAGTCGTTGCGCCATCGCGGGGGGCTCCATCGCGAACGCGTTCGCGATACGCGCCGCGTCGAATCCAAGCACGACTTGCAGCATGAGCGGAGTTCGAACCTCGGGATCAATTGCCGGGTGAGCGCACGCGAACAGTAACTCGAGACGCTTATCGGGAATTGCGTCGAAATCGTGTTCAGCCAGAGTTGCCGCGACGTCGTCCACAAGTGTCGCCGTCGTGCGAAATCGTGCGGAACCGAATGCATCGCGAATGCGGTTGCGACCCACGGTCAAAAGCCATCCCTCAGGATTGAGAGGGACGCCGGTCGACGGCCATGTTCGCAAGGCTCGCTCAAACGCGTCGGCGAGCGCGTCTTCGGCCAGCGAAATGTCTCTCGTTGACGCTGCGAGCAACGCCACCAACCGACCGTACGACGCACGGACTGCATGTTCGACGGCGGCGTTTGGTCCGATGTTCGTCACTTGACGGACTGGGAGCCTTGCCATGTGCCATCGACGTATCGTGTAGCGGTGGGACGGATTTCGACATGGCCCCACGCGGCGGATGGTGCTCGCGCCGCCCACTCGGTGGCGGCGTCTAAGTCGGGAACATCGATGACGAACGTGCCGCCAAGTTGCTCCTTCGTATCGGCGAATGGACCGTCGTGGATGACGAGCTCCCCAGTTGCGAGTGTGACCGTAGTCGTGAGATTCGACTGCTGTAGGACCTCGGCACTCACGAGCGCGCCCGCGTCTTCGAGTGCTTGCGCGTAGACCTGGAATGCGCGCATCCCCTCGGCCAATGCTTCCGGATCAAGATCTCCGGGGGTTGGCTCGGGGTAGTGGAGTAAGAGGGTGTATCGCACGAGGTTCGTCCCTTCGGGTTTAGTAATAATCCTTCCACTTCCATGACGAATGAACCAAGGCAAAATCGACATGCTTTTGTGTCCCGTCAACCGCGCTAATGCCTACGCCTGCGGACGTACGCCGCGGGGCCGATGTGTCGCGAGGTCGGGCTCGTTACGGTGAGTGAGATGGAAGATGATCCGCGCTTACCGCTCCTGCGAGGGATGTTCGCTCGGTTGTCGACTCGCGAGTGGGTCGCCCTCGACGTCGCGGTAGCGACCGTTGCCGCAGCGGGGTTGCTCACCGCGATCGCGCTCGGAGGAACTTTTCGCCTTTCGGGAGCGGGATGGGGCGCTCTCCGTTACGGCGCGATCGCAGTGACGGCGGCGGCGCTTCCGTTCCGTCGCAGCGTTCCGACTGGCGCCTTAGTAGCGATGATGGTTGGTTCGGCGATAGCGGTCGCGTTACAAGCTCCTCCGCAAATGATCGGCTTGGCGGCACTGGGTCTCTATTCGGTGGCGTCATCGTCATCGACGAGATTCTCTCAAGTCGCTCTCGCGGTCGTGGCGGTCGTGGCGACGTCGGCCGCGTGGGTCGGCTCCGGGCACCATTTGGCCAGCAGCGAGCTCGCGACTGCTCTCTCGGTACTGGCTGCGTGGCTAGCCGGTGAGAACACTCGTAGTCGAAGGATTTACGGGGCCGAGGTGGCGCAGCGGAACGCGGAGCGAGAAATGGAGCGTGAGGAGCGTTCGCGACGAGCAGTGGCCGAGGAGAGGATCGTCATTGCCAGGGAACTGCACGATATCGTCGCGCACGCCATGAGCGTGATCACGGTGCGCGCCGGTGTGGCTCGCTTCGTTGTGAACGAGCAGCCAGAGGAGGCGACCAAGGCGCTGGGAATCATCGAGACGACCGCCCGACGGGCGCTGGAAGAAATGCGGTTATTGGTCGGAGTTTTACGCAACGACGAGGTCGACCAGGGAGAGTTAGATCCGGCCCCTGGACTCGCCTCGATTGGCGACCTCATCGATCAGGCGGGTCACGCGGGAGTGAAAGTGACAGTGGAGATGGTCGGCGAGACACGTGTCTTGCCGAGCGGCGCCGACCTGTCTCTCTACCGGATCGTTCAGGAGGCGCTGACGAACGTGGTGCGACACGCCGGGCAGACAAGCGCCCGTGTGCGCATTGAGTACCGGTTCGACGAGATCGTGGTCGAGGTCACCGACGAGGGCGGCCGCCAGTGGAACCCACCGCAGGTGGACCTGTCCTCAGGTGGTCACGGACTTATCGGGATGCGAGAGCGCGTCGCGCTCTACGGCGGTGTGCTCAGTGTCGGCCCACGGGGTCGAGGCTTTGAGGTCCGCGCATCGCTGCCGATCGCTGCGGTCGACTCGTGAGGGTGACATCGTGATCAAAGTCGCCGTTGCCGACGACCAGGCACTCGTACGTGGGGGATTCAAGGTGTTGGTCGACGCCGCCGAGGACATGGAAGTGGTGGGTGAAGCGGCCAATGGTGCCGAGGCCGTGGAGTTGGTGGCTCGTTTTCACCCCGACGTGGTCCTCATGGACATCCGCATGCCGGTGCTCGACGGCATCGAAGCGACGCGTCAGATCACGAGCGGCCCCGACGGCGCAGCGACCAAGGTGTTGATTCTGACGACCTTCGATCTTGACGAGTACGTCTACGGCGCGCTGCGTGCGGGTGCCAGCGGTTTTCTGCTCAAAGACACCCTTCCCGAGGAGTTGCTGGCGGGCATACGCACCTTGGCTGCGGGCGAAGCGCTCCTCGCGCCGAGTGTGACGCGCCGGCTCATCGCCGAGTTCGTGCGGCGTCCGGACGGCTCCCCGACGCCGGTGCCCGTCGAGCTCAAGGGTCTCACGCAACGAGAACTGGAGGTCCTCGTCGAAGTCAGTCGAGGGCTCTCCAATGCCGACATCGCTGCGCAATTGCACATCAGCGCCGCCACCGCCAAGACCCATGTCAGTCGGCTCTTGATGAAGCTGCACGCCCACGACCGAGCTCAGCTCGTGGTCGCCGCCTACGAGTCCCACCTCATCACACCGACTTGAACGCGGGTGCCGGAGCTAGGCCCCGAGACGTAGGGGATGCCACGTCCGCCTCGGGCCTACATCGCTCGGGTGAGGGAAAATCGAGTCGCTAGGCCGATGACGCGCGCAGTGGCGTCGTCGATGCTGGTACTTGACGGGAAATCCATCGTGGATACCCCGAAAGGAGACGAATCATGCCTACTGATTCCCCGGCTATCGAGGTTCGCGAACTTGCCAAGCGTTACGGCAAGAAGATCGCCGTTAACAACCTCACCTTTGATGTCCACCCAGGGCAGGTCACCGGATTCCTCGGTCCAAACGGGGCGGGCAAGTCAACGACGTTGCGAATGATTCTCGGCCTCGACGCGCCGACGACCGGAACGGCACTGATCCACGGTCGACCTTTCGCCGCTCATCATCGACCCCTCTTCGAAGTCGGGGCGCTCCTCGACCCCAAGTCGTTTCACCCCGGGCGCAGCGCCCGCAACCACCTCTCGGTGCTGGCCCTCGCGAACGGCATCGACCGTGCCCGAGTGGACGTGGTTCTCGACTTGGTCGGTTTGACGTCAGTGGCCTCGAAGCGGGCGGGCGGGTTCTCCCTGGGGATGGGTCAGCGCCTTGGTATTGCCGCGGCCCTCCTCGGCGATCCCGACGTCTTGATTCTGGACGAGCCCATCAACGGACTCGACCCCGACGGAATCTTGTGGGTCCGGAACCTGTTGCGCTCCCTCGCCTCCGAAGGGCGCACGGTGCTGGTGTCGTCGCATCTCATGAGTGAGATGGCCCTCACGGCCGATCACTTGGTCGTGATCGGTGCGGGTCGGCTGCTCGCTGACGACACGGTCGAAGGCTTCGTCGCGGCCAGCGGACGCAACAGCGTGCGTGTGCGTTCCCCCCAGTTCGAGCACCTCGCCTTCCTCCTCGCCGACCACGGCGCATCGACGACTGCCCCGGCCCCTGGAGTGTTGGAGGTCACTGGCGCGTCAACTGACTTAATCGGCGACGTGGCCGCCGCCCACGGGATCACCATTCACGAACTTGCGCTTCAGCAGGTGACCCTCGAGGAGGCGTTCATGGAACTCACCCACGACAGCGTCGAATACCGAACTGATGCACACGCCGCCGACTCACCCTCCAGCAACCTCCAACTAGAAGAAAGTGTCGCCTAATGACCGCCGTAGCTCTATCCAATCCCACCACCGCTCCCGCCGAAGGGTCCGTCGTAGCGGACCTCGTGTGTTCCGAGTGGGCGAAGTTCCGCACTGTTCGTTCCACCTACTGGAGTTTGATCGCAGCGGTCGTGGCGATGGTTGGCCTCGGCGCGCTCATCAGTGCCGTCCAGTCAGCGCACCAGGTTGGTTTTGACGCGGTCTCGACCAGCCTCAGCGGGGTCCTGCTCGCCCAGTTGGCCATTGGCGTACTCGGCGTGCTCTTCGTCACCAGCGAATACTCAACGGGGATGATCCGCACGACGTTTAGCGCTGCCCCTCAGCGTCGAATCGTCATCGCCACCAAAGCCGCCGTGTTCGGCGTCGTGGCCTTCGTCATCGGAACACTCACGAGCCTGGTTACCTTTCTCGTGGGCCAAGCGGTCATGTCCAGCCATGGGGTCAGCCTCTCCTCACCGGGCGCACTGCGATCGGTCATTGGTGTCGGGCTGTATCTCGGCGTGCTCGCGGTGTTCGCTGTTGGCTTGGGAACGATCATCCGTAGCACCGCCGGAGCCATCTCCGCTTTGTTCGGATTGATACTGGTGATACCCGCCGTAGCGCAAGCGCTGCCGAGTTCGATCCAAAACTCCCTCGACAAGTACCTCCCCAGCAACGCAGGTCAAGCCATCTTCCACACCATCAAAGACACCTCGACGCTGTCACCCTGGGTTGGATTGGGCGTGTTCACCCTCTACGCCGCCGCCGCCCTTGCCGGTGGACTGCTCCTGGTGGCCCGTCGCGATGTGTGACCTGTGCCGTCGTAGTCCGGGCACGCCAACTCGGACTACGACGGGAGCGGCCCTTCCGTTCGGGTGGGCGCTCGCAGAGCGTGCGGATCAGTGACCCACCTCATAGTCACCTACGGGTACTTCGCCGTCGCCTTCTTGGTGGCGGTCGAAAGTTTCGGCGTACCGCTCCCGGGCGAGACGATCGTGGTGGCCGCCGCCCTCTACGCCGGCCACACCCACCGACTCTCCGTCTGGGCCATTTTCGCCGTCGCCGCTGTCGCGGCCATTGTGGGCGACAACATCGGTTACCTGCTCGGCCGCACCGGCGGTGAACGGCTGATCCGTCGCTACGGCCGCTACGTTCGACTCGACGAGGCGAAACTGCAAGTAGTCCGCAACCTCTTCGACCGTCACGGAGCCAAAGTCGTGTTCTTCGGCCGATTCATCTCGATACTTCGCACCTACGCAGCTTTCTTTGCCGGCACCACTCGGATGCCGTGGCGCAGGTTCCTCATCTTCAACGCCGCCGGTGGCATCCTCTGGGCAACTCTCTACACGTTCGCGTCATACGGCCTCGGCGACACCTTCCGCTCAATCGAAACAGAACTGACCGTGGCCTTCTCTGCAGCCGCCGTCTTGACGATCGCGGCCGTGATCGTCGTGCTCCGTCGACGGAACAAGAAAGTACTCGTAGAAGTGGCGTCGCGAGGACGGGACTCTTGAGTGCCGCCCTGCCGATGTGTTGGTCGCATCGTCAATCTCGCTTTATCGGGCCGTCGCGGTCGTAGGTCCCAAGACGTATCGGCGGGAGCAGTCACGCGCGCCGTACCCCTCTGGGTGTAGCGAAAATCGAGCCAGCAGGCCGATGACACCGCCGCCGAAAAACACGAGGCTGTAACCCATAAGGCAATTAGTCGTCGTTACCAATCGAGAGGAACTATCAGTGGAAACCACCATCGAAGCAATCACCCCACGTCGCAAAAGGACGTTCGCCGCCGTGCCCACAGCTGTCATCGCCGCGGTCGTGGTGGGCGACGTGGCCAGCACGATCATCGCCGCCATCGCTCACGGAGCCGGAGTCAGCCACGCCTTCCCGCCACTCCAATTCGCGACCTATACGGCCTTAATAGTGCTCGCCGTCATCGTCGGGTCCCTCGGCTGGCAGTTGGTACGCACTCGGGCCACGAATCCGCGCCGACTCCTCGCCCTTCTCGTGCCCCTCGTGCTCTTGCTCAGTTTCGTGCCCGACATCCTCGTGGGCATCAACAAATCAGAAACCGCTACCACCTGGGGCGGCGTCATCGCACTCATGGCCATGCACATCGTGGTCGCCACCGCGGCTGTCGGTAGTTATGTCCACTTCCTGCCGGTGCGCTCAACAAATGTCCGAAGTGATAGCTGATATCAAATGGCGCCGATAAGCCGGAGATCTAGATCGATTGAATGAAATGATCTGGTGGTGCGGTGGGAAGTCCCGAAATCGCGCGCTCATCCTCGGACCATCGTTCCGGACCGAATACCGTGTCCGCAACCTTTCTCCAGAAAACCCCCGCGCCGACGTTGTCGTGCTGAAAAACAATCGTCCAGGGGCCATCGTGTCGCGAAAGGACGTCCACTGCAAACTTTGTCCCAACACCTTCTCGTCGCGCCACGGGTGCCACCCAGAACCCCTCGATGGATCGCCTCTCTCCCTTAAGGCCTTTGATTACTGCGAAACCAATCGGAGCGTCCTCACCGCTCTTGGGATGCGGGCGCCACGCCAGGTACCCTGCACCGTCAGCCATCGGATACTCGTTCAGGACTGCCGTCTGGTATCGACCATCGGCGTAGGGGAGTCCGTTCACCACCAATGCCAGGTCGTGCCGATAAGACTGCCAAAGCCACGCCACGATTGACCACTGCTCGTCCGTGACTTCACGGACGCTGAAACCAATTTCGGGTTCGAAGCCCGCGTTACTTTGAGCTTCAGGAGTCACGAGAGGAAACATTATCTATCTTTGGAAGCCGTAGAAGAATGGACTATGCGCCCGTTTCCAGACCTCGAGGTCCCGCTCTCTGACGATGTCGTGTCGCTGCGCCATTTCACGCTGGAAGACGTGACCGAAGTCACTCGCGCGCTGCAAGACCAAGAGATTGTTCGCTGGACCGCATCGTTACCGACACCGTACGCAGAATCAGACGCTCAAGGCTGGATTGAGCGCCACGCTGAACTTTGGAACGCAGGTACCACGGCTCAATTCGCCATC
>Ga0302153_10000473_pt1 | contig 22172 bp, 19 predicted proteins | sample I_Bog_N2_2_FD_192429 | JGI IMG/M metagenome (GOLD analysis project Ga0302153, IMG submission 192429) | Peat permafrost microbial communities from Stordalen Mire near Abisko, Sweden - I_Bog_N2_2 | ecosystem: Environmental > Terrestrial > Soil > Wetlands > Peat | place: Sweden: Abisko, Stordalen... | reverse complement strand
GACACTCCTTCCACGCACGGCCAGATAAAAAAGCCACTATCGTTGTTGCAAACCGACCACTTCCTTATTGACCGCCAACAACTCCGGAATCGCACCTTTGAGAAACTCGACCCAGGTTTTTATCTTGGCATCGACAAACTTTCGCGAAGGGTAGATTGCAAACAAATTCAACTCCTCAAGATGATGGTTGGGCAGTACCCGCACCAATGTTCCGCTCCTCAGTCCCTCGACAGCCGACGCAATAGGCTGTATCCCGATCCCCATTCCGCTTTTTATCGCGACGGTCATGCCATCGGCGGTATTGATGTGCAAGGGAGACAATGGCGTCGTGACGCTCTCCATGCCTTCGGGCCCTTCGAATATCCAGTTTTCAGCCGGCATGACCGTGTTCACGATTCTCAGGCAATCGTGTGAACAAAGATCTCCCGGAGACTCGGGGTGCCCGCGTTTTTCCAGGTAGGCAGGCGAAGCGCAGAGAATGCTGTAGGTGCTGCCGAGCCGCTGCGCGACAAAGCCTGAATCGGGCAGATCCCGCGCCAGCACAATCGACATGTCGTAGCCCTCCTCCAGCAAGTCGGGCAGCCGATTGGTCAGGACCAGATCAAACATCACCGAGGGATGGGTCTCTCGATACTTGGCGATGGCCTGGATCACATAGTGATTGCCGATGGCCGACATGGCGTGAATCTTCAGCCGGCCAGCCGGCATGACCTGAGCCGTACCGGCCTCCTCTTCCGCTTCACGCACCTCATCGAGGATTTTCTCGCAGCGCTGCAAATAACGCACACCGGCTTCGGTGAGTGCCAGGCGCCGGGTCGTCCGGTTGATCAGGCGGGTTTGCAGCCTGGCCTCAAGGCTGGAGATGGCTTTGGAGACGTTGGCGGTGGTGCTGTTCAGGATCTCGGCGGCCCCGGTAAAGCTGCCGCTTTGAGCGACCACCGTGAAAAAACGCATGGTCTGAAATACATCCATCGTTTCCACCTCGGGAAATTGGCAAAACTACCATAGCCCAGCCTGGAGAATGGCTCGTAAAAAAGGGGCGGCCCTACAACAGCCGCCCCTGCTTACGGGTTATTTCTTGCGCGCAATAAACCCGGGCACGCCGGTTTCCACCACCGAGTTGAAGCGTATCCGGGTGGTGATTTCTTCGCGGATTTCAGCCATGGCCCGGTGCGGCAAGGTGGCAATATCAAAGTTTTCCTGGATATGGCTTGGTGTCGCCGAGGTGGTCAGAAAAGCGCTTCCCCGCTGTACTGCCCAGGCCAATGCGACTTGCGCCGGGGTTTTCTGCAAGCGCTGGGCGATTGCGGTCATCACCGGTTCCTCCAGCACATTGGGCTCCATGCCATGTCCAAGCGGCGCAAACGCCAGGAGGATAATGCCGTGCTCCTGGCAGAACTCGAGCAGTTCCCATTCAGGCAGATAAGGGTGGGATTCAACCTGTACGACGGCAGGTTTTATCCGCGCCACGGCCACCAGCGCTTTCAACGCTTCCAGGGTGATATCAGACAGGCCGATGGACTTGCACCGACCTTCATCCACCAGGCGCTCAAGCACCCTCCAGGTCTCGATCAGGGTGACGCCCGAATCGTAGATGACATGCCCCTGAAAATCCCTCGGGTCCTGATCATCGCCGGGCTGGAAGGCAAAGGGCGTATGGATCAGGTAGCAATCGATGTAATCCACTTGAAGTCGGCGGCAGCTGGCGGCAAATGCCGGCTCGACGCGTTCGGGACGATGGTTGGTATTCCACAGCTTCGTGGTGATGAACAGCTCTTCTCGCCGAACCTTGCCGGTCTGCAAAACCTCCTGTAGGGCTACACCGACACTTTCCTCGTTGCGATAGCGCTCCGCACAATCGAAATGACGAAAGCCCGTTTCCAACGCTGCCTTGACCGCTTGCGTGGTCACCGAGAGGTCTCGAAACAGCGTGCCAAAACCAACGGCCGGCATCTCACCGGTTCCGTGAGCAATAGGGAATCTGGTGTCGCGAAGAGCATCGTGATAAGTCATGCCTTTACTCCATTGCCTGGGGCCACAACCGTAACCACGGCAGTGACCGTTCATAAAACTTCGGGATGCCGGCCAGTACGCGAAGAAGGTCCGCTAATACATGGCTTGGCCAGGGGTTCGGGCACTGCCGCTGTTAGCGACCCGCCACTTTTTGCTCAAGAACACCGACAGAGTTACCGCCGAGCGCCACGAACAGCCGCACCGTGTCGAGATACCGTGCGGTCTTCACGCGGATCTGTCCCAGTAGCGCCTGCTGGTACGCACGCTCGGCCTCCAGCACTTGAAGCACACTGTTCTCGCCTTGCGCGTAGGCCTGTTGGTTCAAGTGCAAACTTGTTTCGGCGGCGCGCAGCGCGTCCCCTTGGGCGAGGTTTTCCTGCTCGTCATGGTTGATCGCCTGCAACGTGTCGGCGACCTGGCCGAACGACTGGATGACCGTTTGCTGGTAGCCGGCGAGAGACGCCTTGTAGCCGTCAACTGCCGCCTGGCGTTCAGCCTTGAGCGTTCCGCCATCGAAGATCGGCCCCGCCAGCCCCGCCGCGAAGCCCCAGAGCGCCGCGCCGCCATTGCCGGAAGCGGCCTGCGCCAAGGACGCGGAAAGCTCGACGTGCGGATACAGGTTCGCGGTGGCGATATCCACGGCGGCACTGGCCATGTGCAAGTCAGCTTCGGCTTGCCGGACATCGGGTCGGTCGTGGGCCATTTCCGAAGGCACACTGACCGGCACGCCGGAGGGCAAGACAAACTCGGCCAGCTCGAAGTCCGGCGCGATCCAGTCAGCCGGCCCCTTCCCGGTCAGAATCGACAGCGCATGGCGTGCCGCATCCCGCTGCTGGGCCAGGGGCGGTAACAGCGTGCGATCCTGCGCCAAGCGCGTCTCGGCCAGTGCAACATCGATCTGCGTGGTGCTGCCGTTGAGGTGGGCCATGCGCACCAGCTCAAGATTCCTGCTGTCATTGGCCAGCAGTGTCTCGACCGCCACCCTCTGCGCGTTGGCAGAGGCCAGCAGCAGCGCCTGGCTGGCGACGTTGCCAGTCAGGGTCAGATAGGCCGCTTCGTAGCGATGCGTCTGAAGATCGACAAGGGCGGCTTGTTGTTCAACCCGCCGCTTGTTACCGCCGAACGCATCCAGGTCGAAGCTGACCTGCGGCCCGATGCTGTAGAAATTGGCCACCGATGGGTCGGCGGCGGTATGGACCCGTTGGCGACCGGCCTGGGCGGCAAAGTCGACCTGCGGATAGAGCGCGCCCTGCGCAGCAAGCACGGACGAAGCCGCCTGCCGGAGCGTCGCGTCAGCCGCCACCAGCTCAAGATTGCCATCGATTGCCCGACGGACAACCTGATCGAGCTTGGGTGATTGAAAGGCCGACCACCAGTCACCACTGGCCTTCTTGCCCAGGTCAATCCTGCCGCTCTGACCCAGCCCCTGCTCGGCCTGTTGGTCATAGTGCTGCGACAGGCTTTCCGGTGGAGCCTTGTAGTCAGGGCCGACGGTACAGGCAGACAGGAAAAAAGCCGTCGACACCACACCGACCGTCACAGGGAACCGCTGTCTGTTGAGAACGAACGCATGGGGTTTCATTTGCCAGACTCCACGAAAACTAGTTGGTCGGAACGGGTTTGCGAAGCAACAGGACCAGCGGACTCACCAGCAGCATCGCCCACATCAAAATCTTGAATTGGTCGACGATGGCGATAAAAGCCGCCTGGCCGGTGATCAGTTCGTTGAGCCCACCCAGTGTCGGCAACGACGTCGAGGCCGCCACGCGATACGCGGTCAGATGGCTGGCCAGCGCCTGGTGCATCGCCTGCGTGTTGTTGAAGAAGCAGGCCTGCACCACCGCCACGCCGATCGTGCTGCCGTAGACCCGGGCCAGATTGAAAAAGCCCGTCCCTTCCGGGCGCAGCTTCGGGTCCAGGGTGCTGAACGCCACCTTGCTCAGCGCCGGCATCAATACCCCGAGACCGGCGCCCTGGAGCGCACCCGCAACCGCCACTGGCCACCCATCCATCAACGGCGAATAACCGAGCATCAGCCAGTTGGCATAGATCACCACGGCAATGCCCCCGGCCACGAAGGGACGACGGTCGAGACGTTCGGGAACGCGCCCCATCAACAGGAACGCACCGACCAACCCGACACCGCGCGGTATCGTCAGATAGCCCGTGGTGTCGGGCGGAAAGCCGAGCAGTTCATCCAACATCGGCGAGGTCAGCGCCATGGTCGACAGCAGCACAAAACCGAGGGCGAAAAACATCACGGTGGACAGCACGAAGTTGCGGTCCCGGAACAAGCCCTTGCTGAGGAAATGCACCTTGGCGGTCAACACATGCACCACGAACAGGTAGAGCCCCAACGCACAGGCCACGGCTTCCAGCCAGATCTCCAGTGAAGCGAACCACTCCAGGCGCTCGCCACGGTCGAGCAGCATTTGCAGGCCGATCATGCCCAGCGTGAAGCTGCCGAAGCCGAAGAAATCAAAGGGTGGGCGTTGCTCGGCCTTTTTCTCCTGGAGCAAAAGGGTCACCACAAGGAAGATGAACGCCGACAACGGAACGCTGACGTAGAAGATCGAGCGCCAACCGTAAAGCTCGCCGAGCCAGCCACCGAGACTCGGGCCGCTGACGATGCCCAGCAGCACAATGGCCGTCCACCTAGGGCCAAATGTCCCACGCCGTGCAGGCGGCAAAGTCTCCATGGCGATGGCCATCGACAGCGGTGCCAGCACACCACTCGCGGCGCCCTGGACAATCCGTGCACCGACGAACTCCAGCGCAGTGGTTGCCTGGGTCGCGAGCAGCAAGCCGAGGATGAAGAACGCTATCGCGGCTTGATAGACCACCTTCAAGCCGTAGCGACCGGCGAGCCACTGCGCCAGCGGCAGGGTGATCGCGCTCGCCGCCAGGTACGAAGTGAAGACCCAACCCGCCTGGTCGTCGCTCATCGACAGGGCGCCCTGGATAAACCGCAGCACCGCATTCGGCAGCGGCAGGCTGGCGGACTGCATATAGGTCACGAACAGCGCGGCAAACCTGAGGGTACGCGCGCCCTCCCCTCCGGGCTTGGCGTTCATTGGTCAGTCCCCGCGCTCAACAGCGCCGCGAGCGGCTGCCACCAGGACGAGCGATAGCCGGTGTCGACCTTGACCGTGGCACTGGTACCGGAGAACAGCGGCAGATCCGGATCGGCTTGATCGAGTTCGAGTCGAACCGGAACCCGCTGGACCACCTTGACCCAGTTGCCGGTGGCATTTTCCGGCGGCAACAGGGCGAAGTCCGCGCCGGCCCCCGGGCTCATGCTGATCACGTGGGCCTTGAAGGCGTGCCCCGGATAGGTATCGATACGGATGGTCGCGGCCTGGCCCGGGTGCATATGGGTCACCTCCGTTTCACGGAAGTTGGCCTCGACCCAAACCCGCCGGGACAACAGGGCAAAAGCCGGCGCACCGTTGCTGACATAGTTGCCGACCTGCAGATCATCGACCTTGGCGACGATGCCATCGTCCGGCGCATAAACCGTGGCGTACGAGAGGTAGAGCTGCGCTTCGTCGAGTTGCGCCTTGGCTTCACGGATCGCCGGGTGGCTATCGACTTCGATATCCGGATTACCGTTCAACGCAACCACCGTGCTGGCGATCTGTTGTTCGATAGACGCCACGTGCTGCCGTGCCATTTTAAGGTCGGTGTCCGCACGCTCGTAGACAGAACGCGAGACGAACTCGGTCGCCACCAACGCCTGCTTGCGGGTGAGCTCCTTTTGATCGAAGCCGGCCGACTCCTTGGCCGATTGCAGTTCAGCCTGTTGCTGGCGGTAGCTGGCCTTGAGCCCCTGGATGCGCAGCCGCACCACGCTCAACTGGGCTTCGGCGCGGTTGACCGCGATCTGGAACGGCTCCGGATTGATCCGAAACAGCACCTGGCCCTTGCGCACCGACTGGTTGTCCTCAACGGCGATTTCCACCACCTGCCCGGAAACCCGAGCGTTGACCGAGGCCTTCGCCACCCGGGCGTAGGCGTTGTCGGTCGAGACATAGGGCTCGCCGGCCAGATAGCGGGCATACCCGACCGCCGCGAAAAGTACCGGGACACCGACCATCAGCAGTGGCCGCAACCGCTCTTTGATGGGTTTGCGGACAAACGTGCCAGCCGGGTTCGGCCCGGGGTGCTCGAAGCTCTGCGAAGCGGGGATGTCGAACTGTTGGGTCATGATCGAATGCACCTTTAACCGGAAAATCGAAACCGCGAAATCACCTGCGGTCCCGAGATCAATCGTTGCTGTGAGAAAGCAGTCCATGCGCGGTCTGGAGGGTTGCTCCACCGCACCTGTTTCATCGCAGCACCACCCGCTTCGAGCTCCGCCACAACAAACCTGAGATTCAGGAACTTCTGGTTCCTTAATTTTGTGCGATGGTGTAAGAATATCCCCACGCAAGCCTTCACTCAAGGATTTTTATACAACATGGCACAAAATAAAATTACCGAGGCCAAAGGCCGTGGCCGACCTCGTGCGTATGACCCGCAGACAGCCCTGCAGCAGGCGCTTGGGGTTTTCTGGAGTACCGGGTATGCCGGCGCGTCGCTGGACAGCATCGCCACGGCGGCCGGGATGAACCGTCCCAGCCTGTATGCGGCGTTCGGCGACAAACACGCCCTCTATATCAAGGCATTCGAGCAGTATTGGGCGCAGGCCTCGGCCGCCGTGCACGAGGCACTGACGGACAGCAGGCTGACCTTGCGCGAGGCGTTGCTGGGTTTCTACGAGGGGCAGTTGTCGATCTATTTCTCGGGTGACGGTCAGCCACGGGGTTGCTTTGTGATCGGCACGGCCACCACCGAGGCCGCCGAAGACCGTGAAATACGCGACCTGCTTGCGGATCGCCTGAGCCAGCTCGATGCCGATCTCGAAGCACGCCTGCGCCTGGCCGTCGACGCCGGCGAATTGAAAGCCGATGCCGACCCGGCCGCCCTTGCCGTACTCGCCTCCTCCCTGCTGCACAGCCTTTCGATACGGGCCCGGGCGGGCAAGTCCCGAGCGGAGCTGACGGAGCTGGCAGGCAATGCGGTCAAGGTGATCTGCGGGTGAGATCGAATGGACTGCTCGGCACCCGCCGGGCTTGTGAGGTGTGGTGTGGCTGAAAGACTCGAAGACATTCTTGATGAAGGCCTTGCCGTGATCTTCTGCGGCATCAATCCGGGCCTGATGGCAGCCGCCCAGGGGCATCACTTTGCGGGCCGAAACAATCGCTTCTGGCGCACGCTGCATCTGGCCGGATTTACCCCCGAGGAAATCCACCCGGAAAACGATCGGACGATCTTGCAGCATGGGTGTGGATTGACCGCCGTGGTTGAACGGCCCACGGCGCGCGCGGATCAGCTGTCCCCTGCTGAGTTCACCGCCATCGCCCAGGACTTTGAACACAAGATCGCCCGCTACGCGCCCCGTTTCGTGGCCTTTCTCGGCAAGGCGGCGTACTGCGGATTGTCCGGCCAACGGGACGTGGCCTGGGGCCTTCAGCCACAGACCTTCGGCAATGCCGCGGTCTGGGTCCTGCCCAATCCCAGTGGGCGCAATCGTGCGTTCAGCCTCGATCAACTGGTGGCCGCCTACCGTCAACTCCATCTGATGGCGCTCGGGCAGTTTTCGGTCCTGGAAGAGGCCGAATCCTAATTTCTCGATACCCCCACCCTATTTATCAAATTGCACCTGCCCACCTGCGATGACCTAATCAGAGCTTTGTTAACTAAGGCTCACCAATGGAAAATGTACGAGCTTCAAGCACCCACGCCGCATGGTTGATGGTCAGTGTGGTGTTGGTCGCCCTCAATCTGCGGCCGTCGATGGCTGCGGTAGGGCCCTTGCTGTCGGCGATTCGCGGGGATATCCCCTTGAGCTTCAGCGCCGCTTCGTTGCTGACCATGCTGCCGGTCATGGCCATGGGTTTGGCGATGTTCCTCGGGATGCGCATCGCCCAGCGTTTCGGCGAACACCGCACCATCGTCCTGTCCTTGCTGATCATCGGCCTGGCGACGGCTTCGCGGCTGTACCTGGACAGCACCGTCGAGCTGATCCTCAGTGCGGTGCTGGCAGGCCTCGGCATCGCCCTGATCCAAGCGGTGATGCCGGCGCTGATCAAGTCGCGCTTCAGCAATAACGTCTCGCTGTTCATGGGGGTCTACGTGACCTCGATCATGGGCGGTGCCGCGCTCGCAGCGTCGTTCTCGCCGTTCGTCCTGGCGCAAACCGGAAGCTGGCGGATCAGCCTGGCCATCTGGGCGCTGCTGGCGCTGGTCGGCCTGGTGGTCTGGTTCGCCCAGCGCTCGGCGGTCCCGCACTTGCCGCAGACTTCGACGAGCACCCAACAGGAGTCGTTCTTCGGTAACTCAAGGGCCTGGCTGCTGGCGATCTTCTTCGGCCTCGGCACGGCGTCCTACACCTGCGTGCTGGCCTGGCTGGCGCCCTATTACGTGGAAAAAGGCTGGAGCGAACAAAGCGCCGGCTTGCTGCTGGGCCTGCTGACCGCCATGGAAGTGGTGTCCGGCCTGGTCACCCCGGCCATTGCCAACCGCAGCCAGGACCGCCGCCTGGTGCTGGCGGTATTGCTGCTCTTGATCATCGCCGGCTTCTGCGGCCTGAGCCTCAGCCCGCAACACTTCACCCTGCTCTGGCCATGCTTGCTGGGCCTGGGTATCGGCGGATTGTTCCCGATGAGCCTGATCGTCTCCCTCGACCACCTGGACAACCCGCGTCGTGCCGGCGGCCTGACCGCGTTCGTGCAAGGCATCGGCTATCTGATCGCCGGGCTCTCGCCGCTGATTGCCGGGGTGATTCGTGACCAGTTGGGCAGCTTCGAGTGGGCCTGGTGGTCGCTGACGGCGGTGATGGCCGTGATGATCGTGATGGTCTTGCGCTTCAACCCGAAGCATTACGCACGGCACATCCAATAGTCATCGAAGGTCCTTTCAAGGTTTCCACATGGGCTGATCAGCCCGTGAGGAAACCTTCTGGAGGCAAAGACGGAGATGGCCGGGCATCCGTGAAAATCTATTCAAGGAACGAAAGTATCGTTTGCACTCACCTTCAACCACGGGTGCAGCTGCGTCGTACCCGCCAGATCCGAGAGGTACATGGGCGCACCGTCATAGACGATGGTCTTGATACCCTCACCGCCGTAACCCTGCTGACGGCCCCGTTCGACAATCTGCCTGAACATGGCCGGGGTCACGAACAACCTGATATTGCCCAGCGTGCCCGCCAGCTCAAACAACTCGTCAGCCTTGAAACCACGAGACTCGGGAACGACATGGCGGGCGGCGCGGCGCACATGGATCAAGTGGTAAAGGCCCGCGCAGTGAGACATCGGCGCGGCATACACCACCGCATCATCCGCGCCGAGCGGATCGGTATCGGCCGGATAGCGCAGTGACATGGCCGTCAGGTCGCCGTGGCTGAGCATCACGCCCTTGGCGTCGCCGGTGGTGCCGGTGGTGCCGGTGGTGCCGGTGGAGTAGAACAACCAGGCCAGGTCATCGGCCTGACGCGGACAAGGCCTGTCGGGGGGCGCAGCGGTCGAAACAAGCGCGCCCATATCCTCTCGATCCAACTCCAGACAACCCAGGGGCAGTCTCTCGGGCGAGAACACCTGGCCGCCATCGGTGAAAATCAGCCGGGCCTCGGTGTTACCGACGATCCAGCCGGCTTCGACGGGGTGCAGCTTACAGTTGATCGGCACCGCTACCGCCCCGGCCCACCAGATGGCGTAGAGCAGCTCGAGATATTCGCAACAGTTCTCCATGAACAGGGCAACACGGTCGCCAGGGACAATCCCGTGTTCGTCGATCAGGTACGCAGCGCGGTAGCGGACCAGGGCGGCAAAGGCGCCATAGTTGGCGACTTGCCGCTGCCCTTCGAACAAGGCCGGCCGCTCCGGGCAACGCTGGCCGGCGGCGTCCAGCCAGTTGGCAATATTCATGCTCATCCCTCGTGAGCCTGAAGGACCGAGGCGTCGCTAACGACCACAACGAGGGAGACACAATCATGAATCATGGCGATTTTCTTCTTGGCAAGGATAACGCGAGAGCCAGACCTTTATAGTGAAGGGGTCGCCCACACGCTATTTAAAAAACAAATTCCATCCCCTAATATATAAATCGGCTGCTTGGCTAAAAATATGAGCAAAAGTAACGCCTATGGAACCTGACCGAGACGGATTTTATGCTCAATAGCAATTTGCTCAGAAAGCTGGACATGCAGGACCTGATGGTATTCGTCGCAGTCTATGAGCAGAGCAGCGTCACCGAGGTTTCCGAAACCCTTTGCGTCAGCCAGTCCACCGTGAGCTACTGCCTGAAAAAGCTGCGGACCAGCTTCGAGGACGAGCTGTTCATCCACACCCGTAATGCCATGTGGCCGACCAGCAAGGCCACCAGCATGTACAGCCATGTGGTCAACATCATAAAAAACATCAACCTGTGTCATTCCGGAATAAACGTATTTGACCCAACCGAAAAAGAGATCATTTTTAATATCTGCGCACCGGAGTACTTCGAACTCCTGATCCTTCCCGACCTGTTGAAAAGCTTTATCAAGAGTCATCTGCCAATCATCGTGAACACCCACAAATTCCATAAGGATGTTCCGGTCGAACAACTGGTAGACGGTCGCATTGACCTGGTTATTTGTGCCGGTCCGAATTTTCACCGTGACGCCAAGCCCTTCAAATCAAAGATATTGCTGGACGATGACCTGGTGTGCGTGGTCGACAAGCATTTCACGCCGCCAGAGAACAAGTTCAACCTGGACACCTTTGTCGCACGTCAGCATATCTTTCCGACGCCCTGGACCTCAGACACCAATATGGTGGATGGCTGGCTCGGCAAACAAGGCTATACCCGGCAGATTGTCGCCCGCGCCAATAGTTATGTGGCGGCACTTGAAATGATCAGTGGAACCGATCTGGTTCTGATGTTGCCTCGCCGTCTCCAGAGGCGGATCTGTGATGAAACAAAGTTCGCTTTTTGCAAGCCGCCATCGGGTTTGCCCAGTTTCACAATCGACATGCTGTGGGACAGGAAAGCCGAGCAAAACAGTGCCAACACCTGGCTGCGTGAGCAGATTGCCAAGGTCTGTGCCTAGCTGTGATGTAAGGGATCGAAATTCAGAATAGAGATTCATTTTATTTAATCCTGCAGACGACCATTCAGCATCAGCAACGGACCGCCGCCCTTCTTTTGCCTTCCGCTAGGTTTTAGCGTTTGGTTCGATTGCGGATTTTTTCTTATCTAGTATGTCTTTGATCCAAATACCTAGGGCAACCAGGCCAAAGAAACCATAGGCAAAAGAGTTCCAGACATACATCAGGAAATTCAATACGTCTGGTCGCGTGAGCGGAGCAGAGCTTGTAGCAAAGTCGACAATCTGACTGATGTTGGCAGCTGACGCTCCCAACCCAGCGATTATCGCCAAAGACATATATGCGGTTGAGCCAAGCTTTTTGAGTTGCTTCTTGACTCTACTTTTTGTCTCTTCACTTTTATCGATCCAATTAACGTAGCTTCCGAAAATTACAGAAACTGATGCCACAGCAGCTAATAGGGCAAAGAAAATCATGGCCTACTCCTTATATTAATAAACACCTTATAAACTCTAGGATGGGAGGATCTTGAGGACAACCGTAACTGACCATTGAGTCGTTTCCATGCTCAAAGAAACTTCTTGTATCACTTTATCCGAGTGAATACCTCCTCCCACAATTGACGAAACCTGACGTTCTGCTTTGATCAACGTTTCAGGCTGATGCAAGCCAAACCCCGTCAGACGCAATCTGACAAAACGGAGCAGAAGAAATGTCAGACGATCTCAAGAAAACTGGCAACCCTGATCGAAAAAAGATCAACGTTCACGAAGCGTACGAAGTCCGCGACTGGTCCAAGAAATTTGGTGTAACCGAGGAACAGCTCAAATCCGCAGTTAAAACCGCAGGCGTTTATGCAGATGACGTCAAGAAGCACCTCGGGAAGTAAATGAATGATTGCGTGCTCTACCTGTTCATGGGTAAAGCACGCATTTCTTCATAATTCCGCTATGTCCCTACCCTTGCAAAATTCGCTCGATACGCTCGCGTGCCATCCCCGTAAGACGCTTGACGCCCAACAATCGCGCCACCTCCAGCGCCGGATCCGTCGCATCGATGATCCCTGCCGCAATACGCAGCTCTTCAGCACAAATTTCCTCGATCGAGCGCGCGTCATTGGCCGACACTGGAACCCGATAGGTCGACCAGCCCAGCACATCACTCTTGGTATGCCAGACGAAGGCCTCGTCGCCCGCAGCCTGTTGCACATGGTGATGCTGGTCAGCAAGTTCGAGCACTCGATCACGAATCAGCCGGCCAGAGCGCTGGAAGCCATGAGCCCGAGCGATCCGCTGAACCAGAAGTGCGTCAAGCATTGGCGCTTCCTGGCGCAGTACTTCTGCGATGATATCGCGCAATACGGGAGTGTACTTCGGCAGATGGAACTGCTCGGCGTCAATCAGCGACTCGAGAGCCGACAGGTCGGCAATACGGTACTCGCCGCGCTGCGCGGTCGAACCAGCATCAGTGCCGTAGGCGCGTGCGATACGGAGATCGGATGCCTCAACCAACACCTCGGCCGGAGGCGTCACCGGAACCTCGGGTGATCCCTCCTCCACATCGGTACGATGAGGAAAGTTGATCACCGTCGACGCCACCACCGGTTCAGCAACAGGCTCAGGCAGCGGCGTAGCACGTGATTGCAGCAAAAGACGGTTCAGCGCACCGTCCAGACGCTGCAGTGCTCCGTCCTTATCAACCCACCACTCAGTGGACCACAGCCGTACCAGATCCCAACCGAGCCCCCGCAAAATCATTCCGCGGACCTTGTCACGATCGCGTGCGGTCGCTGCGCTGTGGTAGGTCGCACCGTCACACTCGACACCCGCCAAGTAATCACCTGGCCGGTCCGGATGGACGATGCCCAGATCGATACGAAAACGCGACACACCGATCTGCGGTACAACTTGCCATCCCAGACGTATCAGTCCTTGGGCCACGGCCTCCTCAAAGGGCGAGTCGTAACCGCCCACCGACCCCTGCACAGCCTCGGCCAAGGCCCGGGGACCTCGTTGAGCAAATTCGATGAAATGTTTGAGGTCACGCACGGCACGAGCATTGGTACGGTTGAGATCGATCATCGACGGATCGAAAGAAGAGAACACCAACATCTCCCGACGCGAACGGGTAATAGCGACGTTAAGTCGACGCCAGCCACCGTCCTTGTTGAGAGGTCCGAAGTTCATCGACATCACTGGCGCTCCGGCTTCGGTAGGTCCATAGCCGATGCCGAGCATAATCAGGTCGCGTTCGTCGCCCTGTACGGTTTCCAGGTTTTTCACCACCACTGGCTCGGCCTGGCTGTCTTGAAAGAAGGGTTCGATCTGCGGATATTGCTGACGAGCCGCGTCCAACAGATCATTGATTAGTTTCTGCTGATCGGAGTTCAGGGTGATGATGCCGATGGAATGGCCGGCTGCAATGAATGCAGGATCGGTCAGGCGACTGACGGTTTCCTTGACGATAGCCTCGGCTTCCGCCTGGTTGTAACGCCCTTTTCCCTTGGCATAAACACCTTCGACGCGGCGCCATTCGACCGCGCTGGCACGGGTCTCGGATGCCGGGAACGTAATGAGATTGCTGTCGTAGTAGCGATGATTGGAGAACGCGATCAGGCTTTCATGACGACTGCGGTAGTGCCAACTGAGGCTATGGCTGGGCACGCCGGCGCCAAGGCATTCATCAAGGATACTTTCCATGTCTTCAGCGGTGTCGTCGTCACCCGCATTCGCACCGCGATTGAAGAAGTTGGTCGGAGGCATCTGTCGAGGGTCACCGGCAATCACTACCTGATTGCCACGGGCAATCGAACCGATGGCGTCCCAGGGCGCAATCTGCGACGCCTCGTCGAAAATCACCAAATCGAACGGTGGTTGATCAGCAGGAAGGAACTGAGCAATCGACAACGGACTCATGAGCATGCAAGGAGCCAAACGATTCAGTGCATCGCCCATCTCGATTGCCAACTGACGAACCGGCTTGTGCCGACGTGATTTCTGCAACTCATGTTTAAGGACGGCAAAACCGCTGTTCTTGGCGATGTCGTTCTTCGAAGGAATCAGCCCGCAGAGCCGGGCGCGAATGTAGCGAACGGTGAGTTTCGCCAGTTCGTCGTCCAAACGATTAAAGGCGGCAATATCACTCATATGTTCGGCAGCGACGAAAGCGCGCAGCAACGGCTCGCCGTCGATACCCTGAGTGGCGAACCAGTGGGAGTAGGCAGTGACAAACGTCTCTTCGGTGACCGAAGGTATCAATCCCCCCTCCTCCAACGCTTGAGCCAGGGGGGCAAGACCTGCCGCGCGGGCTTGTTCTCGCACCCGACACCAGTCGCACCAGGCCTTGAGCTGTTCTTCCTGACGCTGTATCGAGGCCGATGTGATGCGCAAAGTGGATACGGCAAGAGGCGTTTCGCCGCTCGTCACCGACAGACCAGCGAACAGCCGGGCCACCTCGTCATAATGGGTCATAGCCTGTTGTAATCGCACCCGGGCGACGCCTATCTGGCCGTCGGCACCCAGCATGTCGTTAGCGTCGACAGCTAACCGCGCCACGGCACCGCGCAGGGCGATCAAGTGATCAGGTGACTCGGCCAGTACGCTGAGCTTACTGCGCAGACGCTCCGCCAGTGTAATGGCCTGCAGCAGGCGTACACCGTCGCTGGCAAGTCCCTGCCAACCAGGAATCGATTGCAAATCACCTGCGAGGCCGTCCAGTTCCAGCAATTGAGTGTGCAAGCGCTCCAAAGTGGCGAGATCGCTCAAGGTGTCTGGTAGCCCCGTAGCTCCGCCAACGCTGGCTAAACGCTTGGCGACCTTTTTCTTGGCCAAGCTGGCAAAAAACCAGAATTTACCCTCTGCTTCCTGCCACTCCTGGCGCATAGCCTCGAAAGGAATGCGGCGACAGGCTTCTTCGGCATAGCTCACCGAGAGGCTTTGCTGCAATTCGCGGTAATCCCCAATCAGTTCGCACGCACGTCGAGCGGCGTCTATACGAGTACTGGCATCAGGGGCAAAGGCAAAGGCCAGGTTCAGACCATGGCATTCGCCGAGCAAGCTAACCAACTCGCTTAGCTGCTGGATCTGAGCCACTTCCGTCACAGGCAAGGGCAAATGTGTCAGGACGAGCAGCCGTTCGCTAGCAATATTCAAGGCATCAAGGGCTTGCGGGACTTCGCGGGCACTGCTCGCGATCTGCGCCTGCCAGGCGTTGGACCATTGAGTTTGAGCCAACGCCCCAAATCCGCTCGACAAGTCCCGAGCGGCCTCGCCGTTAAGCCCCAGACGCCGGGCAATATCCAGCAACGCGTTGTACTCGGCCCGATCATGTTCCGTACCTTCCGGCCATACCAGCCGCGGCGTCGACGGAACATGGTCGCGCACCACACGACCGATAGCCTGATGCAATGACAAACCGTTATGCCAGCGTCGATGCAGCACCTTAACCACCTGGTTGAGCCGTACACGTAGCGTCTGCAACTTGTGCGCCTCGCGCTCCCAGTCCTCGGAGCTCAAACCATCGCGAACGTCCCAGGCCCGGTCGAGTTGCTTAAGCACCTCGACCTTGGAAGCCTTGTTGGAATGCAGTTCAAGGCAAAATTCGCCAAGGCCTTTTTCAGCCAGTCGCCGATAAACCACATCAAGCGCCGCACGCTTCTCAGCCACAAACAGCACGCGCCGGCCAAGGGCGAGGTTGTGGGCGATCATATTGGCGATGGTTTGCGATTTCCCGGTACCAGGCGGACCGTCGAGCACGAAACTGTGATGGCCTGCCGAGGCAACTACTGCGGACAGCTGAGAAGAGTCTGCCGGTAACGGGGTGAACAATTGTGCCGGTGTGACGGTGGCATCGAGTTGCTCGGGACGGGGGAAATCATCAGAGCCAACAAAACTTTCGCCTCCCGGGTCACGCTCCAGCAAGTGTTTGACCAGAGGGCTTTTCAGCAGTTGCTCAGAGTTTGCGGCGAGATCCTTCCACATCAGGTATTTGGCAAAAGAGAAGGTACCCAATACGACTTCGGTGCTGACTTCGAATCCTGGTACATCACGAACCGCGCGGCGCACCATGTTCCAGATTTCAGGCACATCAATGCCACTTTCATCACTGGGCAACTCGCCTTCCAGCCCTGGAATAACGAGTTCGAAGTCGTGCCGCAAAAGCTCCAGAAGAGTCAGGTTGAAGCGCGCCTCCTCGTCCAGCAAGCTCAGGGTCACGCCTGACAATGCGCTTTTGCGTTCAAGTTTGACTGGCAGCAGGATCAGTGGTGCCGAGTAAGACTTGGGGTCATCGATGCTTTTTTTCCATTTGAGAAAGCCAATCGCCAGAAAGAGCGTGTTCGCCCCGCCCTCTTCCAAATCGCTACGTGCTTTGCGATAGAGGTCGATCAACGTCGCTTCAAGTTTGACCTTCTCCAGACTTGCAAGCACTTCGCCACGGCCCAGCGCTTGGCGGGCGACTTCGTCCACCAGGCTCTCACGATTCTGCTGTTCATAGAGTGCAGGGTCACGCCCGCCGCTCTCCAGATCAGGCACTGGAACCACGCGAATTTTCTGGCCACTGGCGAGCACGTCCTCTAGCGCCGCCGGATCGGCACAGAGCAAGCGCACCCCTTTGGCACTATCAGGTAAGTGCAACAGGCGGTTGCGAGTGGTGAGATCGAGCAGCTTGCGCTGCCACAGGGTCAGCTTGCCAGCCGGCCCCTCACTGCCCAAGCTTATCTCCACATCGAAGCCAGGCAGCGCCGGTGCCTCTTCCAGACCCTCTTCGGCCTGTGGCACTTCGTCTGGCACATCACCCGCCGGCAATCCGGCTGCTAGCGCCAACGGGCGAATTTTCTGCATCCGTGCACGATGCAGATCGATGGCCATGATGAATTGCTCGTCAACCAACTGCCGCTCGGCGGCAGCTACCGCCTGGTTGAAGCCTGGGACTGGCGCCTGGGTCGCCAGGGTGGTTTCGAACACCACCATTTCCTTGAGATCCAGGCGCTTGCGTACCGCCGATGCCTCGTCGGTGAGTAACTGAGAAAATTCCTGGGGCTGCAACCAGACTCCAGTGAAGGCGTGTCCCTTGGTCATGATCAGCAAGGCATTCAACCCCGCCTGCTCCAGCGCTGCGGCAAACAGCAATGCCGTATCCAGGCAGGTTGCAACTCCGTTCTCGAGCACCAAGCTTGGGGGCCGGACCTTTTGACCTTGTTGCTCGAAACTGGCCGGCGGTAGCGCATAGCTCAGCTTCAAACTGCAAACCGCCGACCAGATGGCTGAGGTCAACTCCCAGGTACGTGTACGTGACTTGCTTTCGTAACCATCGATGCCATCTTTCTTGCCGGCCCGACGTAAAACCTGTGACGCGGCCTTGAGCACGCGGTCAACCGCAGGATCATTCGGCATACAGAACGCAGCCAGCAACTCAGGCATAGCGCTCAGACCGCCCCACTCTGTGCGCGCCAAAAGTTCTGTGGCAAAACGCTGCTCGACCAGCAGAATGTCGCCATGAGTCAGGCGCAACACCACGTCGGCGCAAAGACTCTCACTGAGACCCGCGAGATAGCCCGCATTGAGTTTTATGTCGCGTTCGGTGATACGTAAGTTATCGCCAGGATTGAGGCGATCGAGACGCCAGGTCCGAGCTTCAACAAAAGCGGGGTCGGTGCCGAGGGTCAGCACCAAGTCTTGAAAGGGTTGTTCGCCCTGATTCCAGACACTCAGTTCACGCACCAGAGGCACGGAGTTCTGGTGAGAGGCGAAGCCAATCTTGCGGGCAATCACTGCCTCGATCTTGATGCTCATCCATGGACTCCTTGAGCGGCATGCGCACGCCCCAAACGAAGGGGGCGAGTAAATGACGCCTATAGTCCATGAGTGCTCATGGATTTGGAATTGCTTTATCGACAGGGGCAAAGAAAATCGTAACTAACGTTATTTCGACCTTACTTCATATCCGACCCCAGCCCGTGCATACATCAGCAGAGCGGCCAAGCTATCCATGGTTGGAGCAGCGATGACTCAAAGCAATCTCTAACAATCCCAAGGGTTCACGACATCAACGCCACAACCGACAAAATCCTTGACGTTGCGGGTTGCTAATATCGCACCCCGCGAGCATGCCATCGCAGCGATCATTGCATCAAACTGACTGATGGGAGCGCCTGCAAGGCGGCGTAATGCAGATATTTCAGCAAAGGCATCCGCCGCATCACTGTCGAACCCGAGCACTCGCCCGGAAAAGTCGATATTGAAAATATCCAAAGCCACGTCCCACAGACGGTCACGTCGCTGCCCTTCTGGCATCAGACGCAAACCATAAAGAATCTCACCACGAGTAATCGTGGTGGTAAACAATGAGGCTCGTGGTTGCTTCAGTAACCACCCCATGACCCCGGCTGCCGGAACAGGTCGCATGATTTCGGACAGGACATTGGTATCCAGAATGATCATGCATCGAAATCCGGTGGTTCACGCATCGTCTCGCGTGGCGCAATGTCCAAATCCACACCGCCTAAAGGTTCGATCCGTGCACGAATGGCCTCGACTAGCGAGCCGGAGCGCCCGGACACTACTGACAATGCCGAACGCAGGATATCGCGAGCCTCCTCCTCCATGGAGCGACCATGTAGTGCCGCTTGTACTCTCAAGCGCGCCTTTAACTGCTCATCAACATTACGAATCGTCATGCTGGCCATGACACACCTCCATCATTCATCAATGATTGCATTTTAAGCATTGATTGCAGTCAGGGCAATTCCTTTAAGATTTGGCGGCCTTGAATGCACCATCAGCGCACCCCTCTGGCAACCGCCAGCAAAACACCAAAGCCCACCAGCAACCCGCCGAACGCCCGGTCGATCCAATGCCGCACCGCCAGCAACCGTTCACGCACGGCGCTCGCCGAAAAGCACAAGGCAACCACACTGAACCAGGCCATATGCGCCCCCGAGATAAAAGCCCCGTAACCGATCTGCACAGCCATCGGCGTATCGGGACGTACCACCTGCATGAACAGGCTGATGATGAAGATCGTCGTCTTCGGGTTCAGGACATTGGTCAGGAAACCCGTGCGCAGCGCGGCAAAATCCGACAGCGGTGCAACAGCGCTCTCGGCCAGCGTTCCACTGGGCTGGGTCCGCAGCATCTTCAGGCCCAGCCAGATCAGGTACGCAGCCCCTGCCAGCTTGATGGTGTTGAACAGCCACAGCGACTGCTGGATCAACAGCCCCAGGCCAATCAGGGTGTAGCTGACGTGGACCAGCACGCCCAGCCCGATGCCCAGTGCCGTAAGCACGCCCGCTCGGCGGGACAACATCAGGCTGTTACGCGTCACCATGGCAAAATCGGGGCCAGGGCTGATGACAGCCAATAGGGTAATGGAGATCACAGCCAAGAGTTCCGCCATCGCCAATCCTCTGGAAAACGTAAAAGTTGGCTTGATCATAAACGAATAGCTTTCAGAGCAGAAACGATGATTGCTCATGTTTCATTTGGCGAGCGGAACCCGGCACGCTATCGTGGAACACTAAGGTCCCGATCTTTTAAAGTGACCTAATCCAAATCAATACCTGGAGCAGCACGAGATGATTGTGAGCCCCTACAAACTGTTCAACACCAAATCCATTATCAACTCCATCGCCGCCATCGCCATGACACTCAGTTGCACCTCTGCCTTTTCACTCGATGCGAGCAAAGCACCGGGCCACAACTTTCCCATTCTGACCAGTTCGTACCTTCTCCAGGATTTCAATGGCGCCAATCTGCCGGAGGAAGTATCGATCACTGACAATCTGCAAAATGCCTACTTCTACACAAACTGCTATACCGCAAACAATTGCCACAAAGGCGTGCCTGAAGGCGCCATCATCTTCAACACGCCTTCAGGGCTCAAAGCCACGGCCCACAGCGACTACCCCCGCGTTGAGCTAGGCTCTGTACGAAAACAAATGTCGCAAACACCTCATAGAGCAGGCGAGTGAGACCATCGCCTCAAAGCTTTTCGCCAGCTTGTCGAAGCGCGTAACGATCCGCCGATTCTCTTTCAGCCAGCCGAACATACGTTCGATGATGTTTCGCTGGCGGTATTTTGGTCTGTCGAACAGGCGGGGAAGCCCAGGCTTGGGTTTGCGCTTCATCGTGCGGTAAGGAATCACTGGCTGCATTCGATAGCGGTCGCAATAGCGCCGTAGATGTTCGGCATCGTACCCCTTGTCGGCCAGCAGCCACCGGCAACGCTTACGGGGACGGCCCCGACGGCCAGGTACATGAGCGTCGTCAAGCAACGGCTGAGCGTAGGCAATATCGCTGGCCTGTCCGCCCGATAGTTTGAAGCACAGCGGCACTCCATTGGAGTCGCAGAGCATGTGAATTTTGGTCGTCAGACCGCCGCGACTTCGACCTAGCGCGTGGTCTTCTGGTTCTTCAGGCCCCCCTTTTTTCCGGCGCCGGAAGAGGCTCGGGTTGCCTTTACTGCTGTGGAGTCGATCATCCAGGTGTCCAAATCAATCAGCCCTTGCTCGTTGAGCTTGATGTGCAATCGCTTGAGCATCTGGTCGAACGTGCCTCGACTTCGCCAATCCCGGAACCGCTGGTAGACGGTTGACCAAGGCCCGAAGCGCTCGGGCATATCGCGCCATGCGGCACCTGAACACAGGATCCACAAAATGCCGTTGAGCATCAGCCGGTCATCAGCTCTAGGCCGGCCACCACGTCGGGGCTCAATGAAAAGATCTGCGACCAGTTCCCAGTATTCATCAGGGAGTTCGTACCGTTTTGCCATCGGAGGCTCCTGCCTTTGATGGTCTCGGACTTTACTGGATCCTGGCTTTCACGCAGCTTGAATCGGTTACGAAGGTTTTCGTACAGAGCCTAAGGGGCAAACGAGAATTCACCATCGGCGGCCCGTTGAATGCCAGCCAATCCGGTGAAGCCTATATCGTCCAGAACCCACAAACCAAATCCATTATCTTCGCGCAGATTCATGGCGATAAACCCGGGGGATCGGAGTTGCTCAAACTCCGTTGGAAAGACGGTGCCATTATCGCCGGAACCAAAACACACTATGGCGACAAAGAGAGCCGATCAACCTTGTTATCAGGCATCCGCCTTAACGACAAAATAGATTACACGATAGAAGCCAGAGGTTCTGACAGTGAAATGATCGTGCTGGTTAAAGTGACAGCGCAGGGGCAAACATCAACCCAGACGTTCACCTTTCCGAAATCAGGCTGGGACGGCGTGAACCTGTATTTCAAAGCCGGCAATTACAACCAGACTTCCGATGCCGCCGGAGAGGCCGCTATTGTGGCGTACAGCGCCCTGAATATTAATTACGAATAAAACACAGGCGAGCGGATTATCGGGCATGGAGTCACCTGTTTGATCCATGTCTACAACTCCACATACACCAATCCCTTGAGCCGTCCGATACAGGCGTCATGCAAGGCTTGCGGCGCACTCTCGATCCCGCTGAACTTCGAGGACAGCAGATGGAGACCGCCATCGCGTTGCCATACGGCAAGGCGCTCGATCCATTCGTTGAACGCGTCGGGATCGTTGTCGGCACTGTAGCCACGTAGCGTCATGCCCTTGAGGATGAGCTGAAACGAATCGAGCTCCACCGGTGCGACTGTTGTCGCGCCCTTGGCCGCCAGCTCTGCGCTCAAGGCACCGAGCAGCACGAAGCGCGCCCCTTGCCGGGCGACCTCCACCGCGGCACGCAATTGCTCGCCGCCGACGATGTCCACATAGACATCGATCCCCTCTGGCGCAGCAGCGGCCAACAGTTCAACCATCGGCGTGCTACCGGTGACGATAACCTCGTCGTAGCCGAGTTCGGATTTCATCCACGCGGCCTTGTCATGGGAACTGGTGCTGCCGATGACACGCCCTGCCCCGAGCCGGCGGGCAATCTGCCCCGCCATCGAGCCGATGGCACCCGCGCCGCTGGAAACGAAAACCGTATCCCCTTGCCGAACCTCGACACCGCGAGTCAGCGCGGCATAGGCGGTCCAACCATGACCAAGATGGGCCACCGGAT
>Ga0302153_10000405_pt1 | contig 23677 bp, 15 predicted proteins | sample I_Bog_N2_2_FD_192429 | JGI IMG/M metagenome (GOLD analysis project Ga0302153, IMG submission 192429) | Peat permafrost microbial communities from Stordalen Mire near Abisko, Sweden - I_Bog_N2_2 | ecosystem: Environmental > Terrestrial > Soil > Wetlands > Peat | place: Sweden: Abisko, Stordalen... | reverse complement strand
GCTTCTGCCATAAGCGAAGCAGGGCATCTAATGGTCGCCGCAGGTCTGGTTGATCCGGCTTATATCGACAGCCTGATGCGCCGTGAAAACGTTTCCAATACTTTCCTTGGTCATGGTGTCGCCATCCCGCACGGCATGATCGAAGACCGCCATCTGATCCGCCGCACCGGCATCGCCCTACTTCAAATCCCCGGCGGCCTGGAGTGGAACGCCGGCCAGACCGTGCATCTGGTGGTCGCCATTGCCGCCCAATCCGATGAACACATCCAGGTTCTGCGTCGCCTGACCCGTCTATTACAGGACGAAGCCCAGCTGCAGCGCCTGTTTACCTGTACCGACCCGGCGCTGCTGATCGCCAGCCTGAGCGACGAAACCGCCCCGGCGACGCCCGCCCCCGCCGCCCACGATCTGGAGCAGGCGTTCGAGTGGACTGTCGACTATCCCAACGGTCTGCACGCCCGCCCGGCCAGCGCCTGGGTCGACACCGCCAAGCGCTTCGACGCCACCATCCAGATCCGCCATGGCGACGAATCCGCCAGCGCCCACAAATTGATCGGCCTGCTGCAGCTCGGTCTGCAACACGGCGACCACCTGGTGGTTTCAGCCAGCGGCCCACAACGCGATGCCGCCCTGAGCGCGCTGCGCGATGTGATGATCCGCGTCAGCGCTCAGGAACAGGCCGATGCCGCCGCCGCGCGCGGCAAGGCGCAACAGGCGCAACAACAAGGCTTCACCCCGGACAATGCCAAAATGTCGATCGGCGGTATCAGCGCCAGCCCCGGTCTGGCCATCGGCGTCACCCAGACCCTGAAACCCCAGACCCGCGCCATCCCCGACCTGCCGGCCCCGCTGGCCGAAGGCGGCGCGCTACTGGATCTGGCGCTCAGCGCCACCCGCCAGGCGCTCGACACCCTGGCGCTCGACACCGCCCGCCGTCTGGGCGAAACCGAGGCCGGTATCTTCCGCGCCCAGGCCGAACTGATCGCCGACACCGACCTGATCAGCCTATGCTGCCGCCTGATGGCCGAAGGCCATGGCGTTGCCTGGTCATGGCACCACGCCATCGAACAACAAGCCGAGCGTCTCGCCGCGCTCGGCACCCCGCTGTTGGCGGCGCGCGCCGCCGACCTGCGCGACGTCGGTCGCCGTGTGCTGGCTACCCTGTTACCGCCGTGCGCCGCCGAAACCCTGGCGCACAGCTCCGACGCGCGCACCATTCTGATCGCCCACGACCTGGCGCCGTCCGACACCGCCACACTCGACACCACGCGCATTCTCGGCCTGTGCACCGCCCAGGGTGGCCCGACCTCGCACACCGCGATTCTCGCCCGCACTCTGGGTCTGCCGGCGCTGGTCGCCGGCGGCGCCGCCTTGCTCGACATCCCCGATGGGGTGATGGCGATTCTCGACGGCAACGGCGGTCGGCTCTATCTAGAACCAAGCGCAGCCGATCTGGACGCCGCGCGCGCCTGGATCGCCCGCCAGGCCTCGCAGGCCGAAGCCCAAGCCGCCGAATGCGCGCTGCCGGCGCAAACCCGCGACGGCAAGCGCTTCGAAATCGGCGCCAACCTGACGCGCGCCGATCAGGCGCCGGCGGCGCTGGCGCAGGGCGCCGAAGGCGTGGGCCTGATGCGCACTGAATTCCTGTTCCTCGAACGCAGCACCGCGCCCGATGAAGAAGAACAATACAGCGCCTACCGCGCCATGATCGAAGCGCTGGGCGGACGCACTCTGGTGATTCGCGCGCTGGACATCGGCGGCGACAAGGAAGTGCCCTACCTCGGCCTGGCGCCCGAGGCCAATCCCTTCCTCGGCGTGCGCGGCGCGCGCCTGCTGCTCGCCCGCCCCGACTTGCTGGACACCCAGCTGCGCGCCCTGTACCGCGCCAGCGCGCACGGCCCGATTTCGATCATGTTTCCGATGGTCACCAGCCTGAGTGAACTACTGACGCTGCGCGCCGCCTGCGAGCGCATCCGCCTGTCGCTCAACGCCGCGCCGATCCCGCTCGGCATCATGATCGAAGTGCCGGCCGCCGCCGCCATGGCCGAGCGCCTGGCGCCGCACGCCGATTTCTTCTCGATTGGGACCAACGACCTGACGCAATACGTGCTGGCCATCGACCGACAACACCCAGACCTGGCGGCGCAGGCCGACAGTCTGCACCCGGCGGTACTGCGCCTGATCAAACAGACGGTCGACGGCGCGCATGCGCACGGCATCTGGGTGGGCGTCTGCGGCGGACTGGCCGGCGACCCGCAGGGCGCGGCGATTCTGGCCGGCCTGGGCGTCGACGAATTATCGATGAGTCCGCGCGACATTCCGGCGATCAAAGCCCGCCTGCGCGCCTCGACCCACTCGGCCCTGGCCGACATGGCGCGCCAGGCGCTCAACTGCGACAGCGCGGCTGAAATCCGCGCCCTTCAGGGAGATGTAGCATGAACGGCCAGATCATCACCGTCACACTCAATCCGGCCATCGACCAGACCATCAGCGTCGCCAGCCTGCAACACGGCGCAGTCAACATCGCCGACAGTGTGACTCAAAACGCCGGAGGCAAAGGCGTCAACGTGGCCGGCTGTCTGGCTGACTGGGGCATACCAGTTCTGGCGACCGGCATTCTAGGGCAAGACAACGCCGCAGCGTTCGAAACCATGTTCAAGAGCAAGGGCATCGGCAATCGCTTCGTGATGCAAAGTGGTTCCTCACGGGTCAACATCAAGCTGGTCAGCCGCGACGATGGCGCCACCACCGACATCAACCTGCCGGGACAAGCCGTCAGCCCCCAGGCCTTCGCGCAACTGATGGCGCAACTGGATGATCTGAGCGAACCCGGTCACACCGTGGTGCTGGCCGGCAGCTTGCCGAGGGGCATCGACCCCGGCTGCTACGCCACGCTGGTGGACCAGTTGCGGCACATCGGCCTGCGCGTGGTGCTAGATACCAGCGGTCCGGCGCTGGTCGCCGCGCTCGAAGGCCCATCACTGCCGTTCTGCATCAAGCCGAACCGCCTCGAACTGGAACAATGGGCTGGCAAACCATTACCCGCACTGGAAGATGTCATCGCCGCCGCGCGTACCCTACACCAGAGAGGCGTCAATCAGGTCGTGGTCTCGCTGGCTGAGCAAGGCGCATTGTTTGTTGGCGACTTCGGCGCGTTACTCGCCTCGCCACCGCCGGTAATACCGGTCAGCAGCGTTGGCGCCGGCGACTCGCTCCTGGCCGGCTGGCTGGCCGGACAACATCAGGACCGGTCCATCGAAGACTGCATGCGTCTGGCACTGGCCTTTGCCGCCGGCAAGCTGGAACGCATCGGCCCCAACCTGCCCGAAAAATCAGAAGTTGAACGACTAGCTTTGGCTGTCACCTTGTCCCGGGTTCAGAACGGATAACCACATAGGAGACCTGCATCATGTCCCACCTGCTCGCTGTCGTATCCTGCCCGGAAAGGCCGACCCAGACACTACTGGCCGCTGAAGCTCTGCGCACTGCCGCGCGCGCTCTGGGCCAGAGCATTTTGATTGAAACCCGCTCCGCCAGCGGCGTCAGCCACCGGCTGAGCGAAACCGACCTCAGCGACGCCAGCGCCATCCTACTCATCGGCGAAGGCGAGGCCGAAGTCGAACGCTTCGCCCACGCCCGCTGCCACCCGGCCACCCTTGAGGCGGTACTGAATGATGCCAGCGCGGTTCTCAAGGCCGCCATGGCGCCCGCCACCGCGACCAGCGCCCTGGCTATCGTCGGCATCACCTCGTGCCCGACCGGTATTGCCCACACCTTCATGGCGGCCGAAGGGCTGGCCCAGGGGGCGCAACATCTCGGCCATCGCATCAAGGTCGAAACCCAGGGCTCGGTCGGCGCGCAAAACACTTTGACCTCCGAGGAGATTGCCAGCGCGGACTTGGTCATTATCGCCGCCGACACCCAGGTCAATCTGGACCGCTTTGCCGGTAAACGCCTGTATAAAACCGGCACCAAAGCAGCGATCGGCGATGGCGCGGCTCTCGTGCGCGCCGCCATCGCCGACGCCACCGTGCATGGCGCCAGCGCCGGTTCTAAAGATCTACTGGAACAGACCAAGGCCGCCAAGGACGATCTCGCCGGGCAACGCAGCGCCATCTACAAACATCTGATGACCGGCGTGTCCTACATGCTGCCCTTCGTTGTCGCCGGCGGCATCCTGATCGCTTTGGCCTTTGCGCTCGGCGGGATTTACGTCTTCAAGGACAGCAACCAGGGCACCCTCGGCTGGGCGCTGTTCCAGATCGGCGCCAAATCGGCCTTCGCTCTGATGGTCCCGATCCTGGCCGGCTTCATCGCCTTCTCGATCGCCGACCGCCCCGGCATCACCCCGGGCATGGTCGGCGGCATGCTGGCCGCCAGCACCGGCGCCGGCTTCCTCGGCGGCATCATCGCCGGTTTCTTTGCCGGCTACACCACCGACTGGCTTAACCGCCATATCAAGCTGCACCGCCACCTGGAAGGCCTGAAGCCGGTATTGATTCTGCCGGTACTCGGTTCGCTGCTGGTCGGTCTGCTGATGATCTTTGTGGTCGGCACCCCCTGCGCGCACATCCTGACCGCGGTCGGCGACTGGCTCAAGGGCATGCAAGGTTCCAGCGCGATTCTGCTCGGCGCGCTCATCGGCGCCATGATGGCGTTCGACATGGGCGGCCCGATCAACAAGTCCGCCTACACCTTCTGTACCGGTCTATTGGCCAGCCAGGTCTATACCCCGATGGCCGCCGCCATGGCCGCCGGCATGACGCCGCCCTTGGGAATCGCGCTGGCCACCATGCTGTTCGCCAACCGATTCACCAAAGACGAACGCGAAGCCGGCAAGGCCGCCGCGGTTCTAGGCATCTCCTTCATTACCGAAGGCGCAATTCCGTTCGCCGCGCGCGATCCGCTGCGCGTGATTCCAGCGCTGATGGTCGGCTCGGCCATCACCGGCGCGCTGTCGATGACCATGGGGTGTGAACTGCACGTACCGCACGGCGGCATCTTTGTACTGCCGATCCCGGACGCGGTCAGCCATCTGGGCTTTTATGTCCTGAGCCTGATCATCGGCACCGTGGTCACCGCGCTCATGCTGCGCATTTTAAAGAAACCGGTTCTGGCGAGCGCCTGACCTGGCAAACCATTTCGGTCGCCGACATCCCACCGGAGTCGGCGCACCACAGTATTTTATTTGTAATGCAATGAGGAAGTACCCAATGGACAGTAATCAACTGAACCAGCTGGTCGCCAGAGTTAAGGCGGCGCAACGGGCATACGCGAGTTTCACCCAGGTACAAGTCGACGCGATTTTCCGCGCCGCCGCCCTGGCCGCGGCCGATGCCCGACTCCCCTTGGCCAAGCTCGCCGCGGAAGAAACCCGCATGGGCGTGGTCGAGGATAAGGTGATCAAAAACCACTTCGCCTCCGAGTACATCTACAACAAGTACAAGGACGAAAAAACCTGTGGCGTGATCGATCAGGATCCAGCCTTCGGCATTCGCACCATTGCCGAGCCGATCGGAATCTTGTGCGGCATTGTGCCCACCACCAACCCGACCTCGACCGCGATCTTCAAGGCGCTGATTGCGCTCAAGACCCGCAACGCGATTATTTTCAGCCCGCACCCGCGCGCCAAGCGCTCGACCTGCGAAGCCGCCCGCCTGGTCTTGGCCGCCGCGGTTCAAGCCGGCGCCCCGGCCGACATCATCGGCTGGATCGATGAACCGACAGTGGAACTGTCGAACATGCTGATGCGCCATCCGGACATCAATCTGATTCTGGCCACCGGCGGACCGGGCATGGTCAAGGCCGCCTACTCGTCGGGCAAACCGGCGATTGGCGTCGGCGCCGGCAATACACCGGTAGTGATCGACGAAACCGCCGACATCAAGCGCGCGGTGGCATCCATCCTGATGTCCAAGACCTTCGACAACGGCGTGGTCTGCGCTTCCGAGCAATCGGTGGTGATTGTCGATTCGATTTACGAAGAAGTGAAAGCGCGTTTCCATAGTCATGGCGGTCACGTACTGAACGCCGAAGAGTGCGAGGCGGTTAGCCGCGTGCTGATCGTCAACGGCGGGCTGAATGCGGATATCGTCGGTCAGTCGGCGGTCAGTATCGCCGCGATGGCGGGAGTCACGGTTCCGCCGACCACACGCGTACTGATTGGCGAAATCACCGAAGTCGGCGAGCACGTTGCGTTTGCCCATGAAAAACTGTCGCCGACCCTGGCCATGATCCGCGCCACCGATTTCAACGACGCAGTCCGCATCGCGGAACAGTTGGTGGCCATGGGCGGGATTGGACATACCTCGGTGTTGTATACCGACCAAGACCAGCCCACCGGCCGTATTAGCCACTTTGGCGACCGGATGAAGACCGCGCGGATTCTGATCAATCAGCCGGCCTCGCAAGGCGCGATCGGCGACCTGTACAACTTCAAACTGGCACCATCACTCACCCTGGGTTGCGGCTCCTGGGGCGGCAACTCGATCTCCGAGAATGTGGGTCCCCAGCATTTGATCAACAAAAAAACCGTGGCGGAACGGGCGGAAAATATGCTGTGGCACAAACTTCCCAAGTCGATTTATTTCCGACGCGGCTGCCTTCCGGTAGCACTGGAAGAGCTGAAGGATAAGAAACGCGCACTGATCATCACCGGTCCGTACCTGTTCAAGCACGGCTTTGTCGATCAGGTGAGCGAAATCCTGAAGAAGAACCAGGTCGAAGTCGAAGTCTTCTATGAAGTTGAAGCCGACCCGACCCTGGAGATCGTGCGCCGTGGTACCGATGTCGCCAACCGCTTCAAGCCGGATGTGATCATCGCGCTCGGTGGCGGCTCGCCGATGGATGCCGCCAAGATTATCTGGGTAATGTACGAACATCCGGAAGTCGAATTCGAAGAACTGGCCTTGCGCTTCATGGACATTCGCAAGCGGATTTACCAGTTCCCGAAAATGGGTGTCAAAGCTGAGCTGGTTGCGATTCCAACCACTTCCGGCACTGGCTCTGAAGTGACTCCCTTCGCCGTAGTGACCGACGAAGTGACCGGGAAGAAATACCCGCTCGCCGACTATGAGCTCACGCCCAATATGGCGATTGTCGATCCCAATCTGGTGATGGACATGCCAAAAACCCTGACCGCGCACGGCGGCATCGACGCGGTGACCCATGCGCTTGAAGCCTACGTTTCGATCATGGCCAACGAATATAGCGATGGTCAGGCACTGCAAGCGCTGCAACTCTTGAAGGACTACCTGCCTTCGTCTTATAAGAATGGAGCCAAGGATCCGCAGGCGCGCGAGAAGGTACACAATGGCGCGACCATTGCCGGGATTGCGTTTGCCAATGCCTTCCTCGGCATTTGCCACTCGATGGCGCACAAACTGGGCGCGGAATTCCATATTCCGCACGGCCTGGCCAATGCGCTGTTGATCAGCAACGTGATTCGATTCAACGCCACCGACACACCGACCAAGCAAGCGGCATTCAGTCAGTACTCGCGTCCGCAAGCGTTGTGCCGTTACGCGGCGATTGCCGATTTTCTGCGACTGCCTGGCGACAGCGACAAGGCCAAGGTTGTCAACTTGATTGCTTGGGTTGATGGCTTGAAGCGAGATCTGGATATTCCGGCCTCAATTCGCGATGCCGGCGTTTCCGAAACCGAGTTTTTAGCCAAAGTGGACAATCTGGCGGAAGAAGCATTCGATGACCAGTGCACCGGCGCCAACCCGCGCTTCCCGCTGATCTCGGAACTGAAGCAGCTGTTGCTGGATAGTTTCTATGGTCGTGACTACGTGGAAAGTTATCTGCGCACGGCGGAGAACACTGAAGTCAGCGGCAAAGTCAAAAACAAAGCCAAAAGCAAAGCCTAAGTCATCGGTTTTACCCATCACGGCCGCCCAGTGCGGCCGTTTTTTATTGTCCAGGAGTCCAGCCCGCGCGCATGCTGCTACAATGCCTGGCGAGATCATTTATCGACCTCAGAGCGAGCTTCAGCTTTGTGGATAAAACTGTTGATAATATTGAAAAAAACCGTTATATGCCCCACTTGCGCCGCGTCGGTGCACAAGCCAGAACGATTCGACGATTCGCGTGCAATTTATTGATTTTAAACAATAAAACAATAAAAATATCGCGATGAAAAAACTTGAAAACGTAAGATTTTGGTGCGCATTAAAACGCTACGCACCACTGTGGATGACTTGACAAAATGCCTTTTCCCCCAGCCGCCAACGATGTCATCAGCGTCAGCTCTCTCAACCGTATGGCGCGCGATTTACTAGAGTCGGGACTACCCGCGGTATGGATTGGCGGCGAGGTCTCAAACCTGACCATAGCCAGCTCGGGACACGCCTATTTCTCGCTCAAAGACAGCAGTGCCCAAGTGCGTTGTGTGATGTTTCGCCAACGCATGGCCCTACTGCCGTTTCGCCTCAGTGCCGGAATGCAAATCGAACTGCGCGGGGCCGTCACTATATACGAGGCGCGCGGAGATTTCCAGATTAATGTGGATTCGATGCGCGCGGCCGGACTCGGGCGCTTATTTGAGGCATTCGAGCGCCTCAAAGCCAGATTAGGCGCGGAAGGATTATTTGACGCGGCACAAAAACGCCCGCTACCCGCCTTCCCGCGCGCCATCGGCATCGTCACCTCGCCGGGAGCCGCCGCGCTACGTGATGTGGTCACCACACTTCAGCGGCGCATGCCGGGGATCGCGCTGATTCTGTATCCAACCCTGGTGCAGGGCGAGTTGGCGCCGGCGCAAATTGCGCGCGCCATTGCTCAGGCGTCGCAACGCCAAGAGGTTGATGTGCTGATCGTATGCCGTGGTGGCGGTAGCATCGAAGACCTTTGGGCATTTAATGAAGAAGTCGTCGCGCGCGCATTAGCGGCTTGCCGTATTCCGGTGATCAGCGGAGTTGGCCATGAAACCGACTTTACCATTTGCGATTTTGTCGCCGATCTGCGCGCCGCCACCCCGACCGCGGCGGCGGAACTGGCATCACCCAGCAGGGTACAGTTGCTGGCTCGACTAGAACACGCGCGACAAGCTCTGGCGCGCGCCCTAGGGCGACGCATTGGCAATCAAACTCAACGACTCGATCAGTTGGCTCGCCGCCTGCGCCACCCAGGTGAACGCCTGGCGCGCCAGCAACTGCAATTACAGCAAGCTCAGCAACGGCTAAGGCAAACCATTGCCACGCGCCTGGGCACGGCCGCGTGGCAGTTGCAACTACTGGGCAATCGCATTGAGCGTCAACGACCGGATTTACGCCGTCCGCGACAGCGGATCAAGCAAACCGGCAGCGACTTGACGCGCGCCATCGAGCAGCTACTGCGCCAGCGTATAAATCTGCTGGCGCAGCGCGCGGCGGCACTGACTGCGATTAATCCGGAGGCCGTGCTGCAGCGTGGTTACGCCATAGTGCAAAATCGGCAAGGAAAGGCGGTCAAATCGGTGGAAACATTGGGTCAGGGGGAGAGAGTCACGCTACGCTTGGCACAGGGAAGCACCGAAGCCTTGATCGATCTGCCAAACAGCCCGCAGCCGAAGCTGCCGTTCTAAAACCAGCAGATCAAACAAGTGGAATCACCCACATGAGAAACCTAGGTAAGCACCCAACACTGGGTGCTTATCTTGATTCCTGATTTTGGCATGCGCATCGGCTTAATCACCGAAACCGCAGAACACCTCGCGCATCATTTTCAGAACTTCCAGCGTACGGATATCGCCCACCCGGTAGAATACCCGGTTCGCGTCTTTGCGCGTGCGCAACACACCTTTGTCGCGCATGATCGCCAAGTGCTGCGAAATATTACTCTGGGACGTGCCGACTTTCTCGACGATATCCTGAACACTGACCTCCTGATCTCCCAGCACAGAGATGATCTTCAGACGTAGCGGATGGGACATGGCTTTCATGGCCCGTGAGGTCTGCTCGATCTGGTCGTCGTTAAACAACAAGGTAGTGCTCCTAAGTAGTAATTATACCGCCCCGATATAAGGTACAATACTAAACGGAAAATCACCTTCCATCAAGACTTTCTAATATTCTGATTGCAAACATCATGAAAAACCCGACACCGGTACTGCTGCTCATCCTAGATGGCTTTGGCTTTCGGTCAGAAGGCAATGACAACGCCATCATTCATGCAAAACTTCCAGAGTGGCACAAACTTTGCGGCGAATATGCATTTGGCACCATCAATGCCTCGGAAAAACATGTGGGTCTGCCACGCGGACAGTTTGGCAATTCAGAGGTTGGGCACTTGAACATTGGCGCCGGTCGTATCGTGCAGCAGGATATCAGCCGCATTGACAGCGACATCGAAGATGGCCGCTTTGGCCAGAACCCGATACTGCAGCAAACCCTGGCACAGGCCAAGAGCGGCACCCTGCACGTTCTCGGTCTGCTATCCGATGGTGGTGTGCATAGTCACGAGAATCAAATTCATGCGCTATTGCACGGCGCCCACGCCGCCGGCGTGTGCCGCATTGCCGTGCATGCATTTCTTGATGGCCGCGACACCCCGCCCAAAAGCGCCCAACGCTATCTGGAAAGACTGGAGACGGTGCTTGCCACCTGCCCTGGCGCGCACCTGGCTTCGATCACCGGCCGCTACTGGGCGATGGATCGCGACCACCGCTGGGAACGTGTGGAAAAAGCCTACCGCGCAGTGGTCGATGCCCACGGCGAATTTCAGGCGCCCACCGGTCTTGATGGACTCAGCGCCGCCTATGCGCGCGGAGAAAATGACGAGTTCGTGGCGCCGACCATCATTGGCGCCGCCACGCCAATCGCCGACGGCGACACCGTGATCTTTATGAACTTCCGCGCCGACCGCGCCCGCGAGTTGGTCAGCGCGCTCAGCGATCCGGCTTTCGATGGTTTCAGCGCGCGCCAGCCCAAACTGGCGGCTTTCGCCACCCTGACGCGCTATAGCGAAGACGCCCCGCAAGCGGTGTTCTACGCCCCGCAAAGCATCCATAACGGGTTGGGCGAATACCTGTCGGCTCAGGGCATGACTCAACTACGCATCGCCGAAACCGAGAAATATCCGCACGTCACTTATTTCTTTAATGGTGGTGAAGAGCAACCCTACCCTGGCGAAGATCGCATACTGGTACCCTCGCCCAAGGTGGCCACTTATGATCTGCAACCCGAGATGAGCGCGCCGGCGGTGGCCGACAAGATCGTCGCGGCGATTGCCGAGCAGAAATACAATGTGATCATTTGCAACTTCGCCAATGGCGACATGGTCGGACACACCGGCAACTTCGATGCGGCGGTCAAGGCGGTCGAAGCGCTAGATATCTGCGTCAAGCGTTGCGTGGAAGCGATGCAGGCCGTGGGTGGAGAAGTGGTAATCAGCGCCGACCATGGCAACTGTGAAACCATGTACGACGAACTGAATCAGCAACCGCACACCCAACACACGCTCAACCTGGTGCCGTTTCTGTATATCGGCCGCCGCGCCACCATCCGCCAGGGTGGCGCGCTGCGCGATATCGCTCCTTCGCTACTCAAGATCATGGGGCTGGAGCAGCCGAGCGAAATGACCGGACAATCCTTGATCGAGTTCCAGTGAAACGATTATTAATACTTTTGCTGTTGGCCGGCCCGGCATGGGCCGGCAATACTCCATTACCCAGCGCGCAGACTGTCGCGCCGCAGCAGCGCAATCTGCAGGCGGTGCGCAAGCAAATCGATAGCCTGCAAAAAGACATCGCGCAAAAGGAAGTCGTCAAAAAGCAGGCGCAATCCGCGATTCAGATGTCTGAACAGGCGATTGCCGCCACCAACCAGGCATTAAGCCAGCTGGGCCAAAAGAAAAGCAGCTCGAGCGTGCGCCTGACCGAGCTGCAAAAACAGCTGGAGTCCCTGCAACAACAAGTTGCGGTAGTACGCCAGAAGGTGGCGTTAATGTTGTCGCAGCAGTACAAGAACGGAGAGCACGACGCCATGCGCCTCATGCTCAATGGCAGCGATCCCAACCAGACTTCGCGCGACCTGGTGTACTACCAATATATCGCCCGCGCTCAACAGCGCCTGGTGAAAGATCTGATCGAACGCCAGAGCGCGCTGGTGCAAACTTCGCAACAATTGACGCAGCAGCTCGACCAGTTACAGAACCTCAGCAGCCGCAAAGCGGCGGAAAAAGATCAGCTACAACAGAGCAAGGCCAGTACCGAGCAGAAACTAACCCAGATTTCCAGCGAAATTCAGGATAGACAAACCCTGCTGCTGAAGCTCAAGCAAGATGAAAAACGCCTGACCGATTTGATTGCCCAGATCGAACACAATATCGAACTGCGTCTGGCGCAACAAAAAGCCAAGCAACAGAGCGCGTTCAAAGCGCGACAACAGGCCGCGCGCAAAGAAAATCAGCGGCGCCGTCAGTTGGCCGCCGATGCGATCAAGCAAGGCAAGCCCGTACCGGCCGAAGCCAAGACCACGGTCCCGGTAGAAACCGTCGATACCGTGGCGGACAATAGCAACAGCGGTCGAGCATTCCGTAGTTTGCAAGGGCGAATGAAGCTGCCGGTATCGGGTGAAATCGCCGGGCGCTTTGGTGCAATGCGCGCCGAAGGCACAAGTTGGAAAGGCCTATTCATTCACGCCGCGCGTGGCCAGGCCGTGCACTGCGTCGCCGATGGCCGAGTGGTGTACGCCGATGCGTTACGTGGATTTGGCAATGCGGTGATCGTCGATCATGGCGGTAACTATCTGACGGTTTATACCGGCTTGGCCAGCATCTCACATACCATTGGCGACAGCGTTAAGGCCGGGGACAGCCTTGGGAACACTGGAGCACTGGACAGCGGCGAATCTGGCCTGTACTTTGAGATACGATATTTGGGCCAGCCAATCAACCCGCTGTCTTGGGTGCACTGAATCGTAATACGGAGAGTGATACAACAATGAGCAGTCTACGCTTGAAAAAACTGGCACTGATTAGCGCAAGCGCGCTGGCCGGTGGGGTGCTGACCATGAGCATCCAGGCCTTTGCCGACAAAGACACGGGCATATCCGCCCTGCCGCTCAGCGAGCTGCGCACCTTTGCCGAGGTCTTCGGCCGCATCAAGCAGGACTATGTCGAGCCGGTTGACGACAAAAAACTGATCAACGATGCCATCAAGGGCATGCTGACCGGGCTTGATCCGCACTCCGACTACATGGATGCCGACGAATTCAAAGACCTGCGCGAAAAAACCCAGGGCGAATTCGGCGGCCTAGGCATTGAGATCGGCGCTGAAGATGGCCTGATCAAGGTGGTGGCGCCCTACGAAGATACCCCGGCGCAAAAGGCCGGCATCAAGAGTGGTGACTTCATCGTCAAGATTGATGACGCACCGGTACGCGGCATGAGCCTGAACGATGCGGTCAAGCGCATGCGCGGCAAACCGGGCACCAAGGTGACCTTGACCATTGCGCGCAAGAATGCCGATGCGCCGATCGTCGTAACCCTGACGCGCGCGATCATTCGCACCAAGAGCGTTAAATTCAAACTATTGGAATCGGGTTATGGCTACGTACGCGTCACCCAGTTCCAGGAGCACACGGCTGAAAACCTGGCCAGCGCGATGCAATCCATGTACACCAGCAACAAGGGCAACCTTAAGGGCGTGGTATTGGATCTGCGCGATGATCCGGGTGGATTGCTTAATGGCGCGGTAGGTGTTGCCGCCGCGTTCCTGCCCAAGGATGCGCTGGTGGTCTACACCGATGGTCGCACCGCCGACTCCAAGATGCATCTGACCGCCACACTGGCCAATTACGCCAATAGCGATGGCTCCAACCCGCTGGCCAAGCTGCCGAAGCAAGTCCATGACGTACCGATGGTGGTATTGATCAACGGGGGCTCGGCGTCGGCCTCAGAAATTGTCGCCGGGGCGCTGCAAGACAGCAAACGCGCGCTGATCATCGGCACCCAGAGCTTCGGCAAGGGATCGGTACAGTCGATTCTTCCGCTGTCCAACGATGGCGGCATGCGTCTGACCACCTCGCGCTACTTCACCCCAAGTGGACGTTCGATCCAGGCTAAGGGCATTACCCCCGACATTCTGGTCAACGATAGCGACAACAGCTATCAGGCGTTCAGCGTGCGCGAGTCTGATCTGGAAAACCACCTGGCGAATCCGAATGGCGACGATGCGTCGGCCCCGGTTGCGGCCCCCGCCGCCAAGGTGACCCCTGCGACCAGCCCGGCAAAACCACGTCTGACCGATGGTGGAAACGATCCGGACCCGAGCAACGACGTCCAGTTGGCACAAGCATTGAACACGTTGAAGGTGCAACAACTGCTGTTGCGAAAAGCCAACTGACAACGAGGGCGGGCGGCGCGCGCGCTGCCTGACCGGGCCCCACTAAAGTACCAACGCGTTGGGCGGCACACGCCGCCCAACCCCCTCTCCCCACGGATCAATGTCGGAGCCGGGCTTATGCAGTCTCATGAATTTGCGCTGCCGTTTCGTGAAGCAGCCCCCTACATCAACGCCTTTCGTGGCAAGACCTTCGTACTGGCGGTCAGCGGCGAAACGGTGGAGCAAGGTTATTTTTCCCGCCTGGCACAAGATATCAACCTGCTGGTCAGCCTCGGTGTGCGCGTGGTACTGGTGCATGGCATTCGCCCGCAAATCGACAAGCTGCTGCTGGAGCGCGGGCTGGAACGCCGCTTTCACCGCCATCGGCGCGTCACCGACGACGCCACCATCGACATTGTCAAACAGGCCGTGGGCCTGGCGCGGCATGATATCGAAGCCGCGCTATCGACCGGCATGCCGAATTCGCCAATGCACGGCGCACACCTGCGCGTCACCGGCGGCAATGTACTGACCGCGCAACCACTGGGCGTACTCGACGGTATTGATATGCAATATACCGGTCAGGTGCGCCGTATCGATACGCAAGCCATCCACGATCGCCTGAATACCGGTGATCTGGTATTGCTGTCGCCGATTGGCTACTCACCCACCGGTGAAGCCTTCAACCTGACCATGGAAGAAGTCGCCACCGAAACCGCGATTGCGCTCAAAGCCGAAAAACTGCTGTTTTTGATTGAAGAGCGCGGCGTACTCGACCAGGACGACGAGCTGATTCACAACATGACGGCGCAGCGCGCCGAAGACCTTCTCAATGCCAGTGGCCTGAAAGGCGAAGCACGAACCCTGAGCACAGTACCTTACGCGATTCGCGCCACGCGCGAAGGCGTGGTGCGCGCGCACCTGGTCAGCGGCAATCAGGACGGTGCGTTACTCACCGAGCTATTTACCGCCGCTGGCGCCGGCACCATGATTGCGCGCGACCCGCTAGTCAAACTGCGTCGCGCCACGATTGATGACATCGGCGATCTCCTGGGCTTAATCCGCCCGTTGGAAGAGCAAAACATTCTAGTGCGCCGCAGTCGCGAGCACCTGGAAATGGAAATCGATCGTTACTCGTTGCTGGAGCACGACAATCGTATTTGCGGCTGTGTCGCCATGCATCCATTCCCCGATGCCGACACCGCGGAACTGGCCTGTCTGGCTGTCGCGATGGAGTGGCGCAATAGCGGCTTCGGCGAATTACTGCTCAAGCATATTGAATATCAGGCGCGGACTCAGGGCCTGATGTCGCTGTTCGTGCTGACCACCAAGACTTCGCACTGGTTCATCGAGCGCGGCTTCTTCGAGGCCGACCCGAGTACCCTGCCGCAAGAACGCCAGCGCATGTACAACAACAAGCGTCGCTCCAAGGTTTTCGTTAAAAATTTCTGAGCCCCACAGCGATCGCGGTTGGAGCCAGCGTGGCGCTATGCCACAATAACGCCAAGAATTTCGAGGGCAGCGCCGCGCGCCGCGCGCCCTCACAGATTAATTAAGCAAGACAAGGATAGCTCATGACCAGAACCGTACAATGCATCAAGCTCGGCCGCGAAGCCGACGCGCTCGACTTTCCACCGCTGCCCGGCGCACTGGGCAAGCGTATTTTTGATAGCGTATCCAAGGAAGCATGGCAAGGCTGGTTACGCTACCAGACCATGCTGATCAATGAAAATCGTCTGAGCTTGGCGGACTTGCGCGCGCGTCAATATTTGACGCAACAACTGGAAGCCTACTTCTTTGGCGATGGCGCTGATACGCCGAATGGGTATACACCACCACAAGCCTAATGATTCCTGTCACAAAAGCCCGTTATACTGGGCTTTTTTTATGTCATCGCACGGGCTCAAGGCTATGTCAAATCAAGAACAAATGATGCTCAACCGAGAATTAGGTCTAATCGAATTCAATCGCCGGGTTTTGGCGCAAGCGGAAGACAGTCAATTGCCCCTGCTTGAGCGACTCAAATTCCTCTGCATTGTGTCGTCAAATCTGGATGAATTCTTCGAAGTTCGTGTTGCTTGGCTGAAAGAAGTACAGGAACATACCCCGGATCGCATTCTAGCTGACGGCACCACCGCGGAAGTCAGTCTGGGCCGCGTCTGCGAAGCGGCGCGCCTGCTGATCCAACAACAATACAGCGTGATGCGCGAATCGATTTTCCCGGCACTGCGTGAGCAGAACATCCAGTTTTTGCGCCGTACCGAATGGTCTCCCGAGCAACAGGAGTGGGTAAAGAGCTTCTTTTTCCGCGACCTGATGCCGATTCTGACCCCCATTGGGCTCGACCCCTCGCACCCCTTCCCCAAAGTCCTCAACAAGAGCTTGAATTTTGCGGTCGAACTTGAGGGGCGCGACGCCTTCGGTCGCCAATCGGGCATCGCCATCGTGCAAGCGCCGCGCATATTGCCACGCGTAATCAAAATGCCGCGCGAGATTTGTGGCGGACATCGCCACACCTTTGTGTTTCTCTCGTCAATTTTGCACTCACACGTGCACGAGCTGTTCCTCGGCATGACGGTCAAGGGCTGCTATCAATTCCGGGTCACGCGCAACAGTGAATTGAACCTCGAAGACGAGGACATGAAGAACCTGCGCACCGCGCTGCAAGGCGAGCTGCGCCAGCGCCAGTTTGGCGACGCCGTGCGCCTGGAGATCGCCGATAACTGCCCGCAGCACATGGAAGAATTCATGCTGACTCAGTTTGGGCTGGACCCACGCGATGTGTTCCGCGTCGATGGCCCGGTCAACCTGGTGCGCCTGATGCAACTGCCCGACCTTGTCGACCGCCCGGATCTGAAATTCGCGCCATTCATCCCCAGCCTACCCGCGCAGCTAGAGAAAAAAATCGGACTGTTTGACGCCATCCGCCAGGGCGACATACTGCTGCACCACCCCTATCAAAGCTTTCAGCCTGTGATCGACCTGCTGAACCTGGCAGCCACCGACCCGCAGGTGGTGGCAATCAAAATGACGGTTTACCGCACCGGCACCGACTCGGTACTGATGGATTCGCTGATCGCCGCTGCCCGGGCGGGCAAGCAAGTGACCGTGGTGGTTGAACTGATGGCGCGTTTCGATGAAGAAGCCAACATCAGTTGGGCCTCGCAACTGGAAGACGCCGGAGCCCACGTGGTGTATGGGGTGTTCGGCTATAAAGTGCACGCCAAAATGCTGATGGTGGTACGACGAGAAGAACATGGGCTAAAGCGCTATGTGCACCTGGGTACCGGTAACTATCATCCACGCACCGCGCGCATGTATACCGACTTTGGCCTATTGACCTGCAATGAAAAAATGGCCAGCGACGTCAATGACATCTTCGTCCAGCTCACCGGTCTGGGACGCGCCAGCAAGCTGCAACTGCTATATCAAAGCCCCTTCACGCTGCACAGCATGGTGTTGGAATCGATTGAGCGCGAAAGCCAGCACGCGGCCGCGGGCCGACCGGCGCAGATCATCGCCAAAATGAACTCACTGTTGGAACCGCAAGTGATCAACGCGCTGTATCGCGCCAGCCAGGCCGGAGTCAAGATTCAGTTGATCGTGCGCGGCGTGTGCGCGCTGCGCCCGGGCGTGGCAGGGCTTTCAGACAATATTACCGTGCGTTCGCTGGTTGGCCGTTTTCTCGAACACCCGCGCATTTTCTATTTCTATAACGACCGCGAAGAAAACGTGTTTATTGCCAGCGCCGACTGGATGGGCCGCAACTTCTTCCGCCGGATTGAAACCTGTGTCCCGATTCTCGACCCCAAAATCAAACGTCGCCTGATCAAGGAAGGCCTGCGAGTCAGCCTGGAAGACAATATGAATGCCTGGGAAATGCAGTCGGATGGCAGTTACCGCCGAAAGAGCGCGCGAGGTCGGCAGCGTTGCGCGCAAGAAACCTTGCTGGCTGAATACACACGCTAGCAGCTCACCGGGCTTTGGGACACCAAAGCCCGGCAGGCTCCCCCCCCGGCAGCCAGGTTGAACCCATGATAAACTTGTCTCTTACTGATCAATTCATCAACAGGTAGCCATGTCTCAATTCGTGTTTTCCATGCTGCGCGTCAGCAAGGTGGTTCCGCCCAAGCGGCAAATCATCAAGGACATCTCGCTGAGCTTTTTCCCCGGGGCAAAAATTGGCCTGCTGGGTCTGAATGGCTCGGGCAAATCCACCGTACTGCGCATCATGGCCGGGGTCGATCACGACTTCGAAGGTGAAGCGCTGCCCATGCCCGGCATCCGCATCGGTTATTTAGCACAAGAACCGGCGCTGGATCCGGAACATACGGTACGCCAGGCCGTGGAAGCCGGCTTGGGCGAGATCGTCGACGCGCAAAGAAAACTCGACGAAATCTATGCCGCCTATGCCGACCCCGATGCCGACTTCGATCAGCTCGCCGCGGACCAGGCCAAGTATGAGGCGATTATCGCCACCAGCGATGGCCAGGCCGAACAGCAAATGGAAATCGCCGCCGACGCGTTGCGCCTGCCCCCATGGGATGCGCGTATCGCCAATCTCTCGGGTGGCGAAAAACGCCGCGTAGCCCTGTGCTGCCTGCTGCTATCCAAGCCCGACATGCTGTTGCTCGATGAGCCAACCAACCACTTGGACGCCGAGTCGGTGGAATGGCTAGAGCAGTTTCTGGTCCGTTTCCCGGGCACCGTGGTTGCTGTCACCCACGATCGCTACTTTTTGGACAATGCCGCCGAATGGATTCTTGAACTTGACCGCGGACATGGCATTCCCTGGAAAGGCAACTACTCCAGCTGGCTGGAACAGAAAGAACAGCGCCTGGAGCAGGAAGAATCCAGCGAATCCGCTCGTCAGCGCGCACTGAAAAAAGAACTGGAATGGGTACGTCAAAACCCCAAAGGGCGGCAGGCAAAATCCAAGGCGCGTCTGGCGCGCTTTGACGAACTCTCGAGCCAGGAATACCAACGCCGTAACGAAACGCAGGAAATTTTCATTCCCATTGGCGAACGCCTGGGCAATGAAGTGATTGAATTCGAGCATGTCAGCAAAGCTTTTGGTGAGCGCTTACTGATCGACGACCTGAGTTTCAAGATACCGGCGGGTGGGATTGTCGGCATTATCGGCCCGAACGGCGCCGGTAAATCCACGCTGTTTCGCATGATCGCGGGACAAGACACCCCGGATAGCGGCACGGTCAAAGTCGGCTCCACGGTGCAACTCGCCTACGTCGATCAGAGCCGAGGCTCGCTGGACGACAAAAAAACCGTGTTTGAGGAAATCTCGGGCGGCAATGATATTCTGACCGTTGGTCGCTACGAAACCCCGTCGCGCGCCTATATTGGCCGCTTCAACTTCAAGGGCGCCGATCAGCAGAAAAACGTCGGACAATTGTCTGGTGGCGAACGCGGACGGCTGCATCTGGCTAAAACACTGATCGCCGGTGGCAACCTGCTGCTATTGGATGAACCCTCCAACGATCTGGATGTGGAAACCTTGCGCGCGCTGGAAGATGCCTTACTGGAGTTTGCCGGATCGGTGATGGTGATTAGCCATGACCGCTGGTTCCTTGATCGTATCGCCACCCACATTCTCGCCTGCGAGGGTGAATCCAAGTGGGTGTTCTTTGATGGTAACTATCAGGAATACGAAGCCGACAAAAAGAAACGCCTGGGTGAAGAAGGCGCGAAACCCAAGCGTATTCGTTACAAACCGATCAGCCGTTAAAACCATCGAGCCGTGGCGCTTTGCGCCCGGCTCATCATCTCCCCGCTCAATCGCGGCATACCAGACGGTTGCGCCCCTCGCGCTTGGCCTGATACATACGCGCATCGGCTTTTTCCACCAGACCTTTCCAATTATCCTGCAGATCGGCCAAACGCTCGGCCAAGCCAATACTACAGGTCAGAGGCTGACCATCCGGACGCGCACCCAAACCGGTGGCGCGCACCCGTTCCAACGCGCGAATCGCCTGCGGCAGATCGGTACCAGGCATCACCAGCAAAAACTCTTCGCCGCCCCAACGAATCAAAATGTCCCCTTGGCGCAAACTACGCATAAACGACGGATTGATTTGCTGCAGAACTTGATCGCCGGCCTCGTGGCCGAACTGATCGTTAATACTCTTGAAGTGATCCAGATCGATAAACGCCACGGATAGCGGGGTATTGTGCCGGCGCGCATAACTTTGCTGCAGAGACAGCAACTCTTCACCGCTGCGGCGCGAAAAACTACCGGTCAAGGGGTCATGAATGGTCTGTTTGACCAAGGCAATAATAAACGCCAGTTGGCTCATACTCGCCAAACTGGCCACCGCCGCCAATAACGCCAACAACCATAGCTGCCCGCCAAAGGTGGGCCACCCCACCTCGGTCCAGTTCATGACAAAGGCAATGATATTGGCCAGCAAGACCGGAAAAGCACAGGCCAGATTTTCCAGCAGCGTCAGAGGAAAAATCGCCAGGCCCGCCAACAGGACAAATGGCAAGAACGCGTAGCCGGTGCCTATAGCGGCCGCCACGCCCTGCAAATGATGGCGCGCCAGCAGAATATGCGAAACCAGATAAAACAGCGTGGGGATAGCGAACAATGACGCCATGCCACGGTAAGCGCTCTGCAGACGTCCAGCGCGCGGCAAACCCAACACCAACAGGACAAAGGCGCCGGTCGCCAACAGACGCAACATCGCCAACTCCAGCCATAGAGAGGCTGGCAACGACATCACATCGACTACAATCCACAACGGCGTCAACACCGCAAACAGCGCGGCAAACAACCGCACGCGGTTAATAATCATCTGCGCGCGCCTAAACGCCAACAACGGCATATGGCGATGAGGACTAATCAGCCAACTCGTTTCTTCGGGAGCAACCTCTCCCGGTAACAAACTGGACAACCATTGCCATAGGAACTGCATACATCGCATGGTCAGATCACTCTTACCGGTATGGCTCATGCCTATTTACCTCAAAGGACATGAGCATAATAATATGCCAAATTTCAGAACATCTTGTAGAAAATCAAACTTTACTCAACACAGTGGAATTTAGTGCGCAAAACCATTACTGGCCAACATTGAAAACCAAGGGGAATATCGACATATCTGGCGTCTGGCAGACCGCCAGATACACAAATGGCCCGACTGATGTCGAGCCATTCAAAGACCTTGGCGTCCCCACGGGGAGTCGAACCCCGGTTACCGCCGTGAAAGGGCGATGTCCTAGGCCTCTAGACGATGGGGACAACTGGCGCACCTGGAGCGATTCGAACGCCCGACCCTCTGGTTCGTAGCCAGATACTCTATCCAACTGAGCTACAGGTGCGAAGTCTGGCGGAGAAAGAGGGATTCGAACCCTCGATACAGGTTTTGCCCGTATGCACCCTTAGCAGGGGTGTGCCTTCGACCACTCGGCCATTTCTCCGTTCAGAGGGTGCGATATTAAGGAATGCCGCCCCCGCTGTCAAGCACTGTAATGTCGGAATTAAACTTCTTGATCCAGCGCGAATGCCTTATGCAGGACGCGTACCGCCAGTTCCAAATATTTTTCATCAACCAAAACAGAGACTTTAATTTCAGAAGTCGAGATCATTTGAATATTAATGCCCTCTTCCGCCAAAGTACGGAACATGGTCGATGCCACGCCACAGTGCGAACGCATGCCCACACCGACGATAGAAACTTTGGCCACCTTGTCGTTAGCGTCGATTTTGGCGGCGCCGATATGGCTTTGCACATCACGCAAAATCGTTAGTGAACGCTGAAATTCCCCACGCGGCACGGTAAAGGAAAAATCGGTGGTCCCATTTTCACCGACGTTCTGGATAATCATATCCACTTCGATATTCGCGTCGGAAATCGGGCCGAGGATCTGATAGGCAATTCCCGGTTTGTCCGGCACCCCTTTGACGTTGATGCGTGCTTCGTTGCGGTCAAATGCGATGCCAGCTACCACTGCCTTTTCCATAGTTTCATCTTCCTCAAACGTAATCAGCGTACCTTCCCCCTCGTTATCATCGAAGCTGGACAGCACGCGCAGGCGAACCTTGTATTTACCGGCAAATTCCACCGAGCGAATCTGTAGCACCTTGGAGCCCAGGCTCGCCATCTCGATCATCTCTTCAAAAGTGATGGTCTTAAGACGACGCGCTTCGGACACCACGCGCGGGTCGGTGGTATACACCCCATCGACGTCGGTATAAATCTGACATTCGTCCGCCCCAAGCGCCGCGGCCATGGCCACCGCCGAGGTATCCGAGCCACCACGGCCCAGGGTCGTAATATGCCCCAGTTCGTCCACGCCCTGGAAACCCGCCACGATCACCACTTTGCCCGCGGCCAGATCAGAACGAATTTCTTCCTCATCAATCGATTGAATCCGCGCCTTGCCATGCGAACTATCGGTGGTCACGCGTACCTGCCAACCACAGTAGCTATGCGCGGGCAGGCCGATCTCTTGCAACGCCATGGCCAGCAGGCCAATCGTGACTTGCTCGCCGGTGGACAGCACCACATCCAACTCGCGAGGATCCGGATGGGCCTGAATTTCGGTCGCCAGGCCAATCAAACGATTGGTCTCTCCGCTCATGGCCGAAACCACCACCACCACGTCATGCCCCTGGGCCTTCCACTTGGCGACCCGACGCGCCACATTTTTGATCCGCTCGGTGGTACCCACCGAGGTACCTCCATATTTCTGTACGATAAGTGCCATGCTATTAGCTTAATAAGGTTAAATGTCGAGCTTCGATTCTTGCCCGAAGCGACCTGTAATTGCAAGCAACAATTCCATCCGAGTTTCCATCACGCATTGCGCCGCAACAAACTTTGCGCCGTCAACTGCGCAGAGCGGCGAATACTCATGGCGCGGGACTTGCCAGCAACGACGACTCGCACTAGAATTTGTGCCTGGTTCATGGGCCGATAGCTCAGCTGGGAGAGCGCTGCGTTCGCAATGCAGAGGTCGGGAGTTCGATCCTCCTTCGGTCCACCATCCACCCTTCTTGAAAATCAAATTTTGTGTAATCGGAACCCTATCTTTGCCGTTCGGCAAGTTTATGCTTCCTGTCGACGTTCAAATCCGCTGATTTTTGCACCACTTCTGTGCGCCACATCTGTTGTTCCGCAAATTCCCTTGGCAAGACAAGGCTTTGACCACGGCCCCACTCCGGCCCATTTCGGCAAGGTTATGCTTCCGGTGCAAGAAAAATCCAGATGTAGCTCCGCCACAGGGACGGACAAGCAAAAAGGAAGGCCTAACAGGGCTATCGCAGCGAAGCTCCTTGTGACGGCTCTGACGATTGCTTTTGAGCTCCATATCCCCTGGATGGCGTGGAGGGAAACGGATTATCCAGGGCGG